>OGHB01000155.1_pt1 | contig 51688 bp, 30 predicted proteins | sample 1571451 | NCBI WGS metagenome assembly OGHB01 (sample SAMEA2582071, study PRJEB24529) | metagenome | biome: Human gut stool | place: China | collected 2011
GTATGAGTTGTCGGCATGCAGAAGCCTGTCAGATCGATTCGGAAACTATCTGGAACCTGTACATTAGCACCGTAAGCATGAACGCGATCATTGTTCCAGTTTGGATAAAGACTGTAAGCGGGATATACTGCCTGTTCTGCCTTAATCTGGCGAATCAGGGCTAATGAATCCACTGCTTTTAATTTTCTGTCAATCGGCGCCTGACGAGCCAGAAGATCTTGTCCTGAAACATTGATACTGACCATGGCCAGAGCCGCCATTGCTACTGTTCTAATACACTTTAAAATCATTATACCTTATATTTTTCAGCTAGTATCCGTCGGATGGCCTTTTTCCAGCCCGACCCTTATTCAGAATACCATTACTGGTTTAAAACAAATCACTTTCAGAGTGCACTTCTGCCTTCATTTCATGCAGATATGCTTGACTGCTTTACAAATAGCGTTCCAAAGATAAAAAAAATTCGGTATATCCGGCTGAGGGATTAACGATTTTTTATGTATTTTTATACGCAAAACATAGAATAAATGTTTTACAACATAACATTCAGCAATACAAAGAATTAAACAAAATCACTTTAACGAAGGATTCAAATCTTCCCGAGCCACAAATTTTCCCTCTTTCCATTCCAGACAAACGGGCTGCGATTTCAAATAAGGCTTTAAATCTTTTGCGGTTTCCTTGTCCAGATAATCAGGCGTAGTATAAGTGAACTTGAGCACCGGTTTTTCAGCCGACAATTCAGCCTTCCACAAGTACATGTCGGCATAGGCACGAAGGTTCTTCAAGGAGTCAGCCTGGGCTGTCGAAGCCGGAGCCAAATAAAATTCATCTTCTTGTGGAAGCTGTAAAAAATCAGAAAGCGGCAATTCATGCCAGTTCGTATCATAAAAAGTAATCTGACTGTCAGCAGCTGGAGCCGAATAGGTTGAAACGGCACAAATCACTTTCACGGAGTCATTCAGCGGAAGCAGCTTCAGTTCCAAGGTGCTGGCCGAAGTCGTTTTCAGGAACAAATAATCTGAAGTCAGTTTAGTCATTTCCGACATATTTCCAAAACGGTTTTTCACCTCTGCCTTCATCCCACTTTCCAGGAAATCACCGAAGTCGGCCCGGTTTACCTCCGTCAAAAGCGGTGACAAGGAATCTGGCAATGCTACAAAAAGCGTTTTCAAATCCTGCGCACGCCCTGCAGCACCACATACATACAACACGAATATCAATATCAAAATACGTTTCATAACCAGCTATTCAAAAAAGTGCCCAAATATACAACTATTTCTGTTAGTAAGAAAAAATCTCTCCCCCTTCTCAATTTTTCCCATCCCGCCTTTTCAGGAATTCACTGGGGCTTTCTCCAAAATAGTCTTTATAACACCGGGTGAAGTAAGACGGAGAACTGAATCCCACTTCGTAGGTGATTTCGGCCACCGTCTTTTCAGAGGATGCCAGCAAAGAGGCTGCCTTTTTCAACCGGGCAATGCGCAACAATTCATTCGGAGCATATCCGGTCAAGGATTTTGTTTTACGATATAGCTGCACGCGCCCCAATCCCAATTCAGCACCCAAATCTTCTACACTCAAATCTGAATTGCTCATTTTTTCCTCAATCAAGGCCTTCAGCTTTTCCACAAATCCCTTGTCCACTTCGCCCAACGACTGTTTTCCGCTTACCGCCGTGGCATCTTCTGTAAACGATTTCAACCGTTTCCGGTTATCTATCAGGTTGCGGATTCGTGCCAGCAGGAGTTTGGAATTGAAAGGCTTTGTCAGATACGAGTCTGCGCCCGAATCATACCCCTGAATCCGCTGTTCATCCATAGCGTATGCGGTCAGCATCAGTACCGGAATATGAGACGTCTGCAACTCGCTTTTCAAACGTTTACAGCATTCTATACCATCCATTACAGGCATCATGACATCGCACACCACTACGTCTGGCACATACTTCATGGCCTGTCTTATACCTTCCTGTCCGTTTACCGCTTCAATCACGGTATATTTATCTTGCAGCAACATCTTCACGTAGTCACGCACATCCTGATTGTCGTCAATGACCAGCACCACTTCCTTGTCTGCCGTTCCATCCACTTCCACGTTTTCAACCCACTGATGCAAGGTTTCTTGTCCGGCATCCAGCACAGCCCCTTCCTGCAGGTTTTTCAAGGATTCATTTTTCTCTATCACCTCCTTCACCTCTCCTTCCTGCTTCATAGGAAGTACAACCCGGAAACATGTGCCTTTTCCTTTCTCGCTCTCTACACGCACTGTACCCTTATGCAACTGCACAAAAGCCTCTACCAGGGCCAGTCCCAGTCCGGAACCTGTATGCTGTGCATCTATCTGATAAAAACGTTCAAACACGTGATGTATATGTTCTTCGGACATGCCAATACCTGTATCGCTGACTTCCATACACAAGCATGGTTGGCCATCTTTCTCTATCCGCGAAAGCACCACCTTTATCTCCCCTTTTTCCGGAGTAAATTTAAAGGCATTGGACAATAAGTTGTAGGTAATGCGCTCTATCTTTTCCGCATCGGCCACCATCACATACTGCGCCACATCTCCTTCCGCCTTCACTTCAAACTGAATATGTTTCCGGAACGCCAAAGTATGGAATGCCTCTGTCCAATCCTTTATACATTCCAGCGCATTAAATTCAGAAAGCCGCAAAGCCAGTTTGCCATGTTCATATTTCTGGAAATCCAGAATCTGAGTAATCAACCTCAATAAGACTGCGACGTTTTTCCGCACAATCTCCAGCATATTCCGCTCCCTCTCACCTAAATGCTTTTCCTCCAGCAACTGGTTGATAGGGTCTGCAATCAAAGTCAACGGTGTACGGAAATCATGCGACACACTGGTAAAGAAAGCCAGCTTGGCATGTGTAGCCTCTTCCAACTGACGCGACAATGCAATCAGCTGGTCACGCTGTTCCTGCAACTGGTCACGCTGCTGTTCCAATTGCTGCTTCTGGGTAGACAATTCCGTATTCATCCGGTTCTTTACCCAAAAGGCACGTACCAGGAAAAAGAACAAGAATCCGGCCAGAATCAATATTACCACACAGGCATATAAGAACATTGTTTGTGCGGAGTAACGAAGGAAATAATCATCCAACTGATGATTTAAAAGCTCAATTTTCTGGTCCAGCGTCAGAATATGCTTCATCTGCATCTGCATCACACGGGCATTGGCACGATTTACCAACGCGGTAGAAAGTATATTTTCTCGTTGATAGGGTTCGCCACGTAGTATAGCCATGGCTACCTGAATCACCTTATCACCTCCTGTAGGATAAATGAAGGTAGCATCCAGTTTGCCTTCCGCCACACTTTCCACTCCGCCGGCTACCGCATCAACTCCCACAAATGCAATCTGTCCGGCACGATTCTTCTGGCGTGCCTTCTCATACGCCCCGATAGCCATCCGGTCGTTCTGTGCAAAGACCAGGTTTACTTGTGGGTGAGCATCCAGTAACGTATCCATCACCTCCCCAGCCTTCTGCCGGAACCATCCGGCTTCTGCAGATGCCACCACCTGCACCCCCGGAACGGCCTTCAGGGCTTCCATCATCCCCCGATGACGCTCCACGGCTGGAGTAGAACCTCTCAGTCCGGTAATCTCTATTACCCGTCCCTTTCCTCCTAAACGGTCTGCTATATATTCACCTGCCTTACGGCCAATTTCATAATTGTCAGCACCTACATAGGCGGTATATTTTTTAGAATTGATTTTCCGGTCGACCAGGATGACAGGAATTCCTGCATCGTATGCCTTCTCAATCACCGGCGTAATAGCTTCGGCTTCATTAGGGGCAACAATCAGCAAATCGACTTTTCTTTCAATCAAAGATTCTATATCCTTAATCTGATGGGTATTATCATCATGAGCCTGATAAACCTCCACATTTACCCCCGGATAAAACAGAGCTTCCCGAAGAATCTCTTTGTTCATCTGGGCACGCCAATCATCTTCACTACATTGTGATACGGCTATCGTATAGTCCGCCTCCTTTCGGGAGCAAGCTACAGACAACAGCAGCAAGCAAATCACACCTATCCAACCACAGACTAAATGTTTCATAATTTTATATCTATTTCTGCAAATGTATGAAAATCGCAGCGATTTATACAGTCTGACAGATACAAAAATCACGAAACCGACCCACAATTTTTCGTTCAACGGCTCTACTCTTTTTATGTCTCCCGAAGCGGAACCATACGTTTTCCGGGTGAGAAACCTACGTTTTCGCTTCGGGAAACGTATGGTTTTCACACGGAAAACATAAAACATACAAAGCCGAAGCGTCATTATCTTCAGCAGGCTTTCCAATCTTATCAGACAAAAAAATCTCCGGAAGTACAGAAACATACTTCCGGAGATTTTTCACAAAATAAACTATATAGCTTAAATTTTTTCCTTCAAATACAGAGGGAATTCCGGCATAGCCCCATTCTGGGTACATACAAATGCCGAAGCCTCTACAGCCAGTTCATGCGCTTCGCGTACGGTCTTTCCTTTCAAGATAGAAGCCACGAAAGTAGCAGTGAATGAATCACCTGCACCTACCGTATCGGCTACATTTACCTTCGGAGTCTCTACAAATGACACATGGCCCGGAGTAAAGACATAGCTTCCGTTCACGCCACAAGTCAGAATCAACATTTTCAGGTTATACTTGGCAAGCAGAATCCAGCATTTATCCTGCAGGTCAATACCCGGATAACCGAACATACGGCTTACAGTAACCAGTTCTTCATCGTTTATCTTCAGCACATTACATTTCTGGAAAGAATTGCAAAGCACTTCTTTCGTATAAAAGCCCTGACGAAGGTTTATGTCAAACACTTTCAATGTATCTTCCGGCATGGCATCCAAGAACTTGTTGATTGTTTCTCTGGAAACCACGCTTCGCTGTGCCAAAGAACCAAAGCAAACCGCTGTAGTCTGTTTAGCCAATCCTTCCAAAGCCGGAGTGTAAGGAATATTATCCCATGCCACACCTTCCTTTATATCGTAACAAGGAACCCCTTCTGCATCCAGTTCTACCTGAACCGTACCTGTGGGATACGGTACTTTTTCAATCATGCTATGCAGATTCTTCTCATAGAAGTTTTCCAGGATTTCTGCTCCTAATTTGTCATCTCCTACGGCACTAACTGCACGGCCGTCCAGACCAAACTGTGATACGTGATATGCAAAGTTAGCCGGAGCTCCACCAATTTTCTTTCCTTCAGGCAGCACGTCCCACAGTGCTTCACCTATACCTACAACTATTGTATTCTCCATAGTCTTAATGTTTAATTTTTAACGTATAAGCAAGTAAATAAATCACACCAGCTGTCATCACTGCTACAGCACCATTCTGTCCGATTGCATCGCTGGCCACTCCCATCAGAAGAGGAAATACGGTACCGCCAAACAAGCCCATAATCATCAGTCCAGACACTTCGTTCTTCTTGTCGGGCATAGCCAGAAGAGCCTGAGAGAAGATGATAGAGAACACATTGGAGTTACCAAAACCAATCAGCGCAATACAAATATAAATCACCGTCTGCGAATCGAAAGCAAAAAGTCCGATCATGGCCAGCATCATACAGATGGCACTTATCAGGAAAAAGATTCTGGACGATACAGCCCGCAAGATAAATGCGCCAGAGAAGCAGCCCAACGTACGGAATATAAAGTAGAGACTGGTGGCAAACCCGGCTTCGGTCAATGTCATTCCAATACGCTCCATCAGAATCTTAGGAGCTGTAGTATTGGTACCCACATCAATTCCCACATGACACATGATGCCAAGGAAAGACAACAGAATAAAGGGTTTTCCTAACAGTTTCAGGCAATCGGCAAATCCAGATGCCTTGTCCGGCTGTTCTTCGGTAATAGGAGTAGCCGAAAGCAACAGAATGGCAAACACAGCTACAACCATATAAATAGGGAACAACACTCTCCATCCCAAGCCAAACGTCGGAATGGCCTGTAAAGCCCCCCACATAGCCAGATAAGGAGCAAGGAAAGAAGCAATGGCTTTCACAAACTGGCCGAAGGTCAGTGTACTAGCCAGGCGGTCGCCCGAAATAATATTGCTCAGCAACGGATTAAGTGAAGTCTGCATCAAGGCGTTACCTATTCCCAATAAAGAGAAGGAGCAAAGCATCAATCCATAGCTGTCACCAAACATCGGAAGCAACAAAGAGAAGAAAGTGACTCCCAGACTCAGCAACACTGTCTTTTTTCTTCCAATCCGGTTCATCAGCATTCCTGTCGGTACTGAGAATATCAAGAACCAAAAGAATACCAAGGAAGGAAAAATATTTGCCTCAGAGTCTGTCAGACCTAAATCTTCCTTTACATAGTTTGAAGCAATTCCTACCAAGTCAACGAATCCCATGGCAAAGAAGCAAAGCATCACAGGAAACAGCTTGGCATATTTTAATTGAGTATTTGTCATTTTTACTTGTTTTTAATCTGTTCAAATTCAGCCTTCTGTTTTATTCGGCTGTAAGTTCTATCACACGACTCTGAGTAGGACGGAAGCCAAAGACATCCAGACCGACTTTCATCAAATAATCACCAAAGAATAATTCTCCATCGGCCTCCAAAGTAGATTCTGTTCCCGGCATCAGGTTGATTTCTTTCACACGGTACATCTTGTTCGGATCCAGTCCTTTCACTTTCAAAGGAAGCAGTTTTTCCTGGAAACGAGGATATATGTCGTATGCAAATACCACCCCTTTCGAAGCATCCTGGTTGACATAGTTTACTGCCATGTGGTTAGATTCATACGGAGATACCAGACGATATTGTATTCCATCCAGAATCACCGACTGCAAACGTTTCCAGTTGGCTACTGCAAGCTGGCAATATTCCAATTCTTCTGCGGCCATTTCTTTCAAGCCGATATCAAATCCTAACTTACACATGGATGCCATGTCGGTACGGAACTTGATAGAAGTATTCTTATTCCAGCTTGTTACGTGTGCACACATGGCCTTGGCCGGGAAGAACTGAGAGAATCCCCACTGTATGTAAGCTCTTTCCACAGGGTCCGTGTTATCACTGCACCAAAATTCCGTGAAATATTTCAACGCTTCATAGTCACAACGTGCGCCGCCACCAGAGCAAAGCATCATCGGTACATCCGGATAATTCTCTTTTACCCGCTTCATGACATTGTATACGCCACGTACATGGTCTATATACAAACGTCCCTGTGCACCTTTCAGATAAGAAGAATAGATATTGGTAATCGGGCTGTTGCAATCCCATTTGAAATAAGCGATACCCGGATTTTCCTTCAACAACTTATCCACAATGCCATATACATAATCCTGCACCTTCGGGTTACTCAAATCGAGTACCAGCTGGTTACGATAGTAATAGGTTTCACGGTTCGGGTAATGGATTGCCCAGTCAGGATGCTTTTCAAACAATTCACTCTTCGGATTTACCATTTCCGGTTCAATCCAGAGACCGAACTTCACTCCTTCTTTTTCAGCCGCCTGAACCAGCGCATTGATTCCATCAGGAAGTTTGTCGGCCGTTACATCCCAGTCGCCCAGCCCAGCTGTATCGCTACTGCGTTTGTATTTGTTGCCAAACCATCCGTCATCCAGCAAGAACATGTCTACACCCAGTTCTTTCGTTTCCTTAATCAGATCGACAAGGATATTCTGGTTAAAGTCGAATCCTGTATTCTCCCAGTTATTCAACAACGTCAAACGAGTACCTTTTCCATCCTTCAACTGATAATTCCGCGCCCAGTTCTGAAAGCGACGGCTTCCTTCGCCCGTACCCTTATTGCTCAAAGTGAAAATAAATTCAGGAGTAGTGAACACTTCGCCCTTCTGAAGCTCATATACCGAAGCATAAGGATTAATGGCAGGAATCACACGCAGATTACCCACGTTGTCCACTTCGAAAGTAAAGCTGAAGTTACCTGTCCATCCCAATGTACCCATCAGGACTTCCCCCTGATTTTCTGCAGCAGGAGCATCCAGACCGACCATGAAAAAAGGTTGCGTATGCATGGCAGCACGACTTCCCAGCTTGGTATCTACCACTTTCTTACCGAACTCCAGCTTCTGTGTACTCATCTGCACTTCCTTCGCCCAGTCTCCACTGAATTCAGTCAAATAGTAAGCCGGACGATTGAAATACAACATCGTAGAAGCGTAACGGAATAACTGTACAGGCTTCTTCTCCTGATGTGAGATTTCACTCCAAGTCTTGATTACGTCCTCCTTTTCGTAAGCTACGTAATGCAAGGTGACATTCACCGGATATTTATCATCACGCAAATGAATATCTGTCTGTGTTCCTCCTTCCACAGCTTTTGTAGAAGAAGACACGTAATAAAGCCAGGTAGAAGCGTTACCGTCGGCATGAGTCACTCCCAAAGCCGGTTCAAAGAAATCCTCGTTACCTGAACCTGAACAGACTTCCCATCCGCGTGGAGAGACACTGGCATCTGATGCAGGATGTATCTGCCAGTCCAGTTTCTTCAAATCCGATTCATGCAACAGTTTTTCGCCCAAGTAAGTCTGATAGAGCCGTCCGTTTTCAGCCACCTGAAGCACCAGATCCGTATTATCCGTTGAAATCCGGATAACCTTTTCTTCCGCTGCCTCCGCACACTGAAAACCCCAAAACAAGCCTAAAGCCGTAATAAAAAAGTTTTTCATGGTCTGTCTGGTTTTAATAAATTACAACCCCAATTTATGTATCTTCATATTCTCTACCTTATAATCACCACCTTCACTATACAGACGGATAGAGTTATAAGGTTTGGTAGGGAATACCAAGTTTGTCATGGCAATGCGACCTCCATTGGCAAAGATTTCTACAGAGCATTTGTCTACAAAAATCTGCAAATGATAAGTATTTCCTTCACACAATGAAAGAGGAGCCCATGTGCCTAATGCAAAATCATTCTTATAGTTGATAGAAGTCGTTTTACGACGGTCATGATTTTCGATGGCATGAGGTTCTGCTTTCTCACCAAAAGCAACCAATCCACTTTCTGTACGATCCATCACCAGTTTACCGGCTTTCATATCTAGGTAAATCTTGGTCTTTTCACCCTTGTCATTCAGCAGTTCCATTCCAGCTACAGCAGATGCACCCGGAGTTACATCCATTTCAATTTCGAAAGCGCCCTCATTCTGCGGGAAGATTTCGTCAATCTTGCTTTCACCTTTCACCGTCTGATTGTCAATGGTACGTGTTTCTTTACGCAAGCCTGCTGTTTCCTTTACAGCATTGGCTGCCATGTAAATCTGACCATCTTTTGTATACAATGACAGTTCACGCGGCAAGGCATTTGCTCCACGATACTGACGGATAGGAGTAACATTTGCATATTGCCAGTTGCTCATCCAAGGTACTGCAACCACGCGGTCTCCAGTATTTGAGAAACAAACAGTAGCATAGTGGTCTTTACCAAAATCCAACCATTTAGTTACTTCCGGTTTCGTGTCACATTTGAATTCTTTTCCATCAAAATCACCTACGAAATATTCTGTAGCACTACCACCGAACATACAACCCGGGTTGATATTTACAATCATCACCCATTTCATATTGTTCTTGTCACCATCAACCGGCAACTGGATAAAGTCAGGACACTCAAACTGATTAGGCTGTACACCATAACCTTTACCAAATCCGCTCTGATATTCCCAGTCCTTCAAGTTAGAAGAAGAGTAGAAACGCATTTCCTTGTCCGCAGAAACAATCATATACCACTTCTGAGCTGGTTCATACCAGAACACTTTCGGATCGCGGAAATCTTTCAGTCCGTCAAACGGAGTCAAAATCGGATTTTTCTCGTATTTTGTATAAGTACGTCCATTGTCTTTGCTATAAGCCATACACTGAATCTGTCCGTGTTCATCGCTGGCAGATGTGTAGAAAGCGATAATGGCATCTTTTCCGTAGCCTGCGCTATTGTTCTTGTCTACCACTGTACTTCCTGAGAAAATGTGACCCAATGTGTCACGTGCGATAGCAGGATTCAAATGGTCCCAATGAATCAAGTCCTTACTAACTGAATGTCCCCAGTGCATATTTCCCCACTTGGAACCGTAAGGATTATACTGGAAATACAAATGATACTCTCCATCTTTATACACCAGTCCGTTGGCATCGTTCATCCAGCCATAAAGCGGTGTGTGGTGATATACCGGACGATAATAGTCCGTATTTGCCGTATTAAAAGTATCCGACAACTGAATATGCTCCCAGCATACAGCGTTTGCAGCCACTTTTCCAATGGTAACAGTAGCTTCCTTAGCTCCTTGAGGCAATTCAAAGGGTACGTAATACTCTACGCTGTCTACTGCCAGACGTACATCCATCGGCATATCAGCCGGGCTTCCGGTTACTAATTTCACCTTTCCCTCATTAGATGATTCCTGGATAGGAAGCAAAAGATATTTAGAAGGATTCTTTATGTGTACGACAGTCAAAGTGTCTCCCTGATGCTCAAATACTAAGTTATTTTTTTGTGATTGGCATGCCCACATACCAGTCAAGAAAAACGCTCCTAATGCGAGGTTAACAAAATTCTTTTTCATGATACGTTGTTTTATGGGATTAAAAATACAAATTATTCTTTTAAAAATACCTATTGAAAACTTTTTATAACCGGCACAACTCATGGATTCGTTGTGCCGGGAATTTATCGGAATAGAAAAATGAATGTCAGAATTTAAGCTGTGCAGAGAATTCTACTGTGAACGGACGGATGTAGCTTCCTGCCATTACTGTATTGGCATATTTTCCAGCTTCTTCCTTCGTTACAAGTTCTGCACCTGCGATACTTCCTTTTGCACCAGTCTGGTTCAGGAAGTTAACAACTGAACAGCCTAATGACAGCTTCTTGTTTACCTGCCAGTTCAAACCACCGAAGGTTTCCCAACGGCCATTGAAATAATAGGCATCGTTGATATTAGCGTATGTCTTGCTAAAGTAACGGAAGCTGGTCCAGATTTTCAAATCTTTTGTAATCATATAGCTCGGGTCGATTTCCACGATTACCTGCGGGATTTCTGCTACGATGTTACCAGTGGCATTGATCTGACCTACATAACCGTCTGAGAACTTCACAGAAGTTTCATATTTCTTGTAAGTCGGCTTCTGGTAAGTGAAGAGGAAGTGCAAATCAAAACCTTTAAACGGACGAGCTACCACGTCAGTAGTCCAACCCAATGTCTTGATGTCATAGTTCAACGGAGCAGCCAAGATTTCGTTTACTCCATTTACGCTATGCTGCAAGTTCAATGTAGAGTTGTTGTTGGTCTTTGAGATATAAGAGAACAATGAAGTCAAGCTCAACCATTCGTTGTTATAGTAGATACCGGCACGTCCCAGAGGTACTGAAATCTTATCGGTATTCGGCAATACAGCCGGAGCAAAGTTCTCAATTCTCGGATGCTGGGTAATGTAAGTAAAGTCTCCAGTAAATCCGAACTGTTTGGTCAACTTATAAGTAGCGGCTGCACTCAGTGCGTAATTAAACCAGTCATACTCCATCGGAGTCGGTTCAATCTTTGTTCCATTAGGTGCAGTAGCTCCCAGATAATAATCAGCAAAACGTCCTACAAAATTGCCATCAGCATCTTTAACAGCTGCATTGTTTCCACGAAGAGCCTGGTATTCCAGACGAGCACCGTAGTAAAGGTTAAATTTGTCGGTTACATCCCAGTCGTGAGTGAAATATACAGCCAATTTGTTTTCATGACCTTTATAATATTCTGATGCATTCTTGTTGAAGTCATAGTAATATCCATTTCCTCCATAGGTACGTCCACTTCCTGCTACATTATAATCAGGATTATAAAGGCGGACCGGATAGCTTCCGTCAGTCGGTACAGACTGGTCATACATCGTAGTATTTGATGCATAATCAATATCATAATACCATTCGTTCAATCCCAAACGCCATGTACCGTTAGACAATTTACGAGACAGCTCAGTAGTAAACATTACTTCATCAATGAAACCACGGTTCAAGCAAGACATACGGCTCTGTACATATTCGCCATCGTATGCTCTCATGCTACCGTCTTCTGCTTCATATTGATAATTAATAGCACTGTTTGCACGCTGTGAAAGTTCCATCGGAGTCTGGTACACACAAGAACCGGTCGCATGGTCGTATTTCATGATTACTTTCCAAGACAAACCGTTATCCCAGTTGTAATTGTTCATTAAGGTAAACTCACTACCCTTATTCTGTACGGCATCATACAAGCTTGTTTTCTTCAACTCCCCTGTACGCATGTCGCGATACACCATTTCATTGTCAACCGGAAGATAAGAAGTCGTACCCAAAGCAAAAGCACCCAACTCTCTTACGCTACCATCACCTACGTAAATAAACGGAGCCGACTGAGTGGCATACATATATACCGGATGACTGTTACTGTAATGATACATAGCCGTAAACTCACCCCGGTTATTGTTATAGCGTTTTGTCAAGGCAAACTTATAAATCTGTGTACGATCCTGGAAAGGAGTAGATTTGATTTTGAATGTTCCCGGGTCAAAATCCTGATAGATGCTTCCACTATAGAACCAATCGTTAGCAATTTCTCCGTTCAGATTCAGAGAGAACTCCTGCATGCCGAAATGATTGGACTTATAATTCAATGTTCCATGAAAACCTTTTTCACCAAGCTGAGTGAAAGAATTGACTGCATATCCGATATTACCGGTTGTAATGGCAGTTTCTGAAATTTTCAACAATCCTACATGGTTCAAGCTGGCATCTGCACGCCACAAAGAGTTTACACTGTGCGGATTCGTAGCATACGTTACCGGAATTCCATTTTCAAGCACATTCACATCCGCAGAAGGAAGACCAATCTGAATTTCACGAGGTCCGTTTGCGCTGGCAGCATTCAACATGACATTACGGTTACCTTCTTCTTTAGAACTACCGTCATTTGATGATTTGTTTTCTTGTGCATATCCATTTACACAAGCCAAGGCGAGCAGCAATACCGCAGCTCCCATACGATTTGAAAACTGTTTTTTTTCGGCCTTCATAGCATTATTAAAATTAGTATGTTAGCATGAAATTTTTTATTTGTTCACCGCAAAAGTAAGTGATTGCCAGCTACAAGGCCATAACGAATGTTGCATCCTATGACAATATTGTTTCATGTAACAATATTACTACAGGACGCAACATTTTTACTAGCAAGGAGGACAGTTACTGCAATTTATACACATTCAATGATTTCACTGCATACCCGTTCTTATCCGCTTCAAAGCACATTTTTACATAAGGCCGTGAAGGGAAGACCAAATTTGTCATCACAAATTTTCCATCCTCACCAAAAGCTTCAATACTTGACCGATCGACAAACAAGCGTAAAGTCAACTCTTTGTCAACATTCACCGGAGCAACCGTAACTGCAGGAAAGTCCTTGCTAAAATCAACTGTTCCGCTCTCACTACGATCCATCACAAATTGTTTACGATTCAAGTCATAATACATAGAGACTTTCTCTCCTTTATCATTCAACAGGCAAAAAGCAATCTTTGATGCGCCTGCATTCTGAATGACTATTTCTACTTCATAGGCTCCTTGCTTTTCTTCGAACAAATTTACTATTTCATGCTTCTCGGAAACCTTAAATGAAGGTATTGAAACTTTCTTTCCACGTGCTTTTTTCACTTCCACTGAAGGGGTACTTTTTAAATACAACTCCTGTCTCTCGCGATAAAGCGTTAAATCACGAGCAAGAGTATTGGCACTACGATACTGACGGGTAGGAACATTATTGGCATACTGCCAGTTACTCATCCATCCTAATGCAATGCAACGTCCGTCAGGTGCATTGCTCCATGTTACAGTAGCGTAGTTATCCTTTCCCCAATCCATCCACTTTGTCTGAGTAGGCGATTCGTTTACAAACTTCTTTCCATCGAATGAACCTACGAAATACTGAGCGGCACTGCCCCCAAAAGGACCTCCAGGATTCAGGTTACATATTAGTACCCATTTTTTCTCGCGAGTGCCCTCTACAGGAATTTCCACCAAATCCGGACATTCCCATACGCCACCGTGAGCCCCCTGCATAGCACCAAATTCACTTTCTTTCTTCCATTCCTTCAAGTTAACAGAAGAATAGATTTCCATGTGCTGGCCTACTGCAAGAATCATTACCCAGTGCTTTCCCGGTGCATACCAAAATACCTTGGGGTCACGAAAATCCTTTTCAGAAGAAGTCAGAATAGGATTTCCTTCATATTTCGTAAAAGTTTTTCCGTTATCCAGACTATAGGCCATGCTCTGCATCTGTATATCTCCCCATGGAGTAGATTTAGCAGAAGTATAGAATGCCACCACAGCTTCTTTACCAAAGCCTGCCGTATTTTCATGGTCTACCACACAAGAACCACTAAAAATGGCCCCCCATGCATCCGGTACGATGGCACACCCTTCAAACTTCCAATGCATCAAATCGGTACTGGTAGAATGTCCCCAATGCATATTTCCCCAAACAGACCCATACGGATTATACTGGAAATACAAATGATATAATCCATCTTTATAAAACATTCCGTTCGGATCGTTCATCCACCCGTATGCCGGAGTATGATGATAAACGGGACGAAAGCTTTCTTTGTTCGCCATATCAAATGAGCCCGACAGTTTCAATTCTTTCCAGCAAAGAGCCGTTTCAGGAACCCCTTGTATTTCTATTGAAATATGCTGCCCTTTATAAGCCGACAAAGCAAATGGGACGTATGAATCCACTCTCTCGCGAGCCAAACGGACATTCATAAGAGTACCCTTCTGTTCATTATCTTTTACAATACAAATTTTACCTTCCGGTGCATCATCTTGTATGGGAAGAAGCAAATAATCTTCGGTGACATCCAAAGAAACAATATTTTGTTCACACACCAAATGCCGAATTGTCCATGAAGAATCAGCCTGTACCACTGATGTCATTCCTAAAAAAAGTCCCAACAGGGTTACTTTTATTGTATATGCATACTTTCTCATAAAATTATGTTTTTAGTATATATCGCTATGTTATTATTCATATCCCTTATTCTGAGTGTACAACCCAGGAATATAATACATCTGGTTATAAGGTATCGGGAAGAACTCATTCTTACCCGCAGTAAAATGAGCATCCTTATAATATTGTCCATAAGTCTGTCCTTCGTAAACGTCATTCTGCTCAGTCAGGAAATAAGCATTCAATGTTTCCGACGCAATTCCCCAACGACGCAAATCAAAGAAACGTCCATTCTCCATTGCCATTTCCAAACGACGTTCCCAGCGCAAACATTTACGTGCCACTTCCTTAGATGTAAAATAATTATCAGGATACTGGGCTATCTCACACTGATCTTTTGCATAACTAATGTGTTTGTTGACCGATAAAGCAGCACGACCACGAATGTCATTTACAATCTTCTCAGCCTCATCTAATCTGTTCAGTTCAATCAAAGCTTCTGCACGCATCAACATCACATCTGTATAACGGAATACATAATCATTCATTGCGAATGCCTGCCATGAACCATTATAGGTTTCCCCTTCAGAACGCTGAGGAACTTCTTTCAACGAAGTATAGTATCCATACGTATTCGGTGTACGTGAATTGGCAGTAGTCATCGTATATTCAGCCTCATACTTGTAAGGGAAAGTGGGCATACCTACGGTATGGAACAAACGCGGGTCCCACTTTTGGTTGTCAGGTTGTCCATTAATCGGATAATCAATCTCGTTGTTATAATCATCAAACATCGGAAGGCCGTTCTTGGTCTTGAAGGCGTTCACCAGATTCTGAGAAGGTTTGTGGAAATCCCATCCGCAAGACCACATCTGCCAGCAACCATTCAGCATGTTCGACCAGTTAGCACGTCCATAGGTCGTATTATCATCTTCATAATCAGAACACTGAACTGCAAAAATTGATTCCTTACTATTTTTATAAGCAGGCAAGAAGATATCGCCATAATCTTCCAGATATCCGTAATCAGAAGCTACCACATCATCTGTATAAGTTATTACTTTCTGCATGTATTCAGAATTGATATGACTTTCACCGGTTGTTGCCTCATATCCGTCTCCCCATGCCAAAGTCAGATAACATTTAGCCAGATAAGCTGCAGCCGCAATTTTATTAGCCCGGCCGTCCTCCCCCGGTTCTTTTACAGGTAACACATCATAAGCCGCCTTGAAATCATCAATTACTTTCTGAAATAATTGTTCGTAAGTCAACGCAGTATTACTAACTTGTTCATATGAATTATCCTCTACTACTTGTTCATCAATCCAAGGAACCTGACGGAACACAGTCAGAAGTTTAAAATAGAAATGTCCACGCAAGAAACGCACTTCGGCAACACGCTGTTCTTTCACATCTTCTCCCAAACTATCTCCATTCCGTTCCAACGAAATCAACGCACGATTACAACGAGAAACAGCAGCATACAAACGATACCAAAGCTCATCCATTTCACCCGGAGTAGTAGCGGTCAATGTAGTCCAAATATCAAAAGCATGATAGCCTGTATCTGTTGTTCCAGAACCACCCTTCAGGCAATCATCAGAACTTACGTCACCATAAGGGAACAGGTTAAACGGATAAGTGTACCAGCAATCTCCCAACATGGCATAAGCCGAATTTACCATTTTCTCCGGTTCTGAGAATGCCTGTTCCTCATCCACCACTGCAGTCGGAGTATAGTCTAAAAAGTCTTCACAACTTGTCAATGACAAACCTAATGCACAAGCTGCCAGAAATATATATTTTTTCATCATATCCATTATTTTAAAATTAAAAACCAATTTGTAAACCAAATGAAACAGAAGTAGCAAGCGGATAATTCCAGTTCGGATTTTCCGGATCAGGACAAGTCAAGCTCTTACTCTTGATAGTCAGCAGATTTTGACCTGACAAGTAAATTCGGGCACTGGTCATCTTGAACTTCGATAAGAAAGAAGCATGAACCGTATATCCCACCTGAAGATTACGTAATTTCAAATAAGATCCGTTTTCTACATAATAGCTGGAAGCTCTACCCTCGTCGGCCGTATTATTGGTAGTCAGAGCCGGTATAGTAGAACCGGTGTTATTGGTGTTCCAAGCTCCCAACAAACGAGATCCTTTGTTAGAACCTGCATCGGTAATACTCCAGAAATCAGTTTGTGCCTTTTGGTTATTGTATACATCCTGATCGTATACCCCCTGCCAGAACATACTCAAATCAAAGTTCTTATAGTTCAATGCAATATTCAAGCCATAAGAGAAAGCCGGAACCGGATTATAAATCCAGTCTTGATCATCAGAAGTAATGATGCCATTTCCATCCAAATCCGCATATTTCAAACCGCCCACACGAGCATTTGCCTGTCCGGAAGCATCTACTTCAGCCTGGTTCTGGAAAATACCTTCTACCACATATCCTACAGAAGAACCATAAGGCATACCAGACTCTACCAGATTTTCTTTAGACGTATGTGCGTATGAACCCGTAGTGGTAGCCGGCAGATAAGTCACTTTATTTCGGAAGAAGTCTACATTAGCATTGATATCCAAGCCTAAGCCACAGGCCAACGACTTCCGATATCCTAAACTGAACTCCATACCCCAGTTCCGCAAAGAAGGTCCATTCAGCCAAGACGCACCACCTTCGCCGATTGCTCCTAAATAAGCAGGATTAATCAACATGTCATCTACATCCTTAATATACCCATCAATAGTTCCATACAAACTGTTGTTCAGGAATGCAAAATCCGTACCTATATTATATTGTGTAGCTGATTCCCATTTCAAATCCGGATTGGCAAGCTGAGTAGCACGATACCCTGAAGGGAAAGTACCAGAACCTTGAAGATATAAATCATATGCAGTTGAAGTCACCCGATCCAATCCATAATCTACTACGTACAAACCAAACTGCGCATTATTGTCAATAGCCTGGTTACCAGTCTGTCCCCAAGATAATCTGACTTTCCAATCATCCATCCAGTTTGCTTTCAGCAGCTTTGACAAACGCAAACCTAATGTAGCTGCCGGGAATGTGCCCCAACGATTACCTTTACCAAAGCGAGAAGAACCATCTCGACGGATTGTAAATGAAGCCAAGATAAAATCATCATAGTTGTAATCTACTTTTCCGAAGAAAGAAGCTAACCTATATCCGACCTTAGCACCTGTATTTTTCATCACACCTGTAGCAGCATTAGGCCACATATAATCTACATCCTCCAACGCATAGCCTTCTGAATAAGCAGAAAAATCAATAGAACTTTGCTTAGACAATTCAGCTCCCAACAACACATTGATATCGTGCTTGCTAGCTACATTAAAATTATAATTGATGGTATTTGACCATGTCCAATTCACTTCATTCTTATTTGACAACGTGGTTTTAGCAATGTCATTGTTTACAATATCAGAATGATAGGTATGAGTCATTGCATTAATAAATGAATTATAGAAATCCAATCCGAAGTTAGAACGGAAAACAAAGCCTTTGAAAGGTTTTATATCTACATATCCATTTCCGAACAATCTCCAGTAGTTCAATGCATTGTCTTTATTTTGATACTGTTCACGCAAAGGATTCTGACGGTCACTCATACCTCCGACCGGACCAGAAAATGTAGTTCCGTCTTCTTCATACACCGGTACAATAGGGGCCATCTTCAACGCATTTTCCATCGGCGCACAGTCTACCTGACTGGTATAAGTTACCGTAAAGTTTTCTCCAACCGTAATGTATTTATTCACATTGTATGATGAATTCATACGGGCAGAAATGTTTTCAAAGTCCGTATATTTCAAAATACCATTATTCTTTTTATATCCCAATGAGAACATGGTAGAGTGTTTATCATTGGCATGTGAAAGAGAAAAATCATAATTCTGAGAGAAACCTACTCTTGAAATTTCATCCAACCAGTCAGTATCAGAGTAACGCATGGTTTTCTTACTGTTAATATATCCGTCATACAAACCATTGACCGTATAATTTACATACTGGCTAGTACTCGGGTTCCAGACAGTAATAGGAGTTCCCGACGCTGCATTCAAATTTAAGCCGTAGTTGCTTGCATACGAAACCGGATCCAGTCCATCATTTAATGCGGCCTGTGCCATTGCAGTAGCATATTCTGATGAATTACAAACATCCATCAACGACTGTGAAGTATAGAACTGGGCAGTCAGGTTGGCTGAGAAATCCACTTTCACTTTATCTGCTTTCTTACCTTTCTTCGTAGTAATGATAATAACACCATTTGAAGCCCGCGAACCGTAAATAGAAGCAGAAGCCGCATCTTTCAATACTTGCATACTCTCAATATCATTCGTATTCAATGAGTTAAGAGACATGTTAGTAGGTACTCCATCAATTACATAAAGCGGATCCTGAGAAGAGTTAAAAGAACCGATACCACGAATACGTACCGTAGCTGTACCACTCGGAGAACCGTTTCCTGTAATCGTCATACCTGCCACTTTTCCCTGTAAAGCACGCATGGGATCAGTATCAGAAGTTGTCTTTAGCGATTCTGTAGATACCACAGCCACTGATCCAGTCAAATCAGCCTTACGCTGAGTGGTATAACCCGTCACCACAACTTCCTGCAGCATTTCAGAGTCCTCTTCCAGAATAACCTTCAAAACTCCTTTAGCTTTTAATGTTTGAGATTTAAAACCTACATAAGAAATGGTAATTTCAGCTCCTTGCTTGACTGATAAAGAGAATTTACCATCAAAATCGGTAATCGTACCGTTTGTAGTACCTTTTTCTAGTACAGTAGCCCCAATAATGGGTTCACCATCCGACTTGGAAATCACAGTCCCCTCAACCTGCAAACTTTGTGCTTGCAATACCATACACACCATAGTAAACAGGAGTGTAAAAAATAATGCTCTTTTGTCGCTTTTCATTTACGCATTAATTTAAGTTCAACACCAATTTTATTTCATACACCGTTCAAAACGGTATGGCAAATGTATGGTCCAGCAACTAAAAGGCATATAAAAAATGTTTCATCCTCGAATAATTATGTTGCATGTAACATAATTATTCAAAGATGAAACATTCGTACAAGGACTTGCTTCAAGCAAGAGAACTATCTTTATTAAAAGGATTCTTTCCTTTTTCCGCTGGTTGCAATCAGATATATACCTAACAATATCAACGGCACACTCAACCATTGTCCGATGTTCAACGTCATACCAACTTCTTCAGCTACCTGCGGATTCTTCATGAATTCCAATCCGAAACGGGCACCAAAAAAGATTAGCAAAGAAACGCCTGTAGTCAGTCCGATTCGTTTTCCTAGATGAAGCTTGTGATACATGAACCACGATACGACCAGTGCCACCAGACAATAAAGCATTTCATAAATCTGGGTAGGATGACAAGCCTGTGCCACTCCATTCTGATTGTATAATTCCTGCCATTCACGCGAGCGGACAAACTCAAATCCCCAGGGTAAAGTTGTAGGATAACCGAAAATCTCAGAGTTCATCAGGTTACCGAAACGGATACACATACAAACCACCGCTACGGCAGGTATCATACGATCGAACAGCCACCACACGCTTTTTTTCGTCACTGTCTTGGAATACCAGATTAAAGCCAGTATCAAGGCAAATACACCTCCGTGACTGGCCAGTCCGCCTTTCCAGATTTTCAGGATTTCTGCCGGATGTGCTCCATAATAATCCCATTCATAGAACAGGCAGTGCCCCAGACGAGCCCCAATCACACTGCTGACAATACAATATACAAACAGTTTGTCGGCCCAGTTTTCCGGATACCCTTCCTTCTTAAACAAACGGGAAACCATTTCGTAAGCCAGAATAAATCCCAGCCCCCACATCAGCCCGTACCAACGGATTTCGAGCGAACCCAAATGAACCAGCACCGGATCCACATCCCATACAATGCTCGCAAATGTCATGCTACTTAATTTTTAATCAATAAACTTCACAAAGGAACAAAAAAAATGTATTGCTTCAAAACAGAAGAAACACTCTTTGAGGATGTATTACCCTTTCACGCGAAGACCAGCCCCACCGCTCAGTACTCCCTAAGCAGTACTTCAGTACTTCCGTGGGAGCACTCCAGTACTGCCGGGAAAGTACTACAGTACTGCCAAGGAAGTACTGGCAAACGATAAAATCCTGATTTAAAGTCGCTTTAAAGCAAGTTTGATCACTTTTTCCACAGGTGCATCCGGTTCCTCCTTGAGAATCTGCGCGGTCACCTTTTGAGAAGGTGCCTGTGCAAATCCCAACATGGTCAATGCAGCCACTGCTTCTTCATATATTTCCGTATTGGCAGCTACAGCCACCGATTTGACGGTTGCCGCACTCTCTATACCTGTCACTGCTATCTTATCCTTCAACTCCACAATGATACGCTGGGCTGTTTTCAAACCAATTCCCTTCACGGTCTTCAGCAGCTTGTCGTTTCCACTGCCAATTACGTTACATAATTCCGAAGGAGAAAGTGCCGACAAAATCATACGTGCTGTATTTCCTCCAATGCCCGATACGCTGATAAGCAACAAAAACAATTCCCTCTCCTGACGGGAAGCAAATCCGTATAACACATACGCATCTTCACGGATGGCCTCATATATATAGAGTTTGACCTCCTTTTTTCCCTGTACGGCAGAGTAAGTGTTCAACGACACATTAATTCCATATCCTAATCCATTACACTCTACAACCACCCACGCCGGAGTAGCATCCACAAGTTCTCCTTTGATATATTCAATCATGTTTTTCTAACAATTTATAAAATGGAGAACAAAAATAACGATAAGAAAGTTATAAATTGTAAGTTCAGCCAGATTTTTTTGGAATTCGTGGCTTTATTGCTTGTTTGGAATGATTCTAATTCTGTATTTTTGCGCCAACTAAAACGAAACAACTTAAAACAAATAAGAAATATGAAAAAGATTAGAGCAGCCGTAGTAGGTTATGGAAACATCGGAAAATTCACACTGGAAGCGCTTGAAGCAGCTCCTGATTTTGAAGTAGCAGGTATCGTACGCCGTAATGGAGCAGAAAACAAACCTGCAGAACTGGCCGATTATCCTGTAGTAAAAGATATTCGCGAACTGAAAGATGTAGATGTAGCTATTCTGGCAACTCCGACCCGCAGCGTAGAACAATATGCAAAAGAAATCCTTGCATTAGGCATCAACACGGTAGACAGCTTCGACATCCATACTCAGATTACCAGCCTGCGCCGTTCTTTGGGTGAAACAGCAAAAGCTCACAACGCAGTAGCTATCATTTCTGCCGGATGGGATCCGGGAAGCGACTCTGTAGTACGTGCGCTGCTGGAAGCCATCGCTCCGAAAGGAATCACTTACACGAACTTCGGTCCGGGCCGCAGCATGGGACACTCTGTAGCCGTTCGCGCCATTGCCGGAGTAAAAGATGCGTTGTCTATGACTATTCCGGTAGGAACAGGTATTCACCGCCGTATGGTATATGTAGAACTGGAAGAAGGTGCAGACTTCAAGACAGTAGAAGCAGCTATCAAAGCTGACCCCTATTTTGTAAACGATGAAACACACGTTATCCAGGTTCCTTGCGTAGACGACCTGAACGATGTAGGTCACGGCGTAAACCTGGTTCGTAAAGGTGTATCAGGTAAGACTCACAACCAGCTCTTCGAATTTGACATGAAGATCAACAACCCGGCTCTGACAGCTCAGGTACTGGTTTGTGTAGCTCGTGCTTCTATGAAGCAGCAACCGGGATGCTACACCATGATTGAAGTTCCGGTTATCGACCTGTTAGCAGGCGACCGTGAAGAACTGATTGCTCACTTGGTATAATACATAATCTTTAACGCTACGGGCCGACTTGTCACACAGATAAGTCGGCCCGTTTTCATTTATACATCTTATAACCACTTCTTCACAATCTCCTCCGTACGCTCCCACAACTCCTGCTGTTGCACATGAGGAAGATACTTCCCGGACAACTTTACAGCATGTCCGCTTACATTCAATGTACCGGTACGCTTGCCTGCCTCTTCATCCAGCAACAAACCGATTGCCGTAGCTGCCCCTTGCCGAGGTGTCCGGATAAACGGCCGGAAGAAAATATCCGTCAAAGGGTCAAACCACATGTGCATGGTGATAATATCCGTCGAAACAATGCCCGGATCAGCCGCATTCACCACAATACCTCTCTCCTTCACACGAGCTGCCAATTCAAGCGTAAAAAGTGTCAAAGCTAATTTCGTATTGCTATAAACCGGTATTCGCCAGAAACTCCCCTTCTTTCCGCGCAAGAAAAAATCCGGGAAATCCAGCCGGCCGATTGCATACGTACACGACACCATGTTGACTACTCTGCTCCCCTCTCCCATTAGTGGAAGCAACCTGCGTGTCAACAGATAAGGCCCCACATAATTCACACTCACCGTACGTTCCAGTCCATCCTCCGTCAGCCTGCGATCGGTTTCCATCGTCCCGGCATTGTTCATCAGCAATGCCAGTCTCTCCCCACGGGCACAGAGTCGCTCCGCAAAGTCAGCCACAGAAGCCAACGAAGCCAAATCAATATACATGACCTCCACCTCCGGATTCCCCGTTTCCTTCACCACCCACTCTCTTTTAGCCTCAGCTTTTTCCTTGTTACAGCAGGCCATTATCACCCGATAACCAGCCAACGCCACCGCACGGGTAATCTCTGTTCCCATTCCTCCGTCGGCACCTGTAATCACTGCTAATTTACGCTCCATCTCATCCTTTACTTTCAATGCGTTCGATTTCTTTCTTCAGACAAGGTGGCAATTCCTCCTGCAAATGCTGATGACAAGCCATGTCCAACGTGTACATACGGGCAATGCAATAATTACTGTGACGACAATTGCACCGTGCATTCTCTTCCCGCCGCATACGATTCACAAAGTCAGGCTCATTCAGCAGCGCACGCCCCATCTGTACCGCTTCAAAGCCATGATTCAATACCTCCTCTATTTTCTGTCGCGACACCAGACCTCCCACATACACCAACGGTATGTCCAACGCCTCCCGAAACTTCAAGGCATCTTCCAAAAAATAAGCCTCACGGAAAGGAACAGAGGGTATCATGTATTTACCTACCAGTCGTACGCCATACTTTAGCCACCAGCAGGTCATGTAGTGTGTCATGGTTCGGATAGGCATCTCACCCCGCATCACATACATCGGTGCCTTGCTGACAAATCCGCCGCTCAGCACCAGCGCATGCGCTCCCAGTTCCTGCAGTTTCCGTGCTACCTGTAACGACTCGTCCAGTTCCATACCTCCCCGAAAACCGTCGCGCATATTCATTTTCACCAGCACAGCCATATCATTCCCCGCTGCTTTCAGCACTTCCTCCATCACCATCTCCATAAAACGCATGCGGTTCGCTAACGTTCCGCCAAATTCATCCTTCCGATGATTGGTAGAAGGGGAAAGAAACTGACTAATCAGGTATCCATGCCCGGCATGTATTTCCACCGCATCGAAACCTGCTTCACGCGCCAGACACACAGACCGTCCGTAAGCTTTCGCCATTTCCGGCAATTCATCGGCATGCAGTCCACGCACAAAAGTCGGTGAATACAAATTGAATCCGCTGCTTGCTCCTACCGGAAGGCATCCACAAATACTCTTATGCGACATATTGCCACAATGCCCCAGTTGAATGCTTGCCGCAGCCCCCTCGGCATGCACTGCATCCGTCAGCTCACGCAGTCCCGGCACAATCTCCGGCCTCATCCACAACTGCCGGTCGAATGAAAGTCCACTACGCGTCACGGCTGCATACGCCACCGTAGTCATTCCCACCCCACCAGCAGCCACCGAACGGTGATAATCCAGCAATTGCGGTGAAGGTACATTTCCCGGACACATGCTTTCAAATGCGGCTGAACGAATGCTACGGTTACGCAGTGTCAACGGCCCCAAAGTGACCGGAGTAAATAAAAGTGAATCCATCTTTCCTCCTTTCCCTAATATATATAAGGTATAATTCTTTTTCTGCTGCCTACCGCCTGTTTTCCGAACTCCTCACAATAGCGTTTGTAAATGGCATCGGCACGCGGCACCAAGTTGGCAGCTGTCCACCACACAAACACCCAGGCCGCAGGAGAAGCCGTCAGTAAGGCAAATCCAGTCCATTCCACCAGCTCCCCAAAGTAATTGGCAGAAGTCACATAGCGATAAAAACCTTTCTCCGGCAGGTAATGACGCGTATCGCCCGGCTTCCGTAAATTCCGGATTACATGGTCCGCATGCAGATTGATGGCCATCCCTATGAAAAAGATTATGAGTCCTACCCAAGGCAAAGGATTTGTCCAGAAAGTGGCCGGTTCGTACTTGCCCGGCAATGCACAACTGAAAAAGCTGGCTGCCAACAAGGTCGCATTGATTACATTGAAAAGTATCCCCATCGCCATGATAGCCAGCGGCATCCGGCTCTTCCCTTTCATCAGTAATGGAAAGACAAACGAACGTTGGAAATAATGTAGCATGAACAATCCTACGAATATGACCTGCGGAGTATACGCCTCTACTCCTGCCTTCCACGCCCAAAGCCCCATTGCCACAAATGAAGGAGCTTCCATCAGTACCCAGCCTACTTTGTTCGGCACAGACCATCCCCACGAGCGGGTACGAAACATGCCGTACCCGGCCTTCACAAAATAAAGTGCTATAAAGACTATCACTGCCAGAAAGGACAGGACATATAGCATGATTTGATAAGTTTCGTAATTCATAGCATGCGGTTTTGCCTTTGAAAATACAGAAAATATCTGTAAAGAGGAAAAGCCGCACGCTTTCTTCTTACTTATCAACCATTAATTATGAATTACTTACGGTTTTCTAGCGTGTAATAAAGTACTAAAGCAGGAACAAGCAGGCTTTTTCAGGCCGGCATAGGTGACTCCGAAAATAGTAGTTTCCCCCTTACACCTGTTGATAAACCCATGCAGTCTTTCCACATAAGCATACTTTCCTTCACCGATTTTTCTAAGGTCCTGCATACCATAGTGTCAATGGAAAAATCATACTTCAACCCCTTTATATTATTTTCAGAATCATATAGTTTTTAAGTCATAGTGACGTTGGCAAATAACAATGGACCAACCATATACAAACAGATTTTTCTAATGACTAATTGAGATTAAAGAATGAAAAAGAATTAGAGGTAGTTTTCTATATAAAAACGGCCTCTAATTCCATATACCTATTTGAGATGTTTACAACTTACGTACCTTAACCCCCGAAAGGACGGCCAATCCTTGTACAGAATTAAAGGAAATATCAATACAGTCCTTAGCGTTTGTCACAATATACCGCTTTCTACATGCATGAAGATAACGATTGTTTTCTGCTGGTGAGAAGCCTTTTTCCACCGTTTTACCACAAATGGTTATATCAAAACGCAGATTTGCTGTCACTTTTTTCTCATTTGAGTCTTTACCAAGTAAATTAGCCAACTGCTGTGCCGGACGACTGACATCTGCAAATAAAAGCTCTACTTCATACATACCTGTCGGCACATCAATTTTATATCCCTCTAGGCCTTCCAACCATGTTTGATAAACAGGGCCGTCTAAGGTATTATGGATTTCCGAAGTCGTACTACGGGATTTTCCTCCCACATATCCCCAGCTTCCCGGCGTATATGGCTGGTCGGGTAGCCAAGAAAGATGACTGACATTCGATATGAAATAGCAATTGCTCCCTACATTAATAGCCAATTCATCCCCTTTTGCCAAATCAGGAAACTTCTCAAGCCGAATAGTCATAGCATCTTGAACAGTTTTCCCGTCTTTTACTCCCTTTGCCAATAGTACTGACACTCCTTCTGGTAACATTACCTGAAAGACAGTATGGCAATTAGCTGTTTTCTGCCGCCCCACGGATTGCCCGTTAACAAATAATTCCACTTCCGACAGATTGGAGTACAATTTAATAGGCTGTGGTTTACCTACCTCTTCGGTACGTACCTGCCAGTCGCGGCTGGCTATATGCAATACCGGAATGTCTTTTCGCCACATAGCTTTAAAGTAGTACGCCACATCTTTGGGTGTACGGTCGTTATAGAACATACCCTTGTTGTTGATTCTCGGCATAGACTCCTGACGACCAGCCGAATTGAAGTCTACAAAATTCCAGTAAGCACATCCGCAGATCCATTCCTTTTCCTCAATAAAAGAAAGATAATGTTCGGTATAGTTCTGATGATACTCTATACTGAAATCGAAAGCACGACCTGCCACGGTATGTAGTCTACGGTCGCTTCCAGCTCCCCATTCGCTAATAATCATCGGCTTATCAGGATAACGTAGATGCTTGTCTTCACACCAGGCATTAAAGTCGTCCAATTTATCCACATACCAGCCCTGATACAAGTTCCATCCTACCACATCTATCAAATCCAAACCTATTTCATTGTACACATCGGTCATATTATAGGCCATAACACTTACCCGACTGGAGTCTTCCTCTTTTAAGGCCGCCTCCAATCTCCGTGCCAGTGTCACCGTGCGCTCACGACATGCCGCCCACTCAGGACTATTTACGGGAGGAGCAGTAAGCAGGATTTCGTTCATATAGCCCCAGGCAATGACAGAAGGATGGTTGTAATGCTGACGAATCATCTCCCGCAGATTGTATTCGCAATTGTCGTCATAGCCCGGAGTATCGGGTACGGTATTGATAACGGGTATTTCCTCCCAAACCAACAAGCCCAGTTCATCGCACATCTCCAGAATGGCATCGTCTTGTGGGAAATGAGAAATACGAATAAAATTACATCCAAACTCCTTCATAAGGCGGATATCGCGGCGATGCGCCTCATCATCTAATGCCACTCCCACGGGAGCTTGATCCTGATGGCGATTTACCCCTCGTAATTTGTAAGGCTTCCCGTTCAGACAAAATCCCTTATTTCCATCAAAGGAAAACCAGCGAAATCCGGTCTTGTGTATCTGCTCATCCAGCAACCTGCCCGTCTTCGAATCAACCAACATCGTTTTTACTAGATAGAGCGAGGGAGTTTCGGGTGTCCACAAACTTGGATTGGCTATAGCATCCGAAGTGATCTCAAAAGCACGCGTTTCACCAGATTTCAATTTAAGATTTTGGTTCATAATATACACGAGCTTCCCTTCCGGATTATAGACCATACTCCGTACTTCGAGTGTGGCAGCCTGACAAGCGTCATTAGTCACTTCACCGCACACCTTTATCTTTGCACTTTCTTCGCTCACCTCTGGCGTGCTGATAAAGATACCGTCAGACCCCATATTATCCATGCGGAAATGTTGTCTGGCTGTCGATATAAGCCAAACGTCCCGATAAATACCTCCCCAGAAAGTAAAGTCGGCTGAAACAGGGGTAATGTCCCTCCGACTGTTGTCTACAGTGATTTCTATTACATTTTCTTTCCGTAGCAAGTCAGTAATATCCAGTGTAAATGCACTGTATCCGCCTAAATGATGACCTATTTCCTGACCGTTCCAGTTAACAACAGCCGCTTTACTCGCTGCATCCACTTTCAAGTAGTAACAGCGTTCTTCCGCAACTTCGGACAAAGTAAGAATACGGCGATAAAGGCCTTCTCCTCTGTAATAGTCAGGACGCAGGTAGGCATCCAAATTAAATGTGTGAGGCAGATGAATCCGTTGCCATCGGTCATCAGACGGTTTGCGAAACTCCCAATTATCATTGATGGTCTTTATCTCCCGTTGCGCCCACATAGTGACAACAGGAATGGCTGCCATCGCAGCAGCCACTCCAATTCTAAGCAATTTTCTATACAAGTTCATTTCAGTTTTCATAATTATATCTATTGAAGTAATTTTCCAAACTAATAAAGTCCCATGCAGCACACTGCATCCGGCCAAAATACGATAAATAACAAATTATCAATTCATTACTTCATTATTCATCAGCTACCGCCTCCTCCCATGTTTCCCATTTCTCTACATTCGGATCATATCCGTCATAACCGGGGTTCTGACTTAGCCTGCCTAAACGGTTGGCATCAATTGCCGATTGCGGAATAGGCCAGTTAATGTTATGCGCACCCATTGTATATTTACGTCCGCGAATGTTGGCACCTGTATCCTTATTATAATAGTTGTTGTATTTCGTAATCCGATGAAACCAGAAACTATCTTCATACAGACGGGCTTTATCATATGTTTTACCCTCATTGTCGGGTTTTCCACTCAACGCCAGACAATAGGACATACGACTCAACTCTGTAAAGCGCCATTCTTCCATGTAGAGTTCGCGAGCACGCTCATCTGCGATGTCATCAATAGTCACAGTTGTATAGAACTGTTTGCACTGGGCACGCCTACGAACTTCGTTGACATCATCTGCAGCACTAGGATCACCCAAATAATATTTGGCTTCGGCACGAAGCAGATAAGTCTCCGCCAAACGGTAGCAATAGAAATCCTGATAGCCACTACCGTTATATTGGGTAGCCTCACGGGTATCATCTTCAGGAGATGGTGACCAGACTTTATAATGAGGCCAATCAAACCAGCAGCGGATGGTGTCCGAACAAAGTACTGTCCCGTTATCGCTAAACCTAATATTCTCCCCTCTATAACTACCCGGAAGATTATATTTAAAATCTTCCATACGTACCCAGTTTCCCACAGTACTATTATGACGCAAGTCACCTATATCGTTCACTCCATTCACATACCACACTGAGTTTTCAGCAAACCAAGTGGGACGGATAACGGCCTGTCCACGTCCGAAAGCACGGTTGAAGTCCATCGTGATATCATAGTTGGGACTATTAAGCGCATAACTCTCCACAGCTCTCCGATTATCGGGTGTCTTGATATCATCACAGTTCCAGCGAGGCCCCAAGTTACGCATAGTCCGGGTGCGAATACCTGAATCAGACCCGTAACGATTGGGTAAAACCAAAATAGCTTCCTTATTGGAGGTTACAGTCTTGTTCAGTCCCTGATGCAACCTCCAGATTACATTATCGGTTATATTCCACGTCTGAGGATTCGGATTAGAAAAAGTTCCAAAAGAAGCATCCCTCATCAATTCATATCCCGATTGGTCAATAAGAATGTCTGCTTGTTTTTTGGCATCTTCAAAACGTCCGTCAGCCAGATAACATTTGATAAGCAACTGACGGCAGGCACCTTTATTAATCATACCGATATAATCCATGTCTTTCTGTTCGGGCACATGCTGAACTGCAAACTCCATATCCTGCACCAGTTTCTTAATTATAGCTTCCCGCTTCGTACTCTTATAGTCCAGTTTAGGCTGATCAAGAATCTTGGAAACAAAAGGCACATCTCCAAACTGAAAGCATAAATTCAGATAGCGGTAGGAACGGTGGAAATATGCACGCCCCAGATATGCATTTTTGGTCTCCTCGTCAAGTCCTTCTACCTTATCTATATAGCTAATCACCGTATTAGCATATTTAATTCCGTTGAACGTTTCGCCCCAGAACATAACCAGACGATTCTGATCAAAATTATACCAACCGTTTCTGGGAGTGAAACGTTCTGCTATGTCGCAAAACGCTTCCGCATCGTCCGTTTTTGCGGCCACCGCCAAATCCGAAAAAAGATACTCACTCATTAAAGGCAGCATCAAGTCGCATGCTTCCACATTAGTCCAATACGCTCGCAATGCCTTATCTGCGGCAGCCATAGCCGCATCCAGACCGTCTACTGTATTGAAGGTCACACTCGGTTCATAAATGGATAGCGGATCTGGCTTAAGAAAGTCATCCGAACAACCTGTAAAAGCCATGGATACACAAACGGCACCCATCAAAAAATTGAATTTGCTTCTATTCTTTTTCATACTACGTCTAATTAAAATGTTAAGTTTATACCTAAAGAATAAGTTCTGGGCGCGATGTCTCCGGTTTCAGGATCTCCGTATTCCCATTCCCGACTCCAAGTAGCCACATTGCGTATGGTAGCAAATACTTTTGCACTCTGAATCTTGAACTTTGACAGAAAGTTTTGTGGTACGCCATATCCCACAGAGATATTTTCCAGACGGACGAAAGAGCGGTCAATTACTCGCCCTGGAGCAGTAACTCCTGTCGGCCCCTGAGCCGAAAGACGAGCATATTCATTAGAAGGATTATCCACTGTCCAATATTCCTTTACATACAGGTTCTGACAGTTGGATATCTGAGAATAATTATTGTCATTGTTCAAATAATTGGTGTCCAAACTCTTGTGGCCCATGTAAGAATAAAGATTGAACGACACACTCCAGTTTTTGAAGAGGGTAAAGCTGTTACGCATCGACCAATGAACGGGAGGTGTGGTTTCACCCAAAAACTGCTTATCGTTATCATTATATACAGGCGACTTGGTACCATCACCGTTATCCCGATCGTCTGCTGTATAATGGTTAGCAACTTTAGGGTCACCGGGTCTTTGCCCATATTTGGCAGCTTCCTCCACTTCGTTGGCCTGCCATATTCCCGTCACTTCATAATCCCAAATGGCATTAACAGGCTGTCCAATAAACCATTTATTAGCTACGTCATCTCTCTCTTTAGTAATCATATTGCCGTTAGCATCGATAATAGTTTCATATTCTCCATACAGTTCTTTAATCTCATTCTTGTTGAAAGAGAAAGACACAGAAGTATCCCAAGTAAAGTTTTCAGTTTCGATATTATGTGTATTCAGCGAGAATTCAAAGCCTTTGTTCACTACCCGCCCCAAATTGGTAGTAATGTTATTAAATCCCGTAAAGTCTGGCAAAGACTGACGCATAATCATATCGGTAGTTGGCATATAGTAGTATTCCAAACTGGCGCTGATACGACCTCTTAAAAAACTCAAATCCATACCCACGTTCCAAGAAGAAGTCTTTTCCCATTCCAAATGCGTATTAGGCAGACGGTCTACAAAAAGATACTTCATGTCCATCAATGCACCAGTTGTAGAGTTGATGTATCCTTGAGTATACTGCCCCAACGCCAAATTCGCCAATGCTATGTAAGAATCAGCCAGACTGCGGTTACCGTTTTGTCCGAAAGAAACGCGCAATTTACCGGAATCCAAGACATCATTCCACTTCCAAAAATTTTCACGGGTAAATGTCCATGCTAATGCTCCCGAGAAAAAATTAGCATACGGATTGGTAGTACCAAAAGCAGAATATCCATCACGACGGTAAGAAAACGTACCCATATACTTGTCATCATACGAATAAAATAGGCGAGCCAAATAACCACAGGCCGTTTCGCGAGTATCGGTAGAACTGAAATCACTCAGGCCTTTGTCTGCATTAGCAGTTGCATGGAAGCCCAATGCTTCGGAAGGCAGGATATTTCGAGCTTCGATACGGTCAGCCCAATGCTGACGTTCTTCTGCTTCCTGCACCAAGGTCAGTATAGTATGATGCTTCTTTCCGAAAGTATAATCCCATGTAATCGTGTTGTTCAGTGACCAGTCGAAACGCTTGGCCTGCTCACGGTTCACACGATCATCTGTTTCGGCCTGCCAGTCCGGATGTTCAGAGGAACGGTAGTAACGGTCGAAAAAATATTGCAGACGCGGTGCCACGTTAAACGAATACGTAATACCGTATGGCAAAGTCAATTTGGCTGTCAAGACAGAGTTGAGCACAGTGTATCCCTTTTCCAATTCAAGATACTGACGGTCAAAATCATAGTTATATCCTTTCCAGTATGCATTGTCACCCTGCGGATGTGCCACCAATTCTCCCTCGTCATTCCACGGAGTGGCAAAAGGACTGTTGGAGGTTATCTGATTATACCAGTCTACGGCAATATCACCATCCGTACGGTTCTGGAAGTTAACATTGGCCCCTACGCTGAGCCAGTCGGTGATTTTGGTGTCCAGTTTCAAGTTAGAACGTAAAGCACTGTATTCATTTCCACGCACAATACCTTCATTTGAAAGATAACCTAATGAAAAATAATAGTTCACCCGGTCAGTCATTCCACTTACACTAACATTGTAGTCCTGATTCAGTCCGGTCTGAAAAGAATGCTTGTACCAATCGAATGTCTTTCCACGCAAGAAGTTGGTCAAAGTTACTTCACTGGCATTCAGCCCAATGCGGTTCGCCCAAATTTCATCCACACTCATAGCAGCATCTTGGTTAGTCTGGTTTCTCCATTGATCCAAAGTCAGCCCGTATTTGTTTAGGTTAGACTCCGTCGGACGATCATAATATCCAGCAGGACGGTTTCCTGTCTGATAAGCCTCATACTTCCCTGTAGACGGATTGACACCATACGTATCAGTAACATAGAAATCTCTGCGATAGTTCAACCAGCCTTCAGGATTATATACCTTACGACCATCCGCACGGGTAGACCATCCCACATTGGCATTGAAGCTGATGACCGGCTTTTCCGACTTTCCTCTCTTTGTGGTAACAATCACCACGCCATTTGCAGCCTTCGCACCGTATACAGCAGACGAAGAAGCATCTTTCAACACGTCTATTTGGGCTATATCATTAGGATTGATTTCAGAAAGCTCACCGTAAAACATCATACCGTCCAAAATAATGAGCGGGTCGTTATGGCCTCCGTCAGTATATACTGAGCGTTGTCCGCGAATGCTCATAGATCCACCACCTTTTGCTGAGTTATCGAATCCTACATTCAAGCCTGCCGTTCCACGCAACACGTCCTGTACGGTCTTAGGAGCTTCATTGGCCAACGCGTCCGGACGAATCTGTGCCACAGATCCAGTCAAGTCTTTCTTACGCATGGAGCCATACCCAATAACTACTACTTCATCCAACACCTCGGTATCTTCTCTCAAAGTCACAGAAAGCGTTTTCCCGGCCACTGCCTTCAACTCTTGACTCTTATATCCGATATAAGAAACCTCAAGCATTGCATTATCAGCTACATCTAGGGTAAAGTTTCCGTCAAAATCTGTAATTGTACCATTAGCAGTACCCTGTTCTTTGATAGTAGCCCCAATCACCGGTTCTCCGTTGGCATCCACTACCTTTCCGGTCACTTTTTTAGGCTGTGCAGAAGTAGCTGCTGCCACTGGAGTCACAATAATCTTATTCCCTGTTACAGCATATTTTAAACCCAACTTAGAAAGTTCACCTTCTAAAAGTTGCTTTAATTCACGATTGGTTGCAGAAATAGTCACATTTCCTTTCCCCTTGATTTCTGCATCACGGTAAGAAAAGCGATAGGAAGTTTGTTTTTCAATTGCACTGAACAATTCCTTGACAGAAGCATTCCGCAGTTTCACGGTCACCGTACCCGTTTGGGCAGAAGTGCCAACAAATGCAAACATACACAAAGAAATCAAAGCAGTGCGCAGATTCAAGCGTTTTTTAGTACCTTTGTACTCTAAATCAATTGATTGTTTTGCGGTTTTCATAAAATCATACAAATTAAGGTTTTAGTTTATTTTACTATGTGTCCACCATAGTTTAATTGCAGGACTAAGCCTTCTTTCATGCCCTGGATAATTTGCCAATTATCCGGGGCTTTTGTTTTCTTCTCATGTTTTCATGCGCTTCGGTTTTAAAGGTTAATAACTATTTTCGAGTTTGAATAGAAATCACTCCGTCTTCATTTGTGTATTTGAACTTATAATGATATTTCAAGACACGCATGATGCTTTCCACATTCTCATCATCAAACGTACCGGTATACACATCGTTCAGCAAAGTCTCATCATCCACGGAGAAAGTGACAGCAAACTTTCGGGACAGACAACGGAACACATCTTCTAGTCGTTCACTACGGAACACCAATTCCTTATTTATCCAAGCCGTTTCCATCTTGTTACTTGTCCGCTCATGCAACAAGTTTCCTGTACGCTTGTTATACACCACTTTTTCATTGGGCTTCACGCGTATGCTCTGATAAGGCGGGCGTGAAGTGGTTACATCCACACTACCTTCAACAAGCGACATCTCCACAATGTCTTTTGTCTCGTATGCATACACATTGAATTTAGTACCCAATACGGTGATGTCCATATAGCCTGTACCTACTGTAAACTTCTTTTCTGTATCTTTCTTTACTTCAAAAAATCCTTCTCCACTCAATGCTACTTTGCGATCATTTCGCCCAAAATCCTGACTATAGGTCAAAGAAGATTTGGCATTCAGATGCACAATGGTTCCATCGGGAAGGGTGACAAGTGACTTACCGTAATCGCCTGAACGTATCACCACATTCTGTTCTGCCAGTGCATTGATTTCGTTCCGCTGCATAAAGGTCAATACCGTCAAGCTTCCGGCTATGAGCAACAACAGCGAAGCGGCAATCTGTATCCAGTAGCGTTTCAGTGTGAAACGAGGTTTCACTTCTTCCGAACGAATGTGCAATCCTTCATAGAGCGTTTTCATTTTTTCTTCTGACAAAGGAGAATTGTCTTCAAACTCTTCCCACTCTGTCTCCAGAAAATGTTTCAGTTCCACATCGGATATAATATCCATGCGGGTTCGCAAATCCTGAAATTCCGCCGGCGTGATGTCACCGGAACGGAACTTGTGTAACAATCCTGATACCTTATCGTTTATTTGTGCACTCATAAACTTTTTTCGTTTGTTTATGGGTAATATCCAATAATGGCAGATTTATAACATATCAAATTGTATGTTTTAAAGCATAAAATGATTTTTACGCCAGAAATAAGAGCAATAAAGGATAATATTGGTGTAATTCCGTACGAAGTATCTTCAGGGCAGCAGACAACTGGTTGCGCACTACCTGCTCTGTGACGGAGAGTTTTCCGGAAATCTCGGCGACCGACATGCCGTATTCTTTGTTGAGTTCAAAAATTTCCCGCTGACGGGGCGAAAGATGTTGTTTGGCTTTCTCCAAAGCCTTTACAAAACGGTCATAGTCCAGTTCATCAGGAATTTCATTGGCCGAAGAAGCCAGTTTGTCCCGGTATTCCACATATTCTTCCATCGACGGATTGTGAATCTGTCTTCTCAGTTCTTTCAACAGAAAATGATAGGCTATGGTAAAGAGATAGGATTTGAAAGACTGATCGGGATTCAGGTGTTCCCGATTGGTCCAGATACGAAGAAAAGTTTCCTGCACCACATCATCAGTCGCTTCCTCCGATTTGAGGTACTGAAATACAAACCGATATAGTCTGGATACCCACAGTTCATAAAGCTGCTTATAAGCACGCTCCGAACCGGATTTTACAGCCAATATCAAGTCTTCTTCCTGCATTTTCTTCCTCACTTATGTATTTTCCCAAGAAATAAGATGTACAAATTTACATCTTTACATGAAAAGAGGAAATCTTTCATAAAAATAATGCAGGTGAAAATTCAACCATTCGACCCTGATTATTCCTCCTTTTCCCTTTATATATTCTTCTAAACTCCCTTACAAATTCTCTATTTCACAGTGCGGGATTTGTATCCCACAGTGTGAAATATGTATCCCACACTGTGGTTTTTGTATTTCACACTGTGGAACAGAGAATTTGTCGGGAAATTTTACTTTTTATACAAGAGAATCGAGAAAAATCAGTACCGTCATTCCACCGTTACAGACTTAGCCAGATTACGTGGCTGGTCGACATCCATTCCACGGCAAACTGCAATGTAATAGGCCAACAACTGCAACGGAATGGAAGCCACTAACGGATTCAGACATTCCAGCGTAGCCGGAAGTTCGATGCTGTAATCAGCCAAGTTACGGATAACCGTATCTCCTTCGGTCACTACGGCCACGACTCTTCCTTTTCGAGCCTTGATTTCCTGAATGTTGCTCAGCACTTTTTCGTACAAAGGCGACTGTGTGGCCACGATGACCACCGGCATTTCGGCATCAATCAGGGCGATGGGACCGTGCTTCATCTCGGCAGCCGGATAACCTTCGGCATGGATGTACGAAATTTCTTTCAGCTTCAAGGCTCCTTCCAAGGCAACCGGAAAGGCGTATCCCCGACCTAAATAAATGAAGTTGCGGGCGTAGGTAAACATCTTTGAGAAATCGGCGATGAACAAATGCTGCTTCAAGACGGTCCGCATCTTTTCAGGGACGGCGACCAGTTCTTTCACTATCCGATGATACTCTTCTTCCGAAAGTGTACCTTTTTCTCGCCCCAATGCCAAAGCCAGCAGGGTGAGCACGGTAACCTGTCCAGTAAAGGCTTTCGTAGAAGCCACTCCGATTTCGGGACCCACATGGATATAGGAACCGGTATCCGTAGCACGGGCAATGGAAGAACCGATGACGTTACAGATGCCATAGATAAAGGCTCCCTGCGACTTGGCCAGTTCAATGGCAGCTAATGTGTCGGCAGTTTCTCCGCTTTGGGAGATAGCAATCACTACGTCATCAGGATGAATCACCGGATTGCGGTAACGAAACTCGGAAGCGTATTCCACTTCCACCGGAATGCGGCAGAAGCTTTCAATCAGTTGCTTGCCGATGAGTCCGGCATGCCAGGAAGTACCGCAGGCCACGATAATGAAGCGACCGGCACGCAACAACTGTTCCTTGTAGTTGGACACGGCGGAAAGGGTGACCGTACAAGTGTCCGGATTCACGCGACCACGCATACAGTCGCTGATGCAGTCGGGCTGGTCAAAGATTTCTTTCAGCATGAAGTGGGGGAAACCTCCTTTTTCCAGCTGGCCGATGTTAAGGGCTATGGTCTGCGCCTCATGCGGACACTCTACATTATTCAGGTCGACAATCTTCAAGGGGGCATCTGCCCGCAGTACGGCTATTTCTCCGTCAGAGAGATACACCACCTGATTGGTGTAAGTCACCATAGGAGTAGCATCGGAAGCTAAGAAGAACTCTCCCTCGCCTACTCCGACAACTAACGGACTACTCTTGCGGGCAGCAATAATCTCGTCGGGATGCTTACGGTCGACCACTGCAATGGCATAAGCACCGATGACTTCCCGCAAAGCTAACTGAACGGCGGTCAGCAAGTCCAAATTTCCTTGCTGCTGGATGTAGCCAATCAACTGCACCAGCACTTCCGTATCGGTACTGCTCTTGAAGGTGCAGCCCTTGGCCTGCAGCTTTTCTTTCAGCACAGCATAATTTTCGATAATCCCGTTGTGTACCAGTGCCAGATCACCGTTCTGGCTGCAATGCGGATGGGCATTTACCGTACTGGGCTCTCCATGGGTGGCCCAACGCGTATGGGCGATTCCCACACAGCCGGACACATCCTGCCCTTCGGCTGTCCGTTCCAAATCGGCTACTTTTCCCACAGACTTATACACATTCAACTGATGAGTGTCGCTCATCAAGGCCGCTCCGGCACTATCATATCCGCGATACTCCAGGCGCTTCAGGCCTTCTACCAATATCGGCCAAGCCTTTCGCTTTCCGATATATCCTACAATTCCACACATGTTACTTTTAACCTTAAAATATTATAGAAATCTACCTAATCTGTCAGCGAAATTACGATTTCTCACAATATAGAGGGAATTTAGGGAGAGATTTTCTATGAAAACACCGATTTTTATATTAAATTAGTACCGCAGTTTCAACTTTACGAACGATTTGTTTGTTTATATAGAAACAGAATTGAAATTTATCAACTTTAAATCAAGAAAAAAATGAAACATTTACTTCCTGAACTTCCTTATCAACTGGAAGCACTGGCTCCGAAAATGAGCAAAGAAACACTGGAATATCATTACGGAAAACATTTGCAAACGTACATAGACAACCTGAACAAATTGATTGCCGGTACGCCTTACGAAGAAAAAACGCTGGAGCAAATCTTGCTGGAAGCGGAAGGGCCGATGTTTAACAATGCAGCCCAGACCTGGAACCATACGTTCTTCTTTGATACACTGACTCCTCAGCAGCCGGAAATACCTCAACCTTTAGCAGATGCGTTGACTCGCGATTTCGGTTCGGTAGAAACCTTCAAAGAGAAGTTCACGCAGGCAGCCACCACGCTGTTTGGTTCGGGATGGACCTGGCTGGTGAGTGACAAGGACGGACATTTGTCCATCATCAGCGAATCGAACGCCGGAAATCCGCTCAAGAAGGGATTGAAACCGTTACTGGTTATCGACGTATGGGAACATGCCTACTACATTGACTACCGCAACCGACGGGTAGCTTTCATCGAAACATTCTGGACACTGGTGGACTGGCAGAAAGTAGCTGCCCGTCTCTAAGATATAAATCGGGGCCTCGGCAAATGAGCGGAGGTCCCGATTGTTTTATCTGTTTTTACACACTATGAAAAATTATTCGGTCTTAATATGATTCACCGGATTTTCACGAACGGCTCCCCAACTGATGAGACACACGGAGCCTAAAGAAATCAAGGCTACCAACAGAAAGGCGACGCCAAACACACCCCACATCGCCATGGGTGAATAGTGCAGGATACCGTCTATCTGCTGTACACCGAACCACGCCAAAGGAACGGCCAGTAACATGCCTGCCAGCAAAGACAGCAGGGAAAAACGAAGCAGTCGTGCCCGTTCCATACCTGCACTGGAACCAAAAACTTTCCGGATGGCCATGTCGCGCTTGCGCTGGCTGATAAAATAAATGCTCATGGCGGTCAGTCCCAACAGGGAAATCAACAGGGCCGCACACGTAAAGGCTACAATAGTAGTACGCATGTGCAACAAATCTTTATAGACTTCCGTCATCTCATCGGCATACCATTTAGATTCAAAGGGAATACCCTCCACCACCTCCGAAAACAAGGCATCAAGTTCTCTCTTATATGCTGCCTGGTCGCCTTCAATGGTTTCTACCAGCACGTTCCAGGGCCTTACTTTGTCCGGATGCTCCACTGAAATCATGGTGGGCGACTGCGGAAGGAGAATGGAACCGAATTTGATGTCGGCATACCGTCCGCCTACAGCATACTGGCGGCCATATTCATTTCGCAATTCTGCCGTACGCACATAATCCAGCTGCAAAGAATCGAACGTACTTTCGGAAAAATACATATTCCCCCATTTCCGTGGAAGTTTCCTATCGTCGAACACCTGGATGTGAAAGATGTCCAAGAAGACCGAATCGGTACGGAACACTTGAAAACTGACATTTTGAGGTATCCCGTTGTTGTCGTAAAGCTGGGTGGTATTGTTGTTTCCCCGGTTTACAGGCGTACCGGCAGTCAAGCAGACATTCTTTACAAAGGGCTTCTTACGGGCTTCGTCACGGAAAAGACGTATCTTTTCGGAGGAACCGACTGTCATGGCAGGATAGTCGAGCACATGACCGTACGTATAGCCCAACGGTTCACGCAGAATCCGGTAGATTTGTGCGGACAGATAGAGGGTGCAAGTCAGCATGGCTACGGTGAGTCCGCTCTGTACCACATACAATGCCCGAAGGTACACCGCCTTGGTTTTCCGACGGAAAGTGCCTTTCACCACATCCAGCGGATGGTAGTGAGAAAGCAGAACAGCAGGTACCACTCCGGCCAGCAAGGAAAGCAGAACAATGCCTATCAAATAGATTAGCAAAGTGATGGCGTTTAAGTCGCCCCAGATGTCCAGCCGTGTTTGCAGCAGGTCACAGGCCGTCGGTTCCACAGCCTTAGCCAACAGCAAAGCCAGCAGAAAGGCTCCTGTGGTAAACAAGGCCGACTCTCCCAACAAACGCCAGAAGATACTCCGTGCGGAAGAGCCCAGCAACCGGCGGGTAGCCATTTCTTTGGCACGATAGCTTACTTGTGCCACGCACATGCTGACGTAATTGAATACAGCCATCAGCAGAATCAGAATACCTGCCACTAAGAATATCCAGACTTTCACCGGATTGTACTGACGTAGCTGAAGACTTATTATTTCGGAGAAACACACGTCTTTCAACGGCATCCAGAATGCCTCACGGAACAACTTATGCTGATATCCCCAGGAAAAGGTTTTGAGAAAAGACAGCATATCGGCAGCTTTCTGATTGGGATTGACACCTTGAGGAAAACGGACCAGTATCGTCGTCCCTCCCATGTTGTTCATATCCGGATTGCGCATACTGCTTCCCCAGTTCACAAAATCCACATAATCGAACGGTACAATGGCCTCTACCTCATCGGGAATAACGGAGTTATCAAAATCTTTTATGACGCCTGTCACCGTGTACATCTCCTTCTTGTCTCCGGACAAACGAAGCATCTTGCCTTCCGCAGGTTCATCCCCAAACAGTTTACGGGCGGCCGATTCGGTCAGCACGATGCTATGCGCATCGACCAGTGCCTGCTCCAAATTTCCCGACAACAGCGAACAACCAAAGAAACGAAGGAAATTATCTTTCACACAATATATTTCGAGACTGGTTTTCCGGTTATCAATCACCGCATAACTGCCCGAGTTACAAGCTTCGGCATTCACGGCACACCAGTCGGCCATTTCCGGATAACGGTTGGCCAGCCGTTCACCCACCAGGTAATTGCTGGCGCTATATTCTTCGTTCGACAACACATAAATATGCTCAATATCCTTTATATCGCTGCCCACAGTGAGCTGTCGCACTACCATATTGGCAATAAGCAGCACGAACATCAGAGAGATACCCAGTCCCGCCACGTTGACCAATGTAAACAGCTTGTTGCGGTGAAGATAGGTAAAATAGGTTTTCAGTCCTTTCATCGTATTTTATAGTTTTATGTGTTTATTCCGTCTTGATACTCCGTATGGGGTTTTCATTGGCATTCTTCCAACACTGGAATGTCACCGTCAGTACCGTAATGAGACTGACCAGCAGGAAGGAGGCCACAAAGACCCAGGCACGAATAGGCGTCTTGTCGGAGAAGCTTTCCAGCCAGTCGTGCCCTATCCACCATCCAAAGGGAGCTGCCAGTACGAAGCAGATCACCAACATGACAAAATAACGCTTGGTAAACATATAGAGAATCTCACTAGTGGAACTTCCCATGATTTTCCGGATACCAATCTCCTTCCGGCGGTATTCGCTTTCAAACAAGGTCAGTCCGAACACGCCTATCATGCTGAGCACGATGGCAATCAAGGAAAACAACAGAATCTGACGGGTGAAACGCAGTTCCTGATGATAGTTCTGATCAATCACCTCATCCATAAAACGGAACCTGAAGTCACTGCCTGGCGCCATCTTTTCGGTCACTTCTGCCAAACGATGCAGCATGTCCACCTTATCCACTCCCGGAGCCACCCGGATATTCAGGATGTTATTGGCATCCCAGTCCGCATGATTCTTCCCGTAAATAAAGAAAGCCATCGGTTCTACGGCATCGTTGTTGCGGAAACTGCTGAAACGGATATTCTCACAGAATCCCACTACCGGATAATCACCGGGAGTAGCAGGTTCATCGACTTTCATCCAGGGATATTTTTTCCGAGCTGCCTCGTTGAAGATATACACATCCCCGTCGCCAGCCTTGAAGTCACGCCCTTCGGTAATCTTAATTCCAAGCACAGATAAATAACGATAGTCCACTGGGAAACAGGCAAAATAAATGTTGTTATCTCCTTTTCCTCTTCCCCAATTCATGTAACTATCGGACGAATTCAATATGAACTGAGAAATCGAAACCCCTTCTACACCAGACAGCCCGGACAATTCGCTGACAAAAGTTTCCCTTCGGTCCAGCAACTCATAAGGAAGATTTCCCACCAGTACCATACTCTTGTCGTAACCGTAGTCGCTGTGCCGAATGTAGCGGCTTTGCAGAAACATGATGCCCACGGCAATAATCAGCATGAAAGAAACGAAAAACTGGAAACAAACCAGAGACGTACGCAGCATCTTCCCTTTCGGAGAAAGGCCGAACGAACCTTTCAACACCAGTGCCGGCGGGAAAGAAGTAACATAGTACGAGGGATAGGCTCCGGCCAGCAACCCCATGAGAACAGCTATTCCACCTAAAGAAGCCAGCAAAACCGGATGATTCACCAAAGAGAGATCGGATGCTACCAAGGTATTCAGGGAGGTGTCTTGCAACAGATAGAGCCAAAGTAATGAAAGCAGAAACCCGCACACACAAACCAACACGGATTCCAACAACAGATACATCCGTAAAGAGAAAGTAGAAGCGCCCAACACCTTCTGAGTATTGATGGAACGCAACCGCATGGGAGTTTCTGCCAGAGAAAAGTTCATGTAGTTAACTGCCGCCGTCAACAGAATCAGTACCGATACACACAGCAGCAGGTAAACGGCCGCCTTGCTGGTAGCCGCCTTGTTGCCCACCGTAGAATAGTGTACTTCGTCCAGCGGCGTAAAATGAATGAAATTCTCCCAGTCTTCCTCTCCCTCTCCGCTAATCAGGTCTTTTGGAATCATCCGCTTGCAGGCTTCTATCACCGACTGAAGGACATCGGCCAATGAAGCCGGATTATCAAGCCGGATATACAAGGCATAATTCCAGTTTGTCCAGGAATCTTTGTTCAGATTCGGGGAGTAGGAAGAAAAGACACAGTTCCCTAACTGAGAGTTTTCCGGCATGTCCTGGTAAACCCCTCCTATCACCAACGGCTGGTTACGGGATTTGCGGTCTACATAAATTGTCTTACCAATGGCATCTGTAGTACCGAAAAAGCGGAGAGCCATGGATGCAGAAATCAGGGCATGATTGGGTTCATTAAGCGAAGCGGTCGTTCCACAGACCATAGTAGGCTGAAATACCTCCAGGTAATCACCAAACCCCGTAAACCAAGGTTCAGAGTAAATGTGTTCGTCTACCTCAAAATCATTGAGAGAGTTTGACAATGAAGTAACTGAAATGGCTTGTATGTGTGGAGAAGAAGCTCCCACCAGCTCACAGAAAGGACGAGCCAGCCAGATTTGCCAGCCGTAATCTCCGCCTGCATCCACTTCTACCCGGTAAATACGATCGTGTGCCGGATAGGCTTTGTTGTAGTTATAGTCGTAATCCACCTGTGTCAGAATGACGAAGCAGGCTGCAAAGGCAATACTCAATCCTAACAGATTCAATACGCTGGCCGTAAAGAAACGCCGGAAAGTATGCGAGAAATTTCTGAGAAGTGTGTTCATGAGTGGTAAGTGTTTTTATACTGCAATTACGAAATTTATTCGCCGACTTTCAACCGCCGGGTGGAGACGCTGCCGATTCCGTCTTTGGAGATTTGAGCCGATTTAGCCTTTCCACTTAAAGTGAGACTGCCTACACCTTCTATGCTGGCATCCAGGTGTTCGCAATCTACGGCCAGTTCACCGCTTCCCACACCTTCCAGACTGACTTGTACATTCCGAGCATGCAAGTCGGTCACGTGCAGACTGCCCACGCCTTCCACATCAAACTTCACATCCTTCAGGTTCAGGCGGGACTTGCAATTGAATGATCCGACACCTTCAAAAGCTACTTTCTGCAAATCGGGTGCACTGATGTAAATAGAGAGTCCGTTCACGTTCCGGGTAGTTTTCTTTCCTTTCTCAGCCCACGCAATCAGCAATACTCCGTCTTTCACCGTACACTTTGTCTGGTCTACCCATTTCTTTTCTCCTTCTACACGAAGAGAATAGGTATCCGACTGAGTGAAATACACACTGGCTACACTCTCCACTTCAATGGAATGGAAAGGATTCACACTGCGGGTTTCACTTACTTTTTCTTCGTTACCACTTCTTGCACTGGCACAGTTTACACACATCAAACCCATTACCAAACCTGCCAATATACGTACTATCTTTTTCATCACAATTTATTTTTTAGTTTAACACCAATACTTCATTATCTTTGTAACTCTCATAACCGGAAACGATGACGCGTTCGCCTTTTTCCAGCCCTTCCAGCACCTCGTAATACTGCGGATTCTGACGTCCGATGCGGATTTTACGGCGATAAGCTTTCTTTCCTTCTTTGTCGACCACGAAAATCCAGTTACCTCCGGTTACCTGAAAGAAGGTTCCCTTCGGAATCAACACGCTTTCGGTAGGCTCACCCAACTGCAAGTCGATGTAGTAGGTCTGTCCGCTGCGGATATTTTCCGGACGATTGCCCTGGAAGATGAAGTCCGTACGGAAACGTCCCTCACGCACTTCCGGATACACCTTACGCACCTTCAAGTTAAACGAAGAACCCTGACGTTCAAAAGTAGCGGGCAGTCCGTTGGTCACACGGTCAATGTAGTGTTCATCAATCATGGCCTCGATTTTGAAGTCCGACAAGTCATTAATCTGTCCCACCATCTGTCCGGCGGTGATATTCTGTCCTAACTCCGCATCCAGCAATCCTAATTCTCCGTCAATAGTAGCCTTCACTTCCAGTTTATCCTTCCGTTCTCGAATCAGCAAGACATTCTTGCGCATGTTCTGCAAGTTATCTTCCATCTGGTCCATCTGAATGTTACGGTAGATGGAGTCCTGCACCAGACGCTCCGTAATCAGTTTATGCTTTTTCTGGGCCACTTCATAATCTTCCTTGGCCTGAAGATATTCTTCGCGGCTGATGAGACGTTCCTTGTACAGACGCTGGTACTGCTGGAACGTACGCTGTTTGCGGCGCGTATCAATGTCGAGCTGTACTTTCTCGGTTTCGTTGTTCAACTTGTCCTGCTGCATGGTGACCTGCGTATTACGGAGCAGGTTCTGCTTTTCGGCCAGTTCAGACTCCGCATTCAGAATCTGCAAATCCAGGTTGGAGTTACTGAGACGAAGAATCACGTCGCCTTTCTTCACATGAGCCCCTTCTTCCACCACCTTTTCCTGCACGATACCTCCCTCTTCGGGACTAAGCTGTACCACGGAAATAGGCTGCACCTGCCCGTTCACACGGATATAGTCATTGAACTTTCCATAAGTCACGTCAGCAATGTTCAGTGACTTACCATCGACTTTCAATGTAGAAGCATGATTGCCGAAAATAATCCAGCCCAACAGCAGAAGAATAACGGCTCCTCCCCCAATATAAGGAAGATGTTTCTTCTGGATTCCTTTTTTCTTTTCTAACTGTATATCCATAATATCGTCTTTTTTCAATTTCTATTTATTTGTCTGAGGCATCAAACCCACGAATAATTTCTTCTCCCTTGTAATAGTCTACCAGACGGCATTTCATCAGGTAGGTCAGCTTGCTTTGCAGCAGCAAGGTCTCGCTTTCGAGCAAGGTGGCTGCATTGTTCTGTACATCGAGCGAAGTCATCAAGCCTTCTTCGTACTTGCGCCGGGTGACATGATAGGCCAGTGAGTCGGAACTGACTTTCTTTTCCATCTGTATGCTCTCCTTCAGGTAGCCTTCCCGGTCCTGTACGGCCTGAAGCACCAATTTCTGCAATTCCTCTTTCTGCGATTCATATTGTTCACAAGCAATGCGGTAATTGTTTTTTGCCTGACGCATGCTGGTCACTCCCGAAAGCCGGTTGAAAATAGGAATACTCATGCTGATGCCCACGTAGGAACCGAAGTTATTGTTGAACTGGGTACGAAAATCAGGATAAGCCGTAGAATGAAGTTCCTTATAATAAGAACTGGAGATTCCACCGAACAACGTGATGGACGGTACCACATTGGCCCATGAAATTTTACGGCGCATATAGGCCACTTTCGCATTCAGTGCAGCTTGCTGCAGGGTAGGATTGACATTCAGTGCGATACGGAACACATCGTCCGCACGCTCCTGAGTCAACTGAATATATTGAAGTGTTTGTGTATCGAGTACGGCAGTATCCAACTGTAAAGTATCTTCTGCCGGAAAATTCATTTTCTGTTTCAATGTCAGCAAGGCTGTTTCATACAAGTTCTTCTGATGGGTGAGGTTGTAACTGTCCGTAGCCTGCTGGGCTTCCATCTGAGCTACATCCGACAAGCCTTTCAAGCCTAATTCCTCCTGACGACGTGTCTTGTACAGCAGCGAATCACTTTCCTGCAATTTCTTGCGGGCCAGTCGCATCGTGCCGTAGCAATACAGGGCATCAATATAAACCTGAAAAGTCTCTAACGCTGTATTGTCTTTAGCTTCCTGCCAGGCAGCTTTTCCCATCAGCCAGGCAGCCTTTGCCCGACGCACCTCGTTCACCAGTCCCCCACCACGGAAAATGGGCATGGAAGCTTCCATGGAATAACCGTTGTTGAAAGTAGACAAGGTGTTGTAGGTATTGGTTTCCGGATCGACCGAACGACCGAAATTATATTGTACGCTGGTACTAGCAGTTACCCCAGGCAAGAAACTACCGATAGCCTTCATGCGATCCAATCTTGCATTGTCTGCTTCCAGTTCCCGCTGCCGGACGGTACGGTTGTGCTGTACGGCGTAGTTCATACAACGGTCTACGTCCCATATCTCCTGTGCCGCAGCTTCCAGCCCCATCCAACCGGAAAAGAAGCAAATCGTCATGCGTAATAGATTCTTTTTATTCATATTGTTTTATTTTATCCGCAAAAGAGCATTCAAATACCGTGCCAAAGTTTTATTTCATTCATTTTCAACGAGATATAATATTACACAGAACCTCAAGTGTCTAATTTTTTGACAATGAGTGTCTAATTTTTTGTCACTGTACATATTTTTTAGACATTTTTGAGGGCTATGCCTTGAAAATTCCTATTTTTGTCGCAAAATCTCAATCACAGATGGCAAAACAAGGAACTTTACTCGTTGTAGATGACAACCGCAACATACTTACTTCACTGCAATATCTTCTGGAAGAATATTTCCAGCAAGTAATCACCCTGAATTCTCCCGTAACCATTCCTTCCCTGCTACAGCGGGAAGCGATTGATGTGGTGTTGCTGGACATGAACTTTTCTTCCGGTATCAACAGCGGGAATGAGGGACTTTACTGGTTGCGCGAAATCAAACGGTTGCGTCCACAGATTCAAGTGGTATTGTTCACTGCCTACGCCGACATCAACTTAGCGGTAACGGGACTGAAGGATGGAGCGACCGACTTCATCGTAAAGCCTTGGGATAATGCCAAACTGGTACAGACTCTGCAAGAAGCCTATGCCAAAGCCCGTGGAAACGAAAAGAAAGGAAAGCAGGCCTCACAACCGACGGAAAAATCGAGTATGTACTGGGGAAATTCTTCCGTCATCCGTCCGCTACGATTGTTGGTTGAGAAGGTCAGCACGACCGATGCCAATATCCTGATTACCGGAGAAAACGGTACGGGAAAAGATATGCTGGCACGAGAAATTCACCGGCTGTCTCCCCGCCGCAACGGTCCAATGGTAGCCGTCGATATGGGAGCTATTACCGAATCACTGTTTGAAAGCGAATTGTTCGGTCATGTAAAAGGTTCGTTTACCGATGCACACACCGACCGGGTAGGACGTTTTGAAGCTGCTGATGGCGGAACCTTGTTTCTCGATGAGATTGCCAACCTGCCCTATCATCTGCAAGCCAAACTGTTGACGGTGATTCAGAAGCGCTATTTTATCAAGGTGGGAAGCAATACTCCCCAACCTACCAATATCCGGCTGATTTGTGCCACGAACCGCAACCTAGATGAAATGGTACACAACGGAGAGTTCCGTGAAGACCTGCTGTATCGCATCAACACCATTCATTTGCACATTCCGGCTCTTCGGGAACGGAAAGAAGATATCCTTCCTCTGGCACAACGTTTCTTAGAGCAATATAATCAGCAATACCTGCGCACACTGACCGGCTTCAGTGCCGATGCAGAACAACGCCTGCTGAATTATCCCTGGCATGGAAATATCCGTGAGCTACAGCATACCATTGAAAAGGCGGTCATCCTTTCAGATGGAAATCTGTTGAAAGCTGAAAATCTGCAACTGGCAGAAGTTTCGGGACAGGATGCTCCGGCCACACACGAAGAAAGTAAAGAAGACACTCCGCTGCAAACCTTGGACGAGATGGAGAAGAATCTCGTCAAGAAAGCCATCGAACAATGCGATGGTAATTTGTCACAGGCAGCGGCACAATTGGGCATTACGCGGCAGACACTTTACAACAAGATGAAACGTCATGGCATCTAAATGGTTATCTTCTCCGCTGGCACGGCTCGCATTCCTCACAGGAGGTACCGTATTGCTGACACTCGGTATCAGCCAGAATGAGAACGAATGGCTCTGGATAGGAGGTTTTCTGATTGCTTTAGCCATCTATCTGTTTTATGCCAGCCAGAAACAGTTGCGCGAAAAAAGCTGGCTGATGCTGGAAGCTATCCGCAACAGAGATTATTCTTTCCGCCTTCCTACACATGGCTTCATCGGAGGAGAACGTATTCTGCAAAATGCGCTCAACGAGTTCGGTGCCATGATGGGCGAGCAGAAACAATTGATGGAACAACGGGAACGGTTTTATGAACAGGTTCTCTCGGGCATCAGTTCCGGCATCATCGTATTGGACGAACAAAACAAAATCATACAAACCAATCCGGCTGCCACAAGGCTGTTAGGATTACCGGCCCTCGGTACCCTGCAACAACTGGAGCGTTATGGGAATGACATACCTGAATTACTCAGCTCACTTCCTGCCGGTGAACGGTGCAACCTGCAATACGCTACCTCCAAAGGGGAAATCCAACTGTTAGTGCGTGCTTCCATCATGGAATTAGGAGGAAATACGGTAAAGATTCTCACTCTGAACGATATTCGTAACGAAATGGACACGAAGGAGCTTGAATCATGGATAAAACTGACCAGGGTATTGACACACGAAATCATGAACTCCATCGCTCCGATTTCTTCTTTGAGTGAAACCTTCCTGCTACGAAAAGATGTAATTGATAGTCCGATTTACGAAGGTATCCGTGCCATTCATGAAACCTCTACCGGACTTATTTCCTTTGTAGACAGTTACCGGAAGTTTTCTGCGCTTCAGAAACCTTCACCAGAGCCGTTCTATCTGAAAGAACTCCTTTTGCAGGTAAAAAGCATTCACTTAATCCCCTCGCACATTCAGCTGACTCTCCAGATTGAGCCGGACGACCTGATGCTGTATGCCGACCCTAACCTGATTCGCCAGGTACTTATCAATCTTCTCAAAAATGCCACACAAGCTATTGGAGAAAATAAAGGAAAAATCCACATTCGAGCCTATTCCACCAAGGAAGAACATATCTTAGTCTATGTCAGCAACGACGGTCCTGCCATCCCTGAAAAGGAAGCAGAAGAAATCTTTGTACCGTTCTTTACCACTAAAAAAGAAGGTAGCGGAATCGGTCTCTCTCTTTCCCGACAGATTATGAAGCTTTCCAACGGCAGTATCAGCCTGCTGAAAGCAGAAACTAACGGATGGAATACTACCTTCATACTGGAATTCTTTTAAACGCAGAGAAGCCCCGAACTACAGTCATTCAGGGCTTCTCTACACAAATTGAATCATAACAACTAACGGTATTTTTAAACCATTGCTAAGCCGGAAGAATCCGACTCACGTTTTCTCAAAAGCATTTTCAAACCTTCCAATAAGTTCCGACATCCGTCATTCATTTCCTCATTGCCATTCCTATAACCAAAATCCACATCACATGAGGGCATATCAGCTTTAGACTTGCGTTTGCAGATATCTGCAAACAAATGAATTTTGTGCCAATTACGATAATCCATAAAGCGAGTCAGCAAATCTTTCTGCCACGGCTCCATTACTACTACGAAGTCGGCTTCATCACGTAAAACTTCGTTCATGCTCCGTTCCAACTTTCTCCCTCCCGGAGAACCAAATTCTGTCATCTCAGCTGTTACCACCTCCACATCGGTCATGTCAGCTTCGGTGAGTTTCTTCTTAAAAAGAGACTCCATTGAGAACAGCTTTCCGACACGTTCCAGACCGACTAATAGCACTTTCATAATATCAAATTTTAAAAGTTAATAAAAAGAAGGTACTGAAAATCCTTTCTCGAATTAAATGTAACAATTTAATTCGGTCAAACAAAGCGAATAACAGAATATTATCATAAAATACACATTAATTATGATTTAATATACTAAAAATGCAAATTATGATAATTTATTATCTACAAACGGCTTCCTTGAATGATATCAATCAAAATCGGACGCATTCCTCCGACAAAGCATTCCACTGCAATTACCATCAGAATCAACCCCATCAGACGCATCATCACATTATTACCTGTTTCCCCAATAATGCGAACCAGTTTCGTAGATAAACGTAGAATAATATAAGTAAGTATATACACCAAAGCTATTACGGAAACAAGAGTAACTTTCAAACCCCATGTACGTGCATCATCCATCATGATAATGCCATTGGCAATAGCTCCCGGTCCACACAGCATCGGAATGGAGAGCGGCGTGATTGAAATATCGTTTGCATAAGCTTTGATTTCCTCGTCTTTCAACTTCGTATTGGTATAGCGTGCCTGCAACATATCATAGCCAATCTTCAGGATGATAATACCTGCTGCAATACGAAATCCATTGGTAGATATTCCGAAAAACTTAAACAAGAACTGTCCGCAAAATGTAAATGCTATCAGTATAATAAAAGAAATGATTGTAGCTCTTTTCACAATATGTTGTCGCTCCTTTTCTTCCAGACCATTCGTCATTGTCAAAAAGACCGGCATTGTACCCAAGGGATTTGTCAACGTAAAAAAAGAGGTGAAGCACAACAGTGCATAAGGTAAGATTGTATCCATAAAATATATATTTTAAAACCTAAAACAAAGATACAATAAAATCCGGGTTACGGATACAAAAAAAGCCCTGAAGCGTTTCTGCCTCAGGACTTCTGTTAAAACGGCGACTACCTACTCTCCCACTTGCGCAGTACCATCGGCGTG
>OGHB01000180.1_pt1 | contig 46996 bp, 33 predicted proteins | sample 1571451 | NCBI WGS metagenome assembly OGHB01 (sample SAMEA2582071, study PRJEB24529) | metagenome | biome: Human gut stool | place: China | collected 2011
GTCGGGAAGCTCCATCGTGAAGTCGTCGGGCCCGCAGCTTGGCGCACGGCGCGTGAACCAGCGGTAGAAGTAGTCCTTGTCTTCGTCCGAGAGCTCGCTCGCATCAATCGCTTCGGCCGCCTCTTCGCAGATCTCTCGGACATCCTGATCGGTCGCTTCCTTCGAGCGGATCAGACGGTCGACGAGCGCGACGCGGTAGCGCACGTTCGACTCTTCGGCGCAGATGCCGTGGGGGCACGCAAAGAGCAAATCGATCGCCTCTTGGTATTGGAAGGGTTCGTAGTCGGCGTGAAGGAAGAAGTTCGTCGACCAGATCGACTGCAGAATTTCGACGGGGTCCGTGAGCTCGGCGTACTCGAGTTCGCCGTCGTGGAGAGCCTCGAGAAGCTCCCTGCCGATGCGGCGCGCTTCGAGCACTTCTTCAATGTCGGCGGGATCGATGAAGGTCTGAAGGAACCAGTCGGCAAGCTTTCCGTAGACGGCGTAGGCCTTGGCTCGCTTCTTCGTGAGATGGAGCCGCTTGATGAAAAGGCGGGCGAGACGCACCGTCTCGGGATTCTTGAGTCCGTCCTCCTCGACCGCGACGGCGCAGGCGAGTCCCGCCATGGCGGCGCAGTAAGGAGGAATCTCCTCCCACTTCACGTTTCGGAAGATCTCGAAGAAATTGCGGTAGGTCTGGCCGTCCCAGGAGGCGAAAAGCGCCGCGAGGACTTCGCGTTCGGTCGCGGTTTCGGCGAGCGGCGAGGGAACGGCGGGAGCGTTCCGAATGACGGGCGGCTCCCAAATGACGTTCATGTACTCGAGCGCGCACGAGGGCTCGGACGCGGGAATCTTTTCCTTCGCGACGATGTTCAGGGCGCGGTCCGCCGCCGCTTCGAGGTCGCCCGATAGCCACTTTTCCCGAAGGAAGACGGCTTCGGCGTCGAGCACTTCAGCGGGCGAGTCGTCCATCTCGTGAACGGGGAGATCTTCGCAGCCGCGGACGAACTTCATGAGAAGTTCCGTCTGGGCGGCGTATTCGTTTTCGCGGTAGTCGGGCGAATAGAGCGACATCGACTCGAAGTCGCCCCGAAGCCCCTGGAGGAGTTCGTAGTGAAGACGGTCGACGTTGTGACGGGTCGCCTGAAGCTTCTCGAGAAGACGCTCCCAACGATCGAGCGCGTCCTTCCCCTCGTCCCAATGGAGGTCGAGCCCGATGCGGAAGAATTCAAAGGCCTCGTGGATGCCGCCGAAAGCCCGTTCGAAGTCGAATTCGGCCTCTTCGTAGCCTTTGACGACGTGTTCCCAACACCGGACGGCGTCGTCGTGGCGGTCGAGGTTGATGAGGTGCTGCGCGACGGAGAGAACGACGCCGGTGACCATGCCTTCGAGCGGCTGTCCGAGACGGTCCCAGATGTTGATCACCACCTCGGAATGGTTCTTCATCTGCGCGGCGGCGAAGATGTGGGCCACCTCCTGCTCCGTATAGGGAAAGTCGGGGAAGTCGAGCCAGAATTGGCAAAGCCCTTCGCAGTCGCCTTCTTGAAAGTAGGACGTCAGGATCGACCGTGCGCGGCGGACCCAGTCTTTGTCGTGGTTCGTCAAAGAGAAACTCCACTGTTGGTTTCGATAGGAAGGAGCATTATCGCAGAGCGGCGGAGGATTGGAGAGAGAAGATGATCGGCCGGCCCGAAAAATCAACGGCCGCTCCCCGAATATGCGCAAGAACGCCACATTTCCGCCGGGAAGGCGTCCGTTTCCCTCCCTCCTTTGCTAAGCTCATGTCTTTCCTTTGGACGGCAGTAGAGATGTTTGCAGAGAAGAAGCTCGTCATTTTCGACCTGGACGGAACCCTCATCGATTCGCTCGACATGTGGGACCGCGTGGACGTGGAAATCGTCCGCCGCACGAGCGGCACGGCCCCCGATCCCGCGGAAATGGAGGCCTTCCGCAAGGAAGTGCTCCGCGAAGTGGCCGATCGAAAGGACGCCTACGTTCTCTACTGCGGCGCGATCGCCGACCGCTGGCATCTCAACGTCACGAAGGAAGACCTTCATGCCCAGCGCTACGAAGTGGCGCGCGAAATGCTCGTCTCGGGCGTCGCCTGGCGAAAGGGCGCCGTGAGCTTCGTGAAGGCCCTGCGTAAGCACGGCATTCTCACCGCAATCGCCACGACGACGAAGCGCCGCAACGTCGACATCTATTCGGGCGAAAACGAAGGGATGCGCGCCGAAGGGATTCTCTACGAACTTTTCGACGCCGTCGTGACGCGCGAGGACGTGGAGGCGATCAAGCCTTCGCCCGAATGCCACGAACAGCTCATGCGGCGCTTCGGCGTTGGCCCCGAGGAAACGCTCGTCCTCGAAGATTCGCTCATCGGGCTCGACGCCGCGCACCGCGCGGGCGCAGCCGTGGGGATCATCGACGAACCCCACAACGACGCCGAACGCGAAGAACTAGACGCCCGGGCCGACTTCACCTTTGCCGACTGGCCCGAAATCGAAGAACGCTTCTTGAACGAAATGACGAAGGGAGACCGCCCGTGACCGACCGCATCGAACGCTCGAAACTCAAACTTCGCACCCTCTTCGGGGGGACGGACCGCGTCTTTGCCGAAACCGATCCCGACTTTGCGAAGCTTCGCGACCGCTTTGTCTTCGGGGACATTCAGGACAAGGTGAATCTTCCGGACGCCGTAAAGGCCCTGGTGTCGCTCGCCGTCCTCGCCACGATCGGCGAGCGCGAGACGATCGCCGCGCACGCGCGTGCGGCGCTTCGTACGGGCGCCTCGCCCGAATCCATCAAGGAGACGATCTATCACATCGCCCCCTGGATCGGATTTCCGAAGGCGCAGGCGGCCCTGCGGGAAGTGAACGGCGCCCTTTCGCTCGCGGGCTTTCCCCTGCCCCTCCCCGATGCGGGGCGCGTCACGGAGGAAACGCGCATGGAGGCGGGCGAAGAGATTCTTCGTCATCTCGGTCTCGCGGCCGAGCCTTCCGACTCTCCGGCCGTGACGATTTTGAACGAAGCGGCCCTAAAGGGATTTGCCTGCGGCGACATCGCAAGCCGCGGCGTGTTGTCTCTTCCGCTCCGAGGCCTCATCTGGTTCGTGGTGGGAGCCGCTCTCGGAGCCGACGCGGACACGACGGACGAACTCGTCGAAATGAATCTGCGCCTCGGAAACCGGGAGGAAGAACTGCGCGCGGTGCTGGTGCTCGCCGTCCCCTACATCGGCGTGCTTCGGGCACGCGAAGTCATGCGCTACATCGACACGCGGGAAGAGGAAGCGCCGGAAGACTGAAGACGCTTTCTTCGTCGCTCATATTCCGTTTTACTTCGTCAACGGCCGCAGTCTCTTCGCGGCCGTTTTCCGTATGACTGCGCCGAGCTTCGTGAGAAGCGCCGAACGGATGGCCGAAGACTGCCAGAAAAGCGGCACGTCTATGGTTCGGTCGGGCTCAATCATGACGATTTCTCCCCGTTCGATCCAAGGCTTTGCCAACGATTCGGGCGCCATGCACCAGCCGAGCCCGCGCGCGGCGAGATCGATCATGGCGGAGGGCGAAGGAACGTAATGAACGAGGCCCGTGAAAGCTTCGGACCCCACGCCGAAGGACGCGAGAAAACGCTCCTGCAGCGCGTCCTTTCGATCGTAAAAAATCACCGGTGCGCTGCGAAGCGACGTTTCGAACCCGACCGAACGAAGCGACGCCGCAAAAGCCGGCGACGCCACCGCGAGGTAGCGCATGGCGCCCAAGAGCGTTGCGCGGGCGCCGGCTACCGGGTGCGCTTCCGACGTCACCACGGCGATCGCCGTGCCGTTTTTCAAGCTCTCGAGCGAATGGTCCTGGTCGTCCGTGAGAAGTTCGAGCGACACGCGTTCTCCTTCGGTCTCCGCCGCAAACGCCGCGAAGGCTTCCGGAAGCCAGGTCGCAAGCGAATCGTTGTTGACGAGAATCGTGAGGCGCGCGGTCTCGTCGCCTTCGCCCGGACGAAAATCGGTGAGCGTTTCCGCTTCGAGGAGACGCATCGACTGCGCGCGGCGAAGGAGTTTTTCTCCCACCTGCGTCGCGACGGACGGGACGCTCCGCTTCACGAGGACGGCGCCGAGCCGGTCTTCCAGTCCCTTGATTCTTTGGGACAAGGCCGAGGGCGTGATGCAGAGACGTTTGGCCGCCCGATCGAAACTCCCCTCTTCGATCACGGCCAGAAAGGCTTCGAGTTGCGGATGCAGAAGTGCCATGGCGTCCTTTTCTCTTTCTTTTCTTCAGTTATTCTTCACGGCGTGAAAGAACTTTCATTTTACTGCAGGGAAAAGGCTCGCTAAGATTCTTCTCCGACAACACGCCGCACTCCACTTAAGAAAGAGGCTTCCATGAATTTTTCCGCCGCACTCGCGGGTTTCGGCACGGGCGCCGGGCTCATCATCGCCATCGGCGCGCAAAACGCCTTCGTGCTTCGTCAGGGTCTGCGCCGCGAATACGTGGGACTCGTCGTTCTCACCTGCATCTTCGGGGACGTCCTCTGCATCACGCTCGGCGTCGCCGGGATGGGCGCCGCCGTCAAGGCGCACCCGCTGGTGCTCGAGATTTTCCGCTGGGGCGGCGCCGCGTTTCTCACCTACTACGGGTGTCTCGCGCTCAACCGCGCCCGCAAGGGGGGCGAAGCGCTCGGGGTCTCGGGGAAAGACGGTGAGAACGCCGTCACGCCGGGGCGCGTGCTCGCAGCCTGCCTCGCCTTCACGTTTCTCAACCCGCACGTCTACCTCGACACCGTCGTGATGCTCGGGAGCATCTCGACGCAGTTCGCCGGAACCGACCGCTGGATCTTCGCGCTCGGCGCCTACTGCGCGAGCACCGTGTGGTTCACGGCGCTCGGCTACGGCGCAAAACGTCTGCAGCCTTTCTTCCGCAAGCCCCGCTCGTGGCAGTTGCTTGACCTCTTCATCGCGATCGTGATGTTCTCGATCGCGCTCACCCTCGTGATGAATCCGCTTACCGACATCACGGGATGACGATTACGGCGTTTCCGCAAAGACTAGACCCCGGGCAAAAGCAAGCCCTTCGGGTGTGAGACGCCGGACACCCCCGGGGGCCATGAGCCAGGCCGCCGCCTCGAAGGGTTCTTCGGGTCGCGGCAGAGCTCGAAACCGCGCCGTCCCTTCTTCGTCCACGGGAAACGAATCCTCCGAAGACCAAACCGTCGGGACGGACGAGGCACGAAGACGCTCTTCGATCATCGTGAAGAGCCGCTCATCCTCGTCCGCATAGGGAACAAACACCACGACACCCTCGAAGGGATGCGCGATCACGGTATTCCAGGCGATCTCGGCCGCAGCTTCCGCGGGATAACGGTGAATCCCGCGGCTCAGCATCGAAAAGGCAATCGACTGTAGATCCCGCTCAAGTGCCAAATCCAGAGCCGAACGGTAAGCGCTTTCGAGCAAAGCCGCTTCACCCCGTCGTCCGCCCGTCCAGGCGGGCGCGACCGTGTGGATGACGTAATTCGCGGGAAGCCGAAAGCCCGGCGTGATCTTGCTTTTCCCCACCTCGCAGCCGCCGAGATCGGCACAGGCCCAAAGCAGTTCCCGCCCCGCCGCTCGGTGAATCGCCCGGTCCACGCCCCCGCCGCCCAGAAGGGAACGGTTGGCGGAATTGACGACGGTGTCGACAGTGAGCGTCGTGATGTCGGCGCGCAGGACTCGGATGTTTTCAATGCGCATGAGGGCCTCCTTTGGCAAACGTTCGAGAACATCTTCTCAGAAGATCGCGACAAAGTTCGACGCGTGCGGTTGCCTGTGTCATCAACCCGGCGAGATTCCCGTCCGCCGCGACGGTCAGCCACGAGGGCGGAAAAAGACTCGGTCAGGGCATCTCCCGGGCAAATTTCGGCCGATCTCATAGCGATCCGACAGGGACTCGATCAGACGAACGAACTGCGAACAACCGTACTTTTTGCAGCTGAATCCCGGGATCAAAAACCGAAGCGTGTCGGACGCTTTCGAAAGATCCGTCCTGCCGTCGGGCTCATGGCGTTCCCGGCAAGCCATTTGCAGCGCGGTCTCGAGTTCCGGATCCTCGGAGGGATTCAGGCGACCGTCGTTCGAAGACGCGGAAACGGGCGTCAGGGCGTGGATGTCCTCTTGTTCGCCCTCGGGTTGTGCGAGCTCCTCGAACAAAAGAAACTCGTCGCAGGCCGTTCGAAACGCCATCGGCGCATGTTTCCGTCCGAAACCGTAGACTTCGGCGCCGCACTCGCGAAGACGCATGGCAAGGGGCGTGAAGTCGCTGTCGCTCGAAGCGAGAAAGAAGGTCCGGTAGATGCCCTGGCTGAGGAGATCCATCGCGTCAATGGTGAGCGCAATGTCGGTGGCGTTCTTGCCGGCGACAAAGTCGAACTGCTGCATGGCCTTGACGCCGTTTTTCTTGAGGACTTCCTCCCAGGCTCGGAGTTCGGGCTTCGACCAGTTGCCGTAGGCGCGCTTCACCACCACGCGGCCGCGCTTTTTCGCTTCGCGAAGGAGAAGTTCGGTCGTCTCGGCGTTCGTATTGTCGGCGTCGACGAGAACGGCCACGTTGTTGACGTCGGAGGAGGCGGCGTGAGCGTACGCCGGGGTCTTCGGCCGGGCCGAAGAGAGAAATTCGTTGTGCATGGAGGTTTCCGGAAACTCTGGAAGAACACGGGAGCGATCGTCGGATACGGATCGCCACACTCGTCGAAGCTTATTCCGACGCCTTGACGGCCTGTCGGGGCTTTGCTTCGTCAGTTCTTCGATGGTCGCTTCACGGATGTTGCGCGACCGTGGATTTCCGGAATGCGGCGGGACAAAATGGTTCCTCTCTTTTTGAGGTTGCGGGAATCATTATGCCACAACGGTTTGCGAAAGAAGGAGGGCGTCTCTTCGATCGGGAGGACTCGGCGTAGACACACTTTCGAGAAAAAACGCACCGCTTCCCCCGTCCGCGGCTCAAGACGGGGCCGCGGGCGAAGGGAACGATGCGAAAGGAAGGGAGCCGAAACTCCCTTCTCACTCGGTTTGGAAAGACGATCAGAGAAGTTCAAGAACGTTCTTGAGCGTCTCGACGCGGTTTTCGATCGTCCGGATTTGGAGGTTTTCCTTGGCGCTGTGGAAGCCCGAACCCGCGGGCGACACGCCGTCGACGACGATCGTGTAGGCCGCGATCTTGTTGGCGTCGGAGCCGCCGCCCGCGTCCACCCAGGTTGCGTCGTAGCCGGCGCGGCGGGCGGCTTCGTTCACGATGTCGACGAGCGCCTTCGTGCGGTCGGTGTAGGGCATGGCGGGCGAGTCGGAAGCGATCTTGGCTTCGACCGTGATGCCGTCGCCCCAGTTCTTCTGAGCGAGTTCACGGATGGCGTTCTTCAGATATTCGCCGTCTTCGTCGCTCTTGAAACGCGTGTCAATCTTGAGCGTGCAGAGGTCCGGGACCGTGTTGCAGACGGTGCCGCCGTGGACGACGCCGACCGTCACGCTCGTGCCGCGGCCTTCGAGGTCCTGCAGAGCGCTCAGGGCGATCGTGAGGTGCGCGGCGGCGAGAACGGCGGAGCGGCCGTCCTGCGGAGCGTTGCCGGCGTGCGCTGAGACGCCGTGAACCGTGATGTCCCAAACGGTGCGGCCCTTGCGGGAGCGAACGAATCCGCCGTTGGCGCGGCCCGGTTCGCAGACGATCGCGTACTTGGCGGTCTTGGCCTGTTCGACGAGCCAGGCGCGCGAGCTGATCGAGCTCACTTCTTCGTCGGGGTTGTAGCAAACGAGAATGGCGAGGCGGTCGAGGTCTTCCTTGCGGGCGGCCCTGAGCGCGTGAAGAATGGCGATGACGCCCGCCTTGCAGTCGGCGCAGCCCGGCCCCGTGACGCGGTCGCCTTCGATTCTGAAGGGACGTTCAGCAACGGTGCCTTCGGGGAAGACCGTGTCGAGGTGGGCGTTGAACATGATGTCGTACTTTTCGGCGCCGGGCTTGTTCGTGGCGCGAAGGCCCTTCCCTGCCTTCGGGCCGAGGTCGACGAGTTCGGTCGCAAAGCCGAGTTCGTCGTAGTGACGCTTCATGATTTCGGCGACTTTCGTGACGCCCTCGACCGTGGCGGAGCCGCAGTCGATGTTGACGACTTCTTCGAGGTCCTTGAGATACGCTTCTAGCATTCTTCTCTCCATGCAAATTACGCCGGGTGCCCCAAAAAGAGTCCGAGGGGCAACCGCATCGGGGTCGGAGAGTATTGTCACAGATCCGCAGACCTTCGACATTGCACCAAGGTACTAAGAACGCCGCGAAGCACGTCGACTTTCTACGCCGTCTCGAGTGAAGCGCTTACCTACTCGGATCGTCCACTACGGTGTACGATAGAAATCCTCGGATCTGAAAAAAGGGGAAATTTTTTGAGGCTTCGGGGATATATGTGGGCAAAAAGAGCCATTTATCCCCCTAAATCGTAGGTAAGACAATTCATTTGACGGTGTTGAGTTCGTCCGACGAATCGGATCCGCTCTCAACGCCGTCTTTTTCGTTCACCGCCATGCCTCCGAGACAGTGTCAAGCGTTCGTGGAATACCGCTGGTCGGCGAAGCCGACCGAGGATATGCCGCGAAAGGCGCTTGACACGTCCGGAGCATGGCAACAGCCTTCGGCAAGGGAGGTGTAGCCGAAGGCGGCACCTCCCGAGCCACGTGGCGGTGAACGTGGAGGGGGTATGGGGGAGGCCAGCCTCCCCCAACACACGTCCGAAAAGCAAAAGGCCACCGCGTTCCTGTATTGTTTAGGTCTGCTACAACTCTTAAACAAAACACGCGATGGCCAAGCTCAGAAGTTTACTTACAGATCTTCTCCATGTCAAAAATCTCGCCTATATTCATGGCTTTGAATTCGGTGAGAGCAATGGAGTAGTCCGCGTCCACTTTGACCTGAATCCCTACAAGCGGCTGCAACAACGATGCCCTCACTGCGGTGCCCGTTGCTCTTGCTACGACAGTGTCCGCGACACACCGCGCCAATGGCGGGCGCTCGATCTCGGCGGCGTTCTGGTCTATCTTCGGTACGCCCCTCGACGCATTCACTGTCCCGCTCACGGCGTCGTTACCGAATCGGTGCCCTGGGCCTTCCCAAACTCGCGCTTTACCAAGGAGTTTGACCTGCAGGTCTCCTGGTTGGCCAAATTCATGTCCGGCTCGAAGGTCACTGAACTCATGCGCATCGACTGGCATACCATGGGACGGTGTGTTGCGCGGGCTCAGAAGCACCTGGACCCTGACGCTGACAAGAGACGCTTGAACGGTCTTGTTCGTATAGGCGTGGACAAAACCTCATACCGCAAGGGACACAAGTACATCACTGTGGTCATCAACCACGACACCGGTGAGGTCGTCTGGTTGCACGAGAACCACGGCAAGAGCGTGTTCGAGAAATTCTTCCAAACTCTGACCGACGAACAACGCGCCTCGATTCAGTATGTCAGCGGTGACGGTGCCCGTTGGATTGATGACTGCATCAAAGAGTACGTTCCCCACGCCAAGAGATGTGTCGATCCCTTCCATGTAGTGCAATGGGCTGGCCAGGCAATTGACGCACTCCGTAAGCTTATCTGGCAGACCATACGGGCCGACAATCGCGAGCTCCTCAAGCAAATTCGGGGAACGGAAGATGAGCTGGAACTTCGCCAACTCAAGGCTCAGTACAACGAAAAGGAAGCCCTTGCCAAGGGTGTTAAACACTCCGCGTATGCGCTTGGAAAGGCTCCGGAGAATCTGACGGACCTGCAGAACGAGCGGCTTCAGTTCATCGCCCAAACGCACCCGCAGTTGTACAAGGCCTACCAACTCAAAGAGGAGCTGAGGATGATCCTGAAATTGCCTCCGGGAGAAGCTGAAGACATGCTGAGACATTGGTACTGGAAGGCATCCCACTCGCGCATTGGTGTTATCAAGGATTTGGCTCGTAAGATCAAGCGGCACATGGGAAACATCATCAATACCATCAGCAACGGTCTAAGCAATGCGCGCCTCGAAGCCATCAACAACAAGATCAAGCTGCTGATTCGACGTGCTTACGGCTTCAGAAACCTCGAGAGCATGTTTGCTTACATCCTGCTCATTTGCTCCAACGTCGACATCCCGTTACCGAACCGGCCTGTGGGGGCGTGATGGCATGGTTCTACCCACACATACCCCCGAAGAGCCAATTTTTTGCACGCGTTGGAAAAATATCAACTTCGACTGAATGCGGACGACTTGGATCTTGTGCGGCATGCCGCCCGTTTGAGCGGCGTTCCGGTTGGTGATTTTATCCGTCGGGCCGCGGTCCGAGAGGCCCGCAAGGTGATCGAACAAAGCCGAACGATTCTTCTGACGGCGGAAGAATCGAGAAAAATCATGGAAGCCTTGGATCGTCCCTTCTCCCCGAACGAAAGAATGCGGGAAACTTTGGCGTTGGCGGACCGCGTCATTCAAAATTCTCGAGTCCTAAACCTCATAGCAACGCCTTGACTTCGACCAACAAAACGGTACTAATCTCCTAACATCGCCCCGGCCCACGACTTTTCCTCCCTGCTCTTCCTTTGAATTGAGAGGAGCGCGCGGGAATATTCCATTTCGAAGGTCTTTGCGACAGTTTTCGCAACATCCGCGCGCAGAACGGGCAATCCTGAAACGAATTTCTTCGATAGAGTGACGATAAGAGTCGTTCCGCCTTAGCGACCCGCAAGGTTTTATCTTCGGAGTATCGTCATGTCCCGCTTCTCCCGCCGCACCTGTCTCAAGGCCGCCTCCTGCGCGACGGCGCTCTCCTTTCTCAGCGCCGCCCGTGCGGCCGATTCCGAGAATCCCCGTCTTTTGATCGTGTACTTCTCGTGGTCGGGCAGTTCCAAGACCGTCGCCGAAGAAGCGCACCGCATCGCGGGCGGCGACATCGTCCGCCTGGAAACGGTCGAACCCTATCCCGACTCGTACGACGCCACGGTGGATCGCTCGAAGAGGGAACGGGAAGCGAACGCCCGTCCGGCCCTCAAGACCGCCCTTCCCGATCTCGACAAGTACGACACGATCGTCCTTGCGCATGCGATCTGGAGCGGGCGCATGCCGATGCCGGTTCGCACCTTTCTCGACGCGGTCGATCTTTCGGGCAAACGCGTCGCCCACGTGACGACCCACGGCGGGAGCGGTCTCGGCAGAAGTCACGACGAACTCGCCGAGCTCGAACCCAAGGCCGTACTGCTCGAGCCCCACGACGTCTACGGCTGGCACGGCGTGCGGGATTTGGAAAGCGTGGGCGCGTGGTTGAAACGCATCGGACTTGCCCGATAAGGCCGTCGAGGAACAGATGTGACAAAAAGAGCCGCCTCCCCGTTGAGAAACGGCCCATGGAAGTAGAGAGGCGTCTCAATCCTCGTCGAGACTTTCCCATTTGGGACGGTAGTACGGATCCTTGGGATCGAAGTTCGTGCCCAGGGACGCCACGGCGTAGTCCAAGTGGGTCTCTGGATACTCAAAGTTCACCGTCCTCAAGTCAACGCCGTCCTTCTTCGCCTGAACAATCAGATCGCGTTTGTACATGAAGTCGTAGATGCCGCCGCAGTCTTCCGCCGGCGCCGCCCCGCGACGATCCGTAATGTCGTAATAAAAGTAAAGCTCGTCGTCTTCCCAGGATTCCACGGTCAGGGAGTGCACCCAGTCGTCGCCGAAGTCGTACACGTACTCGAGCGTTTTGGGGTAATGCGGCAACACGGAGTCCAGCCGAATGGATTCTTCGTCGATGTGTTCACCGCAGAAAAAGCCGACTTCCTGAGCCGGACCGATCTGGAAGGCCGGACGACTGAACCGGACGGGTTTCGGTTGGAAAACGTGAAGATGACAGCCTTCCCATTCGAATGCCGCCTGCAGAGCCTCGTGCAGCTGGCCGAAGCTCGCGCCTCCGACAATGCGGATCCGTCGCCAAACGGGAGGCTTGGTGATGCCTTTGAGTTGGGCCTTGATCGTAAAAACGCCGTCACGAGGGGCCATGCCTTTTTCTCCAAATTGTGGGTTCGCGGGTCCGACTGCACGGGGGCGGCGCAGTCGGTTCCATGTAATGGGTTGCGGGTCGAATTCCGAAGAGAATGCAAAAGCATACCGCCCCTCACGAAGGAACGGCCCGCCGGGCATCGATGAATTTCAGCGTTCGATGTCCGGCTCCGCGTAATCACGGTACCAATCGGGAGCCCTGTTCACATCACGCGGATTGAAGTTCGACCCCAGGGCCGCCACGGCATAGTCGAGGTCGGTGCGCAGGTCGCTGGGATCGTAAGCCCCGAGGTCCACGCCTTCTTTCTTTGCTTTAGCCAGGCAATCGCGCAATTCGCAGAAACGGTAAGGTCCGCCGCAGTCTTCGGGCGGTGCGGCTCCGTTTCCGTCGACGATCTCGTAGACTTTTCCGCCGTTCTTCACCGTGCCGGCATGCCAGGCCTCCACGGTCAAATGATGGATCCAGCTGTCACCGAAGTCGTACTCGTAATCCAGATGCCTCGGATAGTACGGCAACATCTGGTCCAACTGAACGGTCTCTTCGTCCTTGGCAGGACTGCTGTAGACGCTTTCATATTCCTGTTGGAAACGCGGTTCGATGTGCAGACCGTCGGCGGAATCGAAGGTTGCCGTGTCACGTTCCTGAAAAGAATGGAGGTGATAGTCGAGCCACCCGAAAGCCTCCTGTAGCGCCTGATGAAGATCCGCGAACGTGGCCGTTCCGTTGATTCGGATGTGACGCCAGACGGGCGGATTCTTGATGTCGGCGAGCTGCGCCTTGATGGTGAAGGCGCCCTTGAGACGTGTCATAGGAATTCCCAAAACGTAAGGAGAGATTCTCTCCGTCGGAACCTTCCGGAAGTATCCGACAGCGGATTTCCGAGCAGTGTACCGAACCGTGGACTTTCACGCGGGAGAATTTGCGTCACGGCGTCACGTTGAGGCAAGGAGACGGAAAAAGGGGCGAAGCCCGAAGGCCGCGCCCCTTTCCCGGACAAGGCACGCTCCGGCGGCCGGTCACGAAGGACCGTCCGTCGGTCGGATCGTCAGTTGCCGAACCACTTGCGGTAGATCTTGTCGAACGACCCGTCCGCCTTCATGGCGTCGAGCGTCGAGTTGAGCTGCGCAAGGAGTTCGCCGTTTTGCTTGTTCACGGCAAAGCCGTACTGATCTTCGGAGAGAACGTAGGGCATCTCGGTGAGTCCCATCCCCTTCGACGACTTCTGAGCGAGGAAGTACTCGTTGACGGGCCGGTCGTTCACCATTGCGAAACACCCGCCCTGACTCAATTCCATGAAGGCTTCGGCCGCGGAATTGAAGGTGCGGATGGTCGCGCCGGGAATGCGCTTCATGTAGACGGCGCCGGCGGACCCGATCTCGGCGCAGAGGCACTGGTTTTCCAGGCTTTCCGGGCCGGTGATCTTGGGGGCGTTGGCCTTCGTCGTCATGATGGTGAGACCCGCGTCGTAGTAGGGTTTCGTAAAGTCGACCTTGGCCGCGCGCTCGGGCGTGATGGTCAGGGCCGAAACCGCCACGTCGACGGATTTCGCGAGAAGCGCGGGAACGAGCGCGTCAAGACCCATGGAGACGATTTCGATGTCGCGGTCCATCCGCTTGCCGACCTCGCGGATGAGGTCCATGTCGAAACCTTCATACCGACCGCTCTCGGTATCAAGATATTCAAAAGGCGGATAGGCCGTGAGCGAACCCACGCGCAACACCTTCTGGGCGGCGGGTTGGGCAACGTCTACGGGTTTGGCGAACGCGTCCTGCGGTTCGGTGGAGAGGGACGCAAAGAGGGAGCCGATGAGAACGGCGGAAACGGCTGCGACGGCAGCAAACTTTTTGGTGTTAGCCATGATGAAGGGCCTCGATATAACGGGCGGATTGTGCAGCCTGTACTCGTCCCTCTAGGTATCGTTCACATGCTTTGCGGTCTCGACAAACGGAAACCGCGCCGCGGGGACTCTCATACAGCCGGACCCTCCTCGGGTGGCCGTTCCGTTCAGTGCCGGACACAAGCGGCCTCAAACGGAACTTTAAGTGCGGATTGTCTATGTACGGAGACGGGATCGTCCGTCTCCGGAAGGCTCGGTCGGGCGGAAGCACTTCCGAACTCCTTCCCTCGGCCGGGAGGCGACTCCCGTCCGGATCCTCAGCGCCTTCACGGGCGTTTCGGATGGATCCATCCTACTTCGGTTTTTGTGCGGCGCAACCGAAGAATCCCCTCTTTTTCGTGAAGAAAACGTCGTTTCTTGATTCTCATCAAAAATACCTTTCCAAACGTCGGAGCATCGGTGCGTAAGTTTGCCGTAAGCCTTTGCCGCAAAGCGACGGTTATCATAGAAATGTCGCCGGCGCGCCGCACATTGGGAGAACGGTGGGCGGCAGCCCTACGGGGAGAATCGAACGGCCGGCGTCACAAAAAACACACTCAAGGGAGTCTTCATGAACTGCAAAAAATCCCTTCTGACCGTTGCGGTCGCTCTCGCCCTGCCCCTTTCCGTCATGGCTTCGGGCGGCGCTTCCGGCACGAAGATCGACTGGATCGTCGAGGGCGAACTCGGCACGATCGTCATCAATCCCTACGACATCGCGCCTCTGACGGCCGTGATCCGCAACGGCGGTTATGTCCTCACGAAGGCGTCGGTGCGCATCGTTCCGAAAAAGGGCGGTCAGGAAATCCGCTACGACGTGGGTCCCCAGACGCTTCTGACCCACGGCGGCATCCCGGTCTGGGGGCTCTACGCCGACTACATGAACACGGTCGAAGTGCGCTACACGCGCGTCTTCCAGGGGAAGAGCGAAGAAAAGACGGAAACCTACAAGATCCGCACCGCGCCCGTCTACTTTGAAGCGACGGGCAACCGCGCGCAGTCTCCGGGCGCCTTCCAGGTCGACGTGAAGACCCGTCCCTCGAAGGAATTCAAGGACCGTCTCTACTTCATCAACAACCTCCTCTCTCCGGGCCCGAAGTCCCAGCAGGTCGTCTGGAACAACCCGGTGGGCGGCGCCCAGGAATGGGCCAACTATCCGCAAAACGCCGTCGTCGACACGACGGGTGAAACGCGCTGGTTCATGAAACCCGACGCGATCTACGATCCGCGCGACCCGTTCAAGTCCGGGATCATGATGGGCTTCCATCAGAACGCCGACGGCACCCTCACCTGGGGCTACGGTCAGCGCTACGTGAAGTACGACATCATGGGTCGCGAAGTCTACAACCGTCTGATTTCGCCCAACTACAACGACTTCTCGCACGCCCTGAGCGTCGGGGAAAACGGCCATCAGTTCCTGCGCGTGGGGTCGTCCGACCTTCGCCGCGCCGACAACACGCACGTGCGCACGGTGCGCGACGTGATCATCGAAGTGGATTCCGAATCGGGGAACGTCGTCGATGAATGGCGTCTCTTTGAAATCCTCGATCCGCAGCGCAACATCGTCTTGAAGTCGATCGACCAGGGCGCGGTGTGCCTGAACGTCGACCTCTCGAAGTCGGGCCAGACCCTGACGGCCGAACAGATCGCCAAGCTCGAGGCGCAGCACGCCTTCGGCGACATCACCGGCACGGGCGCGGGCCGCAACTGGGCCCACGTCAATTCGGTCGACTACGACGCCGAAGACGACTCGATCATTATTTCGTCCCGTCATCAGTCGGCCGTTGTCAAGATCGGCCGCGACAAGAAGGTGAAGTGGATCCTCGCCGCCCCGAACGGCTGGCGCGGCGAATGGAAGGACAAGGTCCTCACGCCCGTCGACAAGGACGGCAATCCCTTGAAGTGCCGTCTCGGCAAGTGCGAAGGCGACTTCGACTGGACCTGGACGCAGCACACGGGCTGGAAGATCAACGAAATGAGCAAGGGCGACGTCATCTACGTGTCGGTCTTTGACAACGGCGACGGACGCGCCTTCGTGCAGCCCGACGATCCGAAGGAAAAGTACAGCCGCGCGGTCGTCTACAAGATCGACCAGAAGAAGATGACCGTTCAGCAGGTTTGGGAATACGGCAAGAACCGCGGCCACGAACTCTACGCTCCGATCACCTCCTCGGTCGAATACTGGAAGGACAAGGATTCGCTCCTCGTCTACTGGGCTTCGATCGGCGTAGGCTCGAAGGAAGGTCCCGCCCCGGTTCTGACCGAATTCAAGTGGGGCGAATCCAAGCCCTCGATCGAACTGAAGTTCCACAACACGCTCGGCTACCGCGCTCTGCCGATCGACGTGCAGAAGGCCTTCGCCAAGTAAGTTCCTTCCCCTTTCGGAGCGCCCCGCGCGCTCCGTGATAAGCCTCCCTCGGCCGATGAGACCGTTGGAGGCTTTTTCTTTGCGAAGCCCCATCGGCCCACCGTCGGGCGCTTCGTCAAAACCGTATCCCGAAGCGCTTCGGCCTCAGGGGCGCAGAGCCCGTCCGTGTTATGATTGCTCCGCATTATCGGGGGCACATCCGCCCTCTTTTCCATTGATTCGGACACAGTAAGGAGTCCACCGTGACGAAAGTTCTTCTCATGATTCTCGACGGCTGGGGCATCGGCCGCGGCGACAAGGCCGACGTGATCGGGACCGTGCGCCCGCCCTTCATGACGAAGCTCACCCACGACCACCCCCATGCGACGCTTCGCACCGACGGCCTCGCCGTCGGCCTTCCCGAAGGTCAGATGGGGAATTCCGAAGTCGGCCACCTCAACATCGGGGCGGGCCGCGTCCTCTATCAGGACCTCGTCAAGATCAACCGGGCCGTCGCCGACGGTTCCCTCGCTTCGGTCCCGGGCGTCGCGAAGATGCTCGAATCCGCCAAGAAGTCGGGGCGCCTCCACGTGATGGGGCTTCTCTCGGACGGCGGCGTCCACGCTTCGCTCGAACACATCCTCGCCATCGTGCGTCTTGCGCGCGAGGCGGGCGTCGAAGAGGTGTTCCTCCACGCCTTCATGGACGGCCGCGACACCGACCCCAAGAGCGGGCTCGGGTTCGTGCGCGAAACGCTCGAAGCCTTGAACGCCTGCGGCGCGCACTTCGCGACGATGACGGGACGCTACTGGGCCATGGACCGCGACAAGCGCTGGGAGCGCATCCGCGAAGCCTACGGAGCACTTGTCTTGGGCGAAGGCGCGAAGGCCGAGGATCCGGCCGCGGCGCTCGAAGAGTCCTATGAGAAAGGCGTCACCGACGAATTCGTGAAGCCCGTCGTGATGACGACGAAGGACGGCACGCCCGTCGGAACGATCCAAAACGGCGACACGGTGGTCTTCTGCAACTTCCGCAACGACCGCGCAAAGGAGCTCACGATCGCGCTCACGCAACGAGACGTCGAGGAAGCGGACATGAAGCGCCTCTCGCTCGACTATTACACGATGACCCCCTACGATCCGACGTTCGAGGGGCTCACGGTTCTCTTCCCGAAGGACGAGGTGACGAACACGATCGGCGAATACGTGTCGTCCTTGGGCCTCACGCAGCTTCGCATTGCGGAAACCGAAAAGTACGCGCACGTCACGTTCTTTTTGAACGGCGGTCGCGAAGCGCCCTTCGAAGGCGAAGACCGCATTCTCGTCAACTCCCCGAAGGTCGCGACCTACGACCTGCAACCCGCGATGAGCGCCCCCGAAGTGACGGAGCGCCTTGTCGAAAACATTCGTGAAAAGGCCCCCGACCTCATCGTCCTCAACTTCGCCAACGGCGACATGGTGGGCCACACGGGCGTCTACGACGCGATCGTCGAAGCCGTGAAGACCGTCGACGCCTGCGTCGAAAAGGTCGTGACGGCCGCCCGCGCCGCGGGCTACGACGTCCTGATCTGCGCGGACCACGGCAACGCCGACAACGCGGTGAACGCCGACGGCTCGCCCAACACGGCGCACTCGCTCAACCCCGTCCCGATAATCGTCGTGTCCCGCCGCGTCAAGAACGTCCGCGACGGCGTCCTCGCCGACGTGGCGCCGACGGTCCTGGACCTCATGGGCCTGGAACGGCCCGTCGAGATGACCGGAACGTCGCTCGTCGAGAAGGCCTGATCGGGTCTCGAACAAACAAGCCATTCCGAGGGCCGGCCGGATCTCCCGCGTCGGCCCTTGTTCTCTCGTCTTCCTTTACCATGAGAACGGAAAAGCAAATCGGTCCGCGCTTTTGGCCGGGCTTTCTGAAAACGCTCCCGCCGCTTCGCAACGTCACCTACGTCGTCTTCTTCACGGCGGGCATGATCAGCGCCCTCTGGGCGGGACTCATTCCGAGCCTCAAGTCGGCCCTGAACGTCGACGAGGGCGTCTTGGGGACCATGCTTCTCGGCCTCGGGATCGGGTCGCTCGTCATGATGCCGGTGACGGGGCGCCTCGTCGCCCGCTGGGGCTGCCGCGCGGTAATGCGCGCAAGCCTCCCCTTCATGGCGGCGGCCATCACGGCGCTCGCCTTCACGACGAACGTGTGGCTCGCGGCGGCGCTCGTGATTCTCTTCGGCGGTGCGCTCGGCGTCACTGACGTCTCGATGAACGTGCAGTCGGTCGTTGCGGAAAAGCGCGAAAAGCGCGCGATTCTCTCGGGCTTTCACGCAGCCTATTCCTTCGGCGGCATGTCGGGCGGCTTCTTCTTCGCGGCCCTCGTCGGGATCGGTTTGCCCGTCTGGGCGGCCGTGCTCACCGGCGCGGTGCTGATGGTCGCCGTCGCGACCGCCTGGAGCCCCTGGTCGCTCGGACCGGGCGAAACGGAAGAGGACGGCGCCAAGACCGAAGAAAAACACGAGAAATCTTCGAAGAAGCCCCTGATCCTCTACATCACCGCCTTCTTCTGCTTTGCGTTCTTCTTGACGGAAGGGAGCCTTCTCGACTGGAGCGCCCTCTATCTGCGGGACCTCAAAAACGCCGACACGGCCGCGGCCGCGCTCGGCTACTCGGTCTTCTCGGCCGCCATGACGATCGGGCGCACCTTCGGGGATCGCATCATCGCGCGCTTCGGACGGCGCCGGGTCTTCCTCACGGGGACACTCTGCGCAATCCTCGGCTATGCGGTGCTCCTAGCGATCCCGGGCCTCTGGAGCGCCTACGTTGCGCTCTTCGTGATGGGGATCGGCTGCTCGAACCTCGTTCCGATCGCCTTCTGGCTCGCCGGCAACTGCCCGGGCGTCTCGGTCTCGAAGGGCCTCGCCTTCGTGGTGTCGACGGGCTACGCGGGGATTCTCGCGGGACCGGCCGCGATCGGTTTCATCGCGCGCCACACCGGGCTCGACACGGCCTTCCTGATGGTCGCCGCCATGACGACCGTTGTGCTCGTCATGAGCCTCAAGGTGTTCCCGAAAGACTGACGTCTCCCCTCACGGATACCGCCCGCGGGCGGTAGGAAGCGGAACGAAACCCTGGCAGAATGATTCCTGTGGCGGATGGCTCCTTCCATTGGTTTTCTGTCTCCTTCCAATCGACGCTTTTGGTCGGGCGTCGGCCACACACAACACACAGGGTCTCTCCTAAAGTCTTTGGGCGTCGAATCTTCGGTTCGGCGCCCTTTTCTTTACTTTGAGGCTTACTACACAGTCGAAGCAGATATATCCGTTTCTGAGGTAAAGATTGTCGCCGTTTACCCTACTGCAACCAGCGATCATCCCCTCTATGAGAATAAATCAGGCAAAATAAATACAACTTGTCAGGACACTCCGTGACTCGTCTTGTCTTTCTTTTTCGAGGGCTTCTGCTTGTTTTTGAGCGCATGCGATGACCATGACAACGACCATCCACAGAAATTTCCCCTCGAAGTTGTTGTATATCACCGGTAGTTGAAAAAATGATGACTGGCAGTCAAGTCAATCAAAACTCAGAATTGTTAAGGGACGCTCAGGTACGTTCGACCGGAAAGCAATTATTGGATTTCATCGAAGCATACAGTTCCATTCGATACAAAGTTAAAACTGACTATCGAACGTCTGGCCTATCCGAATCGTTGGAAGATATTCGGAAGATGAACCTTCCCGGCGTCGAGGTGAATACTCGCGGTGAAGGTATCGTCCTAAGTGTTGTGCGTCCCCAGCTTCCTAAATGTCCCGAACCCCCTGCCGAGATTCTTGTTTGGCTTGAAGACGGATGGAGAGACCATAAAAATATCAAACCAACTCATTTCGAATCTTTGCGCCGCAGTTACTTGGAAGAGGAAGGCTTTTTCGAAGAAAGCGAAGACGGTGACGAGGACTGGTATGACGAAGAAGATATAGAGGAAAAACAGATTTTCTTTCACGAAAATCCCTCGAGAGTCGAAAAATGGAACGATTGGGTCGAAAAACGAGAACAGTGGGTTTCTGAATACAACAGGTCCTACTCAGCTTTCTTGTTATACACAAGACTCTATGAGTGGAAGTCGACTCTTGATAAAGAAGGATTTCTGAAAGGTAGTTTCTTGTGCAACGGTTTCGTTCGATCTGAAGATGGGAGCATCGATTACCCGCTCCTGCTTCAGAAAGTTTCTTTGGAGATTGACACCACCTCTGAAGAAACCAAGATCAATGTAATAGTCACCGACGAAGAAAATACTCGAATTGCGAGCGAAATCCTCCGTCAGGCTAAAAATGAGGAATTCAATTTTAATGCCTTTCGAGTTTTAAGAGATTCTATTGATGAGCTTGGAATCGACTTACTCGACAACGATAGGGTTAGCGAAAGTTTTCGGATCCTAGCCTCCAATTTGTCATCAAACTGCACATGGGTTGATGAGTACGACAAAAATGCCTACAACCAGACCACTAGTTACCTATTCTTTTCAAAGCCTATCCTTTTCCTGACTGATCTACCCACCGGCGTTAAGGATACCGTCGAGAAAATTAAGGGGCTTATTGATGAAGGAGAGCCAGTTCCCTCGCCATTAAAACATCTGCTTTGTGGTTACGATAGCGACGAGCAGATCGAAGTACCCAAAGATCCGAACGAGAACTCGCCTATTGAGCGAATCGCGACAGTTGGCGGTGAATCGAAAGATGTTCTTCTTGCTTTGCCGGCGAACCGTGACCAACTTGAAATCGCACGCAAGGTGTCATATGCCGATGCCATTTTGGTCCAAGGTCCTCCTGGTACGGGTAAAACCCATACAATCGCGAATCTGCTTTGCAACTTGCTTGCCAATGGCCAGCGTGTACTTGTCACCAGCGCTACGGACAAAGCTCTTACAGTCCTTAGAGACAAACTTCCTGAAGTAATTCAACCTCTTTGCGTGACACTGCTAGACACAAAAAGCGGGACCTCCGCGCAGGACTTGAAACGCTCGGTTGAAGGAATATGCGAAACTCTCGATCGGAGAGGATTTGATTCAGATTCCTTAGAAAGAAAAAACAAAGAACTGACGGAAGAACGTCAGAAGGTCATTCAGGAACTTACTGAGATTAGAAAAAGCTCATTTGAAACTAGAGAATACGAATGCTCCACTTTCAGGTGTGGCGATGAATGGCATACTCTTTCCGAATGGGCAAAATGGCTAAAAGAAAACTCAGATTTTAAAGATACTCTCCCTGATCCCGTTACAGAAGAGACGTTACCTCTTTCTATCAAGGAACTTGAGTCTCTTTACAAAACCAATTCACAACTAACCCTTGAAGACGAATCTGCTCTGAAAGGATGGTTGCCAACGCCTCACAAACTTCCAACTCAGGAAATTGTCCAAGAGTATTTGTTGAACCAGGGTGAATATAACAAGCTGATCATTGACTCTAGAGTACACGAAAAACAACTACGACACTCAGTCGAATATCGAATAGATGAATATCGTTTCCAAATACCTACACAATCGATATCCGGCTTTCAGTTTGATGAGAATGCTGTATCCCTTCTTTGCCCTGCTTGGTTGCGAGCAGCTCAGGTTGATGGCATGGTTGCGGATGATGCGGGAAATACAATTTGGGACAAACTGATTCAAAAGGCAGAAACATTTATTGAAATCACCAAGGAACGCCGTCGCACTCTTAATCAACCTTCCGTCACTATCCCGTCGAACGCCAATCTTGATGACTTGGTTGCATCAGTTATCTGGCATCTCAAAAATGCTCCTGATGGAGAAGTCGGCATTCGTTACAAATGGTTTGGCGGAAAAGAAGTAAAAAATCACCAAATTGCTTTGAAACAGGTCTTTGTTGACGACAAGAAACCTCAAAACGAAGAGGCATTCAAAGCAATTTTGTCGGAGATTGCGTGGATAAAGTCAAGAAACGAGATCGTCTCTAGCTGGGACAACCTTATCGCTTCATCTGGTGGCCCTAAATTTTCTGAATTAACCAATCGCCCCGAAGTTGAGATCCCCAAGTATCTTGCTTCGATCAAAGATGCCCTGCATTGGTGGCAGGGCTATGGTCTTCCGATTTTAAAGAAGGTTTCTTCGCTCGGAATTGACATCAACCAATTCTTTGGCGTCAGTAAGATGACGACAAACGATTCCTTACGAGATGCCGTTTGGAGTCGGACCTTACGAATTTTAATTCCAGTTTCTCGCTATCTGTCGGTAAAACAATCCGGCGAAGATTTACAAAATGAACGTCGCCGATTTATCAATGCGGTCACACCGCCCACTGGGGTCACACCGGCTCCTATTGTGTATTTGCTACAAAAAAGTATTGTTGAAAACGACAAGATATACGGCAAGTTGTTACTCGAGCTCAATCGACTTCATCAATTGAAACCGATTGCGGAAGAACGTGAGAAACTCCTGCGCCAACTCGCAACCGTCGCGCCCAACTGGGCCGAATCGCTCAGAACACGCAAAGAAGGGTGGACTCAGGGTTTCATACCGAACGAAGTCACAAAAGCCATTCTTTGGAACACAGTCTTCGATTTACTCGACTTGTATAGCGACGGTTCGGAATATGAGAATCTTCAAAGTGAATCCCGGCGCTTGGCAAAAGAGTTTAGATCGGTTAGCGCAGAACTGGCTGCCGTAAGAGCGTGGCTTCATCTCGCACGTCGTCTCGAAAAACAACCCAATCTTTTGCAAAGTCTGCGGGGATGGATGGCGACGGTTCAAAAGATTGGAAAAGGAACTGGGAAAAAGGCCCCTCGCCTCCAGGTCCAGGCTCGCCAACAGGCAAAAGATTGTCAGTTGGCGGTTCCGATTTGGGTTATGACGACGCAACGTGCACTCACAACACTAAATCCCAAGGAGAAATTCGACGTCATCATTGTGGATGAAGCCAGTCAATCGGACTTAACGTCGCTTGCCATTCTCTTCATGGGGAAGCGCGTCATCGTCGTAGGTGACGATCAACAGGTCAGCCCGATGGGAATCGGCATTCAGGATAAAGACATCGCATACATCCAACGTGAATATCTTAAAAATATTCGCAATGCCCCTTTGTATGACGAGAATGCCTCGCTTTATGACATCATCAAAACCGTGAGTTCACCAGTACTTCTTCGAGAGCATTTCCGTTGCGCACCGGAAATCATCGGTTTTTCGAATTGGCTTTCGTACGACGGCAAGATTATGCCGTTGCGTGACATGTCCAACTGTTCCGTTCGACTTCATTTGGTGCCCTATCGAGTCAAAGGCGAAAGAACCGCTCAGGACACGAATCCGGAGGAAGCCAAGGCTATCGTCGCATTGATCGCAAGCTGTATCGAACAACCAGAGTATGAAGGCAAGACTTTCGGTGTGATTTCGATGTTCAGCGGCAAAGGACAAGGGCAAGTCGAACTTATTGACCGCATGCTTAAGGAGGCGCTTACCCCGAGGGAGTACGAAAAACGACGCATAACCGTAGGGATTTCTGCCAACTTCCAAGGGGACGAACGTGATGTCATCTTTCTGTCACTGGTACAAAACCGTACCGACCCAGACAAACTGATGCACAAGGAGGGCTTTGGTAGAGGCGACAGCACGAAGAAACGCTATAACGTAGCTGTGTCTCGTGCCAGAGACCAATTGTGGGTGATTCACTCATTTGACCCCGATGCAGATCTTAGCGGCGATGACATTCGACGCCGTCTACTGATGTACGTCCGCAATCCGCACCAAACCGAATCGCAGAAGGAATCAGTAACAGCTCGAACAGAGTCTCCCTTTGAAAAAGCGGTAGCCGAAGATCTATTGGCGCTTGGCTACAGCCTTGAACCGCAGCATTCTGTTGGTTGCTACCGTCTTGATTTCGTCGTTCGTGACGGAGACAAAGCCGTTGCACTCGAGTGTGATGGTGAGCGCTATCACGCCACGGCCGAAAAGATTGCCGAAGACATGGAGCGACAAGCCATCTTGGAACGCAGCGGTTGGACGTTCGTTCGAATTCGCGGCAGCGAATATTATCGTGACCCTAAAGCTGCAATCAGTCGCGTCTGCGCCAAGTTAGCCGATTTTGGTATTCATCCGAACTATGGACACACCGAGGAGGTCTCCCAACCAATTGAGTTGCTGGATCGCGTCAAAATCAGAGCAAGTGAAATTCTCAAACAAAAAAATTTTGTTCAGATCGGATCGGAGATTGACGATGAAATTTATGCGGATGAGGGAATTCTAGAGATAATCGACCAAAAGCCAAAAGAATTAATGAAGGACCTCAAGCAGACACTTGATGAGATCAAGGTCAATAAAGAAAATATCTTAGCGAAAACAATCTCTCATCAAGAATCACTTGCAGACGTTACCGAGTGCTCAGAGAAATCAATTGCGAATACGCGTACCGATACCGAGAACGGAAAAACGAGCAAAACTATACCTCGCGTTGACATATTCCACCCTAACAAATTAAAAGAATACAAGGAAACCGCAGTTAAATCGATTCAACCTCGGGATGTAGGTGCCTTCAGCGAAACTTCGGTCACTCCGAAAGTGTCGGAACCCAAGTCTGCTATGACTGTCGCTCAAACTAAGAAGCCGGCATCGGCCATGGCGACGGGGATCTTCACTGTGTTTGAGAACATACCAAAGGTTCAACAAACGTCCTCTCAAAACCAGGCTCGAAGTCAAACCACCTCAACCAACGTCAACGAGGAACAGAAAAAAGCGAATACTACAAGAAATCCAGTCATCACCGCAACAAAAGCCTGGGGATGGAATTTGATCGCGAAGAACAAACAAGAAAAAATCCTCGAACAAGACATGTACATGTTCGAGATATTTAAGTCAAAAGGATGGCCGATTAATGACCGTCGTTACACCGAGCGAGGATGCCTATGGGTAATAGCGCCGGAAAGGGATTTCAAACCATTCGCGGATGAATTTTTAAGAAAATTCGGCTTAGAGTTTTATTACACAGACAAATCTGGAAGAGGAGGAAGAAAACCCGGATGGTGGTTAAAAGGGAATGTGCTTGATCGTGCTAAAAAACTATAAGAAGTCATCTTTCCAAATGGTTTGCGAACTAGCTCCGCATAACTGAAAGATTTCCCTTATTTAGGTTCGGCGCCCTTTTCTTCGCTCTCACTTCCACCCCGTACCTCAAAAGGAATCAGGCGACCCGATCGCTCGAGTCGCCCGATTCGTTCATGATGGCCGCGGTGTCCGCCCCCGTCTCCCTCCGTTCGGGACGCCGCGGCATCAAGCGTTCCCCAACGGTCAGTTGGGTGCGCCCTCCGGAATCGGCATGCGGTCCTTGAAGGCAGGATGCATGCCGAGGGGCGATTCGTAGCCGCGCTCCTTGAGTCGGTGCGACTTCGCGAGCGATTCGCCCGAGTGGCAGGCCGCGCAGTTTTCGGGCTTCAGAGCGTTCTTTTCGACGCCCAAGGATCCGCCCATATCGACGATGTGCTTCTTCGCCTTGTCGTTCCAGACGACTTCGTCCTTTTCATTCGTCTTCTTTGCGTAGCAGGCGTAGCAGGTTGCCGACACGGGGCTTGCTCAGAGGTCGGGCGTGCCCGCCTTGGCCGGATACGAACGGTCTTCGGCGTCGTACTTCGTGTCGATCGCGAGGGGCTTCCCTTCACGCGCGAGACGCGCCGGATCCCAGGTGCCCTGATAGTGGCACTTGCCGCAGGAGGCGGTCGAGGCGGCGTAGCTCATATGACGCACGTCGTCCTTTCCTTCGGCGCCCAGACGGGCGTTGTCGTGAATCGAGTGGACGAAGACGTTCCAGGCGGGATGCGAAACGAGGAGCTCGTCGATGAAGTGGGCGTCGTCCTTCGAAACACGCTTTTCACGGATGACCGAGGTCGGAACGGCTTCGGCGTTGTGGCAGGCGACGCAGCCCATCACGTCCGTGTCGGCCGTGGAGAAGACCGTGGGCGCGGCGATGTCGCCCGAGCGAACCGCACGGGGCGTGCCCTGGTCGTGGCCCGCGAAGTGCTTCTTTCCGGCAAGCGTTTCGGCCGTCTTCGTCTTTTCGCTGTGGCAGCCGCCGCACTTCAACTTGGCGTTGTCGCCCCCCTTGTCGTAGTCGTGGCAGAAGCCGCACTTCTTGTTGTCGGTCACCTTGGCGCGAAGCGAATGCGACCAGTCGATGAGGCCCGTGTCGTTGAAGTAGCGGTGCGTCGCCCAGGCGCCGTTCAGCATCGTGCCCGGCGCTTCGCAGGCGAGAAGCGAGAGGTCTTCCCCGTGGCAGAAGGTGAGGCTCGAAGTGACGAGGCCGGCGTCGGTCTTGAGGTCCTGCGGGAGCTCAAAGGCTTCGCCCGTGACCGTGCAGAGGCCGTCGGCGTCGCAGGTCGCCTTCGTGCGGGCGCGCTCCCCTTCGGGCGTCGTCTCGTCGCCGCGGTTGCGGATGTCGCGGAAGTCCGACTTCACGTAGATCGGCGTGCCGCGGCCCGAGAGGAAGCCCTTGGTGACGCCCCAGTTCGTGTAGAAGACGAGGTTTCGCAGCCACTCGGCTTCGGCGGGATTCCCCTTCGTGAAGAGTGCCTTGCCGTCCTTCCCGGTCACGCGGAAGGTGATCTTCGTGTGGGCCGCGCCCTTTTTGTCGCGCACGATGCGCGCGTCCGTGATTTCGACGCGCACGAGATCGCGGCGACGCTGCGCTTCAATGCGCTTTTGTTCGCCGATGTGAGCGACTTCGACGCTCTTGGGCGTATGGCAGCCCTTGCAGTCGGCGTTGGTGTACTTGTCGTGATTCAGAACTGACTGGACGTCGTGACAGCTACTGCAGGTGACGATTTCGACGTCCGTCTTCCAGTGGGCTTCCGGGCCGTTGCCGTGACAGTTCGTGCAGTCGGTGAGGTCCTTGCTCATGTGGCGGTGGTTCGCGTGGATGAGCGGCGCAAGCGTATGGTTCTTGGCTTCGAACTCGCGGTTCTTCTTGAGCCAGTCCTCCATGTCCTTGCGGGAGTCGTGGCACCAGAGGCAGTGCCCGTGACGATCGATCCAGTTGTCGAGGTCCTTGAAGATGCCGGCGGCCTGCGTCTGCGAGGCGGTGAGAAGTCCCGCCGCGAGAAGCGCCGCCCAAGTGGTGCGTGTCATGATGATCCTTGTTGTGTGAGGGCGATCCGAATGGATGCGCCCCCGGGGTCTTGCCCGCCCGAAGCCCGGAAGCCTGGGCGGACCGTGGAATGAAAGGGAAACGTCGGCGTCAGAAGCGCGTAACGAGCCCCGCCGCGACGCCGATTCGGTCGGCGTCCTGAACGTCTTCGCGCCCGTAGGCGTCGTGCTGCCAGCCCGCGGCCGCGTAGAGGAAGGACTTTTTGGAGAGCGTGTACTCAAAACCCGCCGACACCGTGGCGCGGTCGATGTCGATCGACGAGTCGGCGGCGTTCTCGGCCTTCATGTAACCCGTCGAGAGCTTCACGAGGAAGCCGTTCACGGGAATCGTGACGCCGACGTTGAGGCCCAGACCGTCGATCCCGTCGCGCGAGAGGTCGGCCCGGCCCGCGACCTTGTTGAGAAGGTTCGCGCCCGTGTCGATTTCGCCCATGGCGAGCTTTTGCACGCCCTCGAACCACTGGCCCGCGGCGAAGACCTTGACGGGCCCGAAGTCGTAGTGGCCGCCGAGCGAAACGCGGCGGGCGTCCTTGAGCCGGGCGTCCGCGTTCTGAAGGTTCCCGTAGGCAAGCGTGTCGAGAATGAGTACGGCGTGGGCGTTCCCCGTCGTGAAGGTGACGGCGGCGGCCGCGGCGCGGTCCACCTCTTCCGTCCCCTCTTCAAGACCCGCGTCGGTGATCTTTTCCTGTTCGGTCCCGAAGGAGTACTGAAGATGCGCCTGCCAGGCGCCGAACTTCGGCGTCGAATAGACGACCATGTTGTCGTAGGGCGCGAATTCGCCCGTCATGACGGACTTGTGACCCGGCACGTTGAGCCAGCCCGCGGAAAAGGGAGAGACCTTGGGTCCGAAAAGACCCGTCTGATTGAAGCCCGAAACGAAGGAAGCGAGGCGGCCGAGCTTGAGCGTGCCAAAGCGCCCTTCGAGGTAAACCTGCGCTTCGCGCCCGAAGAGCGCGCCGTGGAGGTTCTTCATGAGTTCGCCCGAATCGAGCGCCACGCCCGATTCGAGGACGAACCCCGCCTTGAGCGACGGAAAGAGGGTTTCGGAGCCCGAGAGACTCCAGCGCGACATGCCGTTCTGACCCGAAGCGAGCTGCAGGGTCGACGTGGATTCGCCCGCGACGTCGGTGACGGAGTAGTTGAGCCCCATGTCGAGGAGCCCGTGGATCGCGACTTCGCCCGCCGAAGTCCCGCCCGCTCCGAGGGCGGAAACCGCGAGGCCCGAGAGGACGAGCGCGTTTCGAAGAATGGGATTTTTGAGGTTGTGCATGAGTGGTTTGGGGTCGTTTGCAGGAAACGTCCCAAATCCTACCGAGGCACCGAAGAAATCGTCAGTGTGACTTATCCCTCAACATTCCCGCTTTTCGGGAATAGTGAGTGTGGAAATGCGAGACTCTTCAGGGAGAATACTCCCGTCACTCCCGTTTGACGGGAAAATGCGGAGCGCCGTTTATGCGCGTTCAGAGGCGAGACGCCGTCAGGCGGCATAGCCCGCGAGAAACTTCTCCTCCTCTTCGCGGTGGTTGACCGAACGAAAGAGTCCCCGCAGCCACGCGCATTCGGGATCGTCCTCCTCTCTTTCGTGCCAGACGATGCGCACCGGATAGACGGGCGACTCTTCGTCGAGCGGGAGGACGACGAAACGCGGATCCGTTGCAAGAAGGCGTTCCGCCGCGCGCCAGGAAAGCGTCATCGTCATGTCGGAGTGCGAGAGCAGATCGAGCGCCGGCAACAGATAGGGAATCCGCAGAACGCACTCGCCCCCGAGGTGGGGTCCGTAGACGCGGTCCGATTCTTCGCGGTCGCTGCGACGCACGACCTGACGCAGGACCGTCGTCACTTCGATGCGCGGATAACCGCTTACGGCCTCGCGCGTGAGTTTCCCGAGCGAAGCTTGTTCGAGAAGCGCGTGTCCCTGACGAACGAGCGTGACGAGTCGGTTCGCGGCGATCGTCATTGTGCTCATGGTTTCGGGCATCGGAACGACCGGCATGAAGGCGAGGTCGAGCGTGCCGCGCTCGAGCTCTTGGAAAACCTGACTTCCCGGAACGAAGCCGATCGCAAGCCGCACGTGCGGAGCGAGTTCGGCAAGCCGTTCGACGACGGGCATGCAGAAGGCGTAGGCCGCGTTCACGCCCGCGGCGATGCGGAAGGTCCGGTCCATCGCGGTGGGCGTGAGGGTCTCGGCGGGACGCAGCGCCTCCGTCTGGGCGAGCATGCGCCGCACGAAGGGCTGCAGACGCTCCGCCCGGGGCGTGGCGATGAGGTGCGGATTCGAGCGCACGAACAAGGGGTCGCCCAGGGCTTCCCGCAGTCGCGCAAGAATGCGGCTTGCGGCGGACTTGCCGACGCCGCACTCGCGGGCGGCGTCCTTCAGGGTGCGAAGACGAAGCGCCGCCTCGAAGAAGCGCAGGTCGCCGAGGCTCAGTTCGTACAGTCGGTCGTCGGACATGGCGGAAACTCTTTGTGTGTCAACCTTTCAAGCATAACGGACCGTCACAGCGCGCGGAAGTTTGGAATGAACGCCTCACCTTGAGAGAAATGAGCGGATCGGGCAACGATCGCGGGGAATGCGAGAAGAACGCGCGCGGGAACACCGCTAGGCTGAAAGCATGGGCTCTCGAGAAGCCGACACCAGCGAACACACTCAAAGGAGCAGAACATGCAACGCCGCACTTTCCTTCAGACTTCCGCCGCCCTCGCGGTCTCCGCGAATTTGCCGAGCCTTTCTTCGGCCGCCGGCACCAATCCCTTCCCCTATCCTTTGACGCACGCCGTGACCGACGCGTCCGCCCCGGAAGTGTTCTTCACGAAGGACATTTCGCCCGCCGGCTTGATCAAGATCTACGAACGCCTCGGCCAGAAGCGTCAGGGCAAGGTCGGCGTCAAGGTGTGCTTCGAGACCCCGAACGGTCCGCATCTTGATCCGAAGCTCGTTCACGCCTTTGCCGACCACGTGAACGGCAAGCTTCTCGACTGCACCTACTATCCGCCGCGCGACACGGTGGAGAAGCACCTGGAAGTCGCCAAGGGGAACGGCTTCGATACGTCCCGCATCGACATTATCGACGCCGACGGGACGGTGGACCTTCCGATCACGGGTGGCAAGCACCTGAAGTTCTCGCGCATCGGTTCGCACTACAACGACTACGACACGGTGATCGGGCTCTGCCGCTTCAAGTCGCACCACATCGATTTCTACGGCGGGATGCTCAAGAACCTCTCGATCGCCATTGCGCCCCTGCAGGGAAAATGGCTCATCCACAGCGTCGGCCGCACGGATCAGAGCTTCGTCTCGAGCGACGACCAACCCACGACGGAGGCCATGGCCGACTACGTGAAGGGCGTTATGGACGCGAAGAAGGGCCGCTGGGTCTTCCTTACGGTCCTTGACGCCGTCGATCCTACGGACGGCTGCGAAGGCGCGAAGAATCTCGGGAACATCGGGATTCTCGCGAGCACGGACCCGGTCGCAATCGACCAGGCCGCGATCGACATCACCTTCGGCGCGGCGGCGACGCCGGAACTCCGCCGCGAATGGGAAGAGCATCACTCGACCTTCCTCACGAGCAACGCCGAAGCCATCGGTGTGGGCAAGACCCACTACCGCTTCACACCGATCGACTAAACGATCTGCAAGTATGATTCCCTCTCGGGAATGAAAGTAAAGAGGCCGCCCGCGGGCGCCCCCTTCTTGATTTCGGCGAAACGCCTTGGCGTTCAGACGGTCGGCGCCACGCCAAGAAGCGTCAGAACGAGCGGCACGCCCGCGGCGGAAAGGAGTGTCGAGAGGAAGATCGCGTTGCTCGCTGCGCCCTCCTCCGCTTCGAATTCGTTCGCCATGAGAAAGACGTTGATCGCGACGGGAAGCGCCGAGAGAAGGACCGTCGCGTTCGTTTCGAGCTCTCCGAGCCCCATCGCGCGGCAAAGCACCCAGACGAAGAGAGGCTGCACGCCGATCTTCACGAAGGTGACGACCGAGCCCTTGGGGAGCGACGCAAAGAAGCTGTGGCGCGCAAGCCCCATCCCCACCGCCAGGAGACACATCGGCGTCGTGCTCGCCGCGACGAGTCCCACGGTCTGATCCACGACCTTGGGGAGTTGCCAGCCCGTGAGTCCCCAGGCCGTGCCGCAGAGAATCCCGAGCACGACCGGGTTTTTGACGACCTTGAAGAGCGACTTGAGGATCCGCTGCATGTCGGGCTTGCCGTCCTCGCGCCCGAATTCGACCGACGCGATCGCAAGCGTCCAGAGAAGGAGCACGTTGAAGACGATCAGAAGCGAAATCGTCGGCATGGCGGCCTGACCGAGACTCACCTCGACGATCGGGACACCCAGTTGCACGTTGTTGCCGAAAATCCCCGCCATCGCGAGGACCGTCGTCCCCGCCGCACCGCAGCGGAAAAGCTTTCCGTAGAGACCCCGCGCGAGAAAGAAAAGCAGAAAGCAGGACCCAAAGAACGGGATCAGAACGCGCCAGTCCGCCGGCGGCATCTCCGACAAGTGCGAGAGCATCTTGAAGAGAAGAGCCGGCATCAGAAGCTTGAAGGTGACGCTTCCCAAGGCCTTTTGCGCCGCCTCGGGGATGAAGCGGATCTTCGCGAGTCCCCAGCCGATGAAGACGAGCGAAAAGAGCGGCGCGCAGAGTTCGAGGTGATAGAGAAAGAGCTGCATCGAAGCTTCCCGGGATCAGTCGGATACCGCAAAGGCCGCGGCCTTCTCGGCGTGGAGAATCGTCGTGTCGAAGACCGGGAGCGGCGAATCCTTCTGTCCGACGAGAAGGCCGATTTCCTTGCAGCCGAGGATCACGGCTTCCGCGCCCTTGGCTTGAAGATCCCGGATGATGCGCACGAACTCTTGGCGCGATTCGTCGCGGATCACGCCGAGACAGAGTTCGTCGTAGATCACGCGGTTGACGACCTCGACGTCTTCCGGAGTCGGGATCAGGACGTCGAGCCCGCGCGCGACAAGGCGAAACTTGTAGAAGTCCTGCAGCATCGTGTACTTCGTGCCGAGAAGCGCGGTGCGGCGAACGCCCGCCGCGAGAAGCGCGTCGGCCGTGGCGTCGGCGATGTGCAGAAGCGGCACGCCCGCGGCGCGCTCGACTTCGTCGGCGACCTTGTGCATGGTGTTCGTGCAGATAACGATCGCGTCAGCCCCGGCGGCAACGAGTCCCTTGGCGGCGCGACCGAGAAGTTCCGCGCTTCCCGCCCAGTCGCCCTTCGCCTGCTGTTCCTCCACCTCGGCGAAGTCGACGCTGTAGAGGACGATCTTCGCGGAATGAAGGCCGCCCAGCGCTTTGGCGACGCGTTCGTTGATTTCCTTGTAATACGTGACGGTGCTCTCCCAGCTCATGCCACCTAAGAGTCCAATCGTTTTCACGATCTGTCCCCCTAAGAAAACGAAAACATGCCCATCATCCCAAAAAGAACACAGTGAGGCAATAAGGCGAAAACGTTATCCGCGAAGAAGGACTGACCAAGGAACTGCGCTTCGGGGCGAGAAATATGGCAAGAGATTTGATTCGAACAGCCGAGAAATCCTCGGTAGTTACGTCGCCCATTGCCAGAGAACTCTTTCGCCGGTTGTCGACACGTCAACCGTCGAAGTCATGAGCACAATCCGTTCCGGTCAGTTGGAAAGAAAAGCTTGACAACTGCACTTTCCTCCGGTTCGTCCGCATTCGGAGGGCTCCGCCAAGAGCTTTTGCACGAAACCTGTCGGCGAACAACTAAGAAATCCTTAGCTGTTCCCTTATGGTCAGCTCATCGACTTCAGTGAGCTTTTAAAAAATTTCAGTCGAACGGCGTTTCGCCGCGGCGGGGCGATAGAATGTGCGGCGTCCCGCATTCTTCCATCGATTTCCATGCGTCACTCCGCCCTCTTTTGCGCCCTTCTCGCACTGCCGCTTCTTCCGCAAACTTCCCATGCCGCCGACTTCGAACTCACGATCGTGCACGCGAACGACACGCACTCGGCCGCGGCCGGGATCGACGGCCGCTACGCCGCCTGCCGCGAAGACGACGCCTGCACGGGCGGCTACGCCCGCATCGTGGAGGCGGTCGAGACGCTCAAAAAGGAAAATCCGGCCGTACTGGCCCTGGACGCGGGCGACTTCTGGCAGGGCACGCACTTCTTTCGCACGGGCGGTCCCAAGTGGGCGCTTGCCGCCATGAAGCGGATGCCCTGGGACGCCGTGACGCTTGGAAACCACGAGTTCGACGCGGGCTGCGCTGAAGCGGAGCACTACGTAGAGAAGCTCCCGATGCCCGTCGTCGCCGCGAACATCCTGCCGAACCCCAAGTGTCCGATGAGCAAGGCGCCGCTCAAACCCTACGTCGTGAAGACCGTCGGCGGAGTGCGCGTTGGCGTCGTGGGACTTGCGAACGACGAAGGAAAGGATGTCTCGGCCGCCTGTCCGGCCACAACATTCGAAGACCGCGCCGCGGCGTTGCAAAAGGCGGTCGGGGCGCTCGAAAAGGAAGGGGTTTCACACATCGTCGCCCTCACCCACGTGGGCTACAAGGCGGACGTCGAGCTCGCGCGCGCCGTCCCCGAAATCGACGTGATCGTGGGCGGACATACGCACAGCGTGCTCGGCAACCACCCGCACTCCGAAGGCCCCTACCCGACCGTCGTTAAGCACCCGAACGGGAATGAAACGCTCGTCGTGCAGGCGGGGCGATCGACCCGCTATCTCGGCGTTATCAAGGTCCGCTTCGACGAGGCGGGACGCGTGTCGGGTTACACGGGGGACCTCACGGAACTCACGCCCGCGATGCCGCGGGACGATGCGACCGAAACCTTCGTGCGCCGCTCGGGCGAAGCGGTGGAAAAGGAGCGTAAGCGCGTTCTCGCGACGAACGAACAGCATTTCTACGACGGCCTCGACGACTGCCGCGAAGGCGAATGCCTCGCGGGCATGTGGACGGCGGACGCGCTCCTTGACTGGGGCCAAGCCTTCGGGGCGCAGGCAGCCTTCCTCAACGGCGGAGCGATCCGCGCGCCGCTTCCGATCGGCCCCGTGACCCACGCCGACGTTCTCGACGTTCACCCCTTCGGCAACCACGCGGCGGTGGTGACGATGCCGGGAAGCGTAATTCTTCAGGCGCTCGAACACGGGCTTTCGGAACCCGACCTCAAAAGTCCGCGTCTTCTGCAGACGGCGGGACTGCGTTATCGGGTGAATCCGGCGCGCCCGATCGGCTCGCGCGTCGCGTCAGCGGAAATTCGTGAGAACGGACGATGGTTCCCGATCGAACCCGAAAAGACCTACCGCATCGCGACGACCGCCTATCTTCTCGACGGAGGCGATCAGTTCGGGATGCTCAAGAACCTCCCGCCCGCAATCGCCCGCGGGCCCCTCGAAGCGACGCTTCTCGAAGACCTGCTTGAGAAACGCCGGGACGAAGCGGGAAAGTTGCCGCTCCCCGAAACGGGACGCATCGTCGGGATGCCCTTCCGAGACGATTTGTCGGCGAAACCGCGGAATTTTTGAGAACCGTGGGCATTTTCCGAGAGAAACGGGCAATTTCCGCGTACCTTTCCACAACCATCGCCACTGAGCAGCAGCTACACTTTTCTCCGACCTCAAGGCCTCATTTCCAAGGAGAAAAGAAATGGCTTACGCAGTGCACAATTTCGACTACAACACCCCGACCCGTCTTCTCTTCGGGCGCGGCAAGATCGAACGCCTCCCCGAAGTGGCGGCGGAATTTGGGAAGAAGGTTCTGCTCGTCTACGGCGGAGGCTCGATCAAGAAGCTCGGCATTTACGACAAGGTGAAGACTCTTCTCGCCGACTGCGAAATCTACGAATGCGCGGGCGTCGAGCCCAATCCGAAGGTGACGAGCGTGAACCAGGGCGCCCGTATCTGCCGCGAGCACGACGTCGACTTCGTCCTCGCCGTGGGCGGCGGCTCCGTGATCGACTGCGCCAAGGCGATCTGCGCCGCGCGCTACTACGACGGCGACGCCTGGGACATCGTGACGGATCCCTCCAAGATCACGAAGGCCCTCCCCCTCGTGACGGTTCTGACGCTTTCCGCGACGGGGAGCGAATACGACCCGGCCGCCGTCATCTCGAACATGGACGAAAACAAGAAGATCGGCGTTCTGACGCCCGTCTTCTATCCGCGCGTTTCGATCTGCGATCCGGAATACACCTTCTCGGTCTCGAAGAAACAGACGGCCGCGGGCTGCGCCGACATCATGTCCCACATCTTCGAGCAGTACTGCGTCAAGGATTCGAACCTCGTCTCCGATGGTCTCTGCGAAACGGTGCTGCGCGCCGTCCTCGGGATGGGGAAGCGCGCCTACGACAAGGGTGACGACTACGAAGCCCGCGCGACCCTCATGTGGGCGAGCTCGCTTGCCTGCAACGGCATCTGCGTGACGGGGAACTCCTTTGCCGCGTGGGTCTGCCACGGGATCGAACACGAACTCTCCGCCTTCTACGACATCACGCACGGCGAAGGCCTCGCCATCGTGACGCCCGTCTTCTTCCGCTACAGCCTGAACGACGAAACGGTCGGGCGCTTCGCGACGCTCGCGAACCGAGTCTTCGACGTGCCGTTTGAAGCGGACCTCTACGCGATGGCCGAAAAGGGCTTCCAAAAGCTCGAAGCCTTCTTCGCCTCGATCGGTCTGCCCTCCAAGCTCTCGCAGGTCGGCATCACGAGCGACGAACACTTCGAAGCCATGGCCGAAAGCTGCATGAAGCTCTGGGACTTCTCGCAGGCGATCCGCCCGCTCACGAAGGACGACGTCGTCGAAATTCTGAAGCGCTGCCTGTGACAGCTCCCCGTCCGAATTCCAGCGAATTCGGGCGAGGCTTCTCGTTTCACTGAGGACAGCTTCGATTTCTCGAAGACTTACGCCCTCTCCACGAGCTACGCGTACGTCGCCGTACGCTTCAAGACGGACTGCCCTTCCGCCTTCATTTTTCGAATGCCTTCCGCACGGATGTTCCGGGCCGCGTTCACGTCGCGATCGTGCCGGGCGTGACAATGCGGGCACTCCCATTCGCGCACGGAGAGGGAAAGCTCCTTGAGCTTGTGTCCGCACACCGAACACGTCTTCGAGCTTGCGTAGAACGTATCGATCTGCACGAACCGCTTTCCCGCCCGTTTCGCCTTGTAGTCGAGCATTCTGCAGAGCGTACCCCATCCCGCGTCGGCGATCGCCTTCGCAAGATGACGGTTCTTCTGCATGTTCTTGATTTTCAGACTCTCCGCGCAAACTGCTTGGTTTTCGTCGATCAGACGCTTCGAGATTTTATGAAGCCGGTCGTTGCGGGCGTTCGCCACGCGCTTGTGCGCCTTGGCTAGACGCTTGCGGGCCTTCCCGTGCCGACGGCTTCCTTTCTTCGTTCGGGAGAACTTCTTCGATACTCGACGAAGATGCTTCTCCGCCTTCTTCAGGTGTCTCGGATTCGGTTCCTTTGTTCCGTTCGATTCGATGGCGAGGTCCTTGAGACCGAGATCAATGCCCGTCACTTGGTCTTCATAGACGTCGACGACGGGCGTGACCTCTTCGAGACCGTCGTCGTAGAGCACCGCCGCGTAGTACGCACCGGCCGTGTCGGCCGAGAGGGTGATGCTCTTCACCTTGCCTTCCACCTTGCGGTGAACAACAGCCTTGATGCGGCTGATCTTCGGGACCTTGATCCAGTCTTCGCCGACGGACACGTTTACACAGTGATAGTTCGACTGCTCTCCGCGGCGACTCTTCCATTTAGGAAAGCCCGCCTCATGCTTGAAGAAGCGCTGATAGGCGCCGTCTAGGTGACGCAGCGACTCCTGCAGAGCCATGCTGTCGTACTGCTTCAACCAAGCGTACTTCTTGCTTTTCTTCGCCACGGCGAGGAGCGGCTTCAGATCCATGATGACGGACAAACTCTCGCCTTTCTGTTTCCAGAACCGCCGCTTGAGCCACAACGCTTTGTTCCACACAAAACGCACGGCACCCCACTGCCCCCACAGGAACTTCTCCTGCTCGGGCGTGGGATAGAGGCGAAATTTGGTGGCTCTTAACATAGACGGTCTTTATGAATTAATTTGTTATAGTTTCGGTTATAGCTTAATTTCTATTAAGAGGGTCATATTATGGAAGACTATGATCGACGCCGCCACAGCGTCACAAAATTACGGCTTCACCTCGTCTTCACGACGAAATACCGCCGGAAGGTCATGACCCCGGAAATCCTTGCGGAAGTGATTGGGTCCATGCGTGAGACGGCTGCGAAAATCGGCTGCACGATCATCGAGATCAACGGTGAGGCGGATCACGTTCATGTTTTGTTGGCTTTCCCGACGGACATCACGGTTGCGTCCATCGTCAACTCGTTGAAAGCCGTATCTTCTCGGATGATCCGTCAAAGGCATCCGAACATTCTCGAAGGCGGGAAAACGGGGCTCTTCTGGACACGGTCCTATTTCGCCGCCACTACGGGAGGCGTCACGATTGACATTCTCAAGCGTTACGTCGAAAGTCAGGGGTATGAAAGGCGAGGGCGCCCTTCCTCCCCGCCTCATAAAGGCGAGGGTTCCGGGCGTAGTTCTTGCTGATCCGCACGCTTCTAAACCTCAGCCCGCCCCACCCTCGCGGCCCGGCGGGCTTTTTGCGTCCGCCGGAACGAAAAAAGCGGGTGAGCCGCCAAGCCCACCCGCACCAAGGAGACCCGGAAACGACGGACTCTTTTCCGTTGCGCCACTTCAAACCCGACCCCTCAGGTTCCATCCTCGCGGCGCGTCGTTCCCATGCCCTGCATTTTATCGCAAATGCGAATCGTTCGCAAGTAATAAAACCCTTTTCTTTCGTCCCTCGGCGTCCCCGGGACGGGGGATTTTCGCAAAAAGGTCGTCCGAGGGAATCATCCGCTTTTGCAAAAAGAAAGTTTTGCAAAAAGCGCGCCAGACGGTCTCCCGCCACCTGCAAACCCCGCCCTTCTGGACCTCAAAGCCGCTTTTCTCTAGGGCGAACCGCCTATTTTCTACGGTTTTCAGGGTACTTTCCTTGACGGCGGAGCGCAAAATCCGTAGAGTTCATTTCTGTGCAATAGCGGTTCTTCTGCAAAAGAGGAGCCGAACGAAAACCTTCGGTGCCGACAGGCACCCTCTCTACGGAGTCACCATGACACAAGATCCCGATCACATTGTAATTTTCGACACCACCCTTCGAGACGGCGAACAGGCGCTTCATCAAAGCCTTTCCCTGCGGCAGAAACTGCAGATCGCCGAGGCGCTCGAAGAGCTCGGTGTCGACGTGATCGAGGCGGGATTCCCCATCTCTTCGGACGGCGACTTCCAGAGCGTCAAGGCGATCGCCGCCTCGCTCACCCGCTCCGTCCCCTGCGGACTCGCGCGTGCCGTCGAAAAGGACGTCGACGCCTGCGGCGAAGCGCTCAAGGTCGCCCCGCGCCGCCGCATCCACACCTTCATCGCCACCTCCGAAATCCACGTTCGCGACAAGCTTCGAAAGGACTACAACCAGATCCGCGACATGGCGGTCGCCGCCGTCAAGCGCGCGACGAAGTACACGGACGACGTGGAATTCTCCTGCGAAGACGCCGGCCGCACGCCGCTCGACGAACTCTGCCGCATGGTCGAGGCCGCGATCGGCGCGGGCGCCACGACGATCAACATCCCCGACACGGTGGGCTACACCCTCCCCGCCGAATTCGGCGGCATCATCCGTCACCTGAAGAACACGGTCCCGAACATCGACAAGGCGGTCCTGTCGGTCCACTGCCACAACGACCTCGGCATGGCGACGGCCAACTCGCTCACCGCGATTCAGAACGGGGCCCGTCAGATCGAATGCTGCATGAACGGGCTCGGCGAGCGCGCCGGGAACTGCTCGCTCGAAGAAGTGGCCGCCGCCATTCATCTTCGCCGCGAATATCTGAAGGGCCTCCGGACGGGGATTCATCTCGAGAAGATCGCCCGCACGGCCAACATCGTCTCGAAGATCACGAACGAGCCCATCCCCGCGCACAAGGCCATCGTGGGTTCGAACGCCTTCTCGCACAGCTCCGGCATTCACCAGGACGGCGTCCTCAAGAACCGCGAGACCTACGAGATCCTCACGCCCGAATCCGTGGGCTTCTCGGGGAACGTCATGCACATGACGGCGCGTTCGGGCCGCCACATGATCAAGTCCTGCCTCGATCAGATGGGCTATCCCCCCGATTCCTACAACCTCTCCGAACTCTACAAGCGCTTCCTCGCGCTCGCCGACCGCAAGGGCCAGGTCTACGACTACGACCTTGAAGCCCTGCTCTTCTCGATGCGTCAGGAAGAGGACGACGAAGCCTTCGTGCTCGATCAGTTCAACGTCGTCTCGGGCTCGGGCGGCGTCATTCCGGTCGCGAGCGTCCGTCTCTTCGCCGGCCGCCGCACCCGTACGGAATCCGCCTACGGGAACGGCCCGGTCGACGCGATCCTCAACACGATCGTGCGCCTCACGGGCATCAAGACGAAGCTTCTCACCTACAAGATCGAAGCGAACGGCGAAGGCCGCGACGCACTCGGGCGCGTCAACGTCACGGTTGAATACGACAACCGCATCTTCCACGGCATGGGCCTTTCGACCGACATTCTCGAAGCCTCGGCGCTCGCCTACATCAACGCCGTGAACGCCGTCGTGCGTCACCTGCGCGTGCAGGCCGCCCGCAAGGGAAAGACCTTCAAGCTCCCCGCGATCGGGACGCTTCTCTGACCCGGACGACCACCGACCCGACACCCCGTCGGAGGGGCTCTCCCCTCCGACGCTCCCCTCACACACTCTGATTCGAAGGACATTGCAAATGACCCGTACCCATCGCATCGCCGTACTCGCCGGTGACGGCATCGGCCCCGAAGTCATGACGGAGGCGCTCAAGGTTCTCGAGCGCGCCGGAGAGCTCTACGGCTTCACGCTCGAAACCGAAGAGGCGCTCGTCGGAGGCGCCGCGATCGACGCCTGCGGCACGCCCCTTCCCGAAGCGACGCTCGCCGCCTGCGACAAGGCCGAAGCCATTCTGTTCGGAAGCGTGGGCGGCCCCAAGTGGGACCACCTCCCGCACAAGGACCGTCCCGAAGCGGGCGCCCTCTTGCCGCTTCGCAAGCGCTACAAGCTCTACGCGAACCTGCGCCCGGGGCGCTTCTATCCGGGTCTCGAGGCCATGTCGCCCCTTCGCGCCGACATCGCGGCGCGGGGCTTCGACATGGTGATCGTGCGTGAATTGACGGGCGGGATCTACTTCGGCGAACCCAAGGGCCGCGTCACGGAAGACGGCGTCGTGCGCGCCTTCGACACGGAAACCTACACGGTCCCCGAAATCGAGCGCATCGCCAAGATCGCCTTCGAGGCCGCGAAGGGCCGCCGCAAGAAGGTGACGTCGGTCGACAAGGCCAACGTCCTCGCCACCTCCGTTCTCTGGCGCGAAACCGTCGAGCGCATTGCGAAGGACTATCCCGACGTGACGCTCGAACACATGTACGTCGACAACGCGACGATGCAGCTCATCAAGAACCCCGACCAGTTCGACGTGATGCTCACTTCCAACATGTTCGGCGACATCCTCTCGGACGAATGCGCCATGATCACGGGCTCGATGGGGATGCTCCCGTCGGCGAGCCTGGGCGTGGGCGGCTTCGGCCTCTACGAACCTTCGGGCGGCTCCGCCCCCGACATCGCCGGAAAGGGCGTCGCCAACCCGATCGCCCAGATCCTCTCGGCCGCGATGATGCTTCGCTACTCGCTCGGCGAAACGGAAGCGGCCGACGCGATCGAAGCGGCCGTCACGAAGACCCTCGCCGAGGGCGTCCGCACGGGCGACATCGCCCTGGGCGGCCCCGCGGTCGGCACGAAGGAAATGGGCGACGCGATCGCCGCGAACGTGACGAAGGCCTGATAAGGAGAACACCAAATGGGCAAGACACTCTACGAAAAGGTCTACGAGGCGCACGTCGTGCGCCGGGTCGAGGGAGAACTTCCGCTTCTCTACATCGACCGTCATCTCGTCCATGAAGTGACGTCGCCTCAGGCCTTCGCGGGCCTCCGAGCCGCAGGCCGTCCGATGCGACGGCCCGACCTCACGCTCGCGACGATGGACCACGACATTTCGACGCAGAAGCAGACGCTCGAAGCCTGCTCGCCCCAAGCCTACGCGCAGGTGACGACCCTCATGAAGAACTGCGCCGACTTCGGGGTGACGCTCTACGGGCTCGGTCATCCGCACCAGGGGATCGTGCACATCATCGGGCCCGAAACGGGCTTCACCCTCCCCGGAACGACGCTCGTCTGCGGGGACTCCCATACGGCGACCCACGGCGCCTTCGGGGCGCTCGCCTTCGGGATCGGGACGTCCGAAGTCGAACACGTTCTCGCGACGCAGACCCTGAAGCAGGGAAAGCTGAAGACCATGAACGTGAAGACGGTCGGCAAACTCCCCAAGGGCCTCACCGCCAAGGACCTGATCCTCGCGATCGCCGGAAAGCTCACGACCGCGGGCGGCACGGGCTACGCGATGGAATTCACGGGCGAAGCCGTGCGCGATCTTTCGATGGAAGGCCGCATGACGCTCTCCAACATGGCGATTGAAGTGGGCGCGAAGGCGGGCATGATCGCCCCCGACGAAACCACCTTCGCCTACCTCAAGGGCCGCACGTTCTCGCCCAAGGGGAAGGACTGGGACGAAGCCGTCGAATACTGGAAGACCCTCCGCACGGACGAGGACGCCGTCTACGACAAGACGGTCGAAATCGACGTCTCGAACCTCGCCCCGCAGGTGACCTGGGGGACGAACCCAGGCCAGGTGATGGGCGTCGACGAACGCGTCCCCGTCCCCGCCGACATGACGGATCCCGTCGAGCGCGCGGGCGCCGAAGCGGCGCTTCGCTACACGGAATTGAAGGCGGGCGAGCCGATTCTCGGCACCCCCATCGACACGGTCTTCATCGGCTCCTGCACGAACGGGCGCATCGAAGACTTCCGCGCGGCGGCCGAAATCGTTCGGGGCCGCAAGGTCGCACCGGGCGTGCGGGCGCTTGCCGTCCCCGGGAGCGGCGAAGTGAAGCGCCTCGCCGAAGAGGAGGGCTTGGACAAGGTCTTCAGGGACGCGGGCTTTGAGTGGCGGCTTCCTGGTTGCTCCATGTGCCTCGCGATGAACGACGACAAGGCGGAACCGGGTTCCCGCGTCGCGTCGACATCGAACCGCAACTTCGTGGGCCGTCAGGGTCGCGCGAGCCGCACGCACCTCATGAGCCCCGCCATGGCGGCCGCGGCCGCCGTCACGGGCGCGATCGCCGACGTCCGCACCTTCTTGGGAGAAAACTGATGGAAGCGCTCAAAACCCACACCGGCATTGCGGCCCCCTTCGACGCCGCGAACGTCGACACGGACCAGATCATTCCGAAGCAGTTCCTCCTTGCGGTCGACCGCAAGGGCTTCGGCAAGCACCTCTTTCACGAACGCCGCTACCTCGACGCCGCGGAAACGACGGAGAATCCCGATTTCGTGCTCAATCGGGAACCCTATCGCAAGAGCTCGATCCTCGTTGCGCGAAGCAACTTCGGAAACGGCTCGAGCCGCGAACACGCTCCCTGGGCGCTCCTCGACTGGGGCGTGCGGGTCGTGATCTGCGAGAGCTTCGGGGACATCTTCAAGAACAATGCGCTTGGCAACGGCCTCCTCACGGTGGAATTGCCCGAGGCGCAGATTTCGGAGATCTTCGACGCGCTCTACGCGCATCCGGGGATGACCGTCACGGTGTCGCTCGAAACGATGACGGTGGAAGCCGCGGGCAAGACCTACCCCTTCACGCTCGATCCCTTCCGCCGCCGCTGCATCATGGAGGGCCTCGACGCGATTTCGCTCACGCTCGAGCACGAGGACGAAATCGCAGCCTTCGAAGCGAAGCGCCCCGCCTGGGCGAACCGCAACGAGTAAAGGTGAAAGGAAGCGCTCCGGCAAAGAGCGCTCCCGTTTGATATCGCAAAAAAGAACCCCGAGCGGATTAGATTCCCGTTCGGGGTTTTTAGTGCCCTTGCGAATCAGACGAGATAGGTGCGGTAGAACTTTTCGATTTCGTCAAACGGAATCACGTCCTTCTTGTCGTAAAGGTCCGTGTGCACGGCGCCCGGAACGAGGAGAAGACGCTTGTTGTCGCCCTTAAGCTTCGGGAAGACGTCCTTCGAGAAGTAGACCGAGTGCGCCTTCTCGCCGTGAACGAGCATCACGGCGTTGCGGATCTCTTCGGGACGGCCCAGAAGGGTCGACATGACGAAGGGGAAGAAGGACGTCACGTTCCAGCCCGCGTTCGAGTTGAGAGAACGCGGATGGTAGCCGCGCTTCGTCTTGTAGTAGTCGAAATAGTCCTTCACGAACCACGGTGCGTCGTCGGGGAGTTTGTCGGGCACGCCTCCGGCGCGGGCGGGTTCGCCCTTCTTCGCGTCGACCGTGCGCTGCGCATTCATCTTCTCGAGCATTTCCCAGCGGCCCTCGGCGTCGATCGAGTCGAAGTAGCCGTTTCCGGTGGCGCGGCACATGTCGTACATGGTCGACGTGACGGTCGCCTTGATGCGCGTGTCCATCATGGCGGCGCGAAGCGCAAAGCCGCCCCAGCCGCAGATGCCGCAAATGCCGATTTTCGCGGGATCGACGTCGTCGCGAAGCGAGAGGTAGTCGACGGCCGCGGAAAAGTCTTCCGCATTGATGTCGGGCGACGCTACGTTGCGCGCGACGCCGCCGCTCTCGCCCGTAAAGGACGGATCAAAGGCGACGGTCACGAAACCGCGGATAGAGAGCTCCTGGGCGTAGAGCCCCGAAGACTGTTCCTTGACGGCGCCGAACGGCCCCGAAACGGCGATCGCGGGGAGTTTTCCCGCGAGGTTTTTCGGACGATACAGGTCTGCGGCGAGTTCAATGCCGAAGCGGTTCGCAAAGCGGACCTTTTCGTGTGCGACGCGTTCGTCGAGCGCAAAGGTCTTGTCCCAGACTTCGGCGGATTCGGCCTTGGCGGCCGGTGCGGCAACGGTCATAAGCGTGGCTCCCAAAACGGTGGATCCCAAAAACGTTCTTCTCTGCATGGCGGTCTCCTAAAAAGCGTAGCGGTAAGGATGGATGAAACACCCTGCGGATACGGATCCTACGACGCCCCGACGTTCTTCGCGAATGGTATTTCTTGCTAACATGTCATTCCGAAAAGGAATGTCTTTGCATCCGCCGTTTTTCCTTCGCCCTGCACGCAAGCCTTTGGAAATCATGGACCTGACGACGCTTCGCTACTTCGTGGAAATCGCCCGGGAAGAAAACATGACGCGGGCGGCGAACCGCCTCCACATCTCTCAGTCGGCGCTCTCGAAGCGCCTCGCTGCTCTTGAGGAACGTCTCGAGACAAAACTCTTTCGCCGCCGGAGCTTTTCGATCGAACTCACCGACGAAGGGAGAAGACTTCTCGAGCGGGCCGGGGAGCTGCTCAGTCTTCATGACAAGATCGAGTCGGAATTCCGGGATCTGCGCGAACCCTCGGGCGGCACGCTCGCCTTCGGAATGGCCGAGGCACGCTCAGTGGAACTTGTGGCCCGGGCCGTGCGGCGTTTGAAGGAGTCGGCCCCGCAGCTTCTGTGCCGAATCGAAAGCGGCGACACGTCGATCGTGACGATGCTCCTCGAAAAAGGGATCCTCGACTTCGGACTCGTCGTGGAGGCGCCCGACACGGAGAAATTTCACGCGTTGGAACTCCCCGTCGAAGACCGTTGGGTGCTGATTCTCCCCAAGACTCATCCCCTCTCGAAGAAGACCGCCCTCGCCTTCGGGGACCTGAAGGGTCTTCCTCTCTTTTGCTCGATGCAGGGCTGGCGCGGCGACATCGAACGGTGGTCGGGCGGGCGCAAACACGAATTGTCGCTCGAGAGCCACGTGACGCTTCCCACGAACGGAGCGCTGTTCGTGCGCGAAGGACTCGGCTTTCTTCTCAGCTTCGAAGGCCTCGTCGACACCGGGGAGACAAGCCCTCTGGCCTGCCGTCCGCTCGATCCTCCCCTCACCGTGCGGTCTTATCTGATTTGGCGCAGGAACGCGTCGGTGACGCCCATTGCCGAACGGTTCCTCGGCGTTCTGCGCGAACTCGTTGCACAAGAAAAAGGCGAAGCCGGAGAAAAGGACGGCGCAAGAAACGTTCCCGAACGGGAATGAAAAATGCCCCGCGGCGGCGAGCTGCAGGGCGTTGTAGATAGGACCGGTTTCCTAGAGCGGTCACTCGAGCGTGCGTCCGAAGGCGTCGGCCTTGAGGATCGCGGCGCGGAAACTTTCGGGCGTCACCGTCACGCCTTCGGGAACGCAGGTCCATTCGCGAAGCGTTTGGGCGCGCTCGATGACGGGATCGAGATCGTCGGGCGTCATGTCGAGATCGGCGAGTTTCACGGGAAGACCCAGAGACTTGTTGAAGCGGGCGAGGCGTTCGAGCCCTTCGTCATTGCCGTCGAAGGCCATCAGCACCAGGCAGCCGAAACTCACGGTTTCGCCGTGCAGATGCCTGTGACCCGCGGGAAGCACCATGGTCGAATTGTAAAAGCAGTGCGCGAGCGACGAATTGAAGTAGTGCGCGTGTTCCGTTGTGAGAAGGTTCGATGCGATCCCGGTCGAAATGATGATGTCGAGCACCGTTTCCGAGAAAGCTTCCGTGACGCGTCCCGCGCGGAAGTCGTCGAGCGCCGCCTTGCCGTAACGAAGAAGCGGCCCTTCGCAGATCGCGGCGACCTGAACGCCCAACATCGGGGTATGTGCGAGCGCCTTGCCGCGCGAAGAGAAAGCAGATTCACACTCCTTTGAAAGGGCATCGCCGATCCCCGCCCAGAAGAGCTCTTCCGGACTGTCGAGAACGACCGTCGTGTCGATGAAGCAGTGGTTCGGACAGCGCTTCGTGAAGTGATAGCCGTCAAGCGACCCGTCCTCCTTGTAGAGAACCGCGATCGCCGAGACCGGAGCGCAGTTGGAAGCGAGCGTCGGACAGGTGAAGAAGGGCTTGTCCATCAGGTCCGCCGCCGTCTTCACGGTGTCGACGGCGCGGCCGCCGCCCACGCCGAAGATCATGTCGGCCTGCGCCACCGCGGGGTTCGTGCGGATTTTCTCCACGTTTGCGCGCGTCGCGTCCTTCCCGTAGACCTCCACGCAGGAGACGGCGAGCCCCGCCTTTTCGAGCGCGGGCAAAAGACGGGGCGAGGCCTTCTTCAGGGCCGTTTCGCCGCCCACGACGGCAACGGTCTTGCCGTAGAACTTCGTGACGAACCCGATTTCCTCATAGGCGTCGGGACCGACGCTGTAGGAAGGGAGAAATGTAGTGGACATGACGGTCTCCTCCTTATGCAAAAGACGAAATACCATTCTACGCAGACCGTTTCGATCGGGCTTCGCTGAGCGGAAAATATCCGCTCGCCTTTTGCCGTATTCCGAACCCGCTACGCTGAAAGCCCTATGCTTTCCCGTCGAAGAGTCTTCCCCAAAACGGAAAACGCCCCGAACGTCGTGTCCGAGGCGTTGCCGCCCGCCCCTTTCGACCGGCGGGCGTTCGGGAAGCAATCAGATCCAGCCCTTCTTGCGGAAGTCCTTCAGAACCTTGACGAAGGCCTTCATTTCGCCCGGGGTCCCGAGCGTGAGGCGGTTCCAGTCGTCGTAGGGCGGGAAGGCG
>OGHB01000188.1_pt1 | contig 44797 bp, 22 predicted proteins | sample 1571451 | NCBI WGS metagenome assembly OGHB01 (sample SAMEA2582071, study PRJEB24529) | metagenome | biome: Human gut stool | place: China | collected 2011
TATGTGCCAGTGGCACATGTTTAGCACGGACCGAAGCGGAGCGTAGATGTGGGAGTGCGTAGCACGGAACAATCCGTAGGTATCATAGTTGGGGGCTTTTGCCCCAACATCATTAATATATAATCCCAACATATGTTAAAGATAAGGATGAGAAAGAAATGGACAAGCAGGCGGTCAGAATAGAAGAAAAAGTACACAGCTATATAAGAAGTAACCATATGCTTGATGACTGCAGGCATATAGTGGTGGGTGTGTCCGGCGGCGCAGACTCAGTGTGCCTTTTGCTTATGCTGTGCGATTATGTAAAGAAGCATAAAATGGACATATGTATACATGCAGTCCACGTAAACCATATGATAAGGCAGGAGGCAGCAGATGATGAGAATTTCACCAGAAAGCTGTGTGAAAGCGTTGGGGTAGACTGTTATGCGGCACATATTGACTGCATAGGCATAGCCAGGGAAAAAGGTCTTACTGTTGAGGAGGCAGGAAGACTTGAGCGTTACAGGATATTTGATGAGATAGCAAAGAAATATAAAGATGACGGCGGCGTTATGATAGCGGTTGCACATCATATGAACGACCAGGCAGAAACAGTTCTTATGAATATGGCGCGCGGTACATCGCTTAAGGGAGTGCGCGGAATAGTGCCGGTGCGTGACAATATATGCAGACCTTTGTTATGCATAACAAGAGGCCAGATAGAAAGTGTTCTGTCAGCCAAAGACCAGCCATATGTCACAGATGTCACGAACTTCGACAACGATTACACAAGAAATGCCATAAGAAATGTGATACTTCCTTATATGTGTGAGCATATCAACCCAAAGGCGGTAGAGAATATCTCATCAATGGCTGTCAATATCCGTGAAGCTGAAGAATATATGGACAGACAGGCGGACAGGCTTTATAGTGAGTGCGTGAGTGAAAAGGATGACACTATAAGAATGTCTGTTTCAGTGCTTAAGAGTGCTGATATGGTGCTTGTCAAGCGTGTTATATACAGATGTCTTGTAGAGCTTGCGGGGAGAGCCAAGGATATTTATTCTGTAAATGTTTCGGATATAGCAGCGCTTATGGATATGCAGACGGGAAGAACAATACATTCAGTGTATGGCATATATGCCATAAGGGAATATGATGATATAGTGCTTAGAAAGAGGCAGGACAAGTCTTGTATACAAGGGAAAGATGGCAGTAATGCTGATAATGTTGGCAGCGGCAAAGAGCTATATGATAAAAATGTATGTGAATATGATGTAGAAGTAGACATAAGTGCTCTTTCATCATCAATAACTGTAAACATTGGCAAAAACATATACATCCCCGGAGAGGGCGGAAAATATGCCGAAAGTATCACATTTTTGCTTGTTGATAAAAAAACACTATCAACAGATAAAAAAAATACTCCGGATAATGCTAAAATTTGCGTAAATAAATCAAATAACGGCTATGCTAAATATTATGATTATGATAAAATTAATAAATTACTGAATGTAAGATTCAGAAAACCACAGGACGATATAGTGGTATCGAAGACCGGAAACGTAAAGAAGTTGAAAAAAGAGCTTGTTGACAGGAAGATACCATCATCATACAGGCAGGAGATACTTCTTGTGTGTGATAACAATCATGTGCTATGGGCATGCGGGGTGAGAAGAAGTGAGAGCTGTCTTGTGGACGATACAACCAGCCGTGTGCTTGAGATATTGATTAATGTGAAAGAGAGGAATTAAATATGGCAGATATGCATAAGATAAGTGTAATGATATCAGAGGATGAGCTTCAGGCAAAGATAGCAGAGCTTGGTGAAAAGATTAGTGCGGATTATGAGGGCAAGGAAGTAAAGCTTATATGTATCCTTAAGGGAAGTGCTTTCTTCTGCTGTGAACTTGCAAAGAGAATTACAGTTCCTGTAAGAATAGACTTTATGCAGACTTCAAGCTATGGAAGTGGTACTAAGTCAAGTGGAAACATAGTTATCAAGAAAGACCTTGATGAGTCGATTGAGGGTGAGCACGTAATCGTAATCGAGGATATTATCGATTCAGGTAATACACTTTACAGACTTATGCCTATGTTAGAGGCACGTAACCCGGAAGATATATGTATATGTACACTTCTTGATAAGCCAGACAGAAGAGAAGTAGATATAGATGTTAAGTATAACGGCTTTAATATACCTGATGAGTTCGTAGTAGGATATGGTCTTGACTACGACCAGATGTATAGAAATCTTCCTTTTATCGGTGTTGTACATTTTGAGGATGAAGAACAGTAAAATGTAAATGTGCATAAGCTGTCAGATTATACAGCAGTAAAGATAGTATGTCAGCGTAGAGTGCATATACATCATTGAAAGATTGTCAGGAAGATGCTTAAGAATGGAGAATAATAATGGATAATAAAAAAGGTGTAAAATTCTCAGGCGTGGGAATTTATCTGTTTATTGTAATTATTGCGGCGATGTTTATTATGTATGTATCGCGTATGAATTCAGGTACAAGCGATTACACATATAGCGAATTCGTCAGCGATGTAAACAAAGGAAAAGTAGAAAGTGTTGTAATAAGACAGAATTCAGAAGTACCAACAGGTGTTTTGTCAGTTAAAGTAAGCGGTGTACAGAGTGTTAAGAGCGTATACGTATCAGATGTCAATCAGGTTGAGGAAATACTGCTTGATAAAGATGTAACCTACACACTCAGGGATGTGACAAGACAGAGCGTGCTGCTTACATCTATACTGCCATTCGGACTTAGTATAGTAGTAATCATATTTGTTATGATGATGTTTACAAGACAGTCAGGCGGCGGTGGCAACGCTAAGATGATGAACTTTGGAAAGAGCCGCGCACGTATGATAAGCGGTGAAGATAACAAGGTTACATTTAAGGATGTTGCAGGACTTAATGAAGAGAAGGAAGAGCTTGAGGAGATAGTTGATTTCCTTAAAGACCCTGTAAGATATACTTCACTTGGCGCAAGAATTCCTAAGGGTGTCATATTAACAGGTGCTCCCGGTACAGGTAAGACACTTCTTGCAAAGGCAGTTGCCGGAGAAGCCAATGTGCCATTCTTTAGCATATCAGGTTCCGACTTCGTTGAAATGTTTGTCGGAGTCGGTGCTAGCCGGGTTCGTTCACTTTTTGAAGATGCTAAAAAAGCAGCTCCAGCAATCATCTTCATTGATGAAATTGATGCAGTCGGTCGTCAGCGTGGTGTTGGCCTTGGCGGTGGTAATGATGAGAGAGAACAAACTTTAAACCAACTTCTTATTGAGATGGATGGTTTTGAAGGCAACGAAGGAATCATTGTTATCGCAGCAACTAACCGTTCTGATGTCCTTGACCCTGCCCTTCTTCGTCCTGGCCGTTTTGACCGTAAAGTATTAGTTGGACGTCCAGATGTGAAAGGTCGTGAGGCAATTCTTCGTGTTCATGCTAAGAATAAGCCACTTGCTCAAGATGTGGACTTGAAATTGGTTGCTCAACAAACACCAGGATTTGTCGGTGCTGATCTCGAAAATGTTTTGAACGAAGCAGCCTTGGTTGCAGCTCGTCGAAATAAAAAAGTAATTGATGCTGCTGATATCGATGAAGCAGAAGATCGCGTTATTGCAGGGCCTTCTAAGAAAGATAAAACTGTTTCCCAAAAAGAACGTGAAATGGTTGCTTATCACGAAGCTGGTCATACAATCGTTGGTTTGGTCTTATCAAATGCTCGTGTAGTTCATAAAGTTACGATTGTTCCACGTGGTCGTGCAGGCGGTTACATGATTGCCCTTCCTAAAGAAGATCAAATGTTACTTTCTAAAGAAGATATGAAAGAACAATTAGCTGGGCTCATGGGAGGACGTGTTGCCGAAGAAATTATTTTCAATTCGCAAACAACGGGTGCTTCAAATGACTTTGAACAAGCTACCCAAATGGCGCGTGCAATGGTAACAGAATATGGTATGAGTGAAAAACTTGGACCAGTCCAATATGAAGGAAATCATGCGATGTTTGGTGCTCAAAGCCCACAAAAAATGATTTCAGAACGAACAGCTTACGAAATTGATGAAGAAGTTCGTAGTCTGTTGAATGAAGCCCGTAATAAAGCGGCAGAAATTATTCAAGGAAATAGAGAAACGCATAAACTAATTGCGGAAGCTCTATTAAAATATGAAACCTTGGATAGTGTTCAAATTAAATCATTATATGAAACAGGAAAAATGCCTGAAAATTCAGAGCATGAATTAGAAGAAGAAGCAAAACCTCTATCATATGATGAGATTAAGTCAAAATTAGAAGAAAATAACTAATTCAAAAGAAGGAAAATATTTCCTTCTTTTTTTATTAAAAAAAGTATTGACAGAGTAAAAATATTCTGTATAATAGAATATGTTGTAAAAATGGTCCGTTGGTCAAGGGGTTAAGACACCGCCTTTTCACGGCGGTAACACGGGTTCGAATCCCGTACGGACTATAAGCACCAGCTAGAGAAGGCTGGTTTTTTTGTATCCTTTTTGATAGAATAGAGGGGCTGACTGGCCTTAGCCAGACAATATTTGTCACATTGAAATCAAAAAGAATATGAAATCAGGTTGACTTGAGTGGTTTGTCTTGTGACAATCGCCTAATAAGTGACTCACAGTTTGTCGAGTCATAAGGCAACTGGATTCCTAAGTCATGCCTTGATTTGAATATAAAAAATGAATAAGGAATTGAAATGACATACTATAACGTTGGAAAGATTGTGAATACACAGGGCTTGCAGGGCGAACTTCGTGTTTTGTCTGTAACGGATTTTGCGGATGAACGTTTTAAGAAGAAGAGTGTCCTTGCCCTTTTTGACGATAAGGATAACTACATCATGGATGTTGAAGTAGCTAGTCACCGTAAGCACAAAAACTTTGATATTGTTAAGTTTAAAGGACTCTACCATATTAATGATGTGGAGAAATATAAGGGCTGCAGTCTCAAGATTGCTGAGGAAAATCTAACCGATCTTGATGAGGGCGAATTTTACTACCATGAAATCATCGGTCTTGATGTTTATGAAGGTAATACTTTGATCGGTCAGGTCAAAGAGATTCTCCAACCGGGTGCTAATGATGTTTGGGTAGTGAAGCGTAAAGGGAAGAAAGACTTGCTATTGCCATATATTCCACCAGTAGTTCTTGATGTTGATATTGAGGCTGGTCGTATCGAGGTTGAGCTCATGGAAGGATTGGACGATGAAGATTGATATCTTGACCCTATTTCCAGATATGTTTGCTCCCTTAGAGCATTCCATTGTTGGTAAGGCAAAGGATAAGGGGCTTCTAGAAATCAACTATCACAATTTCCGTGAAAATGCGGAGAAGGCTCGTCATGTAGATGATGAACCCTATGGTGGTGGACAAGGTATGTTGCTGCGTGCTCAGCCAATTTTCGATACTTTTGACAAGTTAAAGGTCACTAAACCTCGTGTTATTCTCCTAGATCCTGCAGGGCGTACCTTTGACCAAGCCTATGCAGAAGAATTGGCACAAGAAGAGGAATTGGTCTTTATCTGTGGCCACTATGAGGGTTATGATGAGCGTATTAAAACCTTGGTAACTGACGAAATCTCCCTAGGAGACTTTGTCTTGACTGGTGGAGAATTGGCTGCTATGACTATCGTAGATGCCACTGTTCGCTTAATTCCAGAGGTTTTAGGTAAGGAAGCTAGTCACAAGGATGATAGTTTCTCATCAGGTCTATTGGAATTTCCACAGTACACGCGTCCCGCTGAGTTTCGTGGCATGAAGGTGCCAGATGTGCTCTTGTCAGGACACCATGTCAATATTCGTCGTTGGCGTATGGAGCAGAGTTTACGTAAGACCTGGGAGCGTCGACCAGACCTCTTGGAAAACTATGATTTTACAGATGAAGAACGTCAGATTTTAGAAGAGATAAAAGCAGAAGGAAAATAAAATGTCAGAAGAAAAGATTTATGATATTACCATTATTGGTGGTGGACCAGTAGGACTTTGGGCTGCCTTTTATGCCGGTCTACGTGGCATGACTGTTAATATTATTGAGAGTCTGTCAGAACTTGGTGGACAGCCTGCCATCCTCTACCCTGAGAAGAAAATCTATGATATTCCAGCCTTTCCTCAAACAACAGGTGCGGAATTGACAGAAAACCTCTTGACTCAGCTTAAGCGTTTTGAAGATCGTGTCAGCATCCATTTGAAAGAGGAAGTTCAAAGCTTTGAGAAAACAGACGGTGTCTTTACGATTGCGACAAACAAAGGCCAACACTTGTCTAAGGCTATCGTCATTGCTTGTGGAAATGGCGCCTTCGCTCCACGTCCTTTGGGTGTGGACAATGAGGATGATTATGCGGATAATAACTTGTTCTATAATGTGCATAGTCTCGATCAATTTGCTGGCAAGAAGGTTGTGATTGCTGGTGGTGGGGATTCAGCCGTTGACTGGGCAAATCACTTGGATGGCATTGCTGAAAGTGTGACTTTGATTCACCGTCGTGACGCCTTCCGTGCCCACGAGCACAGTGTGGAGCTTCTTCATCAATCATCAGTTAATGTGATGACACCTTATGTGCCACTTGAAATCAAGGGTGAAAATGGTTTTGCCCAAAGTTTGACTGTTCAAAAAGTGAAGTCAGATGAGGTTGTGGAATTGCCACTTGATGCCCTCATCGTTAGCTTTGGTTTTTCAACTAACAACAAGAACCTTCGTAACTGGAACGTTGACTATAAACGTTCTAGCGTTACTGTTAATGCCCAATTTGAAACCTCACAAGAGGGTGTTTATGCTATCGGTGATGCAGCAGCATATGAAGGTAAGATTGACTTGATTGCTGTGGGAATGGGTGAAGCCCCAATTGCTATCAACCAAGCTATCCAATATATTGATCCAGACGGTAAGAATCGTCCAGTCCACTCAACATCATTAATTGAAGAATAATGTCAAATGAAGACTTTGTCTTTAATCACAGGAGAGATTTGTCTCTCTTTTTTCATGTATAAAAACGTGGTATAATACACCTATGGCTACAACGAAAAAAACGAAAAAAGGGGCGGCTTCTAAGAACGGTAAGAAGCGTCTTACAAAAGCAGAATTAGACAGACAGAAGGCGATTAAGCGAATGCTATGGACCTTCTTTTTTGCCTTTGTCTTAATTTTCCCAGTCTTTCGATTGGGTTTCTTTGGGGTTACCCTCTATAATCTCTTTCGCGTATTTGTGGGGAGTATGGCTTACCCTTTAATTTTTGCTATCTATGTTTATCTCTTTGGCTTTAAATGGTTACGTAAACACAGTAACTATGTCACAGGATTTTGGATGGTCTTTGCGGGGCTCTTGTTGGAGTTTCACGCTTATCTCTTTAGTTTAGATCGTATGAGCGGTCTGGATATTTTCCCTGGTACCAAGGACTTACTTTTTGGGGAACTTGTGAGTGTGCAAGTCGCTCGTTTCGCGGGTGGTGGCATGCTAGGGGCTCTTTTGTATCAGCCTATTTCCTTCCTCTTTTCAAATATTGGTAGCTTCATGATTGGGGTATTGATTATTTTCTTGGGTGCTTTCATTCTTAGCCCTTGGGATGTCTTGGATATCATGGAGTATGCTAAGGAAGCTTGGCAGAAAGGGGCTGAGAAGCGTTTGGAACGGACGGCTCAACGTCAGGAGAAGAAGGCAGAACGTCAGGCTCAGAAAGAACGTGAAGCAGAAGAACGTGCCGAGTCCGAGCGTCTGGCTGATTTGACTGTCGATGAGGAGACAGGAGAAATCTTGGAGGATGCCGCAGAGGCCTTGCCACAGGAAGCAGAGATTTTTGCAGCTGAGCCTGAAATCAGTGCTTATAGCTCTGAGGACTATTATGACAGTCTTCCTCCAGAGGATTACGGAGATTTTCAAGAAGATTATGCACCTTATCCAGAGGATTTGCCAAGTGAGGAATTTCCTCAGTCTATGGTAGTTGAGGGGGATGATGCACCTGTCGAAGTTGATTTCACACCTAAGGAACTCCTGCAGTATAAGCTCCCTACTATTGATCTCTTTGCACCTGACAAGCCTAAGAGTCAATCTAAAGAGAAAAACATTGTTCGTAAAAATATACGTATCCTTGAGGATACCTTCAAGAGTTTCAACATTGATGTTAAGGTTGAACGGGCTGAAATTGGACCGTCTGTGACCAAGTACGAGGTCAAGCCCGCTGTTGGGGTCAGGGTCAATCGCATTTCCAACCTAGCTGATGACTTAGCTCTGGCTCTAGCTGCAAAAGATGTCCGTATCGAGGCACCTATTCCAGGGAAATCTTTGGTCGGTATCGAAGTGCCTAATTCTGAGATTGCGACCGTATCCTTCCGTGAGCTTTGGGAACAGTCCAAGACGGATCCTAATAAACTCTTGGAAGTTCCTCTCGGTAAGGCAGTCGACGGCTCAGCACGTAGCTTTGATTTGGGTCGGATGCCTCACTTGCTAGTCGCTGGATCTACGGGTTCTGGTAAATCGGTTGCGGTTAACGGTATTATCTCTAGTATTCTTATGAAGGCACGTCCAGACCAGGTTAAGTTCCTCATGGTCGATCCAAAGATGGTTGAACTTTCAGTTTACAATGATATTCCCCATCTCCTTATCCCTGTGGTAACCAATCCACGTAAGGCCGCCAAGGCTCTTCAAAAAGTGGTAGATGAGATGGAGAATCGTTACGAACTCTTTAGTAAGTTTGGTGTGCGTAATATCGCCGGCTATAATGCCAAGGTTGAAGATTGGAATGCCCAATCGCAAGAGAAACAGATTCCTTTACCTTTAATTGTGGTTATCGTCGATGAGTTGGCTGACTTGATGATGGTAGCCAGTAAGGAAGTGGAAGATGCCATCATTCGTCTAGGACAAAAAGCGCGTGCTGCGGGAATTCACATGATTCTCGCCACTCAACGTCCGTCGGTTGATGTTATCTCTGGTTTGATTAAGGCCAATGTGCCATCTCGTGTGGCCTTCGCCGTGTCTTCGGGAACAGATAGTCGTACCATTTTAGATGAAAATGGGGCAGAAAAGCTACTCGGACGTGGGGATATGCTTTTCAAACCGATTGATGAGAACCACCCTGTTCGTCTACAAGGTTCCTTCATCTCTGATGATGACGTGGAACGTATTGTGACCTTTATCAAGGATCAGGCTTCAGCTGACTATGATGAGAGCTTTGATCCTGGTGAAGTTTCTGAAAATGATTTTGGTGGAGGTTCCTCTGCCAATGGTGGTAGCTCAGAAGGTGACCCACTCTTTGAAGAGGCCAAGGCTTTGGTCCTTGAAACACAAAAAGCAAGTGCTTCCATGATTCAACGTCGTCTGTCAGTTGGTTTCAACCGTGCCACTCGTTTGATGGAAGAGTTGGAAGAAGCAGGCGTTATCGGACCAGCTGAAGGTACCAAACCACGTAAGGTTTTGATGACTCAAGAATAATGAACTGGAAAGAGTCTCAAGCCTGGTTTTTAAAAGAATTAAAATAGACAAAAGAAATGAGAAAAATGAGTGTTTTGCCATTTGTTTTCTCATTCTTTTTTTATGTTCAAAATAGACCAAAAAATTGCAAAACATTCCACAGAAACGCTTACAAAACGAACATTTTTTGCTATAATAAGGAGTAAAGTGAGTGAATAAAACTAAGGAGTTAAAAATGGACAATTTACTAACCGTTCATTTTCATAGTATGCATGGCGACTATTCCCGATACAGTATGTGGAAGTGGCTAGATGGTTATTGGGGCGAAGAAGCCCATTTTTCACGTGAAGATGATTTTGGCCTTGTTGGTCAGGTTACTTCTCCCTCTAATCGTTTTATTGATTCTGTCAATCTTTTGGTAAAAACGGAGGACTGGTCGAGGCAAACACATGATTACCGTGTCCGACGCTTCCTAGGGGATGCTCCCAATGCTATTTGGATAGTTGAAGGTGATCCAACGGTTTATTATTCTAAACAGGCAGCCTTGACTAGCCATAGTTTCGAAGGTCGTGACCAGCATGCCTTTGATATGGCACTTCGTAGACAGGAATTTGATCAGAAGTGGGGCTTTCAAGGTTGGTTAGGTCATAAGTATGAAAAAGGGGCTACAGAGTTTCGCCTTTGGTCACCTCTAGCTCGTCGTGTGCAGCTCTTGCTTTTTAAAAAGGGCAGTAAAAACCCTAAGATCATTAAGATGAGCCGAGGAACCAGTATCAATAAGGACCGTCATGAGATGAATACTCACGGTGTATGGTCTGTCACCGTCAAAAAAGATTTGGATGGAGTGGCCTACCAGTTTCGTGTATATCATGAGGAAAGTTTCTATCAGGATACAAGAGACCCCTACAGTATCGCCCTTAGCTTAGATAATAAAAAAAGTTTGGTGGTCAATCCTAAGAGACTTGTCCCAAGAGGGTATGAAAAGGTTACTAAGCAAAAAGCGAGCTGGCGTAAGGCAAATGCTTGCTCATCCGTAATCTGTGAAATGCACCTCCGTGACTTCTCGATTTCAGAGACGTCTGGGGTTAAGAAGTCCTATAGAGGAACCTATCTAGGTGCTTGTCAGAAAGGGACTAGAAATGCCCATGGAGATGTGACTTGTTTTGATTACCTCAAACGTATGGGCTACAACTATGTCCAACTGCAACCGGTCTTTGATCACCATAAAACCTACGATAAAGGTGGGAAGCTTCTCTGCAACTGGGGGTACGATCCTGAAAATTACAATGTTCCGGATCGTCAGTTTGCTGCTGATCAAAAGAATCCCGTGGCACCAATTTTAGAGCTTAAGAAAATGATTCAGGCCTACCATGAGGCAGGAATAGGGGTTATCATGGATGTGGTTTATAACCATACTTACTCATCTTACAGCTCTCCTTTCCAACTGTCTGTACCGGCTTATTATTACCGTATGCATGACAATGGGGCTTTCCAAGACGGGTCAGGCTGTGGAAACGAAACGGCCAGTGAAAAGGAAATGTATCGCAAATACATGATTGATTCTTTAACCTATTGGGCTGAAGAATTTGGCGTAGATGGTTTCCGATTTGACCTCATGGGTCTGCATGATATTGAAACGATGAAAGCCATCCGTTCAGCCATGGATGATATTGATCCTCGAATCCTCCTTTACGGTGAAGGATGGGACATGGGAACAGGTCTTCCAGCTGAGCAAAAGGCTAAGAAGGATAATGCAGCTCTGATGCCTAGAATCGGATTTTTCAATGACAATGCGCGTGACGCGGTCAAGGGAGCAGAGGTTTATGGATACATCAGTAATGGCTATGTGTCTGGAGCTCCATTGGAAGACCAGATTGCCAAGAGTCTGCTTGGAAGCCGTGGTTTTGTAAACTACCTCATGCCAGGTCAGGTCCTCAACTATATCGAAGCGCATGACAACTACAATTTGAATGACCTTATGCATCATTTGCATCCACATGATTCGCCAGAAGATATTGAAAAACGTATTTACTTGGCAAATGCTCTTAATCTAAGTATGCAGGGGATGTGTTTCATGCAATTGGGACAAGAATTCCAGCGCACTAAGATGGTTGCTACAGGCGAAGATGGCAATTACACGGAAGCAGATGTCAAGCGTGCCATGAATAGCTACAATGCCCCTGATGCTGTTAATCAGGTGGATTGGAATCAAGTGACTCTTAAGAAAGACTTGGTTGCTAAAGTTGCCAAATTAATTGAGCGTAAACAAACTGTTCCGGAGTTCTCTTATCGTTCTTATGCAGATATTTACGATAATCTCTATGTCGCAAAAGCGGAGTACGATTCAGGTATTGTTGAATTGCACATCTCAGGAAAATTACGTGAAACTTTGGTATTCAACAATATGAAAAAAGATTTGGAGATTTACTGACAAGAATGTCAAAAAATGTTATAATACAGTAAACGCTTACATAAGTGGTTTTGTTTACTTGTAAGCCCTATCGGTCTGAAGGGTTTTCTAGTGTATTTACATATATTTCAATGTTTTAATTTCTTGATAGTTAGAACTATCAAGGCTAGTTTAAGAAAGGAGTGATGGTATGAATCTCGATGAAGCCATGTACACATTTGGAACAGGTGAGAACTTCCACCTTCAGAATTATTTGGGTGTGCATGAATTAGAGGGAGAAGAAGGTTTTATCTTCCGTGTGTGGGCCCCTCATGCTGAGCAGATTCAGGTAATTGGAGATTTCACAGGTTGGTTTGATGAACCTCTGGATATGACCAAAAACCATATCGGTGTTTGGGAGGCGACTTCAGCTCTCCCAGAGGAAGGACAACTCTATAAGTTCTTGGTGAAACGTAAGGGAGGTCAAGTCGTCGAAAAGATGGATCCTTTTGCGACTTACTTAGAGCCTCGTCCTGGAACAGGAGCTGTGATTCGTAAGAAGAAAACTAAGAAGTGGAAGGATGGCCTTTGGATGGGTCGTCGTAAACGCTTTGGTTTCCAAAAACGTCCGGTTAATATCTATGAAGCTCATGCATCATCTTGGAAATTAAAAGAGGATGGTCAACCTTATACTTTCAAAGAATTGAAAGAAGAGTTGATTCCATATTTGGTTGAGATGAACTATACCCACGTGGAATTCATGCCACTCATGGCTCATCCTCTTGGGATGAGTTGGGGTTACCAGCTTATGGGTTACTTTGCTTTTGAGCATACCTATGGCACACCAGAAGAATTTCAAGATTTCGTAGAAGCATGTCACCAGAATAATATCGGTGTCTTGGTGGACTGGGTCCCAGGTCACTATACACAGAATGACGATGCTTTGGCCTACTTCGATGGTACACCAACTTTCGAATATCAGGATCATGATCGAGCTCATAACTATCGTTGGGGCGCACTTAACTTTGACTTAGGAAAAAATCAAGTTCAGTCTTTCCTTATTTCAAGTGCTCTTTACTGGATTGAAAATTATCATATCGATGGTATCCGAGTGGATGCAGTATCTAACATGCTCTATTTGGACTATGATGAAGGTCCATGGATGCCTAACAAGGACGGTGGAAATCGTAACTTGGAAGGCTACGGCTTCCTTCAAAAACTCAATCGTGAAATTAAAAAACGCTATCCAGATGTTATGATGGTTGCGGAAGAATCAACTGCAGCAACGCCAATCACCAAACCGATTGAAGAAGGTGGTCTAGGTTTCGACTTCAAATGGAATATGGGTTGGATGAACGATATCCTCAAATTCTACGCAGAAGATCCAGTTTACCGTCAGTATGACTTCAATCTGATGACCTTCAGTTTCATGTATTGCTTCAATGAAAACTATGTTCTACCTTTCTCACATGATGAAGTGGTTCATGGTAAGAAGAGCATGATGCATAAGATGTGGGGTGACCGCTATAATCAGTTTGCTGGTCTTCGTAACCTCTATGCTTACCAACTCTGTCACCCAGGTAAGAAATTGCTCTTTATGGGTTCTGAGTTTGGTCAATTCTTGGAGTGGAAGTTTGATTATCAACTCGAATGGGGTAATCTTGAAGATGAGATGAACCAGAAGATGCAGGCCTTTACTAGCCATATGAATGCTTTCTACAAGGACCATAAATCTCTCTGGCAAATTGATGATTCTTACGATGGTATTGAAATTATCGATGCGGATAACCGTGCTGAAAGTGTTCTTTCCTTCATTCGTAAGGATGATAAAGGCGATAAGGGTGACTTCCTCGTCTGTGTCTTCAACCTAGCTCCAGTGGAACGACAAAACTTCACAATTGGATTGCCAGTAGCTGGTATCTACCAAGAAGTGCTTAACACTGAGATGGAAGAATTCGGTGGCGTTTGGAAAAAAGGAAATCCTGAAACCCGTACTCAAAAGGCGAAGTGGAAGGACTATGAAAATACCCTTAGCTTCACCCTACCTGCTCTAGGAGCAAGTATCTGGCGTGTGAAACGTCGCCTGAAATAAAGGGTAGACTTAAACGTGTACACGATTTGTTTTTCAGAGGTGATAGCAAGGAAGTCACGGTTGAAAGAAGCTGTTTGATGCCCAAACTATTGCCAGAATGAGAAACTTACTTTAATTGTCATAATCAGTTTCGACTGATTGTCTCGTCATCCTTTTTAGGATGCAACTAAAAATCATGAGGGGGACTATTCATGAAAAATGAAATGTTGGCTTTGATCCTTGCTGGTGGGCAAGGAACTCGTCTTGGAAAATTGACCCAAAGTATTGCCAAACCAGCTGTTCAGTTTGGTGGACGCTACCGTATCATTGACTTTGGTTTGTCAAACTGTGCCAATTCAGGGATTAACAATGTTGGTGTCATTACACAGTATCAACCACTTGCTTTGAACAACCATATCGGAAATGGTTCAAGTTGGGGCTTGGATGGTGTTAACTCTGGTGTATCAATTCTTCAACCTTACTCAGCTAGTGAAGGTAATCGTTGGTTTGAAGGTACCAGCCACGCTATTTACCAAAACATTGACTATATCGACAGCATCAATCCTGAATACGTTTTAATCTTGTCTGGTGACCATATTTACAAGATGGACTATGATGATATGCTCCAAGCACACAAAGACAACAACGCGAGTCTTACTGTAGCGGTTCTTGATGTGCCACTTAAGGAAGCTAGCCGTTTCGGTATCATGAACACTGACGCTAATAACCGTATCGTCGAATTCGAAGAAAAACCAGAAAATCCTAAATCTACTAAAGCATCAATGGGTATTTACATCTTTGACTGGAAACGTCTTCGCAATATGTTGGTTTCAGCTGAAAAGAGTGCAGTTGATATGTCTGACTTTGGTAAGAACGTTATTCCTGCTTATCTTGAAACAGGTGAAAGCGTCTATGCTTATGAATTTGAAGGCTACTGGAAGGACGTAGGTACTATCGAATCCCTTTGGGAAGCAAATATGGAGTATATTTCTCCAGAAAATGCTTTGGATAGCCGTAACCGTCAATGGAAAATTTATTCACGTAACATGATTGCTCCACCAAACTTCTTTGGTGAACATGCTGAAATTGAAGACTCACTCGTTGTTGATGGCTGTGTGGTTGATGGAACTGTTAAACATTCAGTGCTTTCAACAAGTGCCCAAATCCGTGAAGGTGCGGTCGTTGAGGATTCAGTGATTATGAGTGGTGCAGTTATCGGTAAAGGTGCAAAAATTAAACGTGCGATTATCGGTGAAGGGGCACACATTTCTGATGGCGTGGAAATTGACGGTACAGAAGAAGTGCAAGTCGTAGGATACAATGAAGTAGTGGGGGTACCAAAAGATGAAGATTGATAAATATTCTGCAATTCTAGGAAATACCGTAGGATTCCATGACATGGATGGTTTGACTGAGCACCGTCCTATTGCCAGCCTACCATTTGGTGGAAAATATCGCCTCATCGACTTCCCGTTGTCTAACTTGGCTAACGCTGGTATCCGTAGCGTCTTTGGTATCTTCCAAAACGAAAATATCAGTTCTGTTTTCGACCACATTCGTTCAGGTCGTGAGTGGGGCTTATCAACACTCCTCAGCCACTACTACCTTGGTATTTATAACACTCCAGTTGAAAGTTCAACTGTTGATGAAGAATACTATCGTCAAATTTTGACTTACCTTAAACGTTCAGGGTCAGATCAAACGGTAGCGCTTAACAGTGATGTTTTGGTCAATATTGATCTTAACCAAGTTTTCCACCTTCACAATACAGCAGAACCAAAAATTACTGTTGTCTACAAAAAACTTGCGAAAGAACTCATTTCAGATGTAAACAGCATTTTGGAAATTGATGAATCTGACAAAGTGCTTGGCCATGAACTCTTCCAGGGTGGAGATAAAGAAGTTTACAATATGTCTACAGATATCTTTGTTGTGGATACACCATTCTTGATTGAAAAATTGGAAGAAGAAGCAGCTAAAGAAGAACCACGTAAGCTTCGTTATGTACTTCGTGATTTGGCAGTTGCTGAAAATGCTTTTGCTTACGAGTACACTGGTTACCTTTCAAATATCCACTCAGTGAAAGCGTACTTTGATGCTAACTTGGATATGTTGGAATCACAAAAATTCTATTCACTTTTTGCACCAAACCAAAAAGTTTATACAAAAGTTAAAAATGAAGAGCCAACATACTATGCAGCTTCATCTGATGTTAAAGTTTCTCAGTTTGCTTCAGGTTCTCTTGTCCGTGGTAAAGTAGATCATTCTGTTGTTTCACGTAATGTTGACTTGTCAGAAGGTTCAACTGTAAACCATGCAGTCATCTTCCCACGTGTTGAAGTTGGTAAGAATGCTACTGTTGAATATGCTATTGTGGATAAAGGTGTTAAAATCGCTGACGGCGTTACTATCCGCGGTACAGAAAACAACCCAGTTGTCATCAAAAAAGGTAGCGTTGTAACAGAGGATATTGTACGATGAAAATTTTATTTGTAGCAGCTGAAGGTGCGCCTTTCGCTAAAACAGGTGGCCTAGGTGACGTTATCGGTGCCCTTCCTAAATCTCTTGTTAAAAATGGTCACGAAGTTGCCGTAATTCTCCCTTATTATGATGTAGTTTCGGCTAAGTTTGGCGATCAGGTTGAAGACCTTGGCTTCTTCTATACAAATGTTGGTTGGCGTCGTCAATATGTCGGCATCAAGAAAATCGTTCGCGATGGTGTGACTTTCTACTTCATTGATAATGAGCAGTATTTCAACCGTGGAACGGTATACGGTGAGTGGGATGATGGTGAGCGTTTTGGCTTCTTCCAAATGGCTGCCCTTGAGTTGATGGAAAAAGTGGACTTTATTCCAGATATTCTCCACGTTCATGACTACCACACAGGCATGATTCCATTCCTTCTTAAGGAAAAATACCATTGGATTCAAGCTTACCAAGGTATTAAGACAGTCTTCACTATCCACAATATTGAGTTCCAAGGTCAATTTGACAGTGGTATGCTTTGGGAAATCTTCGGTGTTGGTTATGAGCGTTATGCAGATGGTACCCTTCGTTGGAATGACTGCCTCAACTGGATGAAAGCTGCTGTTCTTTACGCAGACCGTGTAACAACAGTTTCACCTTCATATGCTGGAGAAATCCAAACACCTGAATTTGGTAAAGGCCTTGATCAAATCATGCGTATGGAATCTGGTAAGTTATCTGGTATTGTTAATGGTATCGATACGGACCTCCTTGATCCAGAAACGGATACTCACATTCCTTACCACTTCTCAGTGGATGATTTGTCAGGTAAAGCCAAAGACAAGGCAGCGCTTCAAGAACGTCTTGGTCTTCCAGTTCGTGAAGATGTACCAGTCATTGGTATGGTGTCTCGTTTGACAGACCAAAAAGGTTTCGATTTGGTGGTCAATGAGCTCCACAATATCTTGCAACATGATGTTCAGATTGTTCTTTTGGGTACTGGTTACAGTGACTATGAGAATTCTTTCTCTTGGTTCGCTCATGCCTACCCAGAGAAAATGTCTGCCAACATTACTTTCAACCTAGAGTTGGCTCAACAAATTTATGCTGGTTGTGACATTTTCCTTATGCCTTCAGCCTTCGAACCATGTGGTCTCTCTCAAATGATGTCTATGCGCTATGGTACCTTGCCAGTGGTTAGTGAGGTTGGTGGTCTTCGTGACACTGTTGAACCTTACAACCCTGTAACAGGCTCAGGTACTGGCTTCTCATTTGGTAACTTCTCAGGTTACTGGATGGTTCAAACCCTTGAAAAAGCTCTCGATGTCTACGAAAATCATGCTGAAGCTTGGAAACAACTTCAACACAATGCGATGACACGTGACTTCTCATGGGATACAGCAAGTTTGGCATATGTTGATTTGTACAAACAATTAGTATAGTTCCAAAGATAACTTTTCTCGTGAGGGAAAAGTTATCTTCATGTAAAGAGTTTGAAAATGCTTCTATACTTATTTAGTTCTTTAAGATTCGCTTGAAAGCAATTATGGAGATAACATCTAAAAATCTGAATAGAAGAATAACTCTAATCATGTTATAATGAATTTAACTGCTTTAGCAGTTTTGTAAAAAGATTTTGAAACCTTTGTTTTGAATCTTATCTGGCAAGGTTTGGGAGTTAAAAATTTCCAATCCCCCTTATCCTAATTATTCTCTTTTAGAGGTGGATCCAAGGTATAGAAGTAGTAAGAAAGGAATTCTATGCAACTAGAAAATTTAACAAAAGAACAATTTATCCGTGACTTTAAAGATACTCTCCATCAAGAGCAGTTGATTAAAGTTGCTAAGGCGACACCAACAGAAATCTTTACAGCCTTGGCTGGTTTGATCCGCAAGTATTACACAAATACATGGATTGAACGCAACCATGCACTTTCAGACAATCAAGAAAAGATTGCTTACTACTTCTCGATTGAATTTCTTCCAGGTCGTATGTTGGAAACTAACCTTCTCAACCTTGGTATTCTTGACCCTGTTAAAGAGGGATTCGCAGAACTTGATATTGACTTCCGTGAAGTTGTAGAAGCTGAGCATGACATGGCACTTGGTAATGGTGGTCTTGGTCGTTTGGCGGCTGCCTTCATGGATTCACTTGCGACTACTGGTTATCCAGGTTTTGGTAACGGTCTTCGTTACCGTTACGGACTTTTCAAACAACGTATTGTGGATGGTTACCAAGTGGAATTACCAGATGGTTGGTTTGGTTCTACAGGTAATGTTTGGGAAACACGTAAAGACCACGATATTGTCTATGTGAAACTCTTTGGTGATGTGGTTCTTGAAAGCAATGAAGATGGTCGCTTTGTCCCAACTTATAAGAATGCTCAAGTCCTTCGTGCCGTACCTTATGATGTGCCGCAAATTGGTTATAAGAATGGTGTGATTAACAACCTTCGTCTTTGGGATGTAGAAATTCCTGAAGAATACGAATTGGATTATCCTACGCTTGATGCACGTCGTCGTGTGAAAGATATTACTGCTATTCTTTATCCAGATGATTCAACAATTGAAGGTAAAGAATTGCGTTTGGTTCAAGAGTACTTCATGACAAGTGCCGGTCTTCAAACCATCATTAAATCTTACCTCAAGATGGGCTTGCCATTGAAAGATATCCACGAAAAAATATCAGTTCACATCAATGATACTCACCCTGCGGTTGCACCAGCTGAATTCATGCGTCTCCTCCTTGATGAATATGGTCTTTCATGGGAAGATGCTTGGAATGCGACTGTTAAAACTATGAGCTACACTAACCACACTATTCTTCAAGAAGCCCTTGAAAAATGGGATCAACAGCTCTTCAAACGTGTCCTTCCACGTGTTTACCAAATCATCTTGGAAATCGACAACCGTTACATCGCTGAAATGGCTGGACGTGGTATTGCTGCAGATGTTATCGAACGCACACGTATTGTTAAGGATAACCAAGTCCACATGGCTAACTTAGCTATCATTGGTGGTCACTCAGTCAACGGGGTTGCCAAGCTTCATACAGAACTTCTTAAAGAAGATACCCTCCACGATTTCTATACAATTTATCCTGAAAAATTCAATAACAAGACAAATGGTATCGTTCAACGTCGTTGGACACAAATTGCAGCTCCTGAACTTTCAGCAGCAATTGATGACGTGATTGGTGACGGTTGGCGTAACGATATCCATGAGCTTGAAAATCTTACAACTTACTTGGATGACAAGGAAGTCTTGAACCAGTTCTATCAAGTTAAGAAGACTGCTAAACAACGTTTGGCAGACTACATCAAAGAAACAACAGGCGTAGAAGTGTCAATAGATGCTATCTTTGATGTTCAAGTGAAACGTCTTCACGCTTACAAACGTCAATTGCTTAACCTTCTTCACATCATCAAACTTTATTGGGATCTGAAAGATAATCCAGATAAAGACATGGTACCTCGTGTATTCATCTTTGGTGCCAAAGCTGCCCCTGGTTATCACTTCGCTAAATCTGTTATCAAACTCATCAACGAAGTTGCCAATCTTGTTAACAATGACGAAAGTCTCCAAGGAAAACTTAAAGTGGTCTTCCTTGAAAACTATCGTGTCAGCCTTGCGGAACTTATCATCCCAGCAGCAGATGTCTCTGAGCAAATCTCATTGGCTTCTAAAGAAGCATCTGGTACATCAAACATGAAATTCATGATGACTGGTGCTATTACCTTGGCAACACTTGATGGTGCCAACATTGAAATCAAGGATGAAGTTGGCGATGAGAATGTTGTCATCTTCGGTATGGACAAGGACGAAGTTTATGAACACTATGCACGTCACGATTACTACTCTCGTGCAGTTTATGAAAATAACCCAGTCATTCGTCGTGTCGTTGATACCTTTGTTAATGGTACGATTCCAAATGCTCAATCTGAAGGTACTGAAATTTACGAAGCCCTCATCACCCACAACGATGAGTACTTCCTCTTGGAAGACTTCGCTGCTTATGTAGAAGCTCAAGAGAAAATCGATGCGCTTTATCGTGATCATGACAAGTGGGCACGTATGAGCTTAGCTAATATTGCTAAATCTCACAAATTCACTTCAGATGATACGATCACAGAGTATGCTAAAGAAATTTGGGAATTGAAAAAATAGGCAATAGCTTATGAATCACAAAAAAGATAACGACTAGAAATGGTCGTTGTCTTTTATTTTTAAGAAGAGAGGAGTCGTAGACAGCCAAGCAGCATTTATACACGGCAGTAGGAGTTTACCAGTAGACTTATCTTAGCCCTTGAAACTTGCACTTGCTTATCAAGATGTTATAATGACCTATAGGTATAAGCATCAAAAAGGGGGGAAATTTATGGCTTTACGCAGCCAATTGATTACCAAAGAGTTTCCAGAATTAGATAGGGTAGAGCGCTTAAACAACGAGGCCTTTCCAGAAGAAGAACGTATTCCATTAAGTGACTTCTTAAAATTGGATGGTCGTGATGATTATCATTTCTTTGCCTTTTATGACGAGGATGATTTTGTTGGATTTGCCTCAGTTCTCTACAATGCCAAAGTTTTTTATGTGAGCTTCTTCGCCATCGTACCTCAAATGCGGAGTCATGGCTACGGAAGTGAGATTATTGATAAACTGGTGGACTTTTATGGACCATCTCGTTCTATGGTCTTGGAAGTAGAGCGCTTGGATGAACCCAATGACAATCCTGAGCAACGTGTGGCGCGTTGGGATTTCTACAAGCGTAATGGTTTTAAGACTTCTAATGCCTTCTTGGAATACGAAGGTTTGAGCTTTGAGATTCTCTATCGTGGCGATCACTTTGACGAAAAAGCCTACAGAGACATATTCCACAAACTTCAGGAAAATGCTTATTTTGATTTTAGTATCAAACATCGTCGCTTGAGCGATTTATAAACAATTCATTCAAACAGGTCTTAGTCGGCCTGTTTTTTTCATTTGTTTTCAACGTTTGCCAATCCTTTTCAGAATATTTTGTCCTCCTATGCTATAATGGAAGTACTATGGAGAAAGTAATTTTACAGTATCTGGCAAGTGCCCTGGTTGTAATCCTCATACTTGGTCTTGTGGTTTTCAATCGACAGCGCAATCACTCTTTGGTAAAGAAGGTCAAAGACCCTGAGATTTCCTATATTTATCAGGATTCTTTGGAAAATATAGATAGACTGGCACTTAGTCAGGCTGGGGTTATCCAATCTTATCAACTCGATGCTTTGTCTGTTAGGAAGGAAGACGGGAAGATTTACCTCGTTCTCCATATCAATCATTCCTATGATATGCAGGTAAATCTTGTCCTAAAGTCTGATATCTACGGTGATTTATCTGTGGTTCAAGCGACGCCATCAAAGGCTTTAAAGCTGGCCTTGGAGGACGCGTCTTATCAGAAACGCTTGACCTTGATTTCACAAAAGGCAGATGCTATTATGGCTCGTGACCACTGGGATCAGGGCATTAAGCCGGCTTATGTGGCTCAGGTGAGAAGTAAGATGAAGAAGACTTCTCTGACCCAGCTAGACAAGGTTCTACGGGATATTGACCAAGAAAGTAAGGAAGTGGGCTCAGATACCTATACGGCCTTTTTCCAAGCTTCTCAACTACCTAATCATGACAAGCTCAATTTGGTTATGGAGCACATGCAGGTTTATGTGGACAAGTACCAGTTCCTCCAGTTAGGGAAGTCAGGTTATAAATTTTCCAAGAAGCTAGAGCCAACCAGTCCTTTTTATAGTTACTTCCGTGAGGCTATTATGGAGACCTATCAGACGGATCTAGGGCTTGGGGTGGATGACTTAGGTATCAAGCTCCATCTTTTTAGGTCTTGGATTGATAAGCAGTCCATGGACTATATTAGGACCAACTACAAGGGCAAGACAGATTTAGACAAACTTCTGGCCTACAGCAAGGACAAGAAGATTCATTTGGATTACACTACGGGTGCTTCCTACCATAATCGAAGCTTGGGAGACTTTACCTATCCGCAGAACATGAAAATTCAGCTACCTCAGACCAGTGTCATGGGCCCATACGGAGTTAGCAATTCCCGTTTTATTGAGTTTATTGTCAATATGGATACGGGGAGATTTGTCTCTGAGTGGAATGTCTACAAGAAAAGGAAAGACGGTAGCATCGACTCTAATCCTAAGCATTATAAGATTGAAGACGGTGCTGACATTGCCGATACTGATTCTGCTAATTATGGGCTGTCTAAGGGCTTGAATGCTGACCTACCAGCCTATCTCAATAATAGCCATACCTATCTTGACGTTCGTCATCCTGCTGACAATGCGATTAGACGCAAGATGGTCAAGAAGTGGAAAAATGCCAAGAATGTCTTAAACGGTGGGCGCTATGCTGATATTGTTAAAAAAGGAGGCTTGAAAGACCTTGAAACATGGAGACAAGTTAAAGCTGAAGACCGGCTCCAGGTCTACAATGCTTACCTTGATTATATTCGCTCTCATCTTGTGCTTAATGGGTTTGACAGCTTTTACCAAGAAACCTACAAGCCCCAAGGTTGAGATAAAAAAGACTGAAACCCTTGATAGTGTTCTTGTCGCTAAAAATTTCTATCGTGTAAGGGATGCCTATGCCATCAAGCTCTACGGGCAGGATGAGGGGATGTCCTTTGATGTAGCTGGCCAAAGACTTTTTGGATCAAACATTGCTATTAAGGATGGCCTATTATATGGCTCCAGTCTTGGGGATTTAACCATTGAGGCTTATTTTCAAGGAGAGGTGTCCTACCTTTTAGAGGCTACCCAGAAGCTCCCAGTGGACAAAAATCGCATCAAGGCTAATCACTATAGTCAGGACATTGTTCTGAATAAAGTTTGGACTAGTCTGGAAGGCCAAGAAACCTCCAACAGTATCATCACTCAGTTTCAGGATAAGACCCTACTCAAGCTGCGGATCAGCTACAACAAAGAGTTTCTTCCCACAAAGATTCAAGGTTTCTACAATAGCCAAACCTTGAATGGCTGGCGGGACCTCTTTTACATAGATTATCCTTACAGTGATCAGGAAGCCTTCAATCAGGCTCAAGATGCCTATATACAACACATCCAGTACATGGAAACTCATCCTGAGGAAGAAGCAGGAGAGTTTGGTTAATAAAGCAAAATCACCTTTATCTCGAGATAAAGGTGATTTGTTTGCGCCTAAGATTTAAGTTTTAGTTTTGATTTGTGGCAACTTCTGGAAAAAGCTTGTCTAAGATTTTTGAAGTGATAGCCTGTCCAGGTCCTTCAGCACAGTAGGTGTGCATATACATAGAAGGGTTAAAGTTGAGCTCGATGCAGGTGCAATGAGGGTTTTCTTTGCTAGCAGGTTGGGTTTCATCTGGAATAATGAGGTCAACCCCACAAGCCCAAGCTCCCATACTAGTTGCCATAGCTGCAGCTAGTTCTTGGTAAGAGGAATCCATGGTCTCAGTGACATCAATAGAGTCACCACCCGTAGAAATGTTTGAGTTACGACGTAGATTGACCTTTTTCCCTTCTGGGAGAATATCATCAGGTGTATAACCCTGTTGCGTTAACATCAGTTGTTCAATGTCTCCAAGCGCAATGATTTCAAGTGGTGAGCGGTGATCACGTCCTCGCAATGGATTGGCATTTTTCTGAGCGACCAATTCACGAATGGTGTGTTTGCCATCACCGACAACATTCGCAGCGACACGAAGGAGTACAGCCTCACAACGTCCATCCAAGATAAAGAAACGGTATTCGGTTCCTGGGATAAATTCTTCAACAAGAACAGCTGTATCTTCTGCAAAGGCAATCTCGAGGGCTTTCTTATAGTTTTCAAGGCTGGCAGGCTCTTGGAAAATGGAAATGCCCAGACCAAAGTTGGTTGATTTTGGTTTAACCACAATTTGCTTGTCCTTGATAAGAGGATAATAGGCTAGACCTTGTTCCAGACTGGTAAATTCGTCGCCAGCGGGAACAGGGAAACCAGCATCAGTCAGGATTTTTTTGGTCACGGTTTTATTAGCCATGGCAAGAGGGACTACATAGTTGTCTTTTGAGGTCATGTTACCATTTTTGACGTATTCCACATGATCTTTATGCCAGAGTTTAAGGAATTGATCCTGCTCATCTAGGATTTCAAAATGAATCCCTTTTTGAATGGCGTCAAAGAGTAGCATCTGAGTAGAAAGTTCCATCTCCTCATAACCCTTAAGAGCATAGTGGGCAGTCCAGTCGTAATCATGATAGGTAAGAGCCTTGTCAAGGGCAAAGTCAGCAAGAGACTTGTCTTTGATATGAGGCAAGAGTTGGGCTGCTAGTGTATGGTTAGGATCAGCAAAGGCATCTTTAACTTGTTTGACCAAACCTTGATGATAGTCACCTAGGCCAAAATGTTGCACCAGTTGGTCCAGAGCCGTCGTAATGTTTTGAGTTTCAGCTTCAGATGGTAGAGGTTCTAAAGGATGAGAGAGGGCAATCTTTTCATTCAGCGCGTGACCTTGAGCCAGAGCCTGATCAACATTTTCAGGGGCATCCAGCCAGAGGAAGGCTAGAAGGAGTAGGTGTACGGTATCCATAGTAGTTTGGCTAATACCGATACGCTCAAAGGGGTTGAGGTCGAAGTTACGGAATTCCAGATAGGTGATTCCCTTGTCAAGGAAGGAGCGATTAACTTTTTGTCCACGGAAACGAACAGCTGAGTAAAATTCCTTCTCCGCAATCAAATCTCCTTGTTCGATATAGTTTTCGATGGCAGAGACATAATCTTCTAGGCTTGCAAAAGATACTTGGATTTCTTCCTTATTGACATAACCATGATCACTGTTACGGAAGGAACGCACGGGTTCTGGCACTTCTTGGTCGAAGAAGCCTTGCTCAGCAACAGGTGCAGCACCAAAGAGATAGGTAATCACCCAACGGTAGCGCAAATAGTTCTGAGCCAGCTTAAGATAGAGGGCGTTCTTGAAAGCAATCATATCAGTCTGGTCACTTTCTTTGAATAAAGCCTCAACCAAATCTTTCCCAAGTTCCATATTATAGTGGATACCTGAGATAGCTTGTAGTTTAGTTCCGTATTTTTCAGCCAAGTAGTTACGATAATGGCGTTCGAATTCATTTTCCAGTTGGGCAACTTGGATTTCTTGGGCCTTGATACGAGGTGGCATGGACAAGGGCCAGAGAAGTTCATCTTTACTGATGGAACGTCCAGCTACATCGGTAATGGCTCCAAGAAAACGACGGGCCTCAGTGGTAGATTTAGCAACTGGTGTGATGAGCTCCATTTGAAACTCACAAAAATCTGTTTGAATATAAGGGTGGAAACTTCGAGCTCCTAGGCAAGAAGGGTGAGGCGTATGTGCTAATTTTCCCTGTCTATCGACACGAAGACTTTCGCGTTCAATTCCAAAGTTAGCTTGAAGGATAGGGCTGGTAGGCTCCAGCTTTTGAAGCAGTTGATTTATAGTCATAGAGTCACCTTTTCATCTAATGTTAGTGTTAGTCTATTATAAATAGGAACAGAAAACAAATTTCTGCTACGTATGGCGATAATTTACGAACATTTATGATAAGTTTGTGAAAAATGAGCAGGTTTTAGAACGATTTTTTTATCAAACATCGTAAAATGCTTACAAATGTTAGTGAAATGACATTGTACTTGCAATTTTACTCAATTTAACCTATACTAATGACATATATATGAGAACGAAAAAATCCCTAGGGTCTGCCCTCAGGGGCTTTTGTATGCTCTCAAAAGGGTATGACCGTTCTTTTATAGATAAATGATAAGCATAAGACTGTTAGTTTTAAGCTTTGCTATGCCTAGAGTAGACGATATTTTTCGCCGTGGTCGAGACCATTCTGAACCTATTTGCACTTGCTCGAAGTTGCTCACAATTCGACAGTTCGCTCTGCCCAACAGCGATGCTTTCGCCGTGATAGATTACAAAAATGGTGTATATCTATCAATGCATGAAACACGCTCTGCACAGAGCAGGCGATATTTTTCGTCGTGGTAGGGCTCATCCTGAATCTATTTGCACTTGTCCGAATTGCTCACGATTCGACAGTTCGCTCTGCCCAATAACGATGCTTTCGCCGTGATAGATTACAAAAATGGTGTATATCTATCGATGCATGAAACACGCTCTGCACAGAGCAGGCGATATTTTTCGCCGTGGCAATAGTTATAGAAGTCAAGAGACTTCTATAACACGGAAGTTTTGAGACCTAGGCTCAAAACTTAGCTATGAGATTCCGAAGGAAGCTGCTAGCGTCCGAAGCCACTTAAGAAAAATATCAAAAAAAGAAAAAAGAATAAAAAACGGAGGTAATTATGTTTCAAACCCTGATCGCCCAGATAAAGGAATACAAGAAACCCTCAATCCTAGCGTCTCTCTTCATGACGCTAGAAGTCATGTTTGAGATTTCCATTCCCTTTGTCATGGCCAATCTTTTGGACAAAGGTGTCCAGCAATCTAACATGTCTAACATTTGGCTCTATGGTGGCCTCATGTTGGTCTGCGCCTTCCTGTCGCTTTTCTGTGGTATGCAGTCAGCACGCTATGCAGCCTTTGCCTCTGCTGGATTTGCCAAGAATCTACGTCAGGCCATTTTCAAAAAGGTTCAAACCTTCTCTTTTGAAAATATCGATAAGTTTTCAGCTGGTGGTTTGGTAACACGTATGATGACTGATGTTACTAACGTGCAGAACTCTTACCAGATGATTATCCGTATCTGTGTACGTGCACCTCTTAACTTGATTTTTGCCATTGCAGCAAGTTTCTTGATCAATGCTGAAATGGCTTGGATTTTTGTTGGTGTAACAATCTTCCTTGGTCTGGTTTTGGCCATTATTACCAAAATCGTATACCCTCTCTTTACTCAAGTGTTTGAGGCTTATGACAACCTCAATAACAGTATCAAGGAAAACATCACTAACATGCGTGTGGTGAAATCCTACGTTAAAGAGCAGGAAGAGACGGACAAATTCAAGAAGGCCTCACGTCGTATTTACAAGATGTTCATGCGTGCCATTCGTGTGGTTGTCATGTCTAACCCAGCCATGATGTTGTCTATGTACGCATCCTTCCTCATGATTTCCTGGTTTGGTGCCCAGCTTATCGTTGGTGGTAGCCTAACTACTGGGGAATTGACTTCCATGTTCAGTTACACCATGACCATTCTCATGTCACTCATGATGTTCATGATGATTTTTGTCATGTTGTCTATCTCTATGGCCTCTGTAGAGCGCATCAATGAAGTGCTTAATACTGAATCAACCATTGTTTCACCTGAAAATGGCTTGACAGAAGTCACAGATGGTTCTATCAGCTTTGATCATGTGGATTTCTCATATACTGATGAAAATGGTGACAAGACCCATGTTCTCAAAGATATCACTCTAGATATTAAGTCTGGTGAGGTTATCGGTATTCTTGGTGGAACAGGTTCTGGTAAATCAAGTTTGGTTCAGCTCATTCCTCGTCTTTATGATGTGGAAGCCGGTCAAGTTAAGGTTGCTGGCCACGATGTTAAGGACTATGATTTGGATAGCTTGCGTAAGCAAGTTGCCATGGTGCTTCAAACCAATGTCCTTTTCTCAGGAACTATTAAGGAAAATATGCGTTGGGGAAATAAACAGGCGACAGATGAGGAAATCATTGAAGCTTGTAAGATTGCCCAAGCTGATGAATTTATCCAAGAGTTTAAGGATGGCTATGACACCAAGATTGAACGTGGTGGAGCCAATGTCTCAGGAGGACAACGTCAACGTCTCTGTATTGCACGTGCCCTCCTCATGAATCCAAAAATCTTGATTCTTGATGATTCAACATCAGCGGTTGATACGAAGACAGATAGTTTGATTCGTCAAGGTTTGGCATCAAGTCTTAAGGACACCACTAAGATTATCATTGGTCAACGTATTTCATCCATCCAAGATGCAGACCGCATCGTTGTTATGGATGATGGCCGTATCGATGCTATTGGTACCCACGATGAATTGGTGGCTAACAATGCCATTTATCGTGACGTCTACAAGATGCAAACACAAGGGAAAGGAGTAGCAGATGCAGAATAAGAAAAAAGCTAATTGGGGCTCTCTAGCACGTCTTCTACGCTTTTTGTGGCAAGACTACAAACTTTCACTTTCTATCGCCTTTGTTCTCATTGTGGTCGCTTCTTTGGCAACTGTTAATTTGACGGCTTCTATTCAGTCCTTGGTTGACGTTTACGTTCAACCCATGCTCAAATCTGGTAGCCATGACTTTGGACCACTGTTACGGTTCTTGACTTCAGTGGGTGTCTTCTGTCTTATTGGTGTGATTGCCAACTATGTGTCATCACTCCTCATGGCGACGATTTCGCAAGATTCTCTACGTTCTCTTCGTAATCAGCTCTTTGCTCGCATGCAAAAGCTTCCTGTTCGCTACTTTGACACTCACCAACACGGTGACATCATGTCTATTTACACCAACGACATCGATGCCCTCCGTCAGGCTGTTGAGCAATCTATTCCACAGTTGCTACAAACGTCTATTACCCTTATCGGGGTAACAGTGACAATGCTTACGGTTAGTCCTCTCCTCTTTATCGTGGTTCTAGTCATGGTAGGCATCATGTTTATGGTCATCAAAAATGTATCAGCCAAATCAGGCCGTTACTTCGGTGAACAACAAAAGAATTTGGGGATTGAGAATGGTTTCATCGAGGAAATGATGTCAGGTCAAAAAGTGGTCAAGGCCTTTGTTCACGAAGAAGAAAGCATGGCTGATTTTGACAAGATTAACGAGCAACTCTTTGAATCTTCTTACTTGGCCAACCGCTATGCCAATGTTCTCATGCCAATTCTTGGGAACTTAGGAAATGTTTCCTTTGTTTTGACCGCCTTGGTCGGTGGACTCTTTGCCCTTAATGGTGTCGGTGGTTTGACTATCGGTGGTCTCATGGCCTTCCTACAATTGAACCGTTCCTTCAACGGACCTATTACTCAGGTCTCTCAACAACTGAACTTTGTTCTTATGGCACTTGCTGGTGCTGACCGTATCTTTGACCTTCTGGACGAACCAGAAGAAGTTGACCAAGGTAAGGTCACTTTGGTCAACTACGAATTGGTAGATGGTCAGATGGTTGTGACAGACAAGAAAACCAATCTCTGGGCTTGGAAACACCCACGTCCAAATGGCGACTACGAATTGGTCGAGTTGGTCGGAAATGTGGTCTTCCAAGACGTTGATTTCTCTTACGATGGTAAGAAACAAATCCTTCATGACGTTAATCTCTATGCAGACAAGGGGCAAAAGGTAGCCTTTGTGGGTGCGACAGGTGCTGGTAAGACGACGATTACCAACTTGATTAACCGTTTCTACGATATCCAATCTGGTGTGATTACTTATGATGGTATTGATGTCAAGCTGATTGAGAAAGATTCTCTTCGTCGCTCACTTGGTATCGTGCTTCAAGATACCCATCTCTTCACGGGAACTATCGCTGAAAATATTGCCTATGGTCGTGCCGATGCGACACGTGAGGAAATTCTTGAAGCTGCCCGTATTGCTAACGTGGATTCCTTTGTGCAACACTTGGATAATGGGTATGACACTGTTCTTACAGATGACGGTGCAGGCTTGTCTAATGGGCAACGTCAGCTTATCGCCATTGCGCGTGCTGCCCTTGCCAATGCACCGGTTCTTATCCTTGACGAGGCGACATCCTCTATTGACTCTCGTACCGAAAAAATGGTGCAAGAGGGGATGGACCGACTTATGGAAGGACGTACGGTCTTCGTTATTGCCCACCGTCTTTCAACCATTGTTAACTCTGACGTTATCATGGTTATGGACCACGGACGAATCATTGAACGTGGTGACCACGACAGCCTTATGGAGCAAGGTGGTACTTATTACCGACTCTATACTGGTGGTCTTGAAATTGATTAAGACTAAAAAACTCAGGTTTTGCCTGAGTTTTTTCATTTAAGAAAAGGTTTCTTTTGAGACTTTTCTTGCAAAAACGATAGATTCGAGATCTTAAATCTCAACTTCTTCTAAACCTCGTGAGTCTAGGCGATAGATCTTTTGGCAGACTTGTCTGAGGTAGTTGACATCATGTGATACTGTAAGAATTGCCCCTGGATAGTTCTCGAAGAGCTGTCGGACTTGGGGTTGCGAGGTGGGTGAAAAATTTCTGGTTGGTTCATCTAGGATAAGCAGCTTAGGGCTTTCTAAGACCAGGTGCAGTAGGAGTAGTTTTCCTTTCTGTCCTCCAGATAAATCAGAGATTGCATGGTTCATTTCATCATGACTAAAGTTGAGGTTGGCGAGATGGGAGCTTATAACCTCTTGTTCAGACTTGTCGCCAGTCTTACTCAAAAACGCTATCGGTGACAAATCATTTTGCAAGATAGTATCGTAATGTTGGGGCATGTAGCCAATAGTCAGGTCGGTCTTCTGACTAAGTTTTTGGTAGAGATAGTGTAAGAGAGTGGATTTACCGCAGCCGTTATCTCCAACAATACCAATTTTTTCCTGCCCTTTCAAAGAAAGTTTGAGATGGTCAATGGTCAGGTGAGGAGCAATGTTTATCTGCTTTTCATCCAGATTTAAGAGATATTTTCCCTGAGGTAGAGGGTCGATATGAGAGAAGAAAAGTTCAATGCTGTCTTCTTTATCAGGCATCTGTGTCATATCTTGGGCAAGGCGGTCGAAGCGTTTTTCTTGTGAGAGGACTGCTTTCATCTTTTTAGCAAGCAATCGTCCTTGCGTGCTGTCATGCGTATTGCGTAGGGTGGTTTGGACATTTTGTTTGATACGGCGATGCTTGGCCATGGCTTTGTCATAGGCTTTTTTCTCAGTTTTGGCTTGCTGCATCTGTTGTTGGTAGCTATCAGTGCGATGTTGGCTGTAGTTATCATAGTCGAGGTGTTCCACACTGGTCCTTGCCTGTCGACGACGTTTAAGGAGTTCCAGATGGATAATGGTATCAGCTGTCTGACTTAGCAGATCCTCGTCATGTGAGATGTAGACGATCGTTTCATCAGAGTGCTTGATAAAGTCTTTTAACCAAGTCATAGTAGTCAAGTCCATATCGTTTGTGGGCTCATCAAGAAAAATGATGTCGTGGGAACGAGCTAATTCTCGGATGAGTTGAATTTTGAGTTTCTCACCACCTGATAGAGTGGAGATAAGCTGACTGCTAGCAAAACGCTCACTATCAAAATGAAGTTCATCAGCCAGACGATAGAGGGTGGCATAGTCTAGGTCATAAGTGTCCGCGAAGAAGTAGTCGTTAAGGGTTAGAGATTGCAAGCTATCCGAAATTTGCTGGGGAATATAGACCTGTGGGCTATCTGTTTTGTTAATAGTTCCCTCGTAAGACAGATGGTCAAAATGTGCTATAGGATTGACTAGAAGGGCAAGGAGACTAGATTTTCCATTGCCTTCCTCCCCAATAATGGCGACTTTTTCGCCTAGAGCTATCGTTACATTTAGATCATGAACGAGTTCGCGCAAATCCTTGTTATGTGTTATGGTTAGATGTTGAATCTGTATCATAGGACCTCCTAGGTCTGAGTGCTTGTAGATATTGTTTCATGGGAAGTAGGTTTTTACTTCAAACAATATTAAAGGTCAAAAAACAGTCCTACCTTATAAGATAGAACTGTCTTGAATCTAGCTAAAAAGCTCTCTAGGAGATAGTGATGGAGTGGACGCAAAAAAAACGCAGATACCATCAACAAGTTTTCTACAGAAAAAGAGCGCAAAAAAAGACATGAAAACAATCTATCAAATAAAGCAGGTTTATTGTGAATAGACTTAGTTGTTCATGTCTCCATTTACCTCCGAATGTTACTTGTCTCGATTTTACGCTGTCTAACGGATTTTGTCAAATGAAAATCAAAAAATCCAGCCCTCTTAGACCGCCGATGCACCTTATCAATAGTCCCCACCTATGCTATACTAGAAGTAATACTGAAAAATGGAGATTATTATGGAAAATAAGTTTGTAAAGAAGCCAACACCTAAGGGGGATATGACAACAAAAATTGTTTTTATAGGTCTCTTAGTGGCATTGCTTTTTGTAATCGCAGGAACGGCTATCTTTTTTGCTGTGAGTGGTAGCAGTAAGGCTACCAAGGGCTCAGCCTCATCTAGCAAGTCAAGTACAACTGTCTATTCCGGCAGCAATGCAGAAGATCCCTTGTTTAAAATCACCCTGACAACCTTCGGGGATAATAAGGAATTTCTACTCGTGACACCAAATCCTGGTCATGATAGAAACATGTTTAACATTGTGGGGGTAGCTGGTCAATACCTAGTCACTCAAGAGTACAAGGGTGATGTATCTGGTAAGAAAAATGCCAAGGGTGAAACTCTTTATAAATATGACTACTTTAATATCTATGTGTATGACACGGAAAAAACAAATCAGAAACCTAAACAAATTGACCTTTTGAAATTGGCTAAAAAAGCTGGGTATGAAGATTATTTAAATCAGGCAGGTCTAAGGCTTTTCATGCTTAATGACCAAGCCTACTTACAAATGCCTTTTGGTGCATCGTCAGCTGATTTTGCTTCTAATAAAAAATACCTCAATCTCAAAACTCAAAAGATCGAGGAAATGAATATCTCAGCTAACTCGAATACTTTGGACTCAGAATTGGAGTATGCTAATGTTGATATGCGTAAGACTTTAGAGCCTTTTGGTCTTGAGATGTGGCCAGGTGCAACTAATGGTAAGGATTTTGATAATCCGTCTGGAACACCAATTGCTAGTCTACCTGCTCTTTATTACATTTCTGAAAAAGACAGGAGCCTCAATATGGATAGTACCAATTTTGCCAAAGAGCAAAAGGAAGCCTATGAAGCTGTTAAGACCAAACATGCTAGAATCTATACGATTCCAAGCAAAATCAATAACGAAACCTGGTTCAATACCTTGCTCCATTGGATGGCACCTGAAGGGCAGGATGCCTACGAGTTACCGGTTAGGGCTTTTAGACCGACTCAGGAAGAAGGTAAAGTCAAGTCCTATCAAGAATTGCAGTCTTGGAATGACAACCATATCAGAAAAAAATAGAGAAAGTGACTTCTGGAACCAATAAGATGATTAACTCAAGTATTTGATGCTTGGGTTTTTTATTTTTTTGAAATGGTAGTGGGTGACTTTAGTCGTGAAAGGCAATTATTAAATTGTATATCAATGGTTTATCGAGGGTGTTACAGAATCGGATGGTTTGTAATAAGAAGGTAAAAATTAGAATAAAAGTAAGAAAATCAGCCAATAAAATGAGTTAAATCCTCTCATAAGTCTAACATCTTCCGTGAAAAACATGAGAAAGTTAGGAATGAAAAGAAAATAAAATAGAAATTTGAAAACGGTATAAAACAAATAAAATCAAGGGTTTTACACTTGTAAAGGCGAAAAACGAACAAAAGTTGTTGGGTAAATTGTCAGACAACTTGATTTTTTTTAAAAAAGTTGACTTAATCACTTGACCATAAATTGTCAGAATGTTAGAATGTAATAGAATCATGAGTTCAAGTATAGGATTCTTGTATACTCGTGACCTATAACTAACTATTTCATAGAGGGAGACTTGAAATGAAAGACATTTTCAATAGACGCCAACGCTTTTCATTGCGTAAATATTCGTTTGGTGTCGCTTCAGTCTTGCTAGGAACGGCACTCTTTGCTGCTCATACTGCACAGGCTGATGAAGTCACAGCACCTGATGCTTCTTCATCAAACCCTGGTACATCAGTTGAGGGCGAAAGTTCGTCAGACCTGGTTGAGACATCTACAGCATCAACAGCTCAAGCAGATCCTACTGCAGCTGTATCTTCAACTGATGCAACTGCGTCAACATTTAACTTGACGCCAGAAGCTTCAACAGATAAGGCTGCCGCAGAGACAACTGACAAACAAGCTACAGAAACTGCAAAACCTGAAGCAGCAAAACCAGCTTCAGAGGCTGCAAAACCAACTGAGAAAGCTACTTCAGAAGCAGCTAAACCAGAGACAGTAGCATCAACTGCTGCAGCTAGCAACAACGTTGAAACAACAGCTTCAGCGACAGCAGCTTCAAACGCTTCAACTACAGCAGCTAATCGTTCTGCAGCAACAGCAGCTCCAGTAGCTGAAGAAACTGCAGCAGCCGAAACTGCGGCAGAAGTTACAAGCGCTCAACCAAATGTTGCTACACGTGCTAACGTAGCAAGCGCTGGTGTAGACCGTGCTTCAGTTGCAAGAGCAAATGAGGAACGTACAAATGCTGGTGCTATGGTAGCAAGCCGTCGTCGTGGACGTCGTGCTGTAACAGACCATAACTATGAGCCAGTTTCTGTAACAACTCACCTAAAAGATGGTGAAGTTGCTACACCTGATATGACAGATCCTAATGGTGCAACTGTTCGTTCACAAACAGTACCATCAGGTTATCAAGCTAAAGATGGCGACTACTATACATATGCTATTTGGGATCTTACTGAATTCAATAATCGTTATGGTACAAAATATTACGCACGTGCCTATAAGAGATTTGATGCTTCGACAGATACGACGGTTGAATTAATAGATAAAACGAGTGGTAATGTACTAGAAACAAGAACGGTTACTTCTTCTAGTGGTGTTCAAAAATTCACGACTACTACATCTGCGTCTAACAGTCAATTAACTTTCCAAGTAGATTATAAAGCTGGAACTCCAACAAATGGTAAAAAAGCAGAACCGTTTATTCAAAATGGTTATGAAGTTGGAAGTAGTATAACAAATCTAGTGGCACCAGGGCACCAACTTACACCGGCAGAACAAGCACTTTATACTGCGGTTTATAATGCTCGTACTACAACAGATATTTTAAACGTTGTAGAACCAGCTTATAATGGTCGTACAATTACTGATTCAAACGCTAAAATACCAGAAGCAATTAATAAAACAACTTACTATAAAGTAGTTGATAAAAACAACCCAACATTTAACGCAAATAAAACAGATAAAACTGTTCAAGATTATAAAGAAAATGGTAATGAAGTAGAGTTAGCTTCATACACAACTCAAGCTATGGAAGGTCAAAGCTTCACAGCATCTGGTGAGCGTCAATTTGATGGTTATAAACTTTATCAAACGGCTGATGCAAATGATAAATCAGGTTTTGTAAGTCGCCCTTACACTATCGGTACTAAATTCATGGATGCGGACCGTTATGGTATTAAACGTATTAAAGAAGTAGTTGGAGAAGACGGTTCAGTAGTTATTCGTGTTTACTTACTAGATCCAAAACAACAAAGTAAACGTTCTGATGGTACTTTAAGCACAGATGGTTATATGTTACTAGCAGAAACTAAACCTATTAAACCAGGTGATTGGAATTCACGGGAATTGGCTGTTAAAAAATCACCTCTTAACACTATTCCGCATACTGTAACTGATCCAAAAACTGGAGCAAAAACTAATTATCCAAACGGTAAGGAACTTGAATTTGATTTCTATAAAGGTTCTGACATGCCACCATATCACGCTGTATTTGTACCATTCTTAGGGGATAATATTGGATACAAGATAGATAATGCACAATTAGAACGTGGAATATACGGTAGTGGTATAAAAGTTGACTTAGCAAACTCGTTAACACCATATAAACAACCAGTTTACTACTATGTCAAACAAGAGCCTGTAACAGTGACTCCAGAAGTTGAAAAACAACTTGAAGGACGTGTACTTGTTGATGGTGAATTTAGCTTCAAGATTGAAAAAGATCAAGAAAATAAATCACTACCAGGATATGAAGAAACTGTCACTAACAAAAACGGCAAAGCAACATTTAGCAAATTAACATTTAATAAAGTTGGTACTTACACTTACACAATCACTGAGCTTAAAGGGTCAGATACAAACGTCGATTACGATGCCATGACAGTTAAGATGACTGTTACTGTAACTGAGAACTCTAAAGGTGATTTGCAAGCTTCAGTTAAATACAGTGGTACTGGTGGATTTGCCTCAAGCGCAGATGATAAAGTCTTCAACAACTACGTTGTAGCCCCAGTTAAGACTAAGTTTGACTTTAGCAAGGCTCTTGCAGGTCGTGAGTTGAAAGCCGGTGAATTCAGCTTCGTATTGAAAGATTCAACTGGTAAAGTTCTTCAAACTAAGACAAATACTAAAGAAGGTGTTGTAGCCTTTGATGATTTGACCTTTGACAATACTCAAGTTGGTACTCACAAGTACACTGTAGAAGAAGTTATTCCAGAAAATAAAGAAGCTGGTATGACTTACGATACAATGAAAGCTGAAGTAACAATCACTGTTACTAAGGAAGGTCACGTTCTTAAAGCAACAAACACTCTTCCAGCAGATACAGAGTTCAACAACACATTCACACCAGGTGCGGTTAAAGTTAACCTTGAATTTGATAAATCACTTTCAAACGGTACTTTGAACGCAGGTGACTTTAGCTTCACATTGACTGGTGATAACAATGTTAATGAAACTGTAACTAACAAAGCTAACGGTAAGATTAACTTCAGCGAATTGTCATTTGACCGCGAAGGTGTCTACAACTACACTGTTAAAGAAGTGAAGGGCAACAATGCCGATGTAGACTACGATGAAATGACTATCGCGGTTAAAGTAACAGTTACTAAAGATGCGGCTTCAGGTCTTTTGGTTGCTAAGACTGAAATGACTTCAACAGGCGGTGAAGCAACTGGTACTGACGACAAGATCTTCAACAACCACGTTGTAGCTCCAGTAACTGCTCAATTCGACTTCAGCAAAGCTCTTGCAGGTCGTGACTTGAAAGCTGGTGAATTTAGCTTTGTATTGAAAGACAAAGATGGTAAAGTCATTCAAACAAAACAAAATGATGCCAACGGTAAAGTTAAATTTGACGCATTGACATTCACAAATGCTCAAGTTGGGGACCACAAGTACACTGTAGAAGAAGTTCAAGGTTCTGAAGCGGGTATGACTTATGACCCAATGAAAGCTAACGTAACAGTTACTGTTACTAAGTCAGGTCATGCGCTTACTGCAGTTGCAACTCTTCCAACTGATACAGAATTCAACAATACCTTCACATCAGGTCCTACTCAAGCACAATTCAAGTTCACTAAACGTCTTGAAGGTAAAGCACTTGAAGCAGATGCCTTCACATTCGAATTGCTTGAAAATGGCAATGTGATCCAAACGAAGAAAAACAAAGCTGATGGATCTATCACATTTGATGCGATTGAATACAGCACTGAAGGTGAACACACTTACACTGTGCGTGAAAAAGCTGGTAACGATACAAACATCGATTACGATACTATGAACGCAGAAGTGAAAGTCAAAGTTACTAAAGATGCCGCTACAGGCCTCTTGAGTGCTGCTGTTACAATGCCTGAAGATACAGAGTTCAACAACTATGTGGTTTCTCCAGTTGTAACTAAGTTTGACTTCACTAAGAAATTGGCTGGTCGCGAGCTTAAAGCTGGTGAATTTAGCTTCGTATTGAAAGATGCTGCTGGTAACCTTGTTGAAACTGTTAAAAATGATGCTGCTGGTAACGTAACCTTCTCAGAATTGTCATTCGACAATACTAAAGTTGGTACACACACTTACACTGTAGAAGAAGTTATTCCTGAAAACAAAGAATTTGGAATGACTTACGATAAGATGAAAGCTACAGTGACAGTTGAAGTTGCTAAGAACGGTCACACATTGACTACTGTTACAAACGTTACATCAACTGGTGGTGTAGACGCTAACGGTAACGCAACTGACGGTACTGCAGATAAAGAATTCAACAACAAAGTCACTCCTCCAGAAACTCCTGAATTCCAACCAGAAAAATTTGTCGTTTCTAAAGAGAAATATGACATTACTGGTAACAAGTTGATGGATGACGATGATGATGTCCCTGGTAACGAGTACACAGCAACAAATGCTGATCCATATGTTGATGGTGTTGCAAACAACGAACCAGAAAACTTGAATACTAAGACTGTTAAACGCGGTTCTAAATTGGTATACCAAGTATGGCTTGATACTACTAAATTCACAGAAGCTAACAACATCCAATACGTTGGTGTATCTGATACATACGACGCAGATAAATTGGACGTTAACGCAGCTGACATCAAAGCCTACGATTCAGTAACTGGTGCAGACGTGACTGCTAAATTCGACATCAAAGTTGAAAACGGCACGATCACTGCAACTTCTAAAGATGAATTTATCAAAGATAAAGAAAACAACCCTGTTATCGATACTACTAAGTTCGCCTTTGGACGTTACTATAAATTTGATATCCCAGCAACAGTTAAAGAATCTGTTAAAGCTGGTGCTGATATTGAAAATACAGCCAACCAAACAGTTCACGTTTACAATCCAGTAAGCAAGACAGTTGAAAAACCTGAAAAACCAACACAAAAACGTGTTAACAGTGTTCCAGTTCCAGTTGAAATGAACTTCACTAAACGTTTGGAAGGTCGTGAACTTCAAGCTAACGAATTCGAATTCGTATTGAAGAAAGACGGCGTTGAAGTTGAACGCGTGAAGAATGACGCTGCTGGTAAGATTGTCTTCAAGACTCTCGAGTTCGGTCGCGATGATCTTGGTAAGACTTACAACTACACAGTAGAAGAAACTCCTGGTACAGATGCAACTGTCAAATACGACACAATGGTTGCTACTGTTAAAGTTGTGGTTTCACACGACGGTACAGCTAAAGCAATCGTTGCTAACGTAACAGATGCAGCTGATAAAGAATTCAACAACCGTGTCACACCTCCAGAAGAACCTAAGTTCCAACCAGAGAAATACGTTGTTTCTGAAGAAAAATTCGATATCACTGGTGACAAGCTCGTTGATGATGATAAAGAATTGGCAGACAAGTACGCAGATACAAATGCGAACCCATACGCTGACGATGCCTCAAACAACGAAGCTCAAAACTTGAATACTAAGACTGTTAACCGTGGCGACAAGTTGGTTTACCAAGTATGGTTGGATACAACTAAATTCGACGCAGCTAACAAGGACAACATCCAATCAGTAGGAATCTCAGATGACTACGATGAAACTAAATTGGATCTTGATGCTACTAAGATCAAAGCCTACGATTCAGTAACAGGTGATGATGTTACAGCTAAATTCGATATCACTGTTAACAACGGTGTGATTACTGCAACACTTAAAGATGGCTTCACTAAGTCACTTGGCGATGCGGAAAACACACAAGTTATCGACACAACTAAATTTGCTTTCGGACGTTACTACAAGTTCGACATCCCAACAACAGTGAAAGCTGATGTTCCTGGTGGTGCAGATATCGAAAATACTGCGGCTCAAGTAGTTAACTACTACAACCCAACAACTAAGAAAGTTGAAAAACCAACTAAACCAACTGAAAAACGTGTTAACAACGTTCCAGTTGAAGTGGAATTCAACTTCACTAAACGTTTGGAAGGTCGTGAGCTTAAAGCTAACGAATTCAGCTTCGTACTTAAAGATTCAGAAGGTAATACTCTTGAAACTGTAAGCAACGATGCGGCTGGTAACGTTAAGTTCTCTAAACTTGAATTCAAGAAAGGCCAAGAAGGCGTACACAACTACACAGTAGAAGAAGTTAAAGGAAGCGACGCAACCGTTACATACGATACAATGAAAGCGAATGTAACAGTCACAGTTAAACATGATGGAACAGCTAAAGTTCTTATCGCGACTGTAGGCGACATTGCGGATAAAGAATTTAACAACCGTGTAACACCTCCAGAAGAACCTAAGTTCCAACCAGAGAAATACGTATTGAATACAGCGAAATTCTCTATCACTGATAACAAGCTTCTCGATGATGATGCAGAGTTGACTGATAAATATGGTGAAACAAATACCGATCCATATGTAGATAAAGCTGATAACAACGAAGCAGAAAACATCAATACTAAGTCTGTTAAACGCGGCGAAAAGATCTACTATCAAGTATGGTTGGATACAACTAAATTCGACGCAGCTAACAAAGACAACGTTCAAACTGTAGGAATCACTGATGACTTCGATGAAACTAAGGTTGATGTAGATGGTTCAGCAATCAAGGCTTACGATTCAGTAACTGGAGCTGATGTCACAGATAAATTTGACATTAAAGTTGAAAATGGTGTGATGACTGCAACTCTTAAAGCTGGCTTCACTAAGTCACTTGGCGACGCAGAAAATACTCAAATCATTGATACAACTAAATTTGAATTTGGACGTTACTACAAGTTTGATATTCCAGCAACTGTTAAGAACGATGTTCCTGGCGGTGCAGATATCGAAAATACTGCTGCCCAAGTTGTTAACTACTACAACCCAGTAAGCAAGACAGTTGAAAAACCAAACAAACCAACTGAAAAACGTGTTAACAGCGTTCCAGTTGAAGTAGAATTCAACTTCACTAAACGTTTGGAAGGTCGTGAGCTTAAAGCTAACGAATTCAGCTTCGTACTTAAAGATTCAGAAGGTAATACTCTTGAAACTGTAAGCAACGATGCGGCTGGTAACGTTAAGTTCTCTAAACTTGAATTCAAGAAAGGCCAAGAAGGCGTACACAACTACACAGTAGAAGAAGTTAAAGGAAGCGACGCAACCGTTACATACGACACAATGAAAGCGAATGTAACAGTTACAGTTAAACACGATGGAACAGCTAAAGTTCTTATCGCGACTGTTGGCGACATTGCGGACAAAGAATTTAACAACAAGGTGACTCCTCCAGAAACTCCAGAGTTCAACCCAGAGAAATACATCTTGAACGCTGAGAAATTCGACCTTACTGGTAAATCACTTCTTGATGATGATAAAGAGTTGGCAGACAAGGTTGCGGAAACAAACGCAAATCCTTACGCTGATAAGGCTGACAATAATGAAGCAGCTAACATCAATACTAAGACTGTGAAACGTGGTGATAAGGTTGTTTACCAAGTATGGTTGGATACAACTAAGTTCACTGAAGCGCACAACATCCAATCTGTTGGTGTTACTGATGACTACGAAGAAGACAAACTTGACATCAATGTTGCAAACATCAAAGCTTACGACTCTGTAACAGGCGAAGATGTGACTGCTAAGTTTGATATCAAGGTTGAAAACGGTGTGATCTCTGCAACTTCTAAAGCGGACTTGACTAAGTCACTTGGAGACGCAGAAAATACACAAGTTATCGACACAACTAAGTTCGCCTTTGGACGTTACTACAAGTTTGAAATTCCTGCAGAAATTAAACAATCTGCTCAAGATGGTGTGGACATTGAAAATACAGCTTCACAAATCGTACACCAATACGATCCAACTAAGAAGACTGTAGAAAAACCAGAAAAACCAACTGAAAAACGTGTAGTCAACATTCCAGTTAAGGTTCAATTCCAATTCACTAAGAAATTGGAAGGTCGGGCATTGAAGGCTGGTGAATTCAGCTTCGTTCTTAAGGACGAAAAAGGAAATGTGATCGAAACCGTAACCAATGATGCGGCTGGTAAGATCACCTTCTCAAATCTTGAATTCAAACGTGGTGAAGAAGGAACTCATCTCTACCATGTAGAAGAAATCCGTGGCACAGATTCTAGCATCGAATACGATAAGATGGTTGCCACTGTGGGTATTATGATTAACAAAGACGGTAAAGTATTGACGGCTATTACTCAGTTGCCAGAAGATACAGAGTTTAACAATACTGTTATTCCGCCAACAACACCGCCAAATACACCACCAACAACACCACCGAATACACCACCGACAACACCGCCGACAACGCCACCAACACCACCAACACCACCAACACCACCAACAACACCGCCAACACCACCAACGCCACCAACACCTACAACTCCTCCAGCTCCAGCACTTCCTGAAACTGGTGAAGAACAATCAGCATCTGCTGCATTGTTAGGTGCTGCACTTGGTATGGTTGGCCTTGCGGGACTTGCAAAACGCAAAAAACGCGAAGACTAAAATTGAGGTGACATCAGCAAACTTGTTGATGAGGTGACAATTTTAGATCCAACAGGAAGAGGCTTTGCTCGAAAGAGCAAGGCCTCTTTGTTTGGTATTGGAAACTTAGAAAAACATGCATAAATGTGATGAAAAAGTTTCAGTAAAATTCTATATATTCATTTCATTCGGTTACTAGTTTCAGTAAAATTCCATTGACTTGAAGTAGAGAAAACAGTATACTAGTAAAGCAATTTGATCTTTCAAACTGCCGGCAACAAGGGGAATGAATCCACTTTGAATTGGAATACAGTAGGGTTTGGAGTGGTAGTACTTCACACCCTTATTGTCGTCAGTTACCCTCATAAAAGGGATCTAGACTCTGAATGAGTTGTATAAATATAAAAAAACTTCCTTGGAACAGAATTCCATAGGAAGTTTCTTTGTGTTTGGGATCTACTCTTGTTTCTTTTTGTAAGAGATCAAACTGGCCAAACCTGCTAAGAGGCCAAGTCCAAGTAAGGCTAGCTGAGAGCCTTCTTCACCTGTTGCAGGTAGGTGAGTTCCTTCTTGAGGGGTGTTAGGAACAGCTTCAGGGAGTTCCTCTGTTTGGCTTGTTGTTTCAAGAGGTTTCTCCTCTTCTTTGTTAGAGAGAAGTGTTGATCCCTTTTCTTCATGAGCATCAGTCGTGTTTGCTTTTGTCACGGAAGGAAGAGGGCTGCCTGTTTCTTCTTTTTCTGTTTCTGGGTATGGTTGTGGAGTAGGGATTTCTTTCACCTTGTAGGCAAAGATCAAGATGGTTGTTCCCACTTCTACGTTCCCAGTTTGTTCAGCTGTACCGATCCGTTCGTAGATGTGGCCGTCGTAGGAGATCTCATCTGGTGCGCTAGCGACGTAATGGGTTCCATTGTCCACATTTGTTGCAATAGCAAGCTCTGGTTGCAATTCAGTGCTAGTATCTTGGATGACAAATCGCGCGATGACCGTTCCCGTAGCTAACTTGTAATCATAGATGACAGTTTTCGTTCCCTTAGTGGCTGTGCCACTTGGATCAGCAGAATCAGCACGGTGTCCAACTAGATGGTAGATACGACCATCTTTTGTGATTTCTGTTGGGGCCTCACTAGTATACTTGGTGCCGAAATCTACCTCTGTAGCGAGGTCTTGCGCCTCTTGCAGATCAGTGTCACCTCCCTCAGTGAGGAAACGTACTCTGACCGATCCTTTGGCGATAGCATAGGAAATAGCGGTATCAGCTGTTGGAGACTCAGGGCTTGGAAGAAGATAGCCTTTGGTTTCGTCAAGTGGATCCACAAGGTTTAAGACTTGTCCACGAGCATCTTTTGGCTCTAATCCCTCTACGTAAGGAAGGATAGCAGTAGGAGATGCAATGGCGGTTGGATTTGTGGGATCATTTAGATAAGGGATCTCTTTTTGAGCATGGGCTGGTTCTTTACCAGTAGCATAGCTGATCCTATAAGCCCTGACTGGGCGATAGATGACCGTATCTGTGATGTCTGCTGCATCAGCATGAATGCCAGTATGTTCTCCTGCTTTTGTCAGATCAGAAGTGACGGCATCAGTCGATTCTTCTGCTACGACAACATAGTCTTTTTTGACGGGATTTTCAAGAGCTGCAAAGCTTGTGCCGTCTTGAGCTGTCCAGTCTTCAAGACTTGTCTCGCCTGTCACCAAATTGATGGTACCTTTGCGAGTGAAATGAAGGCTGTTAGTTTGGTCAGCTATTCCTGCAGGCTGGCGGTTAGATCCATCCTGGTCCTCAGTCACATAGGTCACTGTACGAGTCACTGTTTCAGACAAATGATTCAGATCAGCCGTTGTTTGACCAGCTGGAGCTAGAGGAGTTGGATAGACACGACCTTCGCTATCTCCTGGAACAACTTGACCGGCTTGGATGGGTTGTGCTGCAGAAAATTCTACAATTTTTGGTGCCAAGCGGACAATAAACTCTTGAACGCCATCATCATTGGTGTTGGTAGCGTCGCGGTCAAAGTTTGGTTGTCCGTCTGCATCGAAGCCATTTTCTACTAGTTCATAGCCTTTCTTCAAATAGTTGGCAATGGTTTCTTTTGTCGAGTAGTTGATTTTTTCACCTGTATGACCAACAAAATCACTGGAACGCTCGAGCTCAACTCCGTTTTCATCTTGATAAAGAACATGAGCGGCTTCATTGAGTTTGACATAGAGCATGTCCCATACATCTAAACTCGGAACATCGATAGCAGCCATCCATTGGCCAGCCCCTCCGTCATAATAAACATTTGCGCTTGTTTCCCGAAGGTTGATGTTGTATTTTCCTTCAACAGCATCAGGTGTTGCCCAGTAAATGCTGGCGTGTTCAGCCTGGTCTTTTGTGATTTTTCCGAGTGGAACAAAAGCTTGAATATTGGTCAATTTTTCGGTTGTATTCACAGCGCTGTTCCATTTGTTTTCAGTGATGCCGACCAAATTGATCAAGTGAGCAATCCGATC
>OGHB01000198.1_pt1 | contig 42759 bp, 54 predicted proteins | sample 1571451 | NCBI WGS metagenome assembly OGHB01 (sample SAMEA2582071, study PRJEB24529) | metagenome | biome: Human gut stool | place: China | collected 2011
TTAAAGACAAGGCATTCTTTTTGTACAGACTGACTAAAATTTATGCCTAAACAATAAATCCCTCAGGTTTTTACGTTGACCCGGAAAAATGTTGTAGATTTGTTGTAGGAATCAAAAAAAAGGAGTTAAGATGTTTATCTTAACTCCTTGATTTTCAGCAGTCGGGGTGACTGGATTCTATTACCAAAAGTTTAGCGTCTTATCTATTTGATTATCAATAATGTTCTATAATTTGTTGAGTAGCTTATAATATCGTTTTGTCCCGATATTGTCCCGGCTTACGATATATAAAAATCCTGAGTACAAATGACTTGCAAATGCACTCAGGACTTAATTTTTTTTAATTCCTCCTCGAGTTGTGCTACTTTATCGCTGAGATATTTATTCTTTTCGCGCTCTTCATTCAGCATTCGTATTAGCAAGGATACCTCCTCGCCATTAGCCTTATTAACTATGTCCCCATCGCCGGTTATTAGCCATATAAGATTTATGTGGGGATATGTGCGAGATATGTACCGCAGCATTTCAGGGGATATATAGTCCTTCATTTGTCGGATATACTCACGGCTCATACCACTATCTTCTGATAACTTGTTGGCTGATAGTCCCAATTCAGCGCATATTTGCAGCATTCGTTCTTTTAGCTCACTATTAGTCTTCTTATTTCCCATCTGTTATATACTGTTAATGCGAAATATTTATCGCATAAATGCTTTGATATGCGAAAAATACTACGCATATTTGCGTGACGAAAGTTTTCTGACGTGACGAAAATAGTAAAAAAAGATTCAGTTACGTCCATTATTAACTAAAATCTTGAAAAAATGGTATTTACTGACATCAAGTCCCAGCCAAATGAGCGAACACAACTTGTGAAGCTGCTCATGGAGAAAACACAGACATCTGAGTCTGTGGTGTACAGGTGGTTATCTGGACAGATTACTCCACCGCCACTTAAACAAAAAATTATATCTGAAGTATTAGGTCGTCCCATTGAAGAATTATTTCCTAAAAGCCATGATTGATTTTGCAAATATCGAATTCTATAGCACTCCTGAAGGGGATGTGATGGTTAAGCCTATGAACGGACCGGTTAAGGTGTTACAAGAAACAGACCGGGAGATTATTCAATCTATGTTGCAACTAATTAATGACAGATACCCAGGTGCATTTGCAGCCTTATCTGAATTATATTCACGAAGCAGCATGAACCGTTCCTACTATGAGTATATGATGGTTCACCGTTTCTGCCGCTGTAACTTCGGTTCATTTGATACGCTCCAGCTGGATATTGACTTGCGAGGGAATCTGCATATCGAGCAGGTATCATGCCCGTTACGTAACACAGCTGACTGCAAGTTGTGTGGTGTAGTTTGTTCCCCGGTTCTCAATACTAAGCTGACTACTCAAGAACAAAATATCCTTGAGTTGATAGCTTCAGGTATGACTAACCAGCAGATAGCAGAAGAAATGAATATTTCTGTATTTACAGTGATCCGGCATCGCAACAATATGAGAGCTCGACTGGGTGTAAATAATACTGCAGAACTTATCTCGTGTTACAAGTCTATGAATGGTTAAACTTAAACTTTAATGATATGATAACAGAAGGCGACCCGTTAATTCCGCGCAAGGTAGACCTTGAAAAGAATCCTTCCGGTACTGAACTGAAAATAGAACGGCAGCGAGAACTTGAAAAGAATGGTAGGTATGTAGCAATACCTGGTGACAAAACCCATACCAGGATATTCGTTAAAAACGGGGAAGATGCTTCCCGTAAAATTGCCGCTTACCTCAAGAGAATTAAAGATAGACCTAATATGTGGAATTAATTGTACTTAAATAATTTGATTTTATGGAATACGTCACTTCACCCAACCTAAAATCTCCGATGCTTCTTAACAAATACATAGGATTTACATTAGAAGAAATGGACCTTGCTGGTGAGATAATAACAAAGGCATTGGAAAAAGAACTGGCTAAAACAAAGAAAAGATATGAGAAATACCTGAGCATACAAGAAGTTGGAGAAGCCACTACACGTCAGCAAACAATCTTATATAATGTTGAGCAAAGATATGATGATTTGGATAATCTTGTACATGACCTTAAAGAACTGATAGATTTCAGCAAAAAACTGAGAGACCCAAATCGGTTAAAGAAACAAGACGATTTTTAAGTTATACACATCATGATAGATACATTATTGATTGCCATTGTAATGGCTACAGACACCACTACAATGAAAACAAAATTCCAATCTGCTTCTCGGGATGTCGATATGGTATTCAAAGTCAGACAAATGGTATATGACGAATCAAAAAAACAGAGTAAAATATACTGGTTCCCAGTTAAAGTTTTCGAGAAAAAGGAGGATTGATTATGAAATACTCAGATACAGGACTATTTACAAAAGAACAGATACGCCTTGCAAAAAATATAGCAAGAAATATCAAAAAGTTGAGAGATACTGGTTGTACAGTATTTGGGAAACAATGGACTTTACAAGCCTATCTTAATGACGATTTTGAGCATAAAGACGATTTACAATCATCTGTGAGTGGTTATAGAATCCCATATCTTGATTGTGGTAGGATTGATGATTCGGGTGCAGACGATGAGGAATTTTTTGAAGATGGATATATTACGGAGGATTGATTATGGCATGTAATTGTTTTGAAGAAGCTAAGGAGAAAGTGAGACAGGCCACAGGTGACCCCAATGCAATGATACGAGGTGTATTTACGCCTATTAATGGTAAGATACGTTTACTTCCTTCTATAGAGGTTTTATATCGAAAGAAAAAGAAGGATGGTACCTTTTGTAAAAGTCAAAGCAGTATTGACTTAACTTACCAGTACTGCCCTTTTTGTGGGAAGAAAATTATAGAAGAAGAGGAATAATTATGACAGACCGAACAAAAAATACAAATCCGGATATATCGGCCGAGATAGCCGGTATCGGTTATCTCTCTCCAAGGGGAGAAGAGCTGAAGGAGGTAGCTCGGATGGAACTTGGTTTTGTCCGGGAACATATTCAAAATTACACAGAGAATGAACGGATATTTATTCTTGATGTGCTTTCTCGAGATATAGCAGGAGTTTTATTAGATGGTGACATATAAAGACATACCCACTGAATACGACCGTATTTCAGAATTGAACCGAAGATTGCGTGCTAAGCACAAATTCTTCATAAAAAAGAAAAACCATGACAAGAAAAAAAGATAGTGTAAAACTGAATAGATTGCACCTGGTTAAACGCCGTAGGATGCAAAAATATCATGCTCGTAAGATTATCCGGGCATTTGCCCCTTACACAGTGGAAAACGATATATGGATGAAAATCACGCGACTTTTCCTGAACAATGGACTGCATGGGCGAGTCAGGTTGGAGATAGTTACTAAGAAATAGTCCTTTTGCAGCAATTTTCTAATTTTTTCCTTTGCAAAAAATAACCAGAATATGAGCCAATATATAACCAAAGATAACACTGACAGAATCAAAAGAGCTGCCGAGGGGCATGTCTTGGAAGTCATTAGAGACTTCCAGGACATGGAAGAGCAAAAAGGTTACGATTACCGGGGTAAATGCCCGGTATGTGGTAAGAATACTTTCAATTACAATTCTAAGAAAGAACTATATGGGTGCTTCAATAAATGTAATGTCGGCGGCCATGACGCCCTCACCTACCTGATGAAAGTACAGAACATGGCGTTCAACGATGCGCTATTGTATCTGGCTAAACGATTTGATGTGGATATTACCTCTTCTCCTGTTCCTGCTAAGCCAAAGGTTTCAAAACCCAAACAATGCTCAAAAGAGCTGAAGGGGATGGACGCTTCTTCTTATTGTGTTGCTATGCTTCAGGGGTCAGGACTTACCATGGACGATGTGGTAGCACATGTATTTGATTCCACCACTAACCGTACAGTGACAATATCCCATACCTTCAGCAAAGGTACGGTCAATTCAAAAGGTGACATCGACTTGAATGGCGATGATGTAATTATCAAGTATTATGACCTCGAGGGGAAACCTGTTACTTATGAACAGAAAGACGCAAAGGGAAAACCGACCGGCAAAATGCGCGAATACTTCCGTGTTCGCTGGCAGTACCCGGAGGAACACCTGGATAAAGAAGGCAAACCCTTCAAGTACCGTTCACCTTATGGGGGCGGTACTCCGATATACATTCCGGACAAAATCCGTCAGCTTTATAACAAAGGTGAACACCTGCAGCGACTCTTCATCCAGGAAGGTGAGAAGAAAGCAGAAAAAGCCTGTAAGCATGGCATGTATTCGCTTGCTATATCCGGCATACAGAACATTGCCTGCGGTGGCCGCCTTCCTGAAGACCTGATTCGAATCATTGAGAAATGTCATGTCCAGGAAGTGTTTTTCATTATGGATTCCGATTGGAATGACCTTTCGGCCAACATACGTATCAATGACCAGGTAGAGAAGCGTCCGCGTAATTTCTACTATGCAGCGCGTAACTTTCGTGACTATATGGGTTCTCTCCGGAACAGAGAACTATACGTAGAAATCTATGTCGGCCATGTGCAGAAAAACGAGCAAAACGAAAAGGGAATTGATGACCTGCTGGCTGGTTCCCTTCAGGGTAAGGAGCAGGAGTTGATGGCCGACTTCGACCAGCTGATTAATGAAAAGAACCTGACCGGTAAGTATCTTCAGCTTTTTCGCATCTCAGCATACACTGACCATAAGCTGTCTACGTTATGGGGCCTTGATTCGGTTAAGCATTTTGCCGAAATGCACAAGGATGTGTTGTCACGTCTTCCGGAGTTCCGCTATGGTTCACACCGCTGGCGTATCAATGAATCCGGGCAGCTTGAGTCTGCCCAGGCGATTGAATCAGACGAAATGTTTTGGGAAGCGGTGGAGAAGTCCCGCCGGAGCGGCGATACTTACACGGAATATGAGTTCCGCTATGTACCCAGCCGTCGGTTCCTGCAGAACCGTGGCTTTGGCCGCTTCCGGAGACTGGATGGTTCTTTCCAGTTCATCCGGCTGGAGCAGCCATTTGTACGTGTAATCGAGGCTTCTGAAGCCCGCGACTTCCTTTTTGAATTTGCGGAAAACAACTGTTCTGAAGCTATCAACGAAATGCTGTCTAAGGGTGTGACACAGTATGTAGGGCCGGATAAATTATCCCTGCTGCACTTCATTTATCCTGACTTCCTTCATCCGGTAGGTACCGAACAGATATTCTATTTTCAGAAAAACTGCTGGCGTGTGACGCAGCATGAAGTGAAGGAGCTTGGATACGAGTCAATCACCCATCATGTATGGGCAGAACAGCGACGTGATTTCCCGGCAAAATACCTTGGCCGCCCACTGATCACCTTCACCGGGCATGATGACACGCTGGACTATACCTTGTCTCCGGAAGGGAAGACCTGTCATTTTTTACAGTTCCTGATCAATACCAGCAACTTCACTTGGCGTAAAAGAGAAATGGAGATTGAACCGGAGGAATTACTTGAGAACAGAAAACATCTGCTTGCCAAACTCTGTGCGATTGGTTATATGGCAATGGAGTACAAGGATGTATCCGTTAACCGCGCGGTCATTGGCATGGACGGCAAGCAATCAGAGGTGGGAGAGTCAAATGGCCGTTCCGGTAAATCGCTTATCGGTGTGCTGATGAAACATATTCTTCCTTCAGCTTACGTGAACGGGAAGCGGAAAGACTTGCTGGAGGACCAGTTCGTATGGAACGATGTGGTTGAGAATACCAAACTGGTATTCATTGATGACGTGCTGATGAACTTTAACTTTGAACGTCTATTCCCAAATCTTACAGGAGATTGGACAGTCAATTATAAGGGCGGCCGCCGTATTACATTTCCATACGAGACTTCTCCAAAGATATACATTGCCACTAATCATGCTATCCGGGGTGAAGGTGCTTCTTTCACAGATCGTCAATGGCTGTTGGGGTTCAGTGATTTTTACAACGACACCCATAAGCCGATAGATGACTTCGGATGCAATTTCTTTACGGAATGGGATTTTGAACAATGGAACTTGTGCTGGAATCTGGTAGCTAATTGCGTGCAGCTCTACCTTCAGTTTGGAGTCGTACAGGCACCGCAGGAGCGTTTGATTGAACGTAGGTTACGTCAGGAAATCACTGAGGTATTCATTTCCTGGGCAGATGAATACTTCAGTGCAGATTCTCACTTGAATGTCCGGCTGGTTCGTAAGACACTGTATGATGAATACTGCAACTATGATCCGAACATGCGCAAGTTTTCTAATTCTCCTACTGAGTTCAAGAAGAGATTGCTGAAGTATTGCCAGTTCCGCGGCTACATCTTCAATCCCCAGAAGCTGGACCCGGTGACCGGGAAGCCTTGCAAGTTTGACGCCCGTTCAGGTAATCCTATCCTGGACGATAAGGCAGGTGGTGTGGAATACTTTACAATTGGTACACCTGAGTACTATACATCTTCTGAATATGCGCAGCAAAAGGCTGTGAATAATAATGATAGCAGAATTTCTTACTGATGAACAATGATTTATCAAAATATCGATTGAATGATGACTCCGAGCTGGACGTATACCGTAAAGATATGGTAAGGTTCGTCCAGTTCCAGGAAGAAGTATATAATATGCTTGACGGACTGGCACCGGGCGATACTATCAGCGTCTGTGAAGTGGTTGTTCCAGAAAGTATTGATGTGTTTATTAAGGTAGTCTGCCAGTACATATATTATCACCAGCACGATGACATAAGTATGGATAAGATTGAATTTTCGGCTGATTACCGGAAAATATACAGAAGACCAGGATACGTAAAACCTGTTCATTTGAGCAGACATTTCTACTCGAAGTAGGTATGCGATACCCCAATTTATTACTCTATAAAGGTACGATTTTTTCATCTAACTACCAAATAAATAGCAAATTATATGAGCAAAAAAGAAAACAAAATAATGACCTGCATCAGTCCGGATAATAACCAGCGTACGAACATGGTTTGCGAGCTGGCCATGCGCTGCCGGTTGGCTACCATCAGGAGCGATGCCAGGAAGATTCTGAAGCATTCCGTATATGACATCGACCTCTCAGAGGCCTATTATGTGCTGGTAGATGACTTCAATTTCCGCGAAAGCCCATCCACGACCCAGCGTTTATACGAGCTGGCCGCACGAGGTATTGCGGTGATCGTTGGTTGCCGAAAGCTCCCACGCGAATTCGAATTCTTATGCGATATATATTACCCTGAAGCTTTGATGTAAACAACAGTCGAAACATTTATTGAAAACCATAGTCGAAGCATTTTCCTGGCGTACTGTACGCACTCTGTGCGTGCGGTGCGCCATTTGTTTTCCCCTGTCCGGCTTTTCCCCTCTCACCCCTTTTTTAGATAGATTAAGAATTGGTGTGCATTTGTGCGAAAAAGCGGAATCCGGCATATAATAATATTCTTTTTTTTATTTTTTTTAAGGCTGTAAATATACCCTTATTTATTTTAGAAAAAAAATCGTGCAATCGTGCAGAATGAATTTTTATTCATTTAATTAATTGATATTCAAAATGTTTTGTCTGCACTCTTTTTGCACGATTCCGCACTTTCCGTACTTTCTCACGAAAAATGCACGAAAGTACCAGCGCACTCGATTTTGTACGGGTTTTGTGCGAAAATAGTGCGGTTTTTATATGTTGATAATCAAATAGATATGATTTTTTAAGGCTGTTTTTGCACTCAAGCACGAATTTTAGACCTATCTATGGGAAAGGTGGGTTGATATGTATGGTTTTATGCGAGACATTTACCGCATTATAGTTATCTTTGCGTAAAGCATATATAATTATGGACAGACCTTTCGTTATTATTGATTTGGCACCGCATCTTCAGGACTTTCTATACCATGAGCTGAAGCAGAACCGGCGTACGGGTGAGCTGATGGCGGATGGTACACATGAGATAGGTCGCATGATCCAGGCAATGGTTACCATTACGGACCGACCAAGAAAGCAAGAGCTGGGGGAGAATCCTTTCCGGATAATTCTCCCTGTGCAGGAATGGAACCATGCCATATTTAGTGAGAATTTTGTTTACATTCCAGAATGGAAGCAGAAGCAGCTGCGATTATTCATCGAAGCTCAGTTCAGGCTTCGTATCAAGGAATACTTCTTTGTTGGCTATTCGAAGGGGTACAAGCAGGATAAGATTATCCAGGCGTTTCTTCATAGCTATAATATCAAGAGAAATGCAGTTAATTACGACACTGTGAAAAAGTATGACTACCGTAATCGTCGTCGCATAACTACTGAGATTGCCAATGAACTTCAATTAAGCCTTTTTCCTTAATATTATTTCACACATTAATCTTTAATTGATTTTGCAGGTTCACGTGCAAAACTACTTAAACTTTAAGCAATTATGCAAAATAGAGAAAGTAAACGGGCTGCAATTTGCGGCGTGTCTTTTATCGCATTGTCTGAATCCACGGTGACTAATGTTCCAGGTGTATCACAGATTAAGGTATCGGGCATTTGGGACAAAATGACATTTTCATCTGCTGAATTTAGCGAGCAGTTATCTTCTGATGGTACAAATTACGAGGTTAATCTCACAATTTCGTTTTCTGACTCTTCTCAAGAGAATCAGAGAGAAATAATGGCATGGATAGGAATCTATCTTTTAGTTCGGTTGGATTATACTGACGGCAATTCGAGGGTAGTTGGTACCGACCAGTTCCCGGTGGTGCTAAGCCTGTCAGGTGACGGTTCTCCCCATGCTTTACGATTGACATATAAGGGGCAGCAGCCGGAATCGAGCAAGTTTTTATAGTCCTTTTATGCGTGGTATAGTGCATCTACTTTTGTAGCAACGAAAAAACTATAATTACACTATGCATTTATCACACCTGTATTCTGCCATTATGCGCTCCCAATGGGCTATAGCCTTGCGTGACGTGGAGTCATCGCACCAAATTCTGGAGCAGATTATTACTGGTTCCTTCGACAAGTCTGCAGAGGGAACGCTGGCAGATCGTAAACCTATCGAAGGTCAGGCTTACTCTAAAGAGATGAGCCGGACATCTTCTTTTGCCGGAGACCTTCCGGCTGATACCGTAGCAATTATTCCCGTACACGGTACCATGCTGAAGTATGGCACGTATTGCGCGTATGGTACTACCGAGATAGCCGATATGATATATGAAGCTGCCTCCAACCCGAATATATCTGGAATCATATTGGATATGGATTCCGGCGGTGGTTGTGTGGATGCCATCGCTCCATTGACCGCGGCGATTGAATTTGCGCGTAAAAATGGGAAGGCTACAATCGCATATTGCGATATGTGCGCTTCTGCCAACTATTACACGGCCATTTTCTGTGACGAGATTATCGCATCGAATACCATTTCTTCCGAGTTCGGCTCCATCGGTGTAATGATGTCATTTCCCGATTATGCCAAGTATTACGAGAAAGAGGGTGTCAAGATACACACCATTTATTCCGATTTGTCCAATTATAAGAACGCTCCATTTGAAGCGGCCAAAGAAGGTAAATATGAACTTATCAAACGCGAAGAGCTGAATCCGCTGGCACAACGATTCCAGGATTCAGTGATAGCACGCCGTGGGGAAAAATTAGACAAGTCAGTAGAGGGTATCATTTCCGGACGTATGTTCTATGCAGAGGACGCATTGAAATACGGCCTGATTGATTCTATCGGTGATAAACAGTATGCAATTAACAGGGCGCGTGAAATCGCAAGAGACAACGCGGTTTCTGCCTATTTACAAACAAAAAACATAAAATAAAATGCGAAACAGAAATTTATTGTTGACGGTTACTGCCGTCATGTCGTTTCTGGGCATCTCTTCTTTTGCCAAGGATGCCGATGGCCATTCCATTCTATCTGCCGGTGATCAGCAGAAACTTACTGAAAAATGGGGAAAGCAATTTACGGATGCTTTCGTCAAGGATTTGGCTGAACTGGAGGAGAAAGAAGGGGTATCTGCCGAGGAATCGGTTAAAGGTGTAGCTGCTGAATATGAAGCCCAGTCAAAAAAGGACGCGGCTACCATTGCCCAGCTTCAGAATGAAATTAAGAAACTGAAGGCTGAAAATGAAAAATTGGGTAAGTTACCAGGTGAAGGTGGTGTAGAGGTCACAAACGGAACAGATGGTAAGATGAAAAAGGAATTTAAGCCGGACATGAGTCTGATGCATAACAAGGCGTATTATGCAGCAGCTGCAGGTGATGTGTGGACAGGTGATTCTACCGTCGATACTAACGAGTTGAAAACTGAATTCGGAAAGTATGTTTCTTCTGATAAAATTTCCATTTTCAACAAATTGGTAGGCCCTATTTCATGTACGGGTTATATGTCGACAATTATCACCGATAAATTTGAAGTACGTGCTTCTCAGGCTGCCATTGACTCCGTGCTGCAGACATTTACTCCGCGTTTCACCCCGAAAGGCAAATCCAAATTTACTCCTATGACGATTAAGATGTACCCGATGAAAATCAACGTGTCCATCTATCCGTCAGACATTATCAACGATGTGTTGGGTTACTTGTATGATGAGAAGCTGGAACCGAAAGATATGCCGATTGTGCGTTATATCGTTGAACAGCTTATTCGTCCGAAATTGGATGAAGACCGCGAGCTGGCATTGTGTAAGGGACGTTACAAAGATCCGGTTGCATCTGAGGATTCGTTTACTCCAAACAAGGCTGAAGAAACTTGTGATGGCTTTGTCACACAGTTGTGTGATTTGAAGAAGGCTTCAGATACCGATGTGACTTGGCTGCTTAATGATACTGCAGAACTGGGTGAGGGCGAAGAACTCTTGAAGCAGATTGAAAAGGCGGTAGACGAAGTAAGTCCGTTATACAAGAATAAAACCATGTTCATTCATGCGGACCCGGACTTGATTGTCAAGTACGGTCGTGCATATCGCGACAAATATCCGACTACTAAAAATGAAGACGGAGAAAAAATCAAGGTCGATTTTTCTCGCTTCACTTTCGGCCCGATTGAAGGAATGCGTGGTACCGGAGCGTTCTTTATTACACCGAAAGAAAATTTCAAACACCTTATGTCAAGAGACCCGAAAACCATGGGCTTGAGAATGACTTCTGATGATTATCAGGCTAAGGTGCTGGGTGAGTGGCGCGAAGGTACCGGATTCTGGATAAAGGAAGCTATTTTTGCGTATTTGCCTACTGCATTGGTGGATGAACTGGCACCTGCAGAACTGGGTGTATAATTATAGGAGGTATGAATATGGCAGAAACTTTAGTTTCAGTTAAAAAAACAAGCTCTTCGGCCGGTAGACCGAAGGGCAAGAAGCATTATGTGATTCTCTTCCGATGGGAAGATGTAAAAACCTTTAAGAAAGATACTGATGGTATTACGGTGACTGCTTTTGCCTTTGCAGAAGGTAAAAAACCGATTGCTGTCTATGGTACATCCAGTACCATTAAATCATGGGATACTCTGACTGGTTCCGCCGATGCTAAGGGGTACTTGCATCATACAGCATGGGAGTCACCAGGAGACACTAAAGAAATGGCGGTTTGCCGCAATACCCTTGTGAATGAAGACTTAGGTTCTATCGTGATTAATTGCGGTACTGAAGATGCGAAAATCGCTGGTACTCCTTGCACTCCTTTGGTGTTCAGCTCTGATGAAGGACAGGACGATAAGGAGGCTTGCAAGAATACGATTGAACTGGCATCCGAAATTCCTTCATCTCCTCTTGGGCGTATTCCTCTGAATTTGATTCCAGAAACAGAAGACCCGGATATTGATGGTTATTTAGGTTTAACAGCGGCAGCTGCCGCTTCATTAGAAGAAGGTGTATGACAAAGAAAAAAGATAATTTAGAGCAGGCTGCTACAGTAGAGCAGCCTGCTGAAAATCTGGGTGCAGTGGATACAGCATCTGAAGCAACAGACGCTACATTACAAGCTAAAACCGATTCTGATTCGGTGAATACTTCACCTGAAGGTGCTACAGGCGATTTGAATGCACAGGATGTAAATCCTTTTTATACTGTCGTGATTCCCTTTTTCAAGGCAAAACACCGGGAAGAAGAGGTTGTGAAGGTGATTGAATCTTGTGCTCAATACCTGCTTGAAAATATTCGCTTTGTCACCATTGGTGACCAGGTTGAATATACTAAGGATATGTTTATTGAGCATATTGAATACAATGGTGCTGAAGGAAGCCAGTTGGATATTCTCGAGGTATTGAAGCTGGCCATAGTATCTGAGTCTGTGTCTGAAAAATTTATCCTGATTGAACCTGGTTCCTATCTGATAGATAATGTAGGCTTGTGTCATATCGCCATATTTAAGCATTTTGGTATGCTCAATCCAAATCGTTATACCGGAGCCGAAGCGGTTATGATGAAAAATACTGCTGATTTGCTGAGTGATACGCTACGGCTTGCAGCGTATGATTACAATACGCATTGCCCGGTATTGCTGGAGAAGGAAAAGCTGACAGAGATGTTTGAAGAATGTCCGGAAATCCTTTCTGGAAAGTATCACTTACTCACTGTATATGGTTGTGCGTATGCGGTACACCCAATTCGTCTGGACTTCCATACAGATGGATGGATTCTTCCGGTCGTCTCACAGAAGCCTGACTCAAAGACGGTCGAACGGCTTATTGCAGACAAATGTTTCCTTTACCTGAAGCATTTTCAGGAGAATGTGAAATTTTTGAACCCATTCCTGGATACTAAGAAATGAAACAAACAATTCTCACCTGGTTGCGTGCAGGTGCGAACGCCGAAGAGGGTGTGCAGCTTCTTATCGAGGCGGGCGCACCCTCTTTGACTTTACGCCTGATCAAGTCCAATCCGGTGGCTAATCGCCGCCTGATGATTGACTGGTTGTGTAAAAAATATGGGATTGATGAAGATTATACCTATGTGGCATCTTCCCAGGTTGTGCTGTTTTCAGAACGTAAACCTAAATCGTTCCGTGATGAATTCCCTTTCCTTTCCGAACCGGATTGTCCGGCTGAACTCGAAGCACTGGCATCGCGAAAATTCACCAAATATCACGCCTATGTGAATTTGCATAAGCAGCTTTACGAATGTACATCTACCGAACAGTGCGCTAAGGTGGCCCGGGAACTGATTAACTCCTATCTCGAGAATCGGATGATATGGGAAGAATTGAATTACTACCAGCAGCATCATTCCATCTTGGGCAAACATCCGATATTTACTGCATTTCACCGCCGGAGAGAATTATTGACGTTGAATGTGAAGCAGCTCATGGTGCGTCAGAAAAGATTACGTAACAACATCTGGCGGGTTCAGGATGAGATGGCCAAAAGGGATAAGCCACACCTCGAGCTGGAGCGGAGGGCACGGCTTCAAGCCTACCAGTCCGAGCTGGCAGAGATAAACCGGTTACTGGGAGATGAATAGGTACTTCAATCTGGACGAATTGTTTGCCGAGGTGAGACAGTCGCGCATGTACTCCCAGCGGTTCGAGAATATTCTGTGTTTCAAGCTGAACAACCTGAAGGAACTGTGCGGCCGTCTTCCGGAAACCAATGAAGCCTTCTTCATTGAAACCCGTAAGAGCTTCACTGCTTTTACCTTCATTGTGTACCTGATTCGCCATGCCGGCTACGTGCGGCACATCTATGTGGCCACTTATTCCACCAACGAGCGAATTATCAATGCGCTGTTGCGTTACAAGGATAAAGGGTTGATTGGTACCGTTCATCTTCATGTGTCCGAAACGCTCAAGTTCCGTATGCCGCTGATTTTTGCCCGACTCAAGCAGCTGCATAACGAGGGTATTATTACGCTTACCTATGGATGGACACACAAGAAAGTGACTTGCCTGGACACAGATACCGGATGCTATGTGGTGGAAGGTTCCGGAAACTATGGAGAAAATGCCCTCGAGGAACAGTATGTATTTTTAAAATCGAAGAAAGTCTATGAATTCAGAATCGGTAATAAAATGGACAGATAAGAATCGTCCGGAATGGTTTTCCCGTATCCCCATAGAAGAATACGAGAAACTGGCTGGGATAGGTTACACGCCCCAGCAGATAGCCATGTACTACAACATAGAGGTTAACGAATTTATGTTCTATTATAGCCTTCTTATGTCACCCCTGAAGTATCATTATGACCGTGGTCAGCTCCTTCAGACGGCCAAAGAAGGCATTTCCATGGCGGATGCGGCAGCCACGGGTGAGAATGTGACGCAGGCCCAGCGGTTGGACAAGATGCGCCGTGCAATCGAGTTTAAAAATAATGTTTCAAAAGTTTTTTTTGATGATTTAGATGTTTGAGAAATCTTATTACGAGCAGCTGCAGGACTACATTGAGTCCGGTTGCAAATATCAGTTGTCCGAAGAAGAGCAGGACTACTATAATGCGCTTTTTGCCGTAGTCGGCATTACGCGCAAATACGGAAAGGATCGTGCCATCTCCATGCTCATGCACGAACCTTTCAGCTGTTCCCGTCCCCGTGCCAGAGAAATGTACTACGAGGCCGTGAATCTGTTTTACCTGGATGATACCATTGAGCCTGCCGCACATCGTAATATGATTTACGACAACCTGATGAAAGCTGCACAGACGGTACTTCTTTCGTCTTCAGGAGCGAAGGATATGGAGATATACGGTAACTTGCTGACTCAGGCATGGAAGGTTAAACAACTTGATAAACCGGATAAGGTAAAACGTCAGGAAATCAAGGAAAAAGATATAAAAGTCTATACTCTTGATTCAACTCGAATTGGTGTGCCTTCCATCGACCGGACAGCACTTGCCGCACAGATTGACCAGATTCCTGACCTTACAGAAAAAGACCGTACACGCATTAAACGTGATGCGATGGTAATAGATATTAACTTTGAGGAGATTCTCGATGACACGCAAGAAAAAACTGAAAATTTCAGAGGATAGCGTGGAAACACGCTTCGCCAACTGGACAGCCCAGCTGCTGGCCATCATGATGCCCTGGTCACTCTATTGGGTGGCCGGTCGTGCATCTGCCAAGACAGTGCAGGTTTTGGCAGAACGGGTTCAGGAAGCAGCCCAGGACTGCCCGGGCGCTCCGTTCGCATGGGTGGCTGATACTTACTCTGACCTGCATAAGAACGTGATTCCATCGTTGATTGACGGACTCCAGCTCCTCGGGTGGGAGTTGGGCACGCATTACGTAATCAACGAAGCTCCTCCGGAAGAATGGCGGTTGCGAATGTATAATGTCTGTACCGACTGGCGTAATACCATGGTTTTTTACACAGGCTTTAATTTCACCTTCATATCTTTGGATCGTCTGGCCATTGGTGCCGGACGTTCCTACGTGGGCGTGTTTGGCGACGAGGTTAAATATTTCCCTGAAGAAAAATTCACGAACCTCCTGAAGGCCGTACGTGGATTCTATGTGCGTTACGGACAGTCTGTGTGGTACCGTTCCAGGACACTGACTACCGATATGCCGAACCCTAACCATCTGGGTGAATACGATTGGATTTTGAAGCTGTCGGCGCAGAATAAAAAAGAACAGATTATGCTCATGCTGCGTGCCGGACTGGTGTATAACGAATGTAAGAAGACCTATGTGTCGCACCTGCAGGAGTACCGGGAACTGGTCGAAAGGCAACGTACTGAGCGGACATTACAGAATCAGGTAGATAAAGCTGCCAGGGCTGTTGAACTGGCCCGTCGTAATATGAAACGCTGGGAAGAGCGATGGATTAAGACTCGCCGCCGTGTGTCGTTCTTTTTCATTTCTTCTTCTTATGTCAATGCGGATATATTGGGCTTGGACTGGTTTTCTGATGAATTGGCTGAAGGGCTGGAGGGTTTGTCTTGTAATATCCTTTCCATTATCCCGAAGATAGAGGCCAGCATGTTGTTCTACCCGAATTTGTCCATCCGGCATTTCTATGCAGACGGGTTCCTGAATAAGATTATAGACCAGAAGCCGCTGGGATGGCAGGAAGACTGTACGGTATTGCGTTACCATAACAACAACATGCCGCTCGAGGCTGGGATGGATGCAGGTAATATGTTGTCTCTGGTGGTAGGGCAGCAGCTGGGGCGTGAGTACCGCGTGCTGAAGGAGTTCTTCACGCTTCCTCCTGATACCGTGCGGGAACTGGGGGCACAGTTCGTCCGGTATTTTGCACCACGGCGTACTAAGGTGCTGAAGCTGTACTATGACCGTGCGATGAACAACTACAAGGGGGTGAAGGCAGATATGGCTACACAGATAAAGAATGCCATTGAATATGATGCAGAAGGTAGAAGGACCGGATGGCGTGTACAGTTAATGTCTATAGGACAAGGGAATATCGGTTCGAATCTGGAGTACCGGTTTATGTCTGACCTGCTGTCCGGGAACCTGGCTGGTAAGCTCTTCTCTCTGTTGATAGACCAGTATAACTGTCCTAACCTGAAGTCTGAGATGGAAGTAACCAAGACCAGATTAGTAGATGATGGTGGTAGCCAGATGGTGGTAAAACAAAAGACTGGTGATAAGTTGCCGCGTGAACGTCTGCCTAAAGAATCTACCAACCTGACGGATGCACTCAAGTACCTGCTCATGCGTAAGGAGTTCCTGCGTATATGGCAATCTAAGGTGACATCGTATGCCCCATAATGTTATAGACCGTTCGCTAAGGATGGTTGGATGCACTGCCGTACTACGGTGGTGCATTTTTTTGTGCCCTTTTGCAGGGGGTGGGATTCCGCCTGCGTCACATTTCCCAAGGCGAAAATTAGTTGCAATCGCAACCGCTGGGCGGCGCGCGTCGGGCATAAACGTAACAAAAACCAAGGGTTTTTGATTCCTGCCACTGATTGAAACCTCTGTTTCAGTCCGTTAGATTTGCTGGGACAAGTTTTCACGCTAAAAACTCGCCCCGAATTTCAGATAAATCGCCCCATTTACATCGGTTCGCGCCCGAAAAATCCCCATTCCATCGGCAACCGCAGGCTATTTGATGATGGAATGGGGATTTTTCGGGTAAAGAGGTAGAAAGACACTCGGTAGTCTTTCTGAGGTTGCGAAGGCGTTCACGCAGCGGCCCACCCGCCCCGTTGCTCTCCCTACTGGCGGTATAGCTAAAGCTATGTATTGTTTGACTGCTCTTCTTTTTCTGCTCTTCGCCAATAATTCGGTATCACTTCCGCTACGGTTTATGCCTTTTGTACCTGCAAAGGTAAATGTTCTGCTTCGTATGCCAAGTTCAAGCTCTGTTCCTGAAAAAATCTCCACCCTTTCAGGGTAGTATTCAAGGCCGGGCTTTTCCGGAAAACTTGTCTTTATACGCTTCAGAACACCTTTTGAGCAGGTGTAAAAGGCGAAAACAAACCGCAGCGAAAGCGAACGGAATAAAAAAAAGCTCAGAGCAGGAAGAGCAGAAAGAAAAGGCTCAACACCCGAGCTCGGCACCAGAATAAATTTAAAACCTACCGATATGAAACCCTTTACCGAATCCATGCTAAACCAGTGCAGAAAGTACATGTTCAACTTTTTTGACTACCTGCCCACAAAGTATCAGGCCAGCGCAAGAGATTGGCAGGTGAGAAAGTTTGTGTGGGCATTCAAAGACGGTAGATGTGCCGATTCAGCTGCCCAGCTTGTCGCAAAGAAAATCCGTGAGCAGTTTGGCGCGTCAGCGAGTGACATGGTGTTTGTCTGTATCCCAGCCAGCAGCCAGCGGAAAAATGAAATCCGATACAGAGAGTTTTCGGAAGAAGTGGCCAGACTATCGGGAGCGGTAAACGGATACAGCCATATCACGGTAGAGGGTGAACGGCTGGCAATCCACGAGAGCAAATCAGGGAAGCACGTAAATGACGTGCAGGTAATCAACTTCGACAAAGAATTTTTCAAAGGTAAAAAAGTGCTTGTCTTCGATGATGTGATAACCCGTGGGTACTCATACGCTCGTTTTGCCTGCCATTTGGAAATGCTGGGTGCTTCAGTTTTGGGAGGTATGTTTTTAGCAAAAACCTTATTTGTATAACAATTTAATAAACAACATTATGAAAGATTTATTCGAAATTTGTGGAGAGTGCCGCCACTTGAGCGACGCAGAAGTAGTTTATCAGCTCACCAACAACAAAGAAACAAGCAATCAGGTAAACGCCATGTTAGCGAACGGCAGCAATGTGTCAATAGAAGACATTTGCAACCTGCTGACACCGGCACGCAGAGAGATGGCACTGGCGGTCATTGAACTATATAAGCGAATCAAGGAACGGAAGAACAACTACAAGCGTATAACTTCCAGCGCCGACGTTTACGAAGTGATGCTTCCCTACATGGCAGACCTGAAAGTAGAGGAATGTTGGGTTATCTTCCTGAATCAGGCAGCCCGAATCATCCGCAAACAGCGTATCTCAGTCGGAGGGCTGGCGTCTACTCAGGTAGATGTAAGAGTGATTCTGCATGAGGCACTTTCTTGCAACGCCGTATCTATGGTACTCTGCCACAATCACCCGTCAGGTAATTTCCGCCCCAGTCAGGACGACGACCGCCTGACACATGCCTTACTGGAAGCGGGACGAATTATAAATATCAGGCTTCTTGACCACGTGATAGTAACGGATGGAAGTTATTACAGCTACGGGGACGAAGGCAGGCTGTAGGGGCTGTAAATGGCCGTAGCAGCGTTTAGGGAGGTGGGCAGCGCATCGGCCGCCCGCCGCCCGATTTGCCTTCGCACTATGTTTGTCGGCAAATCGGGCGGCGGGGAATAAGGTATTTCGTTTTTTACGCCTGAAAACGGCGATTTTTATACGCAAAAGCGAATCGTTTATCTTTATAGTTCTTGTTAAATGATATTAATATGAGTATCATTTATGGTTGTTTTCTTTGTAAATGATACTCAAATGAGTATCTTTGTAGTGTTAATCAAGCGAACATTGAAATGAAGTACAACGAATTGGAACGGCTGATTAAAAAAGCCGGGTGCTTTGACACTGGAGAACAACAGAACGGACACCCAGTCTGGGAAAGTCCGAAAACGGGGAAGCGATTCCGAATGAGTAACCATGGAAAACAGGAAGTCGCAACCGGAACATTAAAAGCAATTATGAAAGCGGCAGGACTGAAATAAGTCCTGCCATTAAAAAATACACGATTATGAAAAAGGTATCTGCTATTATTGAAATGGCTTCTGACGGTAACTACAGCATCTATATGGATGCGGATGATATGGACTATTTGGTTACTGCTACAGGCGCAACGTCTAAAGAAGCTATTGAGGATTTCAAAAAAGGGTATGAGGATATTAAATCATCATACGAACGTGATGGAAAGCATTTTGAAGAAGTTGAGTTTGAATTTAAGTATGACATGGCTTCTTTCCTCTCTTATTACACACAGGCTTTTTCTCTTGCTGGATTATCTCGGATTACAGGAATCAACAAGAGTCAGTTAAGCCATTATGCGACAGGACATCGCAAGCCATCACGTACTACTATAGATAAGATTCAAAAATCTGTACATGAGTTTGCGAATGAATTAAGTCAAGTACATTTCGCTTGATTAACACTTACCGAAATATCTTGACTAATGGGCGGAACTTTTCAACAAGTTCCGCTTTTTTTATTTAAAAGTTATTATCTTTGTAATGCCCGAACATTTAACCATATATGGTTGTTATAACCATAAAATATGAACTCCTTATCAAGATAAATCCGTAGTCAACCGGATTAAGGTGCAGGTTACACCTTTGGGCTATCTTGGTGAGGAGTTCGCCATTTGTTACTATGAAGCCAGATTATGATGGTATCCCAGACTTACCGAATCCGGAGCCTATTCATCCGGAAACAGGTACGACTTCAATTGGTCATGATGGTCTCAGCAAATAGTTGAAATCAGAAATATAACAGAGGAAGCAATAATACCAGCTATAATTAAAGCAAAGGAAAAAGAAAATAGTATAGCTCTTCTTCTGTTATATTTTTCTTGTTCTTTTATAGCATTTTCTAATACAGATAATTCTTTAGCTAAAATGGCTTTATATTGAATATCATCTTTGACTCCTTTTAAGTTGGGGGCCATTTGATTGGGTCTGAATTCGCTTGGCTTCCTTCCTAGAGGTATGTATAAGCGTGGATATACTACTATCATCATGCAGATGGCAGCTAAAAAGGTTCCTATAGCAAGCGCAAGTAAAGATTGTATTATAGGATTCTCTATATTCCAGTGAATATATATGTAACTGATTAAAGCTGTCACTATTCCTAAGTCGATAGATAGTAACTTGTATCCTCTTTCTGTCGTATTTTTTTCTTGATCGCGGTGGTCGCTTAACCTTTTTTGAGCTGATTCATGATAAAATTTAAGAATGTCCAAAGACAATATATTAATAGTCTCTTTCTCTAATGTAAATTCATTCATTTTGTGATTGTATTGGTTTTCACAAAAATAGGTATTTCATTTACAATCTCAAAGTGAGGTAGATTAAAGGTTTGTTTACCAATAATCATTTTCGTTACGAAAGTTTACGTATCTTTGGGGCGTATTGCTAAAAACTTATTATGAAAACAACGATTGAAGTTTATACTATTCAGATGCGAAAAGGGCATGACTATATTGATTTCGGTAGTGACCCGGATTTTTTTAATGTGATTTCTGATAATCATACTGGGTTTGTTCACTTTATAGATAGTCATAGTACAGGGGATGTAGAGTCACTGAGTAGGACAGTTCGTATTCCACCGGAGTTTGTTACAGAGGATGGTGAGACAGTAAAATTTCATCATAAAAGTCCTCATGAAAGATATATCTGCGGTATTATTGAGACAGGTCTTTATGGTAAAGAGTTTGATATTGCAGATAAAGATGACCCCTTGAATCCGGCATATCGTGTTACACGTAATCAAGCGGTTATTAAGCCGTATTTTTACTTTTTGAAGATTCCTCGGCGTGGAAATAAGGCATTGCTGATTTTGGAAAGAACGGATAATGAAGGTATATATCCATTGATGCATCTTTTGCTGAAGTCTTATTTGAATGACCATTACGGTGTTGAACAAGGATATATGGTCGAGAGAAAGAATGTTGTGTTGAATACATACATGAATGAATTGCGTAATGGTCGGTATAAATCCATGACTTTGACTGCCAACTATGAACATTCTGACAGAACAGATGGTTATATGGATGGTTTGGACAATTCTGATTATACGATGGAGCTTACTATAAAGTTTAAGAATAGATTAGGCTTAAATAAAGAAGCTGCGATACGTAATTTGATAAATTCTAACAATCCTCTTTTTGAAATTCCGGATTTAAATGATATCTTTGATGGAGGAGCTAAAAAAGTCGTTTCTACGATTGGTACAGGAAGTAATGCGAAAACCAGGACTTTATATTTAGGTGGAGGGCAAGAAAATATAGTTAGGCCTTACTACGAAATAGAAGTAGAAGCTAACGAAAATAACTTCTCCTCTTATCTCTCCATTAAAAGGGTAGTTCGCGATTTTATTCAAGAGCATGCAGAACTTAATATTTTCAGTTAAATGAATCTGAAATTTATAAACATATCGAATATTTTCAGTAGCTATTATAGCATTTTGAAAACAGACAAAAGCAATGTGTATATTTTTATTGTATTCCCATTGCTGTTAGGATTTGGTGCGAGCTTTTTGTTTTACAAAGATAATGACAAGGTGTTAAATGTGCTGACATTGTTCTTGTCTATCTTTATTCCGATATTTATAAATCTGTTGGCTACGCTTATCTCCTTTGTCATGAATAAGATTGTTACCCGGCATAACAGGGAGAGAGTGCCATTGATTAAGGAGACTTTTTATAACATCTGCTATTTGATTCCGATATCATTGTTGATGTTGTTGTTATCGTTGTTTATGAATCTGACGCTCGGCAAAAGTGAGCATTTGACGGTTGATTGGAAGATGATTCATTTTTCAATTACTTATCATAGATTATTCTATACGATAATAGGAACGTTCTTTTTTGGTGGTATTTTGCATATCATGTTGAATTTGCTGATGATAACCAAGAGAATTTTTAAACTCTTTGATAAGGAGATTGATTTGTTGACTAATGGTCTTGTTCAGAATGGCACTGCACAGAATGAACCAGAGCAGGATGATGCAGCACATCCAGCTGATGCAAATGCCTTACAAGATGAAGAATAATGAGTATGCAGTTAAATTGTTGCATACTAACCTATTTGTAGCAAACTAAAATGAAAATATTTGGAAACTTGTTTGTAAATTGTACCTTAATGACATTTGATAAAATGTTCATAACTTGATTTAATGCAAATGGTCGTTTGGAAAGCTCTAAGAAATAAAGGATAAGTTTTGGCACTAATACGGAATTTTTATAAAACAAAATAATCGGGTATCAATAATGTATACCCGATTATTTTAATTTATCGCTTGTCTTTTATCGCTTGTTTGATAAGCTGTTGACAGCGTTGAAGTGGTGGTATGGGTGTGTATCCCATTATCTTATATATCCACTCCTTTTTGTTGGTTTTAACAATAAATTTTTTGTTATTTCTCATAATTAAAAAACGATGGTCTGGACTCCTTTGCGTCTTTATTTAATTTCAACCATCTATTATAATTATAAGTCTGACTTGAAAAAAAACAACCTTTATCGATGTTTTTTTCAAAAAAAACTCTATATTTGCAATGCTTACCATTTGAAACAGGCGAGATGGCTCGCCATTTTATGCTGCGGGCATTTTTTATGCCTTGTGGTTTACTATATCGTATAAGTTCCGTCCCGTGTGGAGTGTTAATGCACCCACAGCCTGTTTCAGGTGGTAAGCAACGGGGAGCGGAACTTTTCTTGTTTCCTCTCCGTAATTTAATTATTTATTGTTTCATTTTAATGCTTACCAAAAATGAAAAATCAAATCGTTCTGCCTGCAAGTCAGGTAAAAGAAAGCCGTATCTCGTTATGGCTGAACCGTGAAAACGTATTGTTCTCTTCTATCATGGAAGAGAAAGTTTCTAACCGTCAGGCTGTGCTTATTTCCCAGGCACTGGCTTCCTTCAGTATCCTAACTTGCTCCGTATTTACCCATTGGCTGGTAGCCGTGCTCTTCCTATGCTGGTTCATTGTGTCGTTATACCTTTGCAAGAAAGGAGGTTTGAAATGAAACCTTGTATTGTGCCGGATGCAGCAGTAGATGTGATTCAGAACTGGACAGAACAGGATGGAGCCGCTTGTGCTGTCAGAGAACTTGATAAGGTAATAGATTATTTCATGAAATCACTCAATGCGGATGCAGAAGAAATACTGACTCACTTACGTACGGTTTATTTCGTCCGGAATGAGATTGCAGCTTTTATCCCTGAAGATAAAGAGAAAGGGGGTGAGTCATGAGAGTGGTATATCGTATAGATACAGATGCTTGCCTGAATTCTGTGCTCGCTCTTGTCCATGAGATTCGCGCCGAAATGGGCCTTGTTCCGGAGCAGATACAAATGAATGACGGCCGTTCGATAACCTTTGACCTTCAGGACTGGAAACGTTTGAATCGTGGAGATATAACAGAAGATGAATATATTACAAGACACGTTGTCACTCAATAAATTGTTGTATCTTTGCATTGGCTTAGAATTCGATCATTTTTTGCAAATTTTTTTTTAGCCTCGCTTCGGCGGGGCTTTTTTTGTGTCCTTTTCTCTGGCTTTGTCTGAAGCTAATTTTGTACCAAAACAGATAGTAACTATGAATAGCCAGGCTTCAGACGATATTAAATTACTCTTTATCCAGGAAGAACTTTCCAAATTCGGAGAGGAACTGTGCGATGCACTGTCAGATGCCATCTATAAACAGAAGTTGATAGACTCCGGTTCTCTCCTTGATTCGCTGAATTATTCTTCATTCATGGAAGGAAAGAACCCGGGGCAGCGTGTATCCTTCTTCTCTTACGGTCGTTGTGTCGATATGTCCGGATACAAGAAGAATAAGACCAAAGTAAATACCAATCGTGAAGTGTGGGGAATCCGTGAGAATTCCAAGAAAAAGAACCGTTGGTACGCCCGTAATATGTATGGGGGCCTGAATCGGCTGATAGGGCGTGTCATGTACGGACTATCTGAAGAAGAGATTGCAAGACTTAAAGGAATATTGGAAAATCGTATAAAAAATGAATAAGAAAATCGGTAATATTAATTTTGTGGAGACAGCGGTCGGCACCTATGCCATCCGCATGGATTCCTTTCGTGATTCTCTGACACACCTGTTCGGATCAGCTGTGTCAGACTGGGAGTGTAGCCCTACGACAGTGGCCGGTGTCCGTATCGTGCCCTGGGGGGCAGATAACGACTTGCCTTCATCTGTCCGTAACCTGCTCGAGAAAAACAACCTGGCACCAGGTATTCTTTCTCGAAAAGTTGGTTTGTTATACGGTCAGGGGCCGATGTTGTATCGTGTGGGTATCGAGAATAACGAACGCGTCCAGATGTGGACTACTGACCCGGAAGTGCAGTCATGGCTCGAGAGCTGGGATTATCGCCGTTTCATCCGGGAATCATTTACCGAATACAACCACCTGAACGGGGTATTCGTCAAGTATGTGTCCGCACGATCCGTCCGTGTAGGACGTCCGTGGATACACAGCCTTGAGTGCTTGCCGTCTAAAGACTGCCGTCTGTGCTGGCCGGAGAATGATGAGAGATACCTGAATTCTGTCACACATATCCTGAACGGGGATTTCGATTTTTACGGAAGTCAGAAATATGTCAAATATCCGGTATTTGACCGACAACGGCCAGCAAAACACGAAGTGGCCGTGAAATACCATTGTTTGCGGAGTTTTGGCCGGAATATGTACGCGATATCCTCCTTCTTCGGCTCAATGCCCTGGATGCATGATGCCAATTCGCTTCCGGAGATAATTGAGTACCTGAATAAAAATATGATTGCGGCAGCATACGTAGTGCATGTTCCGGAAGAATATTGGAATAAGAAGGCCGAACAATACCGTGCGAAGCATCCGGAGCTAACCGATGACCAATTATATCTTCAGATGGAGAGTTTAAAAAACCAGTTGTCGCGTGAGCTGGCCGATGTGATGGCCGGGAAAAACAATGTCGGTAAATTCTTCATGACGACTGATTACGTAGACCCTTCAGACGGCAAGACTCACCAGTTCCAGATAGAACCCATTGAGATGAATATCGACAAGTACATTGAGGCACTGACCAAAATATCACGTATTGCCGACTCGAGCACGACAAGTGGGCTGGGGTTGAACCCTTCGCTGGCTAATATCATCATCGACGGGAAGGGTGATTCCGGCTCCCAGATGCTCTATGCCCTCAAACTGTTCTATGGTGCGGATACGCAGATACCTGAAGACGTATGCCTGGAAGCAATTAATGATGCCATTCATATCAATTTCCCGGATAAAAAGGATTTGTTTTTGGGTATCTACCGCAAGGTGATTAACAAAGAAGATAATGTAACGGCCTCTGACCGGGCCACAAACCAGGTATGACTATGAAACAGGATATAGAATTCCCTGAATGCTGGGAAGAGGTACAGCCAGCTGAATTTGCTTACCTCCTGAAGCTGCGTATGCTTCTGATACTGACTCCTAAAGCTATTTCATTGACTGATGTCAAATGCTTGTGGTGTCGTTACGTCCTTCGTCGTCGTGGACTGAAATCGAAGCGCAAGGATTATTATCTGTTGGTGAACAGGCTGGCCAAGACATTGGACTGGCAGTGGAGGGTAGACGAAGAGACCAATACCATTGCCATTACTTTTGATTCAACGGTTAATCTGATTCCTTCCTGGTCCGGGTTCTGGGGCCCTGCATCGCATGGGGCAGATTTGACTTTCGGTGAATTCCGATTTTCCGTAATCATGATGAACGAATATACTCGTACACATGATGTGGCTTATCTTAATTCATTGTGTGCGATTTTATATCGGCGCAAAAAAGACGGTAAACGTGTACCGTTTTCGTCGTCGAAATTGGGCAAGGCTGCAAAGGATATTGTGAATATGCCGGACTACTTGAAATGGGGCGTGTATTGCTGGATGGCCAGCTTTTGCGAATTCCTGTTCAATGGTACGTTTATCCTGGATGGCTGTGAAGTTTGTTTTGCTTCCATCTTCACTTCATCCGGGAAGGATAACACGCCGGAACAGTCGCTCGGTATGAACTCAATACTGTTCTCTGTAGCGGAATCGGGTGTATTCGGCGGTATTGAAGAGGTCGACAATACCCAGTTATTGAGGGTATTGCTCAAGTTATTGGATGACAAACAAAAAGCAGATGCTATTCTAAAATCAGCTAAAAACCATGATATTCAATCTTAATAAACAGGGCGCAGCTGAATTGCGCCGGATGACCGGCAACTATTATGCCGGTAACGATTTTTCGGCCATAGAAATGGACATCGAAGATGCTACGGATGAATTAATCCAGGTGATTGGCCGGGCTGTATACGACAAGGCCGAAAATGCTTATCTGAAGGGTGATGGTAACGACCAGGTGCGCTTGGTTCAGCTGGTGCAGCGGCCTATTGCATTATTGGCCACACTGCATTACTTCCAGCGTAACGATGTCAGTCATGAAGACAGTGGCCGCAAGGTGAAGCTGTCTTCCGACGGTACCGACAAAATCCCCTGGGAGTGGCAGCTGGACCGTGATGACAGTATCCACCTGCAGGCGTATTACAGTGCGGTGGAGCGATTGATTCGCTGGCTGAATGAATCAAAGGATGCAGATTGGCAGAAGTCTGATGCGTATCGTAATGCGGCTGGCCTGCTGATTCGTTCCGGACGTGAGTTTGATACTTATTTCCCTATATCACAGTCCGAGCGGATGTATATTCTTTTGCTTCCCTTCCTTCGTGAGGTACAGATTGACACCGTGGCGCCTTCCTATGGTGAAGGGTTTGATAAACTTTTGGATGCCACGTCTGATGTAAGGTATGCGGCATCCAAGGCACTGGCCTTGCTTACCATGTCGGTGGCATTGCGGAGAATGCCCCTTCAGCTTATCCCTTATTCGGTTGTGCAGGGATTCAATGCGGCAAACGGGATGGCCGATTCACAGCCTGCATCGCTGGCCGATACCCAGCGGATGGCCGCCATGCTCGAGGCTGATGCGGCCGACTGGCTGGAGCGCATGAGACAGTTACGTGACGGTACTTCAGGTGAAGACATTCCCCTGCTACCATCTAATTCTAAAACTAATAAGTATTTCAGAGTATGAATGTGATTCAAAGACCGGGCGCTGTCGAGCTGGCTGCCGACATGCCCGATTACATCATTGATACGGATTCTACTATCACATTTGCGGTGCAATTCAACGGGCAGACGATACTGTCTGAAGAGTATGTGCCGGATGCGGCATACCAGGTACGTGTGCGTAAGCTGGGCCGTTTCTGTGCAAAAGCTTTGTGGGGTTTGTGGCCGACAGGTAGAACTCTTTTTCAACAGAAACTATCAGGAACTTTCAGTTTCCTGATTAATGGAGTTAAGGATGCTGATTCCTATGTGCTGTTTTCTCGTTTTGCTTCGAAAAAAACGGCAGATTCTCCGGGCGTTCTTTCTACAATTCAGGATAAAATATCACGCCCTGGTAGTTATGAATATGTAAGTTTCTTCCTTTCATCCGGTCAGAAAATTGACGTAACTATTTCAGATGTGAATGGGGAAGTGAGTTCTGGTACACTTTACACACACGCTGGTGAAAGGGGTATATGCACGCTTGATTCTTCATATTCACGTATTCAGGAACTATTCCCAGGTAAGGAATTTTATTCATATTCGGTTGGCAATATGACATTCCACGTAGACCGTACATCTTACACCGAGAAGTTCGTTTTCCGTTTCCTGAATATGTTTGATGTGCCGGAGACGGTATGTGCGGTTGGCTCCATGGTGTTGAAGGGTTCAGATGACAGTGAAACGGGCTACATGTGGGGTATCGAGCGTAAGTTTGTGGTAAACCCATCAGATGAATATACGGTAAATTCTGGTGCAATATTACTTCAGGCGGATTACAAGTTATGGCATGATTTCGTTGGTGCGCAACAGGTGCAGATTTTGGTGGATGGCACCTGGTATGATATTGTGATTACGGCTAATAATTTCGAACGTGATTTCCGGAAAAATGTGCTGAAGACGGTGGAGTTCTCTTTCCGCTTCGCTGATCCGGACAACAACAGAGTATTATGATAGATATTAAGGCTTTTCGTGAATATATCAGCGAGCTGGTATATGAAACCAATCAGGAGTTGGAAAATAAGATAGAACACATCGTACTTTCGGTGAACGAGTCGCACATGACCAAAAAGTTGCAAAATAAGTCCGGTGTATGTTTGTGTGTAAGTTATCCGGATGCGCAGGCGGTCGGTGAATCCGATAATGCGAAAGATTCTCAGCAGGCTTTCATCTTCGTATGCCAGCGTGTTTCCCCTGGACAGTTGGATGAGGAAGGTGAGTTGGCACTTTATAGTGAACTTCAGCATATCATGCTTGTTTTTCGTGATTTCTTGCGCGGCGCGGAGAGTGATTGTGTTGATATTATTCCTGATGAATCATATAAGATTGAATGGGAGTATCAGATATTCGGAGGGTTGAACGGGCTTTCCATGGGACTTAAATTCACAAACTATGACTAATTTATACATAGATGGTATTGCGGTTGTGCTGCCTTCAGAGTTTTCCATTACAGTAAAGCAGGAAAATGCGTTCTTCACCAAAAACGGCGAATATACGTATGACATTGAACTGTCTCTTCTTGTTCCGGAGAATGCAAAGCTGTACGGTTTTTTGAACCGACTTAACATTACCGACCGTCCGGCACATAAAAGAAAGGCCGTACTGGTGGCCGACAACAGGGTGTATCTGAACGGTACGGAGATTATCACTGGATGGACAGATGAAAGAGTTAGCATTCAGTTGGTGTCTGGTAATTCCGAGTTAAATTATTTTGTTGGTTCCGATGAACTGATTTCTACGTTGGAGATGAAAGAGACAAACCCGGTGGTGAACGGTTCTGTCTCTACTGATTATGTCAAAAAAACATACCCTGATGTAGATTATAACCTGATGATGACATACGACAGCCTGCATCAGGTGGATAAAAATATATGGCTGTACAGACTCTACAATAACGATATTAATAATCCTTATGCCGGATACATCGTGCAAAAGGAGAACATTCAGCCTTATGATTATATCCCGCAGCCTTATCTGTGCGCATACATGCGTGAACTGCTGAAGGCTTTGGGATATACACTTGAATATAATGCCATAGAGGATACTCCATATAAGAGTGTTTATATTGTACATGTATGCGAAACATACAAATGGAATGAAATGTTACCTGGGTGGACGGCTAAGGATTTCCTGCAGAATATAGAAACCATGTTTAACGGCTCTTTTTTGATAGACCATCGTACCAAAAAAGTCTCATTTCTTCTTAACGTATCTTATCTTCCTAAGGTTCGTAATGTGCACTTGCAGAATGTAGTTGATGCTTACACGGTCGAGGTAGAAGAAGAGGAAGAGTCGGATGCGGTTAATTCTACGATAAAATATAAGTTACCATCTTCCGAGTATTATAAAATGCGATGCCTTCCGGATGTGGTGAAAGAAGCAGCTAAGCATAAAGTAATAGATGAAGGCTTGTTCGCATTTTTTGGGAAACCGGAAAATCAGGTGACGGACACGATTTTTGATTATCAGTCAGTGAATCGGAAGATTATCTATTTAGAGGGTAGTGGTATCATGTCTAACCTGGAAATGGTGGATGAACTTGCATCATTGGTGCGCGAAAATGCGGAGTCTGAATTGGAGTTGGAATTTGTTCCTGCTGAATTGACTGAACGGGCATTTTACATGGAAGGTATTGAACCGAGTGAATTTTATTTTGGTCAATATTACATTCCTAGCGTATCAGTATCAGATGATGAACCGGATGAAACCACTTACGATTCGATTCACAACATGGTGAATAATCTTTCCGAAAAAAAAGAAAGCAAGTCTAATATTTTCCTGGCCTTTTTTAGAGGACTTAATCCTGTTCAAATAGGTGTGATGCCTGCTAACTCATATCCGTTGGCATTTATTGACCGATTTTTCCCTAAAACAAGCTGGCCGGCTACGCTCCCCTCTGATTATCCGACATTCAACCTTGTTGAAATGGAGAAGTATTTCTACAGCAATGCGTATAAGATAGACCGGAAAAACGCGATAAAGATAACTTGCTATGATAGCAATTTATATCCGGCCAGTTCTGTATTCGAGATATTCAACCGACGTTATTTGGCAAAGGAAATAGAATACACCATAGGGCCGAACGGTCGAACTCAAGCCTGGACTGGAACGTTTTATCCTGCTTCAATTTCTGATACAGAAGTCCAGCAAAGATGGATTCTGTCAGATGGGAAATGGCGTGACGGCGGCGTTTGGCTGGATAATGGCCGATGGCTGGATAGTTGAGTTGATGATTAACACAAACACAATAACACGATATGAGCTTGAAAATTGATAGGGTGCAGCTGGAGATTGTGATACAGCAAGACCAGGCACGGCAGAAAATGATTGAACTGGAGGAGAGAATGCGGTCGGCCAACCGTGAACTCCAGAAGACAAAAAAACAATTCGGTGAAACATCTGAGGAATATAAAAAACAGACTGAAGTAATCAAGCAACTGCAGCAGGAGTATGATAACCTCTATGAGGAGATAGGATTGACCAACTTGTCGTTGCGTGATTTGGGCAAAAGACAGAAGGATTTAAACGCAATTCTTCGTCAGCTGAATCCCAATACGGAACTGTACAAACAGTATTCCGAGCAGCTGAAGGAAGTCAATAACCGGATAAAAGAACTTCGTGGTACAGCAAATGAGACTCGTTTCAGCCTGTCTAAACTGACCGATGGTTTCAATAAATACGGAGCCATAGCGGCCAGCGCGATTGCCGGATTAACCGGTATCACGCTGACCATGCGCAGCTGTGTGAATGAATACGCCGAAATGGAGGAAGCACAGTCGCAGGTTATTAAATATACCGGGCTGACTAAAGATGAAGTGAAAGAGCTGAACGAGGAGTTCAAGCAGATGGATACCCGTACGGCCCGTACACGGCTGAACGAGCTGGCAGGGGATGCCGGGAAACTGGGTATCTCTACCAAGGAAGGAGTAAAGGAATTCGTCGAAGCGGCCGACATGATTAATGTTGCCTTGGGTGAGGACTTGGGTAAAGAGGCCATTACCCAAATTGGTAAGCTGGCCGATATGTTCGGAACCGGCGACCGCTCGCTGAAAGAGAATATGCTGGCTGTCGGATCTGCAGTCAATTCTGTAGCACAGAATTCTTCTGCAGCAGAACCGTACCTGGTTGAATTTACCGCCCGTATGGGTGGTGTCGGTAAACAGGCTAACATGGCAATTACCGACATCATGGGATTTGCTTCGGCTCTTGACCAGAATATGCTTCGCTCGGAAATGGCTTCTACGGCACTTTCCGGATTGATTCTTAAACTGTATCAGGAACCGTCCAAATACGCCCAGTTGGCCGGACTGCAGGTGGAAGAGTTTACCAAGCTGATGAGTGAGGACGTGAATGAAGCGGTACTTACCTTCCTGGAAGCACTGAACCGTATGGGCGGTATGGATAAGATGGCCCCGGTTCTTGACAAGATGAGCCTTTCCGGAGCGGAAGCCGCCAGCGTGATTTCAGCACTTGCCGGAAATGTGGAAAAGGTACGTAAGGAACAGCTGGGAGCCAACCAGGCATTTATAGAGGGAACTTCTGTTGTTAACGAATTTTCCGTACAAAACTCCACTGTGCAGGCAGAATTAGACAAAGCCAAAAAACGCTTTGCCGACATTCGCGTAGAGTTGGGTGAGCAGCTGCTTCCCGTCATGAAGTACATGGTATCCACCGGTTCTCTGACAGTGAAGGGACTGAGTGCCGTTGTGTCTGTACTGATGGAAAACAAACGTGTAATAGTGACTGTTACTTCCGCCATCGCGGCGTATGTACTGGTAGTGAATGGTGCGACATTAGCCAAAAAAGCATACACGGTGGCCACAAAAGCGGCTACCATGGCAACCAATCTTTTCAGCAAGGCCACAAAAGCAAGCCCTTGGGGGCTTGTCATCTCTGGTGTCACAGCTGCAATTACATATTTTTCCATGTTCCGTGATGAGACGGACAAAAATACGGAGTCGCAAAAAAAATTGAACGATGCTTTACAGCAGAATGCAGATGATATGAATTCTTTGCGCTCGGTTCAGGATAGAGCTAAAAATATGGATACGCTTAATAAGCGTCAGCTTAGTCAGTTGAGGGAAGATGCTCAATCTGAAGTGCAGATTATTGAAGATAAGTTGTCCGCAGAAACAATAGCATATCGTAAATATTATGATGAGCAGAAAAAGATTATCGAATCGAGAAGTGACATAAACCAGGCTCAAAAGGCAGCACTTATACGCGCTTTAGATAATGATACAGATGAAAAAGCCGCCGAACTGGCTAAATTACTTGACCAGAAAAATCAGCTGATAGCAATTATTAATAAAATACCTAAAGGTAAGGACATCTTTACAGAACCGATATTAAATGATACGGACGATAAGGTAGGCAAGGCTAAAAAAGAATATGAGCAACAGCTGAAGGACCTTCGCAGCCAGCACGCTCTGGGATTGGTTGAAGAAGAAGACTACCAGAAGAAGTTGTATGACCTGGAGATTAAATACCTTAGCAAGAAGCGTGAATTATATGCTGAAGCTAAGATGGACGCTTCTTTGATTGACCAGCAGATTCTATCTGCTATGACTTTTGAAGCCAACAGACTGTATGCAAATAAACTGGCTAACCAGCAGCCGGTAAAGACTCAGGAGCGTCAGATGGAAATCATCGAGGAAGAAGACCCGGTTGAAGATACCTACGCTCTTGACAAATATAAACAAAGTCTTGATGGCCAGCTGGCGCTTCTTGAAGCATTCCATGATGCAGGTGTTATTTCCGAGATAGAATACCAGGATAGGTTATCGGAAATAAACAAGCAGAAGGAAGAAGAACGCGCTCAGGTTCGTAAGGCTGCACTGGATACATTCAACCAGTTGGCTGGTTCCATGTCCCAGCTGATGAACGCCATGCAGGATAGCGAGATTTCTAAGATTGAAAAACGTTATGACGCGCAGATTAAGGCAGCCCAGAAAGAAGGTAAGGATACGACCGAGCTGGAGGAGCAGAAAGAAGAGGCGATTTTAGCTGTAAAACGAAAATATGCCGATAAACAGTTTGCCCTTCAGGTATTGCAAGTCACAGCAAGTACGGCTGTGTCTGCAATGGAAGCCTATAAAGCGATGGCGGGTATTCCTGTAATTGGACCTGCTTTAGGAGCAGCTGCAGCAGCTGCAGCAGTAATAGCTGGTATGGCTCAGATTGCCGTGGCCAAGCAGCAGGCTGATGAAGCTAAAGGACTTTACACCGGTGGTTATTCGGATGACTACGTTCAGGGTTATACGGCTAAAGGCGATTCGCATGATGTGGCCGGAGTTATCCCGGTCCACAAGAATGAATTCGTAACCAATCATGAAGGTGTGGCCAACCCGCACGTAAAACAGTTCCTGGATGTGTTTGACATTGCGCAGAAAAATGGAACAATCGGTATGCTGAATACGACACAGATACTCCAGCAGGTTCGTATCCGGAGCGGGCGTTATTCGGGTGGATATACAGATGATACTACTAACTCTCTTCCGGTGGATAATGGGGGATTTTCTTCTTCTGAGATTCTGGCATGGATTAAGATTATCGCGAAAGAACTTCAGAAATCCAACATACATCTGTCTGCCATCGCTGCAAAAGACCTGACGGTTAACGTCCGTTCCGTTAGGGATGGTATTAAAAGGCTTGAAATGCTCGAGAAAAATGCCAGCCGTTGATGTCCTTTTTTATCGGGCGGTTATAGGGTAATTTTGCAATAACACAAACACAGATATATATGCAAAATAAAAAGATGACAATACAGCTTGCCATGGCCGCGTTCCTTACGGTTAGCGGCATGGTAATGCTGATAATGGGTTTATGGACACCTCCGGTCGGTGAGATACACAGTTCTGTATTAATAGCCTATGGGGAAGTGAGTACATTCGCCGGTAGCTTGTTCGGCATTGATTACACTTATCGGTATAAACTTAAAAAGAATATTAACGATGGACAAAACAACTCTTAAAAAGATTATGCCATTTGCGACAGATGCTAATATAGACAAGTTCTTGCCGCATCTGAACGATACGATGGCCACATTTGAAATTGATACCCCAATGCGTCAAGCGCATTTCCTTGCCCAAATCGCGCATGAAAGTGGTTCACTTCGTTATGTCCGTGAAATTGCTTCCGGAGAAGCATACGAAGGCCGAAAAGACTTGGTTAACGTGATGCCTGGTGATGGCCCTCGTTTCAAAGGGCGTGGCCTTATTCAGCTTACTGGCCGTACGAATTATAAACTGTTCGACGAATATACCAACCATGAGTATGATCTGTTGCACCACCCTGAACGGGTAGAGCAGCCAGACCTCGCTTCTCTGGTGGCCGGATGGTTCTGGCACCGCAATAAGCTGAATGAACTGGCCGACCGTGACCAGCTGATGAAAATCACGAAAAAAATTAACGGTGGATACAATGGCTTGGAAGACCGTGGTGAACATTTAACTCGAGCTAAGGCGGCACTTATTACATCATGAAAAAGATTGACTCAAGTAATATCTTATTTGTCATTTGCACTGGTTTTGTTTTGTTGGTTATGTTAGGGTTGATACTCCAGTCGTGCCGGACGGCACGGCTGGATGAATCAATTCAGAATGTAACTGACATTAAGACTGAGAATAAGGCTTTCGCTTTAGATGATCATGTGTCGTTATCTGGGTTATCACAAACATGGCGTGATAATTACCGTATCGTGATACGAGATTATCAGGTAGTGAATGACTCTTCTGGTCACCCTTCACCTGTACTAAGTAAAGAAACAGAATTGGTTCACGATAAGTCTTACAATCGCGATAGTACATCGCAGACTCGAGCTCAAAATCTTTCAGTTGATAGTACTTCAACAGAATCTTCCTCAGAACATAAGAATACTAAATCTGTTGATAAACAGCCTTATGTTAGTCCCTTGTTTTGCTGGCTATTTATTCCTCTTGTTTTACTCATAATTTTCTTTTATAAATCCAAATTCAAATAGTTCTTTTTGGCTGCTTGCCTGTGAAGGCCGGCAGTTTTTTTTATGTCCTTTTTCCCGGGAGGTATATAGAGTACTTTTGCTTCATGAAAATATATGAAGCAATTAAGGAGATGCACGAACTGACTAGGGCTGGGAAAAGTTTTTCCTTCAGCTTTATGTCTTATTCATACGACAGGGATAAATCACATGGGCCTGTCACGGTTCTTCACGCTCAGCTCCTTCCTGGTAATCGGACTGACCATAATCGCTATTCTGATTATATGCTTCGGTACCGCGATTTGGATACGTATGAAGAAAAAAGCTGCTGGCAGCCACTTCTTATGGAGTTTAACGGACAAGAATTAGAATTCTCATGACATACAAATACACGACACAGACACAATATTTTATTCCAGAGTTCGAAGTTGATTTTGAAAATATCATTCCATGGAATGGCCAGAATGATACCGGGCGTGATGTGCGTTTAAAGTGGGAGCGTAACTTTGGTCACATTGCTAATAATTTTAAAACGCTGGAAGAAGAACTGAGAAAGTTGTTGCGTAAGGACCGCAATGACAAGACGGAATATCTTCTTGAGATACTTGGAGGTGTCATTGCTCCATTTATTGAATCTTTTGATTTCGTTACAGGACCAATGGGGGCAGGATTCACCCTCAAGAGAAATAAAGACGGTTCTTCATACTGTGAAGTTGATAAACTGCAAGTAAGAAGAAAAGCCGTATTCCAGATGCTGTCAATTATGGAAACGGAATTATCTGGTGCTTCTTTTATGTTCAACGCCAGCGGGGCAAGGGCTACGATAACAAAGGTAGAGCGTATTGATGCGGTTCCGTTCTATTATGCGGATGGTAGCGCGAAATACTATTCAGATGGCAGCAGAGCATACGTTCAGCCATCATCCCAAGGAGCTGTATATAGGTGCTATTTTCTGACTGATGACGGCGAAACAGCAATCGAGAATCGTTTTAAACCAGGAAATTTAGTACGCTCTCAGACATTCAATATTAAGGAAGGAACGTATGAAGGCGTATCTAATCACTATTGGTGGAGATTGGTTACAGCTGTTGGTGAAAACTGGATAGATGTATCAGTGAATCATTGTGACGAAGGAAGCGATATACCCAAAGTGGGTGACGCCGTTGTTCAATTAGGTGACATAGCAGACCCAGACTATCAGAGCGCAATCGTGCTGTCTGCATACGGTGATGGTGCACCATATATAAATATGTATCAAGGTATAGACGGGTATTCTTTGTCTAATAAGGATTCTTTTTCAGTTGGATATGACCGTGTAAAGAAAGAATGTTATGTAAAGATTCATGGACGAATTTACATCGGTGATAGAGAGGGAGGCGATTATATTTCTTACTCTAAGTCTGAAGGATTAAAAGGTAAATTTCGTGAGTTGTACTTGTCTGCAGGTGATTCTGTAATAAACATAGGAGATAAAATAACTTTTGCTGTTACCGAGGAAGAAATGAAGGCTGCAATTACACAGTCTGCAGACAGTATCGCAATCTCTGTTAAAAATGACTTCCAAAAAGCGGGATTGAAGGTCACATCATCTGAAGTGTTGATTAATGCAGATAAATTCAAAATTACAGATGGGAATGGGGCTAATGCTGGACTGGTGTTTGAGTGGAAAAATGGTAAGCCTATGTTAAGAACATCCTGTGTGGATGTCGATAGTCTTAAGGTTAAACACCTGGACGGAGCTGATGGAACATTTTCCGGAACAATATCTGCAAATGGTGCTAAGATTGGAGGGTTCACTATAGACAACGGTTCCTTGAATTGGAAGGGAAGGGATTTTTTCGGCAATGATAGCAGGAGTATACGGCTTGGTGTTCCTACGGATGATAACAGTGGTATGATTGACATAAATTTCAATGGTGCGACTGACGGGAAATTTGGGGTTAAAATAATTGGAAGCAATGACGGTGGAGCATGTATCTATGCTTCAAGGAACGGTACTAGCAAGCCACATAGTTCTAATACTTATGCCGGATATTTTGACGGAGGAGTACATGTAAACGGAAATCTTTATACCAATACGATATTGTCTAATGAGTTTGGTACCGGATGGTCATTGCAAGCCGATGGCTCATATACATACAAAAAAGGAACAACGAGAACAATATCATGGACTATACAGAATGGTTCGATACCTTCAAGATATAGACTGGTTTTTGAAAATGGAATTTTAGTTGATTAATCATGAAAATAGATTTTAAGAAATTTAAGAAGTACACGAAGATAGATAAATCCGATTTCGTGGAGATTGATGTCAGAGAAATGTTTGCAGATAACATTTACAATGTGACAGGAGTTGGTATTGCTGATTTAAAATTAGCAGAAAAAATTTTTTCCAGCGATGACAATACTGAATATTCAGATGATGAAGTTGGCAGGGTAAGACATCATGCAGCGTCGCTTCTTCCATGGTTTCTTGCTGGGCTTGAGGACGCAATACATTAAATATTATGGACAAGGCAATTATAATCTACACAGTGTTAGTAATCTTATTAATCTTAATATGTCAATGATATGGAAGAATTAAGCTATACATCAAAGTTTGACGGCGAAACAACAGATGATATTCTTGGATATGCTAATGAAGGAAAAACCGAAAAAGTGAATGAGTACGTTAAAAGTATGAATGTGCAGGATTCTAAAGGGGAACCTGATACCGTGCAGGTTTATGATACGGATGGCGTGCCGCATAAGGTGTCGAAAACGGAGCTGCTGAAGAAGTCTACACTGGCTCTTCCAAAGCTGGAAGACATCTCTAGTTTTGTCGCTATTAACGCAGCCGGAAATGCCGTTGGAGTAATGACGAAGGAAGACATTGCATCAGTCCTGGCGGAACTTATTGGGATTAATAGCACGGTAACAACAATACTTCAAGTTGGGGAATCCGTTGAAATAGGAGAAACTAACACGGCAGGTATATATTTACTTTCAATTCGTGCTAGTGCTAGTAATACGGAGTATCTAGCTACGTACATATTAGCATGGGCATCCGTATATGCTGCTGGTATAACTAAAATATCTGAATATAGCTACACAAGTAATGTTACGCTAGAGGTATCCAGAACCGGTACTGACAAATATAAAATTACATATAAGACTGGGAATGTATCTTCTGTCGAGCTGAAGTATTCTCTTCGGAAATTAATATTATAGTTGTTTCCATGATGTCCAACTATTATAATGCATTCTTATATATGCTAATCCATTATCTCCACCTGCACATAATTGCATACGAATCCATCCGTCACAAGAAAATGCAACTAATATGCCATAATTCACAGGCATATTGTCCTGTTGTGAGTCAAATTTATAAACTCCGTTATTTACGTTATTGGCATCACCTTCCAAATTTAATCCAATGGCACTCAGGAAACCTGATTTTGACATTAATCCATCATTTTTTAAAGTAGCCGTTCCAATAAGTCCCGCCAGGCAGATTTAGCACTGGCGGGACTTGTTGGTGGATTTATAAGACAAAGACCAGTTTCAGAATCTTTTGATTCTTGCATAAATCAGGGCGTTTATAATATCAATAAGACCACTTATCCATCCGCTGTAAACTATCCTCCAAGTATTGTCTATGGGCTTCTATTTGTATTCAGTTCATCAAATGGATGGGTTTCGCAATTCGCCCACAACTTGGAAAATAATGCAATACATACAAGAATAAGAAATGAAGGAGGAAGTTGGACCGAATGGAAACAGATTTAAAATGAAAAGCTGTCTGAATCGGATAGAACAGCTACCGCAATCATGCAGTCTCTAATTCCATTTACATAAACTTTCCCTGACGAATCTTTCCGGAACGTGCAACTTAAAACACCGCATATTTTATTAGCTGTTAGATCACCTTCACTCTTACCCGCATCAACGTGATATAATGTATTATTACTACCATTATAAAATTCTATATCAATCAAGAGTGAACAATAACCTCCTTTTACTAGACTTGTGCCAATTAACACTTCGTCTGTGCTTCCATAGATTCTTTTGGGGTTAGCAAAATTAGAGCTACTTCCAGCTACAAGACCCTTAACATTATTACTTGCAACAGACATCAGTTCCGCCAGTGCTAAATCTGCCTGGCGGGACTTATTGATTTCCCGTTCAAATATAGAGACCGTGTCGATTTTAATACGGATGCAAATTCACTAACAGAATCAGGGTTTTATGCAGTGTATTGTTGGGGTGAAGATATAGCTTCTAAGCACTATCCGATAGAGCTTGGGCATATTATTGTTTTTCAAGATGGAGCGGGTGGCTCTGTTTCTCAGCTTGCAATTTCAGACAACGGTACATCATACACAAGAATGAGCTGGGGTATTGACAACTGGAGTGCATGGAGACAACTAAGCTGATTAAGCTATCTTTTTCCAATTTGACCAAGTTTTACTTGATTGATTATATGTTCTAGTAAATAGTGAACCATCAGCATAGTTGCATTTTAATTGCAATTTGCAATCTACATTGAAAGATAAAAAAACTCCATAAACACCTGTACCATCATTGTAAGAATAACCATATCCTGAGCCTATATCGTTAAGATCCTGGTCACCAATATTTCCCAGATAACGGAATGTTCCAGCCTGTTGTAGTCCGTTCTTTATGTCTGTTACTGTTCCGATAAGTTCCGCCAGTGCTATTATTTTATGAATCCCAAATAAATAGCTATTTTCGGCGGAAAAATGGAAAAAATTCGATACCGCCTTGTTTACAATAGAAAGAATCACTTAAATAAGCAAGGAACAGCCCTTGTGCAGGTAGAAGCCTCTTTGAATCAGCGTAAAATATACTTCAAGACAAACATCTATCTACGGCCGGTGCACTGGGATAAGCAGATAGCACAAGTATGTAACCACCCTCATGCAAATGACCTTAATTCCATGTTGTTTGAGTTTATACTGCATCTTCAAGGTATAGAACTATCGTTATGGAAACGTGGAATACAACCGACTTTAGCTTTACTTCGTGATGCGATAAAGAAAAATACCCCCGTTAATGTTACCTTCCCTATATTCGCTAAAGAATATGTTAAGCACTCAGACAGACGCCAAAGTACGAAAGATAACCTGATAACGACTATCAATGTCCTGCAGGAGTTCCGTCCTGGATTGGATTTTAAGGATATCACGTACACATTCCTGAAGGATTTTGAAGCGTATCTAAGAGAGAAAGGCAATGGGGTGAACACGGTTGCCAAACACCTTCGCCAGCTTCGGACGCTAGTCAATGAAGCAATAAATCAGGGATACATTCATGCCGATGCTTACCCGTTCCGCAAATTTAAGATTAAGCAGGAGAAAGGTCGGCACGAGTTCTTGACTCCGGACGAATTAAGGAAGCTGGAAAACCTGGAAGTGCATGAACAGAAGCTACGTCACGTGTTGGATGCGTTCCTGTTCTGTTGCTATGTAGGATTGCGGTTCTCGGATTTCTGCCAGCTTACACCAGCAAATTTTATCAAGATAAATGGAAACCGTTGGCTGCACTTCAAATCCATCAAGACCGGAATCGAACTCCGGCTTCCGTTACATCTGCTTTTCGAAGGGAAAGCACTCACAATATTAGACCGTTACAACATAGAAGAATTTGCCAGCCTTGGATGCAATTCAGACGTGAACAAATACCTCGCACAGATAGCAGAAATGGCACGCATAAAGAAGCACATAACCTACCACACGGCCCGTCATACATGTGCTACATTACTCATTCATCAAGGGGTTCCGATAACTACGGTACAAAAGCTGCTCGGACATACTTCGGTCAAGACTACTGAGATATATTCGGAGGTTCTTTCATCAACAATTTTACGCGATTTGAAGGCTGTCAAAACCCGGAAAAAACGGCTCGATTTTCAGCCAAATTTTGTCGCTCGGTAGAATCTGGGTAGAAATTAATAATCTACCGAGATTCTACCCAATTAGATTATATATTCTCGTTTATGAAATCGAGAATTCGTTTTTATAATTCTATACGTAGTAATTCACATAGAATTTTTTGTGCGTCTACAATAGATTTTACAGATTGATGACTCTCTGCATAATAGCATAAAGTGCTTGCTGCTTCAGAGAGTCCTTCAATCATGTCCAAAATTTCTTCTTCATTGTAATTTATGCGTCTAATTATATCCGCCACTGTTATACTGTCTATTTTTATATTCTTTTCCATTTTAGAAAATTTTAATGATGTCTCGAGTGCGTAACATCATCAAAATTATATCAAAAATCCCCCTCATAACTTTTGATGATTTCGTTCGCTTTTTGAATGTCGTGTGGGGTGTAGGTGTCTGTCATCAGAATACTGCTGTGACGCGCCTGATCACGAACACTTAACACATCCTGGTGCCGTAACATGTCAGTGATACCGGTGTCCTTCAGACTGTAGAATTTATAAGTATCTGGCAAGCTCAAATCCTTCCTAACATACCTAGCCCAATAATCGCGGAATATTTTTTCTGAGACTTTTTTTCTTCCTGGAATGAATCCGTCAGAAAATAAATAGTAGTTGGATGGTGATGAAAAAATATCAAGGTCAAGCATGAGGTGTATAACCTTAACTGGTAAGGTGATTGTTCCGTCTTTCTTATTCTTTGAAATGGTATCCTCGATATAAATTGTCTGTTTGGCCAGATTGATATTCCCGATTTTAAGACGAGCCATTTCGGCCGGTCGAATGAAACAGTAATATAGAATGTAGCTGGCAAGTAAGAAGTGTTTGTTCTTCTTCTCGAGATAATCATGTATCATGTTCAGATGGTGTGGCTCGATTGTCTTCCTTTTTTTCTTCTTGGCTCCACGCCCTAATACAGATAAACCTTCTGTGGGTACAGTCTTTAGAAAATTCTTTTGGCAACACCAATGGCCAAACTGTCTGAGGAACCCGAGGTAATTATCATGAGTAAATGCGGTATTATCACGATTGATATATATTTCATCCAGAAATTGAACGCAAAAATCCTTGTCGAACTGATATATGTAGGTAATGGGGATAAGTCTCTTATCGTTCCAGTCCATCATGTTCTTCAGGTAAGATGCGAGCGATTTATGTGTCTCATATCTGTATGTCCCATCCTTTAGCAGCTTATCAATGTATTGCCGGTATTTCTCGCAACAGTCACGGAACAGCATATACGCTGTGCCGTTTTCTTTTTCTATCCATGGGTTCCAGCCCATGATGAGTTTTTCGGTGAGTCTCTTGATTAAGTCGTTTGCGTACTTTTTTCGCTGTTTCGGCTCGATGGCATTAAGTTTAATTCTCTTGCGCTTCATCCGACCTTCAGCCGGATCGTACGCATTAAAACTGATATAGGTTTCACGGCCACAATGAAGTGTTGGTGGCGTGTAGCTCTTGATTTTTTCGAGTGTAGACATTTTTTTTTAACGAGAATTAAGTCGATAATTCCCGCTAAACAGTGAATAATAGTTGTGAATACATTGTGGGTCAACGTAATAATCTGAGGGGTAAATCCGATAAATTTATATCTTTGCCGGAAAGA
>OGHB01000204.1_pt1 | contig 42053 bp, 47 predicted proteins | sample 1571451 | NCBI WGS metagenome assembly OGHB01 (sample SAMEA2582071, study PRJEB24529) | metagenome | biome: Human gut stool | place: China | collected 2011
CGGCCACCTGCAAGCCCACCGACGTTGTGAGGCCCATCCTCGAAGAGCAGGGCCTTGCGCCTTACTTCTCCTTCGTGGGCGGCGCGTCCATGGATGAGAGCCGCGACAATAAGACCGACGTCATCCGCCACGTCCTCGCCCAGCCCGTCATGCAGGACAAGCGGGTGCTGATGGTGGGCGACCGCCGGGACGATATGCAGGGCGCTGTGAACTGCGGGCTGGACGCCGCCGCTGTGCTCTATGGCTACGGCGGCAGGGAAGAGGTCGCCCCCTTTGCGCCGGTCTTCATGGCCGCTGACTGCAAAGAGCTGACGGACTGGGCGCTCCGCCCGGTGGACGAGCCTTCCCATTCCTGAAACGAGAGGGATTGAATCTATGAGTCAAAAAAGACAACAACAAAACGAAACCATGACTCCCATGCAGCATCGGGCCGTTCTGGTCTGCATCCTCTGCGTGCTGGCGGTGCTGCTGACCTTCGGCATCACCACCACCCTTCTCAAAAAGGGCGGCGAGGAGCCTGCCCCCTCCGTCTCGGAGCCCGTGGCAGACCCCACCCCCGGCGAAGACCTGTCGAGCCATTACCAGATCGACAACGCCTCCACCGCCCTGCTGACGGAGACCGCCGACGCCGGTACGGACTATCTGAACAACACCCTCTTTCTGGGCGATTCCAACACCGTCCGCCTCTATAACAACGGCCTCATCTCCTTGCAGCAGTTCTGCGCCAAAGAGGGCATCGGCACCCAGGTCGCGCTCAACGAGGGCATCGTTACCTTTAAGAAGGACTCCAACCACTACACCATCCCTCAGGCGGTGGCCATGATGAAGCCTCGCCGTGTGGTCATGACCTTCGGCACCAACGACACCGGGATGGAAGTCTCGGACTTCATCGCCCACTACACGGCCCTCATCCAGGCCATCCAGCAGAGCTACCCCTACACCGACATCATCGTCAACACGGTGCCGCCGGTCCCGGTCGACCACTCCAACTACCCCCACATGGACCAGGCCAAGATCGACGACTTCAACATGGCCCTTCTGGATCTCTGCGAGCAGCTGGGCGTCCGCTTCCTCAACTCCGCCGAAGCCCTCAAGGGCAGCGACGGCTACGGCATCGCGGACTACTACACCAGCGGCGACATCCACCTCAAGAGCGCCGGCCTCAAGGCAGTGCTGAACTATCTCCGCACCCACGCCCTGCAGACCGAGGACCGCCGCCCCGACACCAACAACATCCCCACCCGCACCATGGAGTATGTCTCCAACCCCAGCTCCGCCGTGGCCGCTCCCAGCTCAGAGGCGGTCAGCTCCAGCGAGAGTCAGGCCGAGAGTGCCAGCAGCTCGGAGAGCTCTTCCAGCGAGAGCACCAGCGAGGACAAAAAGTACGAGGCCCGCTACCGTGTGGATAGGAACGGCGGCGGCACTCTGAGCGTCGGCAATGACACCGGCAACAGCTCTGTGACCTACACCGTCACCGACCCCGACAAATCCATCACCGTGACCGCTGTCCCGGCGGAGGGCCACGTCTTCGTCAAGTGGAGCGACGGCCTCACCAGCAAGACCCGCACCGACACCGACTTCAAGCAGAATCTGGACGTCACGGCAGTCTTCGGCACGGCCTCCGTCCACATCACCAGCGAGGGCAAGGGCGCTGTGGGCAGCTCCTACACCTTCAAGGCGGCTTTGAGCGGCAAGTACGCCAAGACCGAGAACCTGCGCTGGTACGCCAACGGTCAGGAGGTCACGCAGGCCGCCGGCAAGTCCAGCATCACGGTGGTGGTGGACAGCTCCATGGTCAACGCTTCTTATAAGATCCACGCCGTCGTCACCTACAACGACTGCAAGGTGAGCAGCAACACCCTGACCATCACCATCGGCAGCGGTGTGACCAGCGAGTCCGGCTCCACCAGCAGTTCGTCCTCGTCCCATGCCGGTTCTTCCGGCAGTACATCCTCTTCGTCTTCCTCTGCAAGTTCGGGCAGTGCTTCCCACAGCACCAGCAGTTCGTCGTCGGCATCGTCCAGTACGTCGTCTGGCAGCTCCAAGGCAGAGTCGGAGTCCGAAAGCAAGGCCGAGTCTAAAGCTGAGTCTAAGGCAGAATCCAAGACTGAGAGCAAAGCTGAGTCTAAGGCAGAGTCCAAGGCCGAGAGCGAAGCAGGATCCAAGGCCGAAAGCAAGTCGGAAGCCTCCGCCAGCAAGGAAGCCGAAAGCAAGGCAGAATGACGCCCCGCACCTTCCTCTGCAAAGCCGCATAGGCTGAGCCGAGAGGAGGCGAGCGGATGTTCCGTGAAGAAATGCAAGTCCTCGGCCTGCCCGGCGCAGAAGATGTGACCGACGGCAGCGTGGACTACTACGACATGGATTGGGAAAACGTCGAGAACGGCGTGACGGAGGAGCGGATGGCAAAGTGCATCGCAAAAGAGTGCGCCTGCACGCCACACTGCAAGTGCAGCGGGAACCTGCCGGACCAGTCCGACGACGAAGCCTATGAAATGACGTTGGAATGATAAAAAATACGAGAAGCCAGCTCTGCCGGGCGGGGCTGGCTTCTCGCTGTTCTTAAACCGCAGACCGCAGCCGCGCCCGCTCAAAGCGGCAGGCGGCTCGAAAAATGATAGAGAAGGGAAAGAAACATGGCAAAATATTATTGCATCCTCTTCGATGCAGACAATACGCTCCTGGACTTTGACGCCGCCGAGAACAAGGCGCTGGCTGAGACGCTGGTGGAATACGGCATCGAGCCGGACGCCGGGACGGTGCAGACCTACCGGGACATCAACTCGGAGCTCTGGCGTCAGCTGGAAAAGGGCCAGATACGCCGCGACAAGCTGATGGGGGAGCGCTTCACCCGCTTCCTCAAGGCCATCAACGCAGCCGGTGACGGCGTGGAGATGAACCGCTGCTACCTCGACCACCTGTCCTCCCACCCCGACCTGATGACCCCCAATGTGCTGGACGTCCTCGGGGAGCTTTCCGAGGTGGCGACGCTGGCCATCGTGACCAACGGCTTCGAGAAGGTGCAGAGCCGCCGGGTGGCAGAATCCGGCATCGGGGCCTACCTTGAGGACGTCTTCATCTCCGAGAAGCTGGACAGCGAGAAGCCCAGCCGCCGCATCTTCGACTCCGCCCTCCGCGCTCTGGGCGTGGAGAACCGGGAGCACGTCCTGGTGGTGGGCGACGGCCTCACCAGCGACATTCAGGGCGGCGTGAACGCGGGCCTCGACACCTGTTGGTTCAACCCCGGCCACGCCGAGAACCCGGGCAAGGTGAGCCCCACCTACGAGATCGCCTCGCTGGAAGAGCTCTACCCGCTGGTGATGGAGCCGGAAGAGCTGGCGAACCTCGGCCTCAAGCACCGCCGTCATCAGCTGTAACGGCGGGAATGTCTCGATCCACCCTACTGGAAAAGAACACGGAAGAACGATATGCTGATTCATTTGGAAAAACTCGGAAAGAGCTTTGGCGAGAAAGTCGTCCTGCACGACGTGAGCGCCAGCGTGGAAAAAGAAGACCGCATCGGCATCGTGGGCCAGAACGGCGCAGGCAAGACGACCCTGCTCAAAATCCTGACCGGCGTCTACACCGACTATGACGGCGAGTTCAGCGTGACCCACGGCGTGACGCTGGGCTATCTGGAGCAGAACGCAAAGCTCGATGTCACGCTGGATATTTACGGGGAGATGCGCTCTTCCTTCGCCCCTGTGCTGGACGCCATGGCCCAGATGCAGATCTTGGAAAAGAAGATGGCGGCCTCTCCCGACGACGCCGCCCTTCTCGAAAAGCACGACGAATTGCAGAACATCATCGACGCCGCCGACGGCTACAACATGGACGTCAACATCAAGAAGGTGCTGTCCGGCATGGGCTTTGCACAGGATACCTGGAGCAAGAACGTGGGCGTCCTCTCCGGCGGTGAGCTGACCCGTCTCCGTCTGGCCAAGCTCCTCCTTGAGAAGCCGGACGTCCTCATTCTGGACGAGCCCACCAACCATCTGGACTTCGCCACCATGGAGTGGCTGGAAAACTACCTCAAGGGCTACTCCGGTGCCGTTCTGGTGGTCAGCCACGACCGCTATTTCCTCGACAACGTTTGTACCAAGATCTGGGAAGTCTCGTTCCAGACCATGACCACCTATAAGGGCAACTTCTCGGCCTATCTGCCCCAGAAGGAAGCCGCCGACGCCCTGCGCCAGAAGCAGCACGACGCCGACGTGGCGCTGGCCGAAAAATTGCAGGACTACATCGACCGCAACCTCGTCCGCGCCTCCACCACCAAGATGGCCCAGAGCCGCCGCAAGCAGCTGGAAAAGCTGGAGATCACCGAGGCCCCTCAGGACGAGACCAACCAGCTCAAGTTCCGCTTCGAATACGACGTGGAGCCGTGGAATGAGCTGGTGCTGCTCAAGAACCTGACCATTAAGATCGGCGGCCGCACCCTGCTGGAGCCCTTCACCTATACGGTCTGCCGCGGCCAGCGGCTCATCATCGCCGGCCCCAACGGCGCAGGCAAATCCACCCTGATGCAGGTGCTGGACGGCAAGCGCCGCCCCTCCGGCGGCATGGTGCGCCTTGGCACCGGCGCACGGCCCAGCATCTTCGCCCAGCAGCAGAACCGCATCGGCGCGGGCCGCGTCATCGACGTCATCTGGAACAAGTACCCCCGGATGACCGAGCTGGAAGTCCGCAGCCATCTGGCAAAGCTGGGCTTCCGGGGCGAGACGGTCTTCAAGCCCTGCGAGGCCCTGTCCGGCGGCGAGCTGGCCCGACTGCGCTTTGCAGAGATCGTGCTGGAACGCCCGAACCTGCTGTTCCTGGACGAGCCTACCAACCATCTGGACATCTACACCCGCGAGAATCTGACCGAGGCGCTGATGGCCTACACTGGCACGCTGCTCCTCGTCACCCATGACCGCCACCTGATGAACAGTCTGGCCTGCCCCATCCTCTACCTCGAGGACGGCAAGGCGGTCATCTACCCCAGCTATGACGCCCTGATGGGCCGCGCCGCTCCCGCCCCCGTGGCCGAGAAGAGCAGCGAACCCGCCAAGGCGGGCTACGGCAAAGAGCAGCGCCGCCGCCGGGCCGAGCTGCGCGCTAAGATCAAAGCCTGCGAGGACGAGATGGAAGCCTGCGGCGCCCGCGAAGTGGAGCTGGAAAACGAGATAAACTCGCCGGAAGTCTACAACGACCCCCAGCTTTTGCGGGAAAAGAGCGACGAGCTCAGCGACCTGCGCTTCCATCAGGACGAGCTTTTTGCCGCATGGGAAGCCGCTGTGGAAGAGCAGGAGCAGTACGAGCAGACCGCCGGCGGCGAAGAATGACCGATGCAGCAAAGGGGGAGAGCCGATGGCAAACCGAAACCATGACCCAAAGAAAACACACGAGGTCGCACTTTCCGGCCTGCTGTTTGCGCTGGCGATGGCGCTTTCCTTCATCGAAGGCACACTGGTCATCCCGGGCCTTGCGCCGGGCATGAAGCTGGGCCTTGCGAATATCGTGGTGATGTATGCACTGTTCTTCATGGGGGCGCGGCAGGCGCTCTATCTCGACCTGCTCAAGGCGCTATTCGTCTTTCTCGTCTCCGGCTGGACGGCAGGCTTCCTCTCGCTCTGCGGCGGACTGCTGTCCCTGCTGGTGATGTGGGTGCTCTACTATAAGCTCCCGTTCCGGCCCACATGGTTCATCCTGTCGGTCTGCGGCGCACTGTCCCACAACATCGGCCAGCTGCTTGGCGCGGGGCTCATCCTGTCCTCGGCCATGTCGCTGTACTATGCGCCGGTGATGCTGGTGCTGGGCCTTGTCATGGGCGCCCTCACGTCGCTGACCCTTCGGGCCATCCTGCCCGCACTGGGCAGACTGGGCTACAACACCCGGGAAAAGCGCTGAACAGTTGCATCTGCAAACATTTTTCGCTATAATAAAATGATAGATTTGATATGACCCTACAAAAAAGCCGCCCTTATGGATGACTCGCATCCGAGGGACGGCTGGGAGGTTTTGTACTATGTCTGAAAAAGTTACGGTCAAGGTGGAGCGGAGCGTCCTCCACCTTCCGGCCATCGCCCTGCGCGGGCTGGTGGTCTTCCCCAACAATCTACTCCACTTCGAGGTGGGCCGCGAGAAGAGCATCGCCGCCGTGGAGTGGGCCGTCAGCAACAACTCTGACGTCTTCCTCGTGGCACAGAAAGAGATGAAGGTCGAGGACCCCAAGGCCGCCGACCTCTATACTTACGGCGTCGTGGCCGAGGTCAAGCAGGTGATGCGGGTGTCGAATGACCTCGTCCGCATCCTGGTCGAAGGCAAATACCGCGCCAAACTCTCCGAGATGGAGGACGACGGCAGCTTCCTGCTGGCCACCGTCCGCCCGGCCCCGGTCAAGATGGCGAAGCCCGAGGAGCTGCCGGAGGCGGACGTCCTCGTCCGCAACGTCAAAAAGAGCTTTGACGATCTGCTGGCTCTGAACCCCCACATCGGCAAGGACGTGGTGTTTGCCATCACCACCAGCACCGACGCCGCTTTCCTGTCCGAGTACATCCCGGCCAACCTCCTGTTCCGCTTCGAGGATAAACAGGCCATTCTGGACGAAGGCACCCTGATGGGCCGTCTGCATCTGCTCATCGAGAAGATGCACCGGGAGCGCCGGATGCTCGAGATCGATAAGGAGATCGCCCAGAAGGTAGACGAGGCGATGGATAAGAACCAGCGCGACTACTACCTCCACGAGCAGCTCCACATGATCAGCGAGGAGCTGGGCGAGGACGACGATACCACCGCCGAGGCCGAGGAGTACCGCCGGAAGATCACGGCCCTCCATCTGGACGAGGATCGGGAAAAGAAGCTTCTTAAAGAGGTGGACCGCCTCTCCAAGATGCAGAGCAGCAATCAGGAAGGCACGGTCATCCGCACCTATCTGGACACCTGCCTCGACCTGCCCTGGAACACCTTCACCGAGGACGATCTGGACATCGCCAAGGCCCAGCGCGTGCTGGACCGGGACCACTACGGCCTGAAGAAGGTCAAGGACCGCATCCTCGAGGTGCTGGCCGTCCGCAAGCTGGCCCCCGATGTGAAGGGCCAGATCATCTGCCTCGTTGGCCCTCCGGGTGTCGGCAAGACCAGCATCGCCCGCTCCATCGCTGAGAGTCTGAACCGCAAGTATGTCCGCATCAGCCTCGGCGGCGTGCGGGATGAGGCCGAGATCCGCGGCCACCGCCGCACCTACATCGGCGCGATGCCCGGCAAGATCATCAACGCCATGATCTCTGCCAAGAGCTCGAACCCCCTGATGCTTCTGGACGAGATCGACAAGCTGGCAGGCGACTTCCGGGGCGACCCGGCGGCCGCTCTGCTGGAAGCCCTCGACCCCGAGCAGAACAGCACCTTCAACGACCATTTCATCGATATGCCGTTTGATTTGAGCCATGTGCTCTTCATCACCACGGCCAACGACCTCGGTGCCATCCCCGGCCCGCTGCGCGACCGTATGGACGTCATCGAGCTGCCCAGTTACACCCGGGTGGAAAAGTACAACATTGCCCGGAAGCATCTGGTCCCCAAGCAGCTGGATGCCTGCGGCCTGACCGGCAAGGTCACCTTCTCCCAGAGCGCCCTCTACGGCATCATCGACGGCTACACCCGCGAGGCCGGCGTCCGCAATCTGGAGCGCACCATCACCAGCGTCCTGCGCAAGTGCGCCCGGAAAATTGCTTCCGGCGAGGCGGAGAATGTCTCCGTCACCGGCACCAGCCTCGAAAAGCTGCTGGGACCCCGCATGGTCAAGCCCGAGTTCCTCAACCGCACCAATGCCATCGGCATCGCCAACGGTCTGGCATGGACCAGCATCGGCGGCGAGACCCTGCCCATCGAGGTGCAGGTCATCGACAACGGCAGCGGCAAGATCACCGTCACCGGTTCTCTGGGTGACGTGATGAAGGAGAGCGCCCAGCTGGCCATCACCTATGCCCGCGTCCATGCCGCAGAGTACGGCATCGACTCCGAGCGCCTCAAGAAGTGCGACCTGCACATCCACGCCCCGGAGGGTGCAGTCCCCAAAGACGGCCCCTCTGCCGGCGTCACCCTGACCACGGCCCTCATCTCCTGCCTGTCCGGCATCCCGGTGCGGGGCGATGTAGCCATGACCGGCGAGATCACCCTCCACGGCAATGTGCTTCCCATCGGCGGCCTTCGCGAGAAGAGCATGGCTGCTTACCGCGAGGGGATGAAGACCGTCCTCATCCCGAAGGACAACGTGTCCGATCTGTACGAGGTGGACGACGAGGTCAAGAAGAACATCGAGTTCCTGCCCATGTCCAACCTGTCGCAGGTCCTCGCCGCAGCCCTCCTCAAGCCCAAGACGGTGTCTGCGGGCCACCCCCGCACCAGGAAGGTAAAGCCCGCCGAGGCTGCAGCCCTGCCGCAGACGGCTGAAAAGCCGCAGCCGGGCGCGGTCTGCTGAGACGAAAGGAGCGAAGCTATGAACTATAACAAAGCGGATTTCATTGCAAGCTACGGCATTTCCAGCCAGCTGCCCGAGAGCGACCGCCCGGAGCTGAGCTTCTCCGGCCGCTCTAACGTGGGCAAATCCAGCCTCATCAATAAGCTCTGCAACCGCAAGAATCTCGCCCGCGTGTCCAGCACGCCGGGCAAGACGGCTACCATCAACTTCTACGCGGTGGATGACTGCTACTTCGTGGACCTGCCCGGCTACGGCTATGCCAAGGTGAGCAACGCCGACCGTGAGCGCTGGGACGACCTCATCAACAGCTACTTCGAGGCTCAGCGCCACCACACCCTGCTGGTCCAGCTCATCGACTGCCGTCACGCCCCCAGCGCCGATGACATCCAGATGCTGCATTATCTCCACTACCACAACATTCCCTTCGTCGTGGCCCTGACCAAGGCCGACAAGCTCAAGAAGAGCCAGCTGGCCCAGACGCAGGAGGAGTTCGAAAAGCTCTGCCTGCCCTATGGCTGCCAGAAGGTGGTGCTGACCAGCGGCGAGAGCGGCTACGGCATTCCGGAGCTGCAGGCGGTGCTGAACGCAGCCGTCGCCGCCGAGTACGAGGCAAACGCAGAGGACGCGGAGTAACGCAATGGCTTACAACGAATTTGCTTATTTTTACGATGAGTTCAACGGCGAGGCCGACTACGAGGCCTTGTATGCCCACATCAAAAAAGAGCTGGAAGCCCACGGTATCCATGACGGCATCCTCGCAGATCTGGGCTGCGGGACGGGGGAGCTGACCCTGATGCTCACTCAGGCGGGCTATGATATGATCGGCATCGACCAGTCGGAGGAGATGCTCTGCGTCGTCCGGGACAAGGCCGAGCAGCTTGGCCTTTCCGGCGGCCTGCTTCTTTTGCGGCAGGACCTGCTCAAGCTCGACCTCTACGGCACCATCCGGGGTGCGGTGTCCACCTTCGACACCTTCAACCACATCCCGGATCTGGACAAAGCCATCGCCAACGCCGGTTTCTTTATGGAAAAGGGCGGTGTGCTCCTGTTCGATATGAACACGCCCTATAAGCACCAGAACGTGCTGGGCGAAAACGTCTTTACGTTTGAAGAAGAGGACGCCTCCTGCGTCTGGCGCAACCATTACAGCGCCGCCGACCGCAGGGTGGAGATCAGCGTGGACATCGACTACCGCGAGACGGGGGAGCACTTCCACGAGCAATTCTACGAGTACACCTACGACCTCGACACCATCCGCGCCGCTCTGGAAAAGCATGGTTTTGCGCTGGAAAGTGTCTGCGACGGCGAGAGCTTTGGCCCTCTGACCGACGAGAGCGAGCGCTATTTCTTCTGCGCAGTCAAACAGTATACCCAACTGGAGGATAAATAATATGTCGAATCTTATCCGCGGCATTTCTGAAAACGGCGGTGTCGTGTTCTGCGGCGTGGACTCCACTGAGATCGTCCGCACGGCAGAAAAGCTGCATACCACCAGTGCCACCTGCAGCGCAGCCCTTGGCCGTCTGCTCACCGGTGTCTCCCTGATGGGCGCGATGCTCAAGGATGATGGCGACTCCATCACCCTGCGCGTGTCCGGCGGCGGCCCGGCTGGCGTCGTCATCGCCTGCACCGACGCACACGGCGACGTCAAAGGCTGCATCGACCACCCGCTGGTCGAGCTTCCCGCAAAGGAGAACGGACATCTGGACGTGGGCGGCGCAGTCGGCAAAGACGGAGTTCTGACCGTCATCCGGGACAACAAGCTCCAGAAGGAGCCGACGGTGGGACAGGTGCCGCTGGTGTCCGGTGAGATCGCCGAGGACATCACCAGCTACTACGCCTACAGCGAGCAGATCCCCACTGTGTGTGCGCTGGGCGTTCTGGTGGACAAGGATCTGTCCATCGCCTGCGCCGGCGGCTATCTGCTGCAGCTCCTGCCGGGCGCGACCGATGCCGAGATCACACGTCTGGAGCAGAACATCGCCGCCATGCCTTCCGTCACCGAGATGCTTCGGGCAGGGAAGACCCCGCAGGATATGATGGAGCTGGCAATGGCAGGCTTCGACCCGCAGGTCCTCGATACCCGCGAGGTGAAGTATCAGTGCGACTGCAGCGAGGAGCGCACGAAGGATATGCTCCTCAGCCTTGGCCGCAAAGAGCTGGTAAAGCTCCGGGACGAAGACCCGAAGTGTGAGGTGGTCTGCCACTTCTGTCACACGAAGTATGAGTTCGACCTGAACGAGCTTCTGGCCGAGACGACCCCGGAAGAGAAGTAACAAAAATCCATAATCATAAATCGCCGCATGGCCGGAGCAGATGTGCTCGGGGCTGTGCGGCGTTTTCATTTGCAGATGTCGGCGGTGATGGTGTAGACGACCCGGTAGTGGAGGGTGTTTTCTTCGACAGAGACGTCCTCTTTGCGGGCCAGAAGCTCAAAATCAGGCCAATTTTGCTGTAAAGCTTGTTTACTTTGCAGCCTTGTGAGGGCCAGAGCCTGCTCTTCGGTTCGCTCCAAATCAGTGGAGATTTTGTAATAATATGTCGTTTCTTCGATAAAAACAGGAATGGGGAGCCCGAAGGCTTCTGGCTGGTAGTGTCGGACGACGGCTGCGGCCTCTGCCTTGCCTGGAGCAGGATGCAGGGAGGGCAAAGCGATCGCATGACCGTCCCAGAAGAGCGTCCGATGCACGGCCTGCTGCCCTGTGAGCTGTTCGATGGGCAGCGTCAGGGCAGTATCCTGCTCGTTTTCCCACTCGAACTGCGCCCGGACGCTGCCCGCCGCAGGCTGAAAGATGAGCGTTCCGTCCCGTTCGGCGCGGGCTGTCCCGATGAGGCCCTGACCGGCTTCTACGGCCTGGCCGGGGACGACGAGCATCGTCCCGCTGACGAGGTTGGTGCGAACGACCGTGCCGGACACCCTGGCCCGGAGGCCGTGGAGCGTCCCGGCCGCGATGTCCGGCACCGGTTTAGCCGCAGCCGCTTCCGCCACCAGCTTTCCCTTCATAAAGTTGAGGCTGGCCCAGGAAAACTCACCGCTCTGGAGCAGAGCGTATTCTCCGGCGGCGAGCTTTTCCTGTGTGACGGCATTTCCCGGGAAAAGCCCTGCCTCCCACAGGACGACGGCGGCCCGCGCCTGCTGGCCGGGCGTCAGGCCCACCGGTTCGACGAACCAGACAAAGCCCTGCAGCCAGAGCAGCAGAGGGAGAAAGACAAGGCATCCGGCCCAGAGCCCCCGCCGCCGGAGAAGGGGACGGATGCAAAAGAAAAGACCCCGCCGTTTTTGGATGCGCAGCCGCACCCGCCGTCTGCGGGCCAGAGCGGCCAGTTTCCGATAATGCCATGCGGCGCACCGGGCCGAGAACCCGCCGGGCCGGGGAACGATGTTGGAGAGGTGCAGCCCGCCAGAGGCCGCCGCAGTCAGCAGACCTTCGACATCGCCGTTCTGCGCCGCAAAGGTGACGCCTGCCCAGAGCTGAGTCCATTCCATGGTAGAAAGCTCCTATTCCTTTGAAAAATCGGTCCGCAAGATCTGCCCCCGCAGGGTGAGCCTCCGGGCGGAGAGTGTCTCTATCTTCAAATCATCGCCGTAGACCGTCAGAGTGCCGTGTCCCAGCTCGAGGCAGAGCCTGCCTTCTTCGTAGGAGCGGATGCGCCGGAACTGCTCGATCTCCATCCTTCTGCCACTCAGGTAGACCGAAGCCCGTCCGTAGAAGTCCCCGGGCGGCTGACGGAACATCCGCCGGAACCAGCCGCGCAGGGAATGCTTTTGCTCTCGTTTCCTTCCCACGCTGCTCCCTCCCGCCATGCAAACCGCTGCCAATTACCACATATATATGGAAATGGAGGGTGCGCGTATGATTCAGAAAGAGAAAATCCGGGGCGTGGGGTATTTTTTGATGGCGCTGGCCACGGGTCTGCTGCCGTTTGCCGCGCCGGATGCCTGCGCACAGGCCCTGCGGGAGGGGCTGGCGCTCTGCGGCGGCCCGCTGCTGCTTTCGCTGTTTCCATTCCTCATCGTGTCCACGCTGCTCATCCAATGCCCGGCGGCGGATGTGCTGGGGCTGCCCTTCTGCCCAGTTGCAAGGCTCATCGGGGTCCGCGCTCCGGCGGCTGGGCGGGTGCTGCTCATCGGCTCTCTGGGCGGCTTTGCCCCCGCAGCAAGTGCTGCCGCCGAGGCCGTCCGCTCCGGGCAGCTCACCGCGCGGGAGGCCGATGCGCTCCTTCCGGCCTGCGTCTGTTCCAGCCCGTCCTTTGTGATACTGGCTGTCGGGCAGTCCATGCTGGGCAGTGCAGAGCTGGGCGTCCTGCTGTTCCTTGCACAGGTGGCGGCGGGCTATCTGTCCGCCGCGCTTCTGGCGCGGCTGGGAGGGACGCTTGGGTCAATGGCGCACTCCGCTCTCCCGACCGCTTCGCAGCCTCTCCGGCTGGACGGCATCATCGCGCAGGCGTCCCAGACCTACCTCAAGCTCTGCGGTTTCGTCCTGCTTTTCCGGATGCTGGCCGCAGGAGCGGGGGAAGCACTGCCCTCCGGTGCAGGCGTTTTATGCGCGATGTTTTTGGAGGTCTGCTCTGGTTGTGACCTGGCTGCGAAAAGCGGCCGGTTCGCCAGTATGCTGTGCTGCGCGGCGCTGAGCGTGCAGGGGCTTTCTGTTCTGATGCAGGTGCGGACCATCTGCCCGCCCGAGATGACCCTCCGCCCGCTCTACCGCGCCCGGCTGCTCCATCTGCCGCTTTCGCTGTTGGTATTTTATCTTCTCCTTCCTCAGCGGGCGCAGGAAACGTTCAGCACCCTGTGCGGCCGCGTGACCATGATGCGCCGCCTCCCGCCCGACTGTGCGCTGATGGTGTTTCTCGGCTGCTGCTTTGTGGTCTGTGAGCTGAGCCGCGTCCTTGCAAAGGAGCCGAATCAAACACAGAGGGACAAAGTTGCGAATCAATCTTGACAGCTCCCGGCTTTTATGGTAAAATATCACACGTTGCAGAGATCGCAATGTGCTACTGTGGCTCAGCCGGTAGAGCAGCTCACTCGTAATGAGCAGGTCGTCCGTTCGAATCGGATCAGTAGCTCCAAAGTAAAATCCCCGAAAAGTGGCTTCGTGCCTGGCTTTTCGGGGATTTTTGTTTGGCTGGGAGATAGCCTTCGGAGGGGAATGTGGGCGCTAATTGCCCTAATTTCCCGGAAAGTTTTTTTGAAATGCAAGTCAAGATGCAAGTCAAAAAGGGCAAGAAACAAGTCAGCCGGACTGTGTACAGGACTTTTTGAGGTAAGTGTCCAGACGATTTATTTTCTTCTTCTTGAATTTTTTGTCGAGGGCGGTATAGATGCCAAGCGTGACCGAGATGTCTTTGTGGCCCATCTGGTCGCGGGCGGTCATGACGTCCACACCGGCAAAGTACATCAGAGTGCAGAAGGTATGGCGGAGCTGGTGCGGGGTGAAGGTGTCGATGCGCATGGGCAGGCCGCCCGGGCGATTTTTGTTCTGCTGGCCGTCGTAGCCGTACTTGACGTTCAGGTCGCGCATATAGCTTTCCCACAGACGCTTCCAGCCCTGCTCGGTCATCTGCTGGCCTTTGTGGTTGTGGAGCACATAGAAGCAGCCATCCTGCTGGGTGCGAAGATAATCGACAAGAACTTTGGGGATGCTGACGACGCGGACGCCGGCAGGCGTCTTGGTGATCTTGACTTTTTTGGCGCGGAAGTCGTAGCCTTTGTTGACCGTGATGGTGGCGTCGTCAAGGTCGATGTCGGCCCAAGTGAGGGCGGTGGCCTCGCTGCGGCGGAGGCCGGAGTAGAGCAGGAGCATAGCGGCTCGCTGGGCGGCGTGGGGTGTCTCACGGATCCAGCGCTGCTGCGCCTCGGTGAGGGGGTCGCGCGGCTCCGGTGCGGCCCCGGCGGGGGTGATGGTCTTGACCAAAGGGTTGTACATCACGATCTCCGGGATGGCGAGGTCATACGCGGCCTTAGCGCTGCCACGCAGGTTGGTGAGGGTGAAGTGGGAGAGAGGCGGCTTGCCGTCGTGCCAGTCGGCCAAGTTGTTGAGCACCTGCTGGAAGTCGGCCGCGCGCAGCTCAGACGCCGGGACGTCCACCAGCTCGCCCCAGTGGGCCTTATTGGTCGCCAGTCGGTCAATGCTTTTCTGGCCGATGCCCTTTGCCTTTTTGGCGGCAATGAGGTTATCGTACAGGGTGCCTAAGGTAGCTTCGGCCTGCTCCGGGTCCATGCCCTTGCTGACGGCAGAACGGAAATCATCTGCAGCGGCCTTGGCCTCACGGAGAGTCGAGCCATAGAAGGTCTTGTATTTGCGTTTCCCGTCCGGGCCTTTGCCTAGGTAGACCTGACAGGAATACCGTCCATCGGCACGCTTCTTATTTTTGGCCATAAAAACTCCTTTCCGACTTGCTTGCCGATGCACATGAGGTATGGTATACTGGATGTGTCAGCAGGCAAGTCACATGATCATTGTGCGGATCGAAACCGACATTGCACCCCTATGCGCACCCCGGCAGCTTTTTCGTACAAGGCTGCCGGGATTTTTTTGCACAAACGCCCCCGCTGGTGGAAACACTGGCGGGGGCGTTTGGTTATGTATCGGCGCTCAGGAGGTCGGCGGGTCTGATGTGCAGGATGTTACAGAGTGCAAAGAGATTATCTGTTTTGGGCTGGCCTGCGCCTCGCTCATAATAGCCGATCGTGCCGATGGTGACATCAAGCTTCTCCGCCAATTCCTTCTGCGTCAGCCCGGCGGCCTGCCGTGCCTCCCGGATGATGCGGGCAGATTCGGGATGGCTGCGGGTGGACATAAATAATCACCTCGATTCAAAATTATTTAATCTCCGAAAAAGGCAATGAGAAGATAAATTACAAGAAGCACCGAAAGGCAACCGCAACCTTTGGCGGTTTCGTTAGAAACATGTTTTTTCTTTACAGTAGACAAAAATGATTTTGGAGAATTCAGGGAAGAAATTGAACATGAAAAAGTATGCGGCGTACTAAGGTAATCCGCTTGTGATGACGGAAGTATACCGTTTAGAATCTGCTTATACCTTGAGGAGTCTTCGCATGAAAGATCTCTAAGATATTGTTGAAAACAAGAAAATAAAGCTGATTGCGAGATGACTAAAAGCGAGGCGAGGTCACTAGAAACTACAGAACACAAAATGGGGACATCTTCACAGCGAGGGGAAAGAATATCATCCGGAAGGGAGTTCATCCACAAAGAGACATACTGACTTTCTTTTTTTATGATTTTCGAGAAATTATCTTCATCAGAAATTGACTTGGAAAGACGAAGAAAAGTTTGAGTGTTTTCATCATCAGAAAAATGTAGAATTTCTTCGTTGCAAGCAATAAAGAACGAGTACAGATCAATAAGAACTTGGCTTTTTAACTCTTCATTGGGGAAAGAAATTCCCAAAAGGAGTTCATTAACATTAAGTTTGATTGTTTCGGCGTGAATAATTGCCGAGCGCTCATAAAGTGGACGAGCGTAAAAATCATCAATCATAAAAAACCACCATACTGATCAGCCGCTTTGGTTTAGCCAGAGCGGTTATTTTTTATGCTTCCTTTGCGCCCAGACCAGACGCAGGACATTTTTTATAACGTCCGGTGAGGACGAGGTCTTCGACATACTCCACCGCCTTGGTCTGGCCCTCATCGTTGAGCTGGTCGAAGGCTGCTAAAAGAGTGGACTGCTGGGGAGTGAGCTGCACATTGGCCTGCTGTGCAGAATCCTCCATGCCCATCAAATAAGTTGGAGTAGTATCCAAAACGATGGCGAGTTTTTCCAAAATAGAGCGTTTAAGATTGACGACAAGGCCGTTTTCATATTTATAAATGGCCGCTTTCTGTACACCAATTCTTGCGCCCAATTCTTCCTGTGTCATCTGGTGCTCGATGCGAAGCTGGCGTATCCGTTCGCCAGTGGTCATGAAGCATCACCTCTTTTGTTTGTTGTGTCTTAATAATACCACATAAAATCTAAAAAGCAAGAAAAAATATCTTGACAGGATTCGAGAAAGATGCTAATATCTAGGTATCCCAAAAAGATACGGAGGTGGTAGAGATGAATAAACGGAAATTAAACGCTGTGATGCAGTTGCATGGCGAGTCACAGCAGAACTTAGCAGACTATCTGAAGATGAGTCTTTCTCGCCTGAATGCTAAAATCAATGAGTACCGTGGGGCGCAATTTCGACAGAATGAAATTGCAGCGATTCAGGAGCACTATGGTTTGTCGGCGGAAGAGGTCAACGAAATATTTTTTGCCTCACTAGTATCTCAAAAAGATACCGCTGACCCGCCGAAGAGTGCGTGAGGGAGGAGGAAAGATGTTTGCAAATCTGGTGGTGGAGCTGAAGAAGCATCACTACAGCCAGCGAGGGCTGGCGGCGCACATTGGGATCTCGGAAAGCTCGATGAATGACAAAATGAATGGCCGGACTCAATTTACCCTGCGGGAAGCAAAAGCCATTCAGGCGGTATTCGAAGGCCGTACACTGGACTACCTGTTTGAAGAAAAAGAATGAGCACCTGTGTTGCAGCACAGATGCTCAAAGGGGAAACGATTACTTTTTCTTGCTGGACTTGGACGGTCTGGTTTGTGCTAAGGCGCTGGCAGCAACGCTCTTTACTTTAGAGCCATAGCGTTTATCACACAAAATGGAAGATGCCTTGCCTGCGACGGCCTTGCTGGTCTGCTTTGAATTTGCCATGAAATGACCCCCTTTCTGTCGAGATATTGACAGTATAAGGGGCTGGCGGCAAAAAGGCAAACGAGCTATTTTCCCACAGAGTACCGATGATTCCATCAAAGGGACGCAAAGTGTTGTAAAGTACCATTAAGCTTTACGAAATTTTCACAACTGACCCGCCGAAGAGTGCGGGAGGGAGGAGGAAAAGATGGACGACGAGAGCAAAAAGCCCTGCGCTCCTGTGGAAGAGGAGGGCAGGGACTATAACGAGCTGGGGCTGTACCTGCACGGGAAGACTATGCAGACCGCCATGGAGCTGTGGGAGATGCTGCCGGGTTGGATGGAAGCCCGGCGGATAGCGCTGGTTGCCCCGGACTATAACCGGAAAATATCGGCTATGGTCGCTGATCTGGCCGGAACGGTGCAGAAAGCAGCTCAAGAGATGGCCGAATGGGGGGATAAGAGTGCTTGAACTGCTGCTGGATGCAGTAAAGGACACGAGGCCGGAGGACGTGCTGGTGCTTGAGGTTGCGACCATTGGACTTTTAGTGACACTTGGCGCAGTGGTAACACAAAACCCTGTGCTGACACGAATCGCACAGGGTCTCGGGGTGTTAGGATTACTCCTACTTATGTATTTTCATATCGGTTAGTTCATGGCGAAAAGCAAATAAAACTGCATTATGAGTCTCGGGTGAAGCTGACCCAAGGATAAGCTCACGACTATATCGCTTAACCAGTGTAGCAGTAGCCTCTGAGCAAAGCAGTAAAACTGCCGCCTCAGCTGAACGTAGGTCGATGATATTCTCCACGGAAAGAGGCGCTGAAAGTTCGAACGACAGGGAGATAAATGTTTGAAAAGCTTTGAGCTTCTCTGACACGAGGAGTTTGTCGCATTCTAAGCTGCGGGAAGTATGATGGCCATATACAGCAATCCAGAGCTGAACAAGTATGTTGACACAACTGGCTATTACTGAAAGGGCCTGTATCACTCCTGCCATCTCCTTGCAAAGAATCGCTAAAACGATTATATCATGCCGGAAAGCGAAACAAAAGCTGGCTAAAATCGGATGTAGGCGCTGTGTGGCACAAAGTACCGCTGTGTACTGCAAAGGGCATTTGATTTCACTGGAATTTCACACTATCAATGGATACGGAAGGAGAAAAGCATGGAAGAAATGCTGAAGAATCTGAACGGGCCGTGGAGCAACGCGGCCTGCATGGGCTACTGCCTGATCGCGATGCGCCGGGCGGGGCTGAGGGCCACGGCACAGCGCCGGGTGCTGCTGGCGATGGAAGGTGTGTTTGACGATGTGAGCGTGGAGAAGGCCGAGAGGGCCGGATATGCCAATAAGGAGGAGTAAAAAAATGAACCGTTACATTATCGTGATCCCGGCGAAGAACCGGAGTTTTATGCTCGAGTGCGACGAGGGGGACGGCGCGAAGCTGGAGACCCTGCAGAAGCTGGTGAGCGGGTATGTGGAGACCGTGCCTGCGGCGCTGGATGCCACCTGGGCGCGGGAGGAAGCCGACCGGCTGGTGCTGGTGGTGGACGAGGACGGCCACCTGAAGTGCAAGGCCGCGAACCAGAAGGCCACGCGGCTTGCCCCGGCGGACGTCACGGAGAACGGCAAGCAGCCCATCGTGGGCGCTGCCGTGCTGATGTTCCAGCGGGGCGACAAGCTGCTGGGGTTTACAAAGCACGTGGCCGACACCATTTGCAGCGAGTGGCTGTGAGGAGGGGATGACCATGCGGAAGGCGAAGGTCTGGGACGCGAGGCAGCTGCCCGCATATCTGACCGTAGCACAATACGGCGAGCTGATGGGCATCTGCCCGAAGACGGTGCGGCGGATGTGCCAGCGGGGGGAGCTGCCGGCACACAAGGAGGGGCCGAAGCTGTGGCGCATCGACAAGAACGCCGCGCTGGAGCAGCGGCAGGAGGCTATGGAGATCTGCCAGCGGAACGCCAGGAAGGCCCCGAAAAACAAAAAGCCCGCCGGTGCTGGAACACCGACGAGCTTCCGAGTGACAGGTTGAAAGGGCCTATCACCAGAACGATTTTACCACAGAGAAGGGAGAATTGCAATGAAAATGAAGATACAGGTGCTTTACCTGACCGGCACTGCGCTGCTCATCGGCGCGGCGGGGGTGGGCGACAGCATCACCTTTGACGCCGTGGGTAGCTGGACGGGCGCGGCCATCCTGGCCGTGCTGATGGCCGCCGGCGGCATCGTCTGCTGGGGCTATGGCCGGGGGCTCGAGATCGAGCGGGCGGAGAAGGCGCAGCTGCGCCGGTACTGCCGCAAGCTGAAGAGCTGCCAGAGGGCGGCGGAAGAGAAGAACGACAAGCATAGCGCGTAAAGGAGAAGAGTGCAATGGTACGAATCGAGATTAAGAAAGTGGCGAATGGGCAGATGATGCTCGGCATAGAGGCAAAAAAAGAAGCGCCGGATGAGGTGCTGACGTGTGCCGCCCGCGGCTTTGTGGGTGTGGCAAGGCATCTGCTGGGGCCGATGGCGACCAACCCACAGTTTGCCGAGGAAATTTCGAGGGGTATCAAGGAAATGCTGCTGGATACGGAAGACCTCAAGGTAACGCGGGGCGTAGAGGGCAAAGAAGCAAAGTTTATGGCAGCGCTGTACGGAATGAATACGGGGGAGCAGAAATGAAGCTGGAAGAATACGAGCACATCATGCGCACCGGTACACCCAGCGACCGGGCGCGGGCCATCGCAGCAGCGAGCAATGACAAGGAGCTGAGCGAAGAGGAGTTCCACCAGCTGACGGCCCTGATCAAGGGGGCCGTGCGGCCCGGCACCCGGAAGCTGACGCCGGACGAAGCAAAGCTGTGGGCAGAGGTGGGCCGGATCAACACCCGGCTGAAGCAGGAGATGGTGGCGGCCAGCTTTACGGTGCGGGCCTTGCCGGGCGACCTGCAGGAGGACGCCATCAACATCCTCTCCAAGACCGTGAGCGGGATGCTGGGAGACCTGACCCGCCTGATGGCGGAGACCGGGGAGCCGTGATGGACCGAAAGCAATGCATCCATGTTTTTGAGATAACCCGCCCGGAATGCCTTATTTGCACCGGGCGGGATGAGAAGTGCAGGGAGTACAAAGAACATGAAGAAGAACAAGATGAGTCTCACGACAGAGCTTGACCTGACGCGGGAAGGAACGGCGGAGATGACGAGGTGGTGCATCCTCATCGCGCTGCACCAGAGCTTTGGCATTGGCGCGGCGCGGCTGAACAAGGTTCTGGCCCGGGCGGAAAAGCTGGGGCAGGAGAGTCTGGATGTGGCCATGACAGTAAACGACCGGGGGATGCCCTCGACGGACAGGAGCCTTGCTTTGCGGCGCAGCTGGATGCCGAGGAATGTAGATCCCGACTTCCGGGTGCCGGTGCTGCGCAGCCCCCGCACCCGGCGGGAAGAGCAGCTGCGGATGGCGGGCGACGTGGCGGCCAGCATGGTCTGGACCCTGTGCGCCAAGGCCTGCATGGACGAGCTGGGCTTCGGCACAGAACGGCTGCTCCGCCTGAAGGAAGAGGCGCTGGCCAACTACCGGCAGGTGAACGAAGAAGGTCACGCGGACGGGCTGGATGTGGCGATGGAGCATCTGCGCCGGTGTGCGCAGGCTGCGCTGAAGGAAGAGGTCACTGTGGACGAGCAGCCGGACGAGGACCGGGTAAAGCAGAGCGAGCGGGACTACGAGGAGCAGAAGCGGGCGTTTTTGAAGCGGGCCGTGATGCAGCAGCTGGGGCGAAAGGCCGGGAAGGGCGGGCTGCGGATCCTGAGCGAAACGCAGATGGAGGAAAAGGCTGCTGCCGCCATGGCGCAGCTAAAGGAGAACACATGGGAAAAGCGAATCTCTACACCGTGAAGGACTACCAGACCGGGGAAGTCCTCGCAAAAGGCACAGCCGGAGAGCTGGAGGCCAGCGGCATCGTGCCGAAGGGCTACCACACCAGCGAGTGGGCCAAGCACGAGAACCAGAAGCGACGGAACCGGAAATACGCAATCTCTTTTGAGGAACGGCAGCCGGAAGTGAAGCGCGGCGAGAAAGGCCGGATGATGAGCGTCTACACCTGCTACAACGCAGCCGGAGACGTAATAGGCGAAGGCACCGCAAGGGAGCTGTGGGAGGCGGGCGTCTTCAGCAACGACAACGCGGCCTACTATACCTACAAAGAACAGGGCGGGCGCTGCATAAAGCGCGGCATTGCAAAAATCGGCAAGCTGGCCGGTGTGCGCTTCATCGAGACCAGCGAGGCGAAGATCTGGACCGGCAGCGGCTGCCCGAGTGGTCTGGCCGTGTTTGGCACTCTGGTGCTGGCAGCTCATGCCTACGCTGTGACCGAGGTGGAGGGCGGCGGCCTGCAGCACATCGTCAAGCAGCTGGGTGCGGGCGAAGACCCGCTGAACCAGCGCGCATCCGTGGGCTGGAAGGCCATCAAGACTGCGGAACGTCTGTGTGAGCAGTACATGGTCCGCATCGAGAGCATCAGCCCGAAGTACAGCGCAAAGGCGAAGGCAAACTAAGGAGGAAATACTATGGCGACTAAGAAAGAATCTGCGGCCCAGGCCGTGGAGAACGCGGTGGAGACTGTGGAGAAGGTCGAGGCAGCGACCGAAGAAAAGGACGACGGCATGGTGACTATCCATCTGTTCAAGGATGACGACCGCTATTCGGCACCGGTGTTCGTGGGCGTCAACGGCGACAGCTACCTCATCCAGCGCGGCATGGACGTGAAGGTGCCGAAGGCTGTGGCCGAGGTGCTGGAACACAGCATCAAACAGGACGCCGAAGCGGCCCGGAAGAGTCAGGCCATGCAGGCGGCGGCCGGAACCCAGATGATGACCATTTGATATTTCCCCCGGTACAGCTTGCAGGCGCTTGCTGCGCCGGGGGATTTTGTTTTGGAGGTTTTTTATGACAGCAGGCGAAGCGATAAAGATGGCTGATGAGCTGAGGCCGAACAATCATTTTGAGAACCGGTTGAAGCAGCTATGGCTGCGGCAGGCAGACAGCGGGATGCGCCGGAACATCGTGGAGCGCAGCCAGACCGGCGGCGACTTTGAGGACAAGGGCGCGGATATTCTGTGGAACGACGGGCTGGAATATGACACCCCGCTGCTGGCCTGCTGTGCGGCAGAAGCACTTTATCCGCACTGGCTGGCTGCGCAGATGGACCTTGCACTGGGCGAGACGGCCCGGGCGGCGAATGAGCTGCAGCTCTACACGAGTTATGTGCAGGAGTTTGCGGTGTGGGTGAGGCGGAACTATATGCCGGCAGGCGGCGGGAGGCTGATGACGTGACGAACCTGAACCAGATAAACAGCCAGCGGCAGCTGCTGCGGGTATTCGGCGGGCTGAACGAGGGATATGCGTGCAGCGAGGCAGAGCTGAGCGAAGAGAAGAACTTCTCTTCGCGGGGATACCCGGCCCTCGAGACCCGCAAGCCCCGGCGGAAGGTGCGGGAAGCAGCCGGGATGAACGGGATGTACCATCTGAACGGCCTTTTGACCGTGGAAGGCACGACCCTGCGGTATGCCCCGGATGACGGCAGCGCCGCTGTGGAGCTGAAAGGCGCCCTGAGCGACAACGAAAAGAGACTGGTGGGCATAGGGACCAAGGTGCTCATCTGGCCGGACAAGATGTCCTTTGACACTGCGAGCGGAACGCTGAGTGCGCTGGGGTCCAGCTGGCAGCAGGGCGGAGTGAGTCTGACCGTGACCCCCTGCGATGCTGCCGGTGTAGTGTACACGCCGAATTTGTTCGGTGCGACCGAACCGGAAAGCCCGGAGAACGGCGATGTCTGGCTCAAACAGGCCGAAGACGCCCCGTGGAGCTACCGCGACGCCCTGAAGCTTTACAGCACGGCGGGCGGCTGGCAGAACATCCTACTGAATTACTGCCGCGTGACCTGCAAGGGGCTGGGCGAAGCTTTCAAAGCCGGGGACACTGTGACGCTGACGGGCATCCCGTCCGTGGTGAAGAATGCTTACTCTTCTGATTTCAGCGGGGACGTAGTGGTGGATGACGTGGCCGGAGACTCGGTCATCCTCTCCATCGCGCCGGACATCGAGAGCGTTTTGTACTACGGCACCTGCGTGGTGACAGGCCAGAGCGTGGTGTGGACGGCCATGGACGGCAAGACCACCCAGACCTTCGACGGGCCTTTCCCGGACGTGACAGCCCAGCGGCGGGTGCCGGATCTCGACTGGCTGACGGAGCACAACAACCGGGTATGGGGCTGCTCGAGCACCGAAAACGTCATCTATGCCTGCAAGCTGGGCGACGCCACCAACTGGTTCTCCTACCGGGGAACGGCAGCGGACAGCTACGCCGTGACCGTGGGCAGCGACGGGGCCTTTACCGGTGCGGCTACCTGCATGGGATACGTGCTTTTCTTCAAGGAGAACGGTCTGCACAAGCTGTACGGCACCAAGCCCAGCGACTACCAGATGAGCAGCATCCAGTGTTCGGGCGTGGCCAAAGGTGCGCACCAGAGTCTCTGCGTCATCAACGAGACGCTGTACTACCTCTCGATGGACGGCGTCATGGCGTGGGACGGCAGTCTGCCCACCAAGGTGTCGGCCTCGCTGGACGAAGAACGCCTCAGCCATGTGACGAGAGCCGCCGCCGGCGGGCTGGTGGGCCGGTACTATCTGCACACCGAAAGCTCCGGCGGGCAGCGGCTGCTGGTATACGACACTGAGAAAGGGCTTTGGCACGAGGAAGACGCCACCGGCTGGGCCATGTGCAGCACCGGGCGACAGCTCTATCTCTGGGACAAAGAGGCCATCTGGGCCGCAGACGGAAGCCGGGAGGCCAGCGGCGAAGAGGACACGGTGGAATACGAGGCTGTGACCGGTGACATCGGACTCGGGAGCCCGGACGACAAGTATTGCAGCCGGGTGACGGTGCGGCTGGACGCGATGGAGCGGACCGTGGTGACGCTCTGGGCCAGCTTCGACGGCGGCGAGTGGCAGGAGATGGGCCGGGTTGACACCGCAGGGAAGCGTGTGAGAGTGAACCTGCCCTTCGTCCCGACCCGTCACGACACCATGCGGCTGCGCCTGACCGGAAAAGGGCAGATCGCAGTGAGGAGCATCGCCATGACGCTGAGCAGCAGCGAGGGTGGAAGAGTGAACGGAGGTGTACCGAGACGTGGCTAGTATCGTGGGACTTTCGAAGATCTCGATGCCGAGGCTGGAAAGGCTGGACGCGGACAGCGCCCGGGAGCTGAGGAATTATCTGTACCAGATGCAGGAGCAGCTGGAATATATTTTGAGCAACATTGACACCGAGAATCTCTCGGGGGACTTACAGGAGAAGCTGAAATGAGTAATTTGAGCAACGCAAGAGCGCAGCTGGAGGAGTGGGAGGCGAAGAAGCCGGAAGACTACACCAGCAAATACAAAGACAGGATAGATGGCGTGATGGGTCAGCTGGACGGGATGAAGGATTTCAGCTATGACCCCACCCGGGATGCGGCCTACGAGCAGTACAAGAACAGCTACACCCGACAGGCAAAGCTGGCCAACGAGAACGCGCAGGCCAACGCCAGCGCCATCTCGGGCGGGTACGGCTCGAGCTATGGCACACAGGCAGGCCAGAGCGCCTACCAGAATGCCATGGCGGGCTTGAGCAATGCTACGAACGGACTGTACAGCCAGGCACTGAACCAGTACACCCAGAAAAAGAGCGACCTGCAGAGCCAGCTGAGCGGATACCAGCAAGCCGAGGCGCAGGACTACGAGAAGTACCAGACCAACTATCAGAACTGGGAGAACCAGCGCAACTACTATCAGAGCGTGTACAATCAGGCAGCCAGCGAGGAACAGGCGAAAAAGAGCCGGCATACGGGCATCTTTGGAACCATCCTGAGCGTTGCCGCAAGCCTGCTGCCGTTTTTGCTGTGAGTTTTCCAGCATAAAAAAGCGCCCAGCCCGGAAGAGGCTGAGCGCTTGGGGATTTATGCAAGATGGAGCTTTTCCTTCAAGGCGTCCTGAAGAACGCCGGAGAAGTTGATGTGTGCGGCCTCGGCTGCATCATTGAGCCAAGCGGGGACGGAGAGGGTCTTTTTAACAGGGCGGAACTGCTTTTGGTAAGCAGCCATATCAAAGGGGACCATGACCACAAAGTCTCCGGCCTCCACCGGAAGAGAGGAAGGAACGGAAGGAGTGGGGCAGACAGCGCACTCTTCCAGCATCAGGCCGATGGCATCCTGTGCCATCCGCACAGCCTCATCCATCGTATCGCCCTGCGTAAAGCAGCCCTCGATGTCGGGGACGGTGACAGAATAACCCGTTTCTTCGGGGTGGAACACCGCGGGATAGAAAACAGCGTTCATAGAAATGCCTCCTTATTTCTTCAGACCGGCCAGTTTGAGGATATTTTTCTCTGTGCCGGGTTTGAGGTCTTTGGCGTGGAAAGGGACGATAGTGGTCTTGCCGGTGGTGGGGTTGTGGTATTTGCGATGAGAACCGTTGGAGCTGACGAACACGAAACCGTTCTGTTCGAGCAGGCGAACGATCTCTTTGGGGGTCATTGGCATGAAGATGCACCTCCGAATCTGTAATCATAATATATACGTATTTTACGTATTTGTCAAGAGAGGAGTTAAAGATGGGCGTATTCAAGAGATACAAGGACGCGCAGGCGGCGCAAAAGGACGCGGAGAACGCGATGCCGGGGGCATACCAGAGCAACTACACCGACCGGATCAACGAGGCGCTGGACAGCATGGGCGCAGCCAGCAATGCAGGCTATGACGTAGGCACGGACAGCGAACTCTACCGGCAGTACCGCGCGGGCGCGCAGGCGAATGCCAGGGCGGCGGCTGAGAACGCCGCTGCGGGCGCTGCCGCGCTGAGCGGCGGGTACGGCTCGAGCTACGCAGACAGTGTGGCCCAGCAGGGCTACCAGCAGGCCATGGCCAACGTGGACAGCGGGCTTTCGGGCCTGCGGGACAAGGCCCTGACCCTGTACCAGCTGAAGCAGAACGGCCTCTCGGGGCTGCTGAGCGCGCTGCAGAATCAGGACAGTCTCGAGGCGGCAGAGCATCAGGGGGCTGTGGCCAACGCGCAGGACTGGCGGGACTACAAGAAGAGCCGGACAGACCAGGCGGCGCAGGAGAAGAGCGATTTCCTCTCGAACCTGTGGGAGATGGCGAAGAGTGTAGGCAGAGCCGGTCTGACGGCCTACGACACCTACAAGGGCTACACCCAGCAGCAGTGGGAGAACGAGTTTGCCCGGGAACAGTGGGAGTACAACAAAGAGCGCACCGGCCAGAGCGATGCGCTGAACGCCTACGAGCAGGCGTTCAACCTGTACCAGCAGGGGGCGGGCGATGCCGCGAACGCCGTGCTGGGCCGGTATGGTCTGGACACTGGAATCTTCGACGATTACAGCGGCGCACCCATCACCCGCGCAGACAAGGCGGGTGCGCTCACGACCGCAGCCGGGCTGGCAGGCGGCGGCAGCGACGAGGCTGCACGGGCGGTGCTGGAACTGTACGGCCTGGATCCGAACTCTGTGGGAAATTACAGGACGATCGCAGGACGGCAGCTTGCAACGGCGCTGGCAACAAAGAGCGCAGGCAGCTCGGGCGGCTCTTCGGGCAGCAGGAGCAGCACGGGAAATAAGAGACCTACTCCGACCTATGCTCAGCTGCTGGACATGGCGGATGACTATACGAAGATGAAGGACTCTGACCCCAGAAAGACCAACTACGGGAACACGCTGCAATATTACAACATGATCGATACGCCGAATCTGCTGGAAAAGAACACCGGACTGACGGAGCAGAGCTGGAAAGGAGACCCGGCAAACAAGTGGGGTACTGGGACAAGTAACAGACAGAGCCAGAGCACCGGGAGAACGGCAAGCCAGTCGAGTGTCCCGCAGCGGGCGCAGGTGGCGGCGAACGCCATCAAGGGCCAGAGAAACCACGGCTCGGATGACCAGACTATTTTTGACAGCCTGAAGTATCAGGGATACACGGACGACGAAATCTGGAAAGCCTTTGAGCTGGCAGGGTAAGGCAGAAAGGACAAACAAATGGCAGTAACCAAACAGCAGCTCGCACAATGGAGCAGGGAATTTGACGCAAAGAATCCGGACAGGGCAAGCGGGACGGGCAGCACTGCGCAGAGCACCACCACAAAGAAGAGCAGCGTCCCCAAGGAGCAGCTGAGCCAGTGGAGCCGGGAGTTTGATAAAAAGGAAGCACAACGTCAGGCAGAACAGGAAAGTATGCAGCGGGCGGAAGCAACTGCCGCAAAATCGGAAAACCCGGCGGTGCGGCAGTTTGCCGAAGTGGCGGCGAGCGACAATCTGACGGGCAAGACCATCGGGCTGTTTACACCGAACGCCGAGAACCGGGAAAACCGTGCGGCCTTTGAGCAGGCTTACGGCGTGACGCTGCCCGACACTGCGGGCGCGACCCGCCGAATGCTGCGGGAGATCGCCGCACAGCAGAACGTAAAGAGCGAAGCAGCGCCTGCTGCACAGAGCGCAGAGCTGCCCAGCGAAGCTGCGAGTGTGCCGCAGACAGTACAGGACACTCCCGCAGAAACCGCCGATGCCATGCCGGAAACGGCTGCGCCGGACAACGTGCGTGAAGCGGCTGCCGCCGCAGCTGAGACCGACAGCTACGAGAACGCCCCGCTGCGGGAGACTCTGGGGCTCCGGCCGGAAGCACCGAAGACCCAGCGGGAGGCCGAGGTGCAGCGGGCGCTGGAAGGCTGGCGGGTGACGGACAAGGCAGCCGAGACCATCAGCAAAAATATGCCGGACAGGGTGGACGCCGACCGGTACGCGGCCGCAGCGTCGCCGCTGTACCGGCTGGGCCGGAGCGGCGCAGACACCTTTGCACAGGCGCTGGAGCTGGCGGGCAGTATGAGCGGCACGGCGGCAGACATCAACTACATCCTGAGCACCGACGCCGGACGGACGGCCCTTGAAATCGCCTACACCCAGGGTAAGGGAGAACGGATGCTGTATGCCGAAAAGATGACCGAACTGGGCGGCGCGCTTGGCAGCGAGAGTACCAGCGGCAGGGGCGAGGTATACGCCAAGGGTACGATGCGGCAGGAGAGCGACGTGGCCAGCCAGATCATCAGCCTGAACGCGGCGGCCACCGGCACGGATGCTATCCTGTACAATGTGCTGCAAAACGACCGAAGCGTCAGAGCCTATGTGGATACCGAGACGGCCCGCATCTTCTTCGGCGACAGTGCGCAGGACATCTTCGGCACGGTGCTGCACGAGGACTACCACTGGTATAATGCACTGGATGCCGAGGGCGCAAGGACTTTGCAGGAGCACGCGCTGGAATATCTGGCGAAGAACAACGGCTACGAAAGCCTGGACGAGATGATCCGGGCGAAACTGCGGGATTACAGCGCCCAGAGCCTGACCTATGAGCAGGCAGCGGAGGAGCTGGTGGCCGACGCATGGCGGGGCATCTTTGACAGCGAAGAGAGCTTCAAGCGCTGGGTGACGTTCCAGCGCGGGCAGGCAGAGAAGAACGCAGGCAAGAGCGGCGCCATCCACAAGGTGATGGAGCAGGTGCGGCAGATGCTGGACACGCTTATCGGCCGGGCAAAGGAAGTGCTGACCGCAGACCCGGACGACCGCGCCGCCCTGAAAGCGAAGCGCCTGGCCGAGGCCGAAAAGCGCACCTTACAGGACGAGTATTTCGCCCACGCAGAAAAGGCCATGGACAACCTGCGGGCGGCAAAAGAAAACGCCGCAGCCCTCAGAACTGAGAGCGCGGCGGAAGGACGGGGCGTGAGATATTCCATTAACCCGAGCTATGCACAGGACATTGACGAGTGGAACCGTGACGGACGAAACAGCCGGGAAATCTTTGTACTGGGAAGCACGGCGGAAGCCTTGCAGGGACTGGGCGCACGAGAAAATGACATCTACATGAAAGGCGATAAAATCAGCCTGATCCTGGAACAACACCCGGAAATGACGTTGAACGAGATCAAGCGCATACCGGAAATTTTGGATGACCCCATTCTGGTGCTTTCCAGCCGGAATAAAGGGCGTGCCGGTTCACAGAATACCAGACTGGTTTTGTTTGGAAGCGTGAAAGCGCAGGATGGCAGACCCGTACTGTGCGTGCTGGATCTTCAGCCAGTAGAAAACCGAATCGTGATCCAGGATATGCAGAAAGCAACCAGTGCTTATACCAAGGATAACGACCCTGTGAGATTTGTGAGGAACAGCGAAGTGCTGTATACCTCTGAAAACAAAAAGAGAACCACAGCGTTACTTAGGACACTAGGCTTCCAAATGCCTAGCGAACTGCAACGCTATGGTTCTATGGGTAGTATATCCTATCATGGGCAAAACGTCAAGATGGAAGGTGTGCCGTTTACAGAAATAGAGACCTCCGGTGGTACCCACGTAGAATCCGAAGATTCAAGGAGTAGATTGCCGGAGGACTCTAAACAAAGTATAGCACAAACCTCCGACGAAAGCAAGAGAACCGACGAGCCTGTGAAGAAAACGGTGAGGTTCCAGCTGAGCGAATCCCGGCGAAACCAGAGTGAGCTTCAGAAAGAAAGCCGGGAGCTGGAACGTCAGCGCCGCGCCCTGAAGGAAGAGCGTGCAAACTGGCAGGAAAGCAACGAAGTGCGGGCTATCGAAGAAAAGAAAAAAGCCTATGGCCTGTTCTCGGAAAAGGGCAAGGCATTCAGGGCCAGCGAAGAGTACCAAAGCTATCTGGAAAAGCGCAAGGAGTTCAACCGGCGCGGTGCAGAACTGGAAAGCCGCATCGGCGAAGTGAACGATAAGCTGCGGCAGGCACAGGCCGAAGTGGAAAACGCCCGACAGGCCGTGAAGCAGGAGCAGCAGAAGGTGTATGATACCAAGGCCAAGGCGGCGGGCGGAAAGCCTGAGTACCGCCGGAAGTTGGCCGTGAAGCAGTTTGGAACGACAGACCGTTTTGAACGGGCAGGGTACATCCTGCCTGATGGCCGGATGCTGAATTTTGCGCAGAATGACGGAACCCGGGACACTGACCACAGAGAAATACTGGACGTGTTCGGCCCGGCGGAGGTGCCAAACGGCACGGAGGCCCTGAACAAGTTTCTGGCAGATGGCAATGTGCGTGTGATGGCTGAGGCCCCGGGCGTTGACATTGCGGCAAAGACTCCACCGACCGAACAGCAGCTGAGACAGATCCGCGCGATGGTGGAGCAGCTGGGCAGCGAGAAACGGCGTTTCACCATCGACATCTCCACCACCGACGGGCGGGTGGCTGCCAGCAAGGAGTACAGCGGGAAGGTGGATGCCGACAAGGTCGTAAGAGAGATCCGGGAATACTACAAGACCGGGGAACTCCCGGCAGAGAGTGAGCTGGCACGATTCCGTTACCAGCGGGCCGAACAGGCCGACCGGGACGCCAAGCAGAACCAGCAGCGGCAGGCCAGCCGGGTACTGGCAGAAAAGGCTGCGGCCTTTGACACCCTGAACCAGTTCTTCGGCCTGACGAAGAACACCCGGCTCTCGGACGCTGCCCTCGAGAGCCTCGCCATCCGATGGACGAAGACCAACGGCAGCCGGGCCGACCGGACGAAGCTGGCAAACGAGACGCGGGCGCTGGTGGACTATCTGCGCTCGGAGGGCGCGGACATGGCCAAGGCGCAGGGACTGGCCGAGACGCTGGCAGGCGAAGTGCTGGATGAGGCGACCTACCGGAACACGGAGCTTTGGAACCAGTATCCCGACCTGCATGACCTGACCTACACGGTAGACAAGAACGGCAAGGCCAAGGCCGAGCTTGTGAAGCGGTACGGAAGCTGGACAGAGGCGGTGGCCGAGGCCCGGCGCCACGGCGTGAAGCTGCGGCAGGCGGAGGGATACCGGGACGGTAACCCGGCGGAACAGTACGAGGCCATCGTGAACGACACCCGGGCCGTGGGCGGCGTGAAGGAGAGCGCGGCAGCGCTCTTCCGCTCGGCGGCACAGGAAGCGGGGGTGGCGGGCGCAGCCAGCATGGAGAGCACGGAATGGCTCGACGTGCTGATGAACGTACACGACACCATCAAGCCCCGGATGATGAGCCGGTTTGCGGACGTGGCCGAATACGAGGACGCCAAGGTGGAGCTGGCGGGCCGGATGATCGGCGACATCATGAGCCACCCGGAGATGACCGACGCCGAGGCGGTGTTCGAGGGCATTTTAAAGCACAACCGTGAAGTGGCCGCAATGGCCGCCGGAAGCGAGGAGCGTGCGGCTGAGGTGACGAAGGGGCTGAAGAGCGTGCAGCAAACCCAGCGGAAGGCTTTTGCCGACCGGATGCGGGAAAACAGCCGCAGCCAGAGCGCCGAGGTCAAGAGCGTGAGCCGGGCAGAACGACAGCTCAACGAGAATCTGGAAACGCTGGGCGCACAGGTGAGCACAGCAGCGGGTCTCGACGAGAAGATGACCGCTCTGCGGGAAGCCTACGAGCGGGAATGGAAGGCCGAAAAGAACCGGATGAAGCAGGCCCGGCAGGAGATGCTGGACGAGATAAAGCTGGAGCGCCGACAGCTGCGCTCCCAGATCAACGACCTTTCCCGGCAGGTGGCCGGAGAGCAGCGGAGAGCCGACCGGGCGGAGCATCAGCTGCTGGTACAGGAAAACGAGATCATGGAGTGGGAGGCCGAGAACCAGCGCAAGGCCGAAGCGTGGCAGGAAAAGCAGGCCCAGCGGAATGCCATTGCCATTGAAACAGCCCGGCAGCAGCGGGACGAGGACGTAGCCGTGGCAAAGGCACTGGCCGAAAAGCGGGTACAGAAAGCCCGGGAAGGACGGAAGGCGGACGAACTGAAACGGAGCATCCGGAACAATGCTGCCCAGCTCAACCAGATGGTGCTGCGGCCGAAGCCCGGGAAATATGTGCAGAAGAGCCTCATCGTGCAGGCCGCCGAGGTGGCGAAGCTGGCGGACATGGCGGTGCTGAATGAAACGGCAGTGAAGAGCCTGACGCGGTTGGAAAATGCTATCAGCAAAACGATGGGTACAAAGGAAAACCCGAGCAGCATTGCCTACGACTGGGAGAAAACCGGTGTGCCGAATATGATAGCGGCGCTGCGGACGAGCCTGATGGACAGCAAGGACGAGAAAATTGCCCGTCTGAAACAGCAATTAGAGGAGACTGCAGCTCTACCCGACAGCGACAAATCGGAACAGCTGCGGGACCGGCTGCGCCAGCGCATCCGGGAGACGGAGAACCGCACCTATCTGCCCATGACGGTAGACCAGCTGCGGATGCTGAAGGCCATTACGGCCAGCACACTGCACATGATCCGGACCGAGAACAAGACCCTGAGCCTTGCGAGGGCAGAAGAGGTGGACGGCATGGCCATGAAGGCCGCCCGCGAGGTGCTGAACTCGGAGGGCAACGGCTTCGGAGAGAAATTCGAAAAGGCGAAGGGCGCGATGAACCGCTACCAGCTAGACATGCTGGGCGGCACGAGAATGTTCCGGCGCCTGGGCGGCTACACCAAAAACGGCCAGATGGAGAAGCTGGGGCAGATGCTGAACGACGGCCAGCGGCGGCAGACGGAGATCCTCGTGGAAGGCGAAAGCCTGTTTGCCAACGTGACCGGCAAGGAACACCTGAAAGAGGTGGAAGCTTTTGCCGGGCCGGGGGCGGAGCTGGTGGACATCGGCCTGAAGGACAGCAGGGGCGATTCCGTGCCGCTGAACCACGCCCAGCTGTGCAGCCTGTACATGCTGCTGCGCAACGAGGACAGCCGCCACCACCTGATGACCGGCGGCCTGACCCTGCCGGACGCTGCCCAGTACGCCAAGGGCAACATCGAGAGAGCCTACCAGCGCAGCCAGACCGTGATGCTGGGAACGCTGGTGAACGCCGACGGCACCCCGATGGCCGACACCATTTTGCAGACGGTACAGGACGCCATGACGGACTATGACCGAAACTGGTGCAAGGACATGGAGGACTTTTTCGGGCGGTACACCACGAACCTCATCAACGAGACCAGCATGAAGCTGCTGGGCTACGACCGGGCCACCGTGAAGAACTACTACCCCATCGCGGTAGACCGGAGCACGCTGGCGACGGAGATCGAGGGCGTGAAGATGGATGCCACCATCGAGGGCAGGGGCTTTTTGAAGGAGCGCGTGAAGAGCGACAAGCCCATTTTGCTGGAAGAGTGCCAGAACGTGGTAAAGCGGAGCCTGCGGGACACGGCAGCCTATGCGGGCCTTGCGGCCCCCATCCGGGACGTGCAGCGGGTACTGAACAGCACCGTGGAGACGGCAGAGGGCATCGGTGTGCTGAAGGACAAGATCATCGGCGAGAAGTGGGGCAGGGAGACGGTAAGCTACATCAATGACCTGCTGACCGACCTGCAGACCAGGCAGCGGCACCGCAGCAGCACCATGAGCCGGGCGCTCGACCGGATGCGGGGCAACTACGCCGGGGCCATCCTGACCGTGAACCCGGGCGTGGCCATCGCGCAGGCGGCCAGTCTGCCCACGGCGGGCGCTGTGCTGGGAGCAGACACCATGGCGGCGGTGCTGCCCTTCGCAAAGAATTTCTCGGGCAAACAGCGGGCCGCGCTGGAAGCAGAGATACGCCAGCACGGCGACGCCCTGCTGCAATATCGCCTGCGCGGCACCAAGCGGGGAGAGATGAGCTCCATCGGCGCGCACAAAAACCTTGTGGCCAAAGCGTCGGAAGCCATGCCTGCTGTGACCGGCTGGATCACCGGCATGGACGAGATCACGGTGGCCGCGCTGTGGGAGGGCTCAAAGCGGTATGTGGAGCGCCACGCAGCGGAGTTCGGCGAGGGTGCCGCGGAGAAGGGCAGCGAAGCCTACTGGGAAGCCGTGAACAAGATGTACCAGCGGGTCATCGAGGAGACCCAGCCCAACTACACCACCATGCAGCGGGCGGGCATCCAGCGCAGCGACAACGAGTTTGTAAAGACGCTGACCATGTTTACCACCCAGCGCTTCCAGAACTACGGCATCCTGGCCGACGCCGTGGGCGACTACAAGGCCCAGAAGGCGCGGTACGCTGCCGACCAGAGCGCCGAGAACAAGGCCGAGGTACAGCGGGCTGGGCAGAGCCTGCGCCGGGCGGCGGCAAGCCAGGTGGTGCAGACGGCGGTATTTGCCCTGATGAAGATCGGCGCGGACTTTTTGCTCCACCGGTGGGACAAGGAGCAGGACGAGAACGGCGACATCACGGCGGCCAGCGTGGGCAAGCGGTTTTTCGACCTGTACACCGAGAGTGCAGCCGGAAACTTTTTGTACGGAGCGGAGATCTACAGCGTTATCTCGAACGCCGCAAGCGGCGCGGACTACGACGTGGTGAGCGCCACCAACATCAGCGCGGTGAACGATCTATCGGCAGCGTTCACCAAGACGGTGAAGCTGCTGCGCACAGACACCAGCGAGATGAGCGAGGAAGAGCTGGCGGTGCACAACCAGAAACTGAACAAGGCGGTGCTGAAGGACATCCAGTGCGGCCTTGAACTCTACGGCGTCCCGGCGGCGAACATCCGGAAGGTGATGCAGGCGTTTGAAGGCTACTGGGAGGATGCACAGGCCATTGGCAGAGGCGAAGGGTTTAGCTTTAACTCTGCACCCTCTTCGGCCACCGGGCAGTACGACCGGCTGTACAACGCCATCCAGAGCGGGGACAGCGAGGAGGCTGCGGCGGCGATGAAAAAGCTGGAGCAGATGGGCAAGACGGACAAGGTGGACGGCGAGCTGGCAAGGAGGCTGAAGCAGTACGACGCCGACGTGCTGGCGGCGGCCGAGGCCCGGAACGCCGGGAAGACCCGGGCCGAGGAAAAGGCCCGAAAGGCCGTATTTGAGAAGCTGCGGGAGGGGCTGGACGTCGCCCCTGTGACAGACAGGGCCAAGGGCAAAGCGGACGCGGCCCGGCGGGCGCAGCTCATCGACCTTGTGAACAAGGCGGTGGACGGCAAGGCAGACGAACTGCTGGCGGGCGGCAAGGACGGCAGCATATACGACGCGCTCCTGGACGAAGTGAAAAATGGCCGGGTGGAGGACGCGCAGGAGGAGCTTGACCGCCTGATGACCGCAGGCAAGGACAAGGGCAGCATCAAGAGTAAAATCACCGAGGCCGTGAAGGAGGAGTATCTGGCGGGCAGCGACCGGGACCGGGAGAAGCTGGAGAAGAAGCTGCTGGCCCTCGAGGACGCAGACGAAAACCCGCTGTACGAGGAAAAGAACTTTGCGCAGTGGGTAAGCGCTGCGGACAAGAAGGCCGAGAAGGCGAAGGACGAGAAGAACTGGTGGGAGGGGGTGAAATAAGATAAGAGCAGACGCTTTGGTAATGAACCAGGGCGCCTGCTCTTTTTGTTTGTATGAATAAGTCCGCAGTAGTTTTGCTGCGGGGGACGTGGTAGGCTTTTTATAGAGTGCTTGCCCTACTGATAGCGGCAGCGGACCGGAAGGAAAACTCTCAGCTTTGCAGTCCGCCTGACGGCGGCGCTGCAAAGCAGCTCCCCTAGCGAGGGGAGCCTTTCTCAAAGGAAGGAGCTTCAAAGTGAAAGTAAGAGTAGTGAAGGACCATTTTTGCGGGACAGGCTGGCGGGCGGAGCCGGAGACGCTGTACCTGGGCGGCGTGGGCGCCGTATACGTGGAAAAGCTCGAATTCGAGCTGCCGGAAGAGTGGGACGGGCTGGCCGTGACGCTGCACATCGAGCAGGAGGGCGGGACTGTGCCGCAGCCGATGCTGCTGGATGGAAATAATAACGCTCCGGTGGACGGGCGTTTCACGACGGCGCGGCAGGGCCTCTGGATGCTGATGGCCACGGACGGCGAAGGCCGGCGCGAGATGACCATGCCCGGGAAATATGTGTGCTACCAGACGCTGGAAAACGGCGAGGGAACTGGCGCAGACGGACCGGCGATGCCGCTGCGGTATCAATATTTACAGCTGGTGCTTGAGCAGGAAGCCCGGGCAGCGCTGGAAGCACAGAGAGCCGCCCGATACCGGCAGTGGGTGGCCGACCGATGCGCTGCAAAGGAACACGCGCTGCTGCTTGAAGCGCTGAGCGGAATGCGTTACTCCGACGCCAGCGCATGGGACATGATAGCGCAGCTGAAGCAGCGCTGGAACAGCCCCCCGCCGGAGCAGGCAGAGCCGGTGGCAGTGGAGAGCATTCGGCTGGACAGCAAAGAGCTGAGCATAAAAGTGGGAGAGTCCTGCCCCCTGAAAGCCACGGTGCTGCCCGGAAGCGCACCTCAGACCGTGGAGTGGATGGCCGAACCGGAAGGCATCGTGCAGCTCCGGGAAAATACTCTGACCGCCGTGAAAGGCGGCACAGTGCTCCTGACGGCCATCGCAGGCGGAAAGCTGGCACAGCGCAGAGTGCGGTCGGTGGCTGTATCGCTGGAAAAGCTGGCGCTGGACAAACCGTCCGTAAAGCTGAAACAGGGCGAGTCTGTGACTCTGACCGCGACTCTGACGCCAACCCAGTCCACCGTGACAGCGGTGAGCTGGACAACGAACAATGCGACGCTGGCCGTGACGAAAGACCAGACGACCGCCGTAGAAAACGGAAAGGCCGTGAACACTCTGGCAGCCCTGAAGGACGGCAGCTGCATCATTACTGCTGCCGCCGGAGGAAAGAGCGCCGTGTGCAGCGTCACGGTGGAAAAGAATGGACAGAGCGGCGGGGATGGACCTGCCATCGTGATGTATGCGGTATCCAACCGGCTGAACGGGCTGAGCACGAGCCGGGCGGATGTGGTCGTCCAGAGCGGCAAGGCGTACACCGCGGCTCTGACGCTGAACGAGGGATACTGGCTCATATCCATCAAGGTAACGATGGGCGGCGAAGACGTGACAGCCACCGTATGGAACGAGAAAAAGATGACCGTCTCCATCCCCGATGTGACGGGAAACATCGTCATAACGGCAGAGGCGAAGCTCCCGATGCTGAATGAACTGGCGGTGGGAGCGGTGACAAAACTGGTGGAAAAGGACGGGGCAGCGGCGGAAGAATTCGTGGTCATAGCGCAGGACTACGAGAAAGAGCTGAACGGCGAAGGCCGGACGCTCCTTGCCCGGCGGCACGGTATCACCGGGAAAAAATGGAACACAACATGGTGTACGTATGCCGACAGCCTGATTGACGTCTACCTGAACAGCGAATACCTGAAGGACGCCCCACAGGCGCTGAAAGACATTCTGACGGAGACGAAATTTTACTACACGCCCGGCTACTCCGGAAGCGGCAGCAGCTATACAGGAAGCCACACGGTGACCACGCTGAGCCGGAAGGTCTTTTTGCCCTCGTGCTATGAGTTCGGATTCGAGTCATACGGATACACTTCGGCCAGCAGCCCGAAATACTACCACCTGGAAGGCTCGACCTTTGCCGATGCAAAGAAGCTTGCTCTGGCGCTGCTGGCGGCGGATGCCGAAACGGCGGGGAGCGTACCGAACACTTATTTCCATTTCTGCCTCTGGACCCGGACGCCGGTACTGAACGACTACGGCAGCGGCCTGACCGGAAGTGCGCTGAAAGAGTATCTGTACAAGTGCGCTGAAGCGGTGTGGGCGCAGATGCTGACGGCACCGGATAAGCTGAACTGGGGCGGATACAAGGTGAACGAACCGGAAAACATGAGCTGGCCTGACCTTTACAGGTGCTGGACGCACCCCTGTTTTACACTGCCGGGAAATACCGTTATCGACGCAAAGGGAAATATCGTGGAGGTGAGAGAAGAATGAGCACGGATAATGCACTGGACGCCCTGACGGCGCGGATGCTGGAAGCCGTAAAGAACACCCGCGAAAGCGCGGACTCCGCTGCAGTCAGCGCCCAGCAGGCACAGAAGATGGCGGAGGGAGAGATGCAGGGAACGTCGCTGACTGGCGCAGAGAAAAAGCTGCTGGTGCAGATATTGCAGCTGGCGGCGAACAAGAACAGCGAGATGCAGCCCGCGGTGGATGAGCTGAAAAAGCTCTGGAAGGAGAGCTCCTGATGATAGAACGCAATATCTCCCTCGCCTCGACGGGTTCGGCGCGGACATCGGGCTGTGACAACCAGCTGCGTCTGGGCTATAGCAGGAACCGGGGGATATACCGGCTGAACATCACCCAGACCGGCGAGTGGGAGGGAATGACCATCCGGGCGCTGTGGCACACAGAGCGGGGAATGCTGTTTTCGTCGCTCGTGGAGGACGGAAAAATAGAAGTACCCGCCATCGTGACCTCTACACCCGGGTGCGGCAGGCTCGTCTTTGAGGGAAGCGACGGAACCCGCACCCTGACCAGCGCGGACATCAAGTACAGCGTAGCCATGAACAGCGGCACGATGGGGGACATCCCCGAACCGCCGGTGCCTGCATGGCAACAGCTGGTAGCCCTCGTGGAGCAGGCAAAGGACGAGGCGTGGCAGGCCGGAGAGGACGCCAGACAGAGCGCCGCAAAGGCCAATGAAGCATATGAAAACACCATCGGCGCAAAAGACTCGGCTGTAACGGAGATACGCAAAGCCGAGACGGATGCACTGAACAATGTGGAGGCATCAGCCGGCCCGGCGGCGTCTGCGGCTGCGGATGCTGCCGCAGCAGGCGCAAAGGAAAAAACCGAAAAGGCCATCCAGGAGGTAAAGGACAATGTAGTAAAAGAAGTGAAAGATGCCGCAGCAGGGGCAGCCGCCCGCGCTGCCCAGTCGGCAACGGATGCGGCCAGCTCTGCCGCCGAGGCAAAGAAGACAGCCCAGGACATCCAGGGCTACTACGACGGCGTACAGGATCTCGTGACCGACACGCTGCGAGACTACACCGGCGGCTACTACCGCAGCTATGATTTGACCATTCCGGCGGCGGGCTGGAAAGAGATGGCCAAGTCCGTAGGACGGTACTGGTACAGCTGCGACGTGGCCATCGAGGGGTGCGACAGCTCTTACGTCCCGATGGGGACCCTGACGCTGGACACGGCCGGAGAGGTCGAAAAGGCAAACCTTGCGACGGTGCTTCAGACCGTGGAGGGCGGTGTGCGGTTCTACGCTGCTATCCCCCCGAAGGTGAACATCCGTGCCTTTGTAACGCTGTTTGCAAAGGGAACAGCATCGATGCAGCAGGCATCCGCTGAAGAAGTGCAGAGGATGCTTGACGAAATTTTTAATGGATAAAAGAAAGAGAGGAAAAAACACATGGCCAGTTATGATTTGACCCGTATCCCCGCGCTGCGCGACCTGCAGGAGCTGGGCCGCCGCCAGAAGAATGTGACGGACGGTCTCGGCCAGCGCGTATCTGCGCTGGAGACCAATGCTCCCACCAAGGTGAGCGACCTGACGAACGACAAGAAATATCAGACGGAGACGGAAGTCTCCGCCGCCATCAACAAAGCTGTCGCTGCGGCAGACCACCTGAAGCGCAAGATCGTCGCCTCGACCGGGAACATCGACCTGAAGGCGGCAGACGCTGCACAGTACATCTACATGGTCCCGAAGGGTACTGCCGGTACCTCCGACAAGTACGACGAGTACATGGTTATCGACGGCGTGCTGGAAAAGATGGGCGACTGGAAAGTGGATCTGAGCGGCTATGTCAAGAAGGAAGCCGGCAAGGGTCTCTCGACCAACGACTACACCAGCGCGGACAAGCAGAAAGTGACCAACATGGAAAAGACCATGAACGCCCGCATCACCGCCAGCATGGCGACCGACACCGAAGTGAACGCGATGCTGGATGAACTGTTTGGCTCTTAAAGGAGGACAAGATGGGGATAACGCTTGCTCATCTGAAGGAAGCCGTGGACCGGCTGCTGGACAGGATCGCGCTGGTGGCTCAGACGGCCTCCAAGAGCATCGAAGAGATGGGAAAGACAAAGGCAGATAAGGTGAACATCATGTCTTTGACCATCCCGGCCAGCGGCTGGTCGAGCGACAGCACTGCGGGATGTCCGTATTATCTGGACATCCCGGTGTCCGGCCTGACGGCAAACGACTGTGTGGCCGTAGTGGTAGCACCGACCTGTGCAAAGACCGCCCTGACGGCAGGGCTCACATCGACCGAAAGCTTTGCAGGAAAACTGCGGCTGCGAGCGCAGCAGACGCCGACAGCTGCCATCACGGCAGTTTATTACATTGTGAAATAGGAGGGATGGACCTATGGCATGGGGTCCCATATCGGTCGGCGGCAGTGTGAGCGGTTACACGCTGCCGACAGCAACGGCCAGCGTCCTTGGCGGCGTGAAGACCGGCAGCAACATCACGAACTCCGGCGGCACCATCAGCATCACCAAAGCCAACGTGACGGCGGCGCTGGGTTATACGCCGCCCACGACCAACACCTGGCGCGGCGTGCAGGACAACCTGACCAGCACGGCCACCGACCAGAGTCTGAGCGCAAATCAGGGCAAGGTGCTGAAAGGCATCGTGGACGGCAAGGCGAACGCAAGCCATACCCATGACGACCGGTACTACACCGAGAGCGAGATGAACACCAAGCTGAATGGCAAGGCGAACGCAAGCCATACCCATGACGACCGGTATTACACCGAAAGCGAGATGAACACCAAACTCAACGGCAAAGCCAACAGTTCCCACACCCACAACTATGCCGGGTCTTCGAGTGCGGGCGGCACGGCCAACTCGGTCAATGGCCTGACTTTCGCCGCCCAGACCACCGACCCGGGGGCGGGAAGCGCATTGACCACCAACAAGGTGCTCATCGTGTACGTATAAGGAGGTGAAACTTCAAAATGGCAAAAGCAGTTTATGTGGGCGTCGGAAGCAAAGCCCGCAAGATGAAAAAAGCCTACATCGGCATCGGCGGTAAGGCCCGCAAGGTTAAGAAGATGTACATCGGTGTCGGAGGCACGGCGAGGCTGTGCTACAGTGCAGAGCTGGAAAGGTATGGAATGGCTGCGGCGCTGAGCACTACACGGTATGATATGCGGGCCGCGACCGTCGGCAAATACGCTTTGTTTGCGGGTGGATATATCTCCCAGATCATTTGGGGCTACAACGTCAGCAGTTCCGTGGATGCCTACAATACCTCCCTTACGAAGAGCACACCGACAGAGCTGAGCTGCGAACGGTGCGGTCATGCGGCGGCATCTGTCGGCGGCTATGCGCTGTTTGCTGGCGGCGCATCGTCATATAATCTATTTAACTTTTATGAAAAACTCGTGAGCGCTGTGGATGCATACGATGCCTCTCTGACCCGCAGTGCCGCCCACATAATAGGCGCCACAGCCGCGATCGGAGGTGCAGCCGTCGGAAACTACGCGCTGTTCGCAGGTGGGACGGTCAACGGGCAAATAAATGAAGGTAACGTGACGAGCGATGTGCTGGCGTACGATTCCTCGCTCACCTTCACGACAGCACCTCGGTTGAGTGTTGCACGAGCGGATGTGAAAGGCGCAAGCGTAGGCAATTACGCACTGTTCGCTGGCGGAAGAGCCGGTAGTTTTTGTACGACAGTGGACGCCTACAATGCTTCGCTCACCCGCACCACCGCGACCGCTCTGAGCAGCGAGGAAAACAACAGCGCCGCTGCAACTGTCGGGAACCACGCAATATTTGTGGGCAACACTGCCTCCGCAGACATCTACGATGCCTCCCTCACCAAAACGTCTGCCGCCATCCTGAGCACGGCGCGGACGGGTCTGGCTGCGACGACGGTCGGAGACTACGCCATCTTTTCAGGAGGTGGAGTGGCAGATTTCTGCGACGCATCTCTGACCCGGAGCAGCATCGGCACCAGCATGACGGGCTATGACATGGGTGCTGCGACCATCGGGGACTACGCTTTGTTTGCAGGCGGGCATTCCGGTGAAAAGAGTGACACCGCTTACGATTCCGTCGAAGTCTACACCGCATAAAAGAAAAGGAGAAATCAAAATGGCACGATACAAAATTTAC
>OGHB01000212.1_pt1 | contig 40986 bp, 37 predicted proteins | sample 1571451 | NCBI WGS metagenome assembly OGHB01 (sample SAMEA2582071, study PRJEB24529) | metagenome | biome: Human gut stool | place: China | collected 2011
TTTCGCGGCATTTGCTCAGGCCTGTCGGCTGACGCCTTGGGCCTTGCGCAATTCCACGAGTGCTTGACAACCCTCGCAATTGCCGAGAGCGAGCGACCTTTTTGACCTGATTGAGGGTTACCGAGCCTCAAAAAAGAAGAGGGGCGAATTGTTCCGCCCCACCGATAAACTTGCCCTGGACACGAAAAATTACACACTCCCGAGTTTGAAGCAAAATCGAGCAATTTTGAGCAAACCTATTGCTTAAAATTGCTTCGAGGCCTTTAGTGTGTCCTCTGTAGTCCTACTTACAAACAGTCATGCAATCATCGGCTGTCACCTTAAGCACTTAGGTAGACTGACTCTAGGGATCATGTGATATGCATTGACCAAAGTTGTGTTTCGACACTCAAGGAGATGATCATGGGTGCAAAAACCAGCTCTTTGATGGCTCACATCAACGATTTCAATGATCGTGGTGACTACGAAGGCATCATTAAGTTCATCGAAGCCTTGACGCCTGAGGAACAAACGTCTGATATGGTCAGTCAACTCGCCCGTGCCTACAACAACTTGGCCCAAGCTGGCGAAACCCAGCCACTAGAAAAGGCGTTGCAGTTGCTTGATTCAATCGAACCAGACGAACGCAACAACCATTACTGGCACTTTCGGCGAGCCTATTCGCTTTACTATCTTGATCGCGTTACTGAGTCTCTTGAGCACTGGGAGAAGGCTCTGGAGTACAAGCCTGAAGACGAGGATACCAAGCAATTTATTCAATGGTCCCATGAACAGTTGAACGCACTGACGTTCTATCACCCCTTCCGTGAACGCGTAGTTGATGTATGGAAGCAATTCTCTGAATCAGAATCGCATCTACGAGAACTCTGCAACGAAGGTCCGCTTTCTGCTCAGCTGGCTCAAGAGAAAATTGAGCAGATTCTCCATCCAGTAGCCTCTGATAAATGGTTTGTCGAACTTGATCAAGAAGGCGACAAAATTCGACTGACCATATCCCCGAAAGGATGGCGAATGACAGCTTTTCCCTTGCGAGAGTTCCTCCGTCATGCTCCGCCATCTCTAGCAGATCACTGGGGGTTCGAATTTGGCTTTCAACCAGTAGATTCCCCTCACATCTTGGAAGCACGTGTCGGGAAGCGTGTTCTTCGCGCATCAGAGCTAACAGTGGTGCCGAAAAAAGAAGAGGGAGGCACGTATCGACTTGTTTTTACTGGGCCAGAACTCGCTGCAATTGATGAAGATGAACTCCCGGGCATTTTTGCAGCTCTTGAGTGGATGGTTCAAAAAACTCTTGGGGAGAGTGTACAAAGTCAGTGGTTCAGTGATCTCGGCATCTATCGCGATGAGCCAACTGAAGAAGGCTTGGCGCTCCCAGATCTGGTCAGATATGTCCGTGAATGCATCCCGGGAGCAAGCGGCTTCACAATGGATGATTTTCTAAATCAGGACACAGAAATACTCCAAGAGCCGGATAGAGATCCTGATTGTGATCTGCTTTTTGACGCCACAAAATTGGTCATGCGGTGCCCTGCACTTCATAACGGATACAACCAAAACGACGCCCAATGCATGATCGAACTAGAGCGCCAAGGCATCAGTGCCGGCATTGTCTTCTTTACCGTTGCTCCTGAAGTCTCGGAGGCAGACAAAACGCAATTACGGGAAGCATTGGCGACCCTCTTGAAAGATCCTGAACGCCAAGACGCTTTTCTTTGTACAGGTTTCGGCAGTGCGTTGCGTTACGAATACGTGGAAGGTCTGTTTTGGGACAGCAAGACCATCTTTGATCTGCTCCTCGAATGGTTCAAATCTCAACCAAAAATCAAACAGGCAGCTTTCCATTCCTTCCTTCGCATCTGCGGATCGGGAATATTCAAATCTCCCGACCAAGACGAGACAGAAACCAGCGACGGCTCCGATACGTCTGAAGAAGTCGTTAGATAGCCCGCTTTCTCAGGAGATCAGCCTAGTCGAATTTCATCAGCAAACCAACCACCTCGATAAATCCATTTTCGTTAATTCAGCAAGGAGTACCTATGCCAGACAAGAACACTGAACAACTTCTGCGCGAACAAGCAGACGCCGTGCTTAAAGTTCAAGAAGAGGCGATCAATACTCAGATGAAGATGATGGAATCGCTTTACGGCAACAATCCCGAGATGTTGGCTATGATGAAAGCGCAGATGCAGCAGGCGATGGCCAACCAAAAAGATCTCATTGCTCAAGCCCAGACTGCTGCATTTCAGGCTGTAGATGCCGCACAAAATGGTGGTCAATTCGATCCTCAGGCGCTGATTCAAACACTGCAGAACAATGCTCAGTCCATGGGTGTTGACCTGAACGCCGGATCTGACGAAAGTCGTGAAGAAGGCTACGACAATGCCATGAACTACATCGAACAGCTACGGACAGACTTTACGGAATCCGAACCCCGACCTGCCGCTCGCGGCTCAAAGGAAGCGAGGATCTTCGGTTATCTGTTGGGCGGCATTGTGGGCAACCTCAACGACCACGAGCTCGATCAACTTGATCCTGAAGAACATGAGCCTTTCTTCGAGGAAAAGGTTCGTACGATTCTCAGCGAATATTGGGGCATCACCAATACGGATGAACTGGGTGAAACCCTCGGCGATCTTTTGGAAGCCGGCGGTATGTCTGCGCTCTATGCCCAGTACGCAAATGCCGAGACCTTTGAAGAAATCGCACAAGAGCTCGATCCGGAAGACGCTTCCGGCGCCATGCAGCGTTGGCTTTTTGCTCGCTACTTCAAAGACAAGGTTTCACCCGAACAGATGCGCGGTTGGGACATCGGACGTGCTGCCGCTCTCGTTCGATGGGGACATTTTGTTGGACTCATCGACGAAAGTACAGCAGAATCAGTTCTGGAAGCCTGTGCTGAAGAAGCATGTCAACGATTCACCGGATGGCGTGAATTCGGCATCTCGTATCTTTTTGGCGGGCTGTTCTGGCGCATGGCCGCCGGGGAAGATGCAGCAGCAGAATGGCTGGATGATGCCGCCAGCGCATGTGTTGAACTCTTGACAGATGAAGGTGAGTGGTTGCGCTATCCGTGGGTTCAATCTCTGACGGATTAATCAACCAACTTGAGCACACCAGGAGCATAGGTTCCCCGTTGTTCCTGGTGTTTCTTTTCTCACTTGGGAAGTTGTTATGGCGTCCTCTCTGCAACTGATGCAGTTTAATCCTGCTGCCGCATTTCACAATGATCTTGCTGCGGGAACGCAGACTCGATTGGTCTTTTATCGAGCCATTTCGGTCAATGCGGCTGATGATGATGGCTTGACAATGCTTGCGCATGCAGCCCGTGTTGGGGATGCTGATGCCGTCAAAATCCTGCTCGAGCGCGGAGCCGACCCCAATGCAAAAGATCGCAATGGAATGACGCCATTGATGTGGCTTGCCAAAGGACCAAATAAGTGGCAGGAACATCCAGATGCTGTCGAGTGCACAGCCATAGCACTTCTGTCGGCAGGTGCCAATCCAAATACAAGGGATTCTTCAGGTCGGACTTCAGCCTTCTTCGCAGTGGATCAAATCCTTTATCCGTTTTTCAAAGCATTGGCAGCATGTAAGGTTCGGGCCACAGAGCGCTTGGACAGCACGGGCTTCACACTTCTTCATGCCCTGTGCGATGCACTTCAACGGTTTGTGGATCTTCCGATTGAAAAAGCCATGCAAAGCGAATCGGATGCTTTGGCAATCGCCATGATCCTTGTCGAGAACCTTGGTGTCGATCCCAATGCAAAAAGTGCCATCGGCAAAACCGCTAGAGAAATTGCTGTCGCCAACAAATCTCACCTAGTTGCACCCTGGCTTGTTTATGGTGCCGAGGCATTTGATGAAAATGACGATTCGTCTAAGCTTAAGCTCATCTCTGGTGGTGCGACCGCGTGTGAGGCCGCCTCGATGAGAGATGTCGGAAAAATACAAGCCTTGATCGCACTGGGAGAAGCACAGGACGAACCGGCATCCGAAGGTGATCAGATTGGTCTGACTCCTCTGTCATGTGCCGCAAGCGTTATGGCCGTAGATGTCATGACGTTGTTGTTGAATGCCGGTGCAGATCCCACGGCAAGGATCAACGGCAAAGCTCGTGGCGGCAGAGATACGGAAGGCACCAGCGCCATGCGCATGTTGCTTTGGGCCCCGCAATCCTCAACTTCCATTCCCAGCAATTTGAGTGCCGATGATTGGGCGAAGGCACTCGAGACCATGCTGCGCACCGAATCCGTTGCCAATGCCCCCGTAGATGCCGAAGGTCTCACACCGCTTCTGACCTTGGCGCAAAACATTGGGCGAGGCTGGCGAGCCGGCGAAGCAAACTGGGCCGAATTGGCTACCGGCATTCTCTTGAGGAAAGGAGCGGATCCAAACGCCAGAATGTCCGCCAAAGGCATTGACCGTCCGTTCTATAAAGTGCCGGGCAGCGTCACTGCACTTGGATTGCTCGCTAAGAACGGCAGTCAGGATGCCGAGAGCATGGCTCAACTTCTTCTCCAGGGCGGCGCGGATCCCAACCTCGCCGACAAATCCGGCACAACCCCCCTAATGACTGCCGCCGGCTTGTCGTCTCCTTCTCATGCTGAGTCATTCACCGAACTTTTGTTGAAGGCTGGTGCAAATGTTGCTCTTAAAGATGAAAAAGCCCGAACAGCTCTGGACATAGCGTCAGCGGCAGGCAATGACGGCGTCGTAGAAAAACTGCTGACGGCTATCGAAAAACTTGATGCTATAGCCAATGGGCAAACTTCCGATACCGAACAGCCGACCAACACAGGCAACATATCCGAACAGAAGGATGGAGATTGTTTCGCCAGGGATACGAACATCTCGGATGAACCTAACCCGACCTCAAACTCCTCAAGCTTTTTCGACAGGATTCGAAAAAAACACCCTTCCGGAATCGTCGTTGCTGACGTCGAAACCTCTTCTCATAAGGAACAACAACCACCCTTGCATGCGAAGACAACATCTAGTTCCTTCTTTGACCGCATGCGGAATCAAGCGGCTGCTCGTCGAGCACCGGGACAAGAGGCCAAGATAACAGAGTTCTCTCCTGCCAACAGCACATTGAATCCGTCTGATCCTTTCGGTCCCGTTCGTGGAATGGTGGACTTTCTGACCTGCACCCTCAGTCCACTTAAACGGGGTGAGATTGAACTCCAAATGATGGCACTAGGTCTCTTTGCTGAAGGCGGATCCCAAGATACTGATGTTTTGGCTCGCAGGACCGCAGATCTACTGATATCGCTGGATATGGCGACTGAAGTGGACTGGAAAGCGGAAGGTCAGGACTTCTGTGCTTTTTTGGAAGGATTGATCAACTTCGCCCCAATTCGAGAGGCAGGGTTCGAATCCATACCATTGGATATTCAACCTGACGATGATGTTCCTGCGTTTGCAAACAAGTTCGATGCGATCTGTCATCAATGGGGATGGCCCATCAAGCTTGCAGCTCTCGAACTCAATGCCGACTCCTACATTTTCCTGCTATTGGACTCACTGAAGCTCGCCCCTGCGCGCCACGCCGCACAACGTGCCGGCCTGAGTCTACTTACCCCGTCGGAGCTTAACTGACGATCGGAGGATGAACATGCTCAACAAGGTACTCTTTGAAGCTGTCAAAGGACGACAAGCAGGGGTTGTTTCTGCAATCCTCAAACGCATTGATAACGTTGATCAGACTGATGGCGAAGGCATGACTGCACTCATGATGGCTTCACGAGATGGAGCGCTGCCAATCGTCAAACTGCTGCTTAAAGCCGGAGCCAACCCCCTTTCTGCAGATCGAGAAGGACGTACGGCCTTGCATTGGACTTCATGGTCTGGAAATGCCTTGGTGGGTGAAGCGCTACTGGAGGCCGGAGCAGATATCAATGCCCAAAATCGAGAAGGGCAAACGCCGCTCATGCTGATGATCCTTGCACGAAGAAGCGAAGCTGCTCTTCGACTTCTAAAGCGAGCTGATCTTGATATCACTATGACGGACCGCGACGGGCGTACGGCTATGGATCTCGCCGCCGCCAACAGTATGCCGGACGTTCTCTCGGCCTTGATAAATCGTCAGCAACAAACATCTGGAGACAGCGGCATTTTTGGCATGCTGCACGGAAACAAAAATCCGATCCATTTGTCCAAGGACCGCTATGGCATCAATGCAATGCACCAGGCCGCACGCCAAGGCGACTTGGAAACACTCACTCTGATCTTGTCTGCATCCGACGCAAATGTGAATGAACGCAATGATGCCGGGGAAACGCCGCTTCTTGTTGCTGCCCGTGCTGGTGCCGTTGGCTGTGTGGAAAAGCTTCTGTCCGTCAAAGCTGATCCCAATCGTCCAGGAAAAAACGGCGAAACACCGCTTTGTGAAGCTGCTCGTCTGGGGCGTCTCGTCATTGCCGAACTGTTGATACGTGCTGGAGCAGATATCAATGCCGCTCCAAGAACTGGTCAAACGCCTCTTTTGCAAGCCATACGTGAACGAAACATCGATATTGTCCGTGTATTGCTGGCAAATGGTGCAAACGTACATGTTCGCGATACTGAAGGCCGAGGTGCACTCGCTTACGCTACGGCAACCGGCCTTGAGGAGTTGACTGCCATGCTGATCGAAGCCGGCGCTGAATCATAGATGCCGCTTCTCGACTTGAAGGAGACGTGCAATGACAACAAGCAAAATGATCAAAATCGTGGCTTCAGTCGGTGTCGTCGCTTTGTTGTCCTACGGTGGTCTTGCCTGGTGGCAACTGAGTCAGTTTGATCGGCGCGTTGGCGAACATCGTTATTTCTCATCACTTTTTTACGACGGTGAAATTCAAGTCGAGAAAGCCTTCCTGAGGCGCAAAGTTCAACTGACTGCCGGTATCAATACGGACGGCCAAGAACCGGGACAACGTTCTGTTACCGATCCTGTCATCGTTTTCGATGGCGTGTTGACACCAGGTCTTCGCCCCACCCTGAAGCTGACACCGATCCGAGTTGAGGATCCTCAGGCAGAAATTTTCTTCAAATCGAATCCACGGATCGAATTGATCTTTTCCGCCGGCATGATGCCCGCGTCCTTCGAGATGCAGTGGGGCAAAGCAACTGTTGGAGATAAAGTGCTCGGCAACGGAGCGGTTCGAGCCGGCATCAAAGTCGACACTGGCAGAAAAACAGTTGAAAAACTCTCCATCTCGGGTCACATATCTCAGTCCGAGACAAAATTCGAAGACGAGCGCCTTATCTTCGGAGATAAAAAATTAAGCCTGCACTACGAAAGCTCGCCGTTGAAGCTGTCGTTATCCTTTGATACCCAGGGAGATCACATCGGTCCGATCATCGGCCCCAATGCCGCCGGCCCTCAGAGCTACAAGATCGAGATGTACAGCACGACCGATACACCCGATGGACAGCCTGAGAATCGTGCGGACTTTGACATTGACATCAAAGATCTCCATATCCAGCCCGAGGAACTGCCCGCCTTCAATGTGCAACTAAAGGGTTCCCTTTCCACACCGCCGCAAGTATGGTTGCCTTGTGAATTTTCCAAGTTGATGTTCGGGTCTGTTGTTACAAACCTTCCGGGCATCTGCCCTTCCCAGGACATGCAGGGCGTACGCACCTTCTCCTTTACGGGTCTCCATGGCGTAATTGATAAGTTCAACGTGAACACGGAAGGAGCCGATCTGGCGATCAACGGCACTTTTGAGTTCAAACCTAATCTGAAGAGTTCCTTCAAAGTTGAAGCCTCCGCCAAAGACCCAAGTGAAAAAGCCAGTCTCACTGTTCAGGAAGCCTTCACCAACCAGATTCGAAGCGCCTTGCAAACATTACATCGTCAAGGGGCAGTTCAAAAGACTGAAAGCGGACGCTATACATCCAATATTGAAGCCTCAGTCAACGAAAACGGTTTTCTTGTCCTGACAGGCAATGGAGTCGATCTGTTGGCTATTGACGACGTGCTTGTTGCCGCCGATACAGCCAGCAATTCAGATTTCACCGTGATCATTGAAGTTGAAAACGATGCCTTTACGGAAGAGTCGCTTACCAAAGAGGTCGTCGACCCATTTAGGAAAGCATCAAGCATGGTGGACGGTATCCGTCTAATCGCTGGTGAAGAAGATGCAGGTGGTCGGTATCTGTTCCATTACATCGTAGATGAAGGCGCTGATCCCGCCCTGGCTTACGAGAACATCGACAAGTTTTTGAAGCAATTCACCTCCAAGGCCCCCCAAGGGATCGAAGTGACGTTGATAGGACGTCAAACACCTGCATTCGCTAATCATGACGACCCGCAGATTGATGTTGATGCCGACTATTGTGTTGTTATCGAATCTGGGAAAAGCGCTATTTCTGAAGACGAGCTCACAACCAAGGTCATCGAGCCATTCAAACAGGCATCAGAAACCTTAGTAGGTGTTCGTCTTTCGTCTAGCCAAAGAGACCCAAACGGACGGTATCTTCTTGGCTTCACTATTGAACAAGGTGTGGATCAGGACCAAGCATACGACGTCATCGACCAGTTTTTGACGAAGTTTGCTGCGTCAAAACCTGATGGAGTTGAGATCATGCTCATTAGCTACTCGCGTTAGCTGCGGAACACTCTATAGGGATCGAAGATGAAAGAAGTTGACTCTTGGTTGTCTCATTTCTTTGCAGAAAACAATGATGTTCTCTGTTTGCTGGCTGGTGTTCTACTGATTATCGGCGCATGGAAGAACTGGGACTGGCTCTGCGACCCCGTGGGAAAGCCATACAACACGTACCTGACGCGTGGTTTGCTTCGCTTTATTTTCTTTGGTTGCGGCTTTGTTCTTGTGGTTAGTGGTGCATGGCTTTTGTTGTACCGATGATGAAGAAAAGCCCCTTTTCCGACTCGTATATTCGGTGATAAATCTTCGATAAATATCCTCATTGACTCCCTACTGTTGGCGAGAATACGATCGTAGTGGGCACTAACAGTATCAGCAATGTGTTGAGTCTGAGGCAATCACAGGAGGTGTCAATGACAGAGCTAGGTTTTCGTTGTCCTCAATGTGGAACACCTCTTGGTTATCAGGGGTTATGTTGGAAGTGCCAGAGTGAAAGGACACGTCAGGAGGTTCTTGCGTGGTCATCCGAGCATATTCGTGATGTTCAGGCCTCAGTTCTCAAAGGCATAAAAAAGGTCGAAGAATGGGAAGATCCGGAATATACAAACTTCCTAAACCTCCTTTCTTATCACGACGCCCTAAGCCCTGAAATTCAAAGAAAAGCTGTACTGGAAGAGGTTTACCGACCCAATGAGATTTACTACAAGGCTCCTGCTGACGTTAGAGACCAACTCATCTCGAAGTTATTGAACACCAACAGCTACAGCGAGGCTGCGGATCTTATGTCATGTCTCGCCATGCAAGGTGACGACGTTGCTTTATCTACGCTGCATGAGTTGGAGAAACACCCGCGACCGTGGACTTCCGGTTTGTATGTTGGTCCGGCTTCGTATGCTGAGTTAGGAGGCTGGACCTTCGATCAGACAGGACAGCGCATCAGCCTGAATTTCGAAACTTGTTTTGCACTTGTTCAGTGTGAAAACCCCAATGACTCCCCCATTCGAATCGGCCGCCTTAGAGAGGACGTATGCCCTCACTGTGGTGGGCGAATGGCTGACATCTTCGTAATGGACGGCAGGGACGAACGCCTCAAATCCTTCGGCATTGACGGCATTTTCACAGCGACATGTTGTCCGAACTGCGTAGGTTTTCTCAAAGGACCAGCATTCAGTCGCTTCTCATTAGATGGCTCTAGCGAAGCCATGGCCTCTGAACTTTTTGACGGCTCCAAGTCCACTAAGTGCTATTTCACTGAAGAAGATTTCGAAGCAATGGCTTCCAACAAGTGGGGACTGAGCTCAACGCCTGTTCCTCCGTTTTATGGAGCTTTTGCGGATGATCTCAACACGGTTGGAGGATTCGCCAACTGGGTACAAGACTGTGAACACGTCAAGTGCCCCGATTGTGGACGTCCGATGAAGTATTTGGCCCAAATTCAATGGACAACGCTTACCGACAACACGGAGGGAACGCTGTACATCGAATTCTGTCCGGATTGCCAAGTCGCCGCCATGATCCATCAACAGACCTGAGGTGAGGACAAGAAATTACGCTGTAGGTTTGAGTGTTTGTCTGTTATTGGTCGGATTTGGATCTCTGCCGAACGATGGTCGGCTCGGTAGCACAATCAACTCGACGGCACAATTCTTTTGCAATGGTGTTCATATGCAACATTCGGCCCAATTTTTATATTCCACTTTGTTATCGTCTGAGTTGGATTGCAGCTCTGGCCGCCGCATTCCTGACAGGCACTTTTCCTTTGTATTTTTGCAAAAAACGTTACAGCAAGCAGTTCGCAATACAAATCAAAAACCAAGAACAAATCAGCAATCATTCAGGCACCGTCATTGGCGACGCCGTTGGTTTCTTTTTAATCGGATTATTCAATGCGGTTTTAATGATGAAGTTAGGCTACATACACAAATAAGTCATACTTCTTCAAGTTGAATTCTCCTCAGTTGAATGTTGGAGTCAGCCATGTACATCGAAAAATATTGGCGCAATTACATTGGCGGAACTGACGATAGCCTAAACCTCGTTGCGTTCCTAGCTGATCAACAACAGGATGAGATTTCACTGAGCGAGATCTTCAGAAAGATCGGCTTGGACAAGCAGAACTGGAATTTCCGTCAAACTGCCGGATACCTAGAGTTCACTCACTCCAACGGCGTCGAAATGGATTTTCATTTCGCCATCGATGTCATCACCGATCTGGCCGCCATCATGCTGGAGTGCTATGTCAACGGTTATGTGAATCTCCATGATCTTGATGATTGTGAGATCCCCAACAGGCACATGCGCATCACTGCAACGCCCGAAGAACATCATGCACTGAACCGAGCGCTGTCAGACTTTGCCCAAAATCCGCTCAATTACGATCTTCGGGAATTGGTGGATGATGAAGACATGCTGGCAATGGCCAAGGACTGCGAAGAGATTCGTAAAGATCTCTACGAATCAGGCGGCAGAAACAAAAACTTCAATGTCCCGAAAGAAGAGATGAAACCTCTTCTTTCGGACTGGACCGGCGCAAACGGATGCTTGGCAACAAACCGAATCATGGTTGAGGGCTGCAAGGTTGGCTATTGCTACCGAGAAAAACCGGACGACGATTGGGATAGTGGCTGGCGCTTCACCGCCGGTGATGAAAGTCAGCCGTATATGGATGATCCAAACCACTCCGGCCTTTATGCACTCAATACCGTCTGCAACGACGATCCCGACATCATTCCCCTGCTGAAAGCCCCGTACGGATCTGCTTTCAGTCGTGACGATCAAGGTGTGTTTCATCCTGTCTCCGATGAGACGCCACCAGAACCAGAGGAGGAAACAAATATGGACCTCATGCAACAATGCCAAGTCTGGAACGAGCAGGATCAGTTCAGAAAAATCATTGATGCACTGGAAGCCATCCCTGAAGACGAACGTACGCCAGAAATGGACTGCGAATTGGCCCGTGCATACAACAATGAGGCCTCCGCAGATGATCGCGACATGCTGAAACACTCCATAGCCCTTCTCAAAAAGCACGAAGAGCAGTTCCGGGATGATCACCGGTGGAATTTCCGCATGGCTTATGCCTATTTCTATCTCGATCAAGAGCACCGTGCCCTGCCCTACTTTGAAAAAGCTCTTGAAGCTCTGCCAGGCGATGAAGACACCGAAGAGTTCATCGAGAAGTGCCGGTACGGTGTGAGCATGCCTCTATTCCGTGAATGCTTCCGCGAACGCACGATCAAAGCATGGAAAGCCTTCATGGATCAAGAGGCTGATCTTCGGAAAATCATTGACGAAGACAAGAACCATGAACGCGGGCAAGAACTCGTGGACAGATTTGAAGCAATTTTCAACTTGGCATTTGAAGAGGTTGCCTTTGAAATTGGGTTCAACGGTCAGAAACACGAAGTGGTCCTGAGCCCTGAAGGCGATAAGGTCAATCTGTTTGAACTGGTGTACTTCCAGGAGCACGCTCCGAAGGAAGTTTCCGAGCATTGGAATATCTTGGTTGGCCGACAACGCTTAGGCGACGTCGGCATGCGTACCAATGACTTCGACATCACCGGCCGCGACGTTCGGATTTGGGTGGAACAAACGGATGAGAAGCGTGTTGCCTTGAAAGCGTACTGCGAAAAACTGCTCCCCGATCTCAAAGAGCAGGAAGGAAAGGTTTATTGGGCCTTGACCACACTCACGGATCAAGTGTTGGGTGAAATTCCGCACATGCGATACGTCGACAGTTTCGAGGCTCTTGACCAACCCCTTGACGATCAGGGTATTTTGCTCACCGAACTGCCGAAGAAACTGGAGAGTCTGGGGCTGGATCTATCCTTGGATCCCAAGGGATGCCTGAATTCCGCATTGTGTTACCAACTCAAGCCGGACGATGATCCAGATGCCGATTGGCGTTTGGATGTCATCGCGGGATCGACTTGCTGTGTGCCACTAATCAATGATTATCTATCCAACGAAACCGACTTCACAGATTCTTTACTTGATGATGGCGTTGTCGCCGGGTTCCTCATTTACCCGTTGGACGGATTCACCGGTGAGGATCAAAGTGAACGAATTTTTGAGTTCAGAGAGCAGCTCGAGAATGCTCTGTCCGAAGGAGACGGTGAAGACATCATCACGCTGATAGGTGGAGCAACCGGCACACAATGCGGCTACGTTGACTTCATTGCATGGGACGCTCGTGCTGTCGTGAAGAAAGCAAAAGCCTTCTTTGAAAAATCGCCTGTGGAGTGGGCCAGCTTCCATGTCTTCCGTCGAGAAGCTGGCACTGTTGGCCTAAAGAGTCCGAAACAGCCGGATCCCGATCCAAAGGAAGATTCAGGAGACCAAGCTCCCGAATCAGAAGCCAACCAAGATAAGACTTCGTCTGAGACTACGTTGAAGTATTCGCCTGAGACCGTTGAAGCTTTTTACAAGCAGATTGATGACTGGAATGATCAAGACGAGTACTCGCAGTGCGTAAGAGCGTTGGAATCAATACCAAAGGATCAGCAGACCTACCGATCTGCTTATGCACTGGCTCGAGCATTGGAAAACTACGCCATCCTTGGCGATCATGAAGAGGGAACAGCGACACACGAAGCACAAAAAGCTCTCAAACGTGCCATTGAAGTTCTTGAAAACGTTCGAGAAGAAGGTTCCGATAAGGCTGAGTGGTACATGCGAATGGCCTACGGATACCAGTACATGACCGAACAGGAGGAAAGAGCTATTCCGTACGCCCGGCGTTGGGCTGAACTCGATCCCAACGATGAATGCGCTCCTATGGTGATTCAGGAATGTGCTCGTAAAATCCGCCAACGCTTGCGTCAAACAGAGAAAGTCAAGTTCACTCCTGGTTCCTCGCCTTTTGAAGGATTCGACTTCACAAATTTCTGGAATGACTCCGAGTACGCGTTGGACAAATACGTAAGTGAGCCGCCATCCGATGAGCTGATTGCCGATATTGAAAAGGAACTTGGCTACAAACTGCCTGCCTCATACATTTCGCTCATGAAGCAGCACAACGGTGGAACCCCCGTCAACACTTGCTACCCGACCAATGAACCAACGAGTTGGGCCGAAGATCACGTGGCAATCACCGGAATCTACGGTATCGGACGAGATAAACAATATTCACTGTGCGGTGAGTTGGGAAGCCGCTTTTTGGTGAGCGAATGGGGATACCCGTCGATCGGTGTGGCCATTTGCGACTGTCCCAGTGCCGGTCACGATGCAATTTTCCTGGACTATCGCGCCTGCGGGCCTGAGGGCGAACCTGCCGTAGTTCATGTGGATCAAGAACTCGACTACAAGATTACGCACTTGGCCGACAGCTTCGAAGAGTTCATCCGCGGGCTTCAGAACAATGCCGTCTTCGATGAAGAGCTTGACGACGAGGAAGACACCGACGAAAACGAAGCTGGCGACTCTAAGCAAGCAGATCAGAAGGGCGCTTTTGCAGGCTTCGTGCTTCTATCCAAAGGGCGTTGGGACAAAGAGCAATTGATTCGTGACTTGCAGGAGCAGTGGAACATTACTGTTCAAGAGAGTGACGAAGATGGAGAAAAGCGAGACGACGCTTTGGTGTTTGACGTTGGAGACAAGATCGCCGCCATCAGTCTGATGCCTTTCCCCATTCCCAACAACGAGGCTGAAACCAATGCCGAAAACAACTGGATGTGGCCTGAAGCTGTAAATGCAGCCAAGGAGCATTGCGCACACATCATGGTTGCGGTCTGCGGCGGAAAAGATGATGACCTGATCGAGCGCGGCAAGCTGTTTGTAAAACTAATGGATGCGTGCTGCCGTCAGCAATACGTTACCGGTGTTTACACCAGCGGTGTAGTTTTCGACCCCAAGTTCTACAAGAAGGGGGCCGAAGCGATGAAGGACGACGATCTCCCGATCCACGCCTGGATTTGGGTTGGTCTGTACAGCAATGGCCAAACCATCAGTGCCTACACTTATGGCATGGAGACTTTTGGCCGCCGCGAAATGGAGGTTTTGGACGTAGAAGGGGCCACTGCAGGAGATGTTTGGAGATTCCTATCTGCGATGGCATCGTATGTTCTTGAATGTGACCAAACGCTTGAAGATGGTCAAACCATTGGCTTCTCCGCAGACGATATACACGACATCAAGCTTTCTGAGGGTGTTGCCCTCACAGGCATGACGCTCAAGATTTCGTATGGGAATGGAATGCCTCAAGATTGATTAAACCTGTGAAGGCAGGTTCATTGCAGAACTTGCCTCCACTTTGTTGGGTTCGAACCATGATGAACGGAATTCCGATTTTCGTTCTTGCACTAACAGTCTTGGCACTCCTATTTGGAGGAGTTCCCTGGCTGTTGGATTGGTTCGAGCATCCGAGCAAAAACCTGCTCATCATGCTGGCCTGTTTCACCGGGCTTGGATTATGGATTTTGTTCAAGTGGTTGCGCTTCTAGCGAAAATACTCCGTTGAACACGTAAGAAAAACGAGGTGGCAAATGACTGAACTCTACACTCATGATGAGATGACTTGCGTGATGAGCCATATCGAAAAGTCTTTCGGTTCGGTCACAAACATCTTGCACGAAATCGTATCGCCCGACATCCACGTCGACATTTGTGTGATACCTCCCCACGATGAGAGTGCCTACTACACGCTCGTCACGATGGGAATGGGTGCTCATCGTATGAATGTCCCTGACGAGCTCAAGGAAAAGCTTCTCGAACGGGCGGAACTAGTCATTGCACTGCCTAAGGATTGGGATATCCAATCCAAAGATAGACAGTGGTATTGGCCAATCCGATTGCTCAAAGATCTAGCGCGGCTACCCGGTCAAATGGACACTTGGTTGGGTTGGGGGCATGCAGTTGACGATCCGGAACCCTATGCCGACAACGTCCCGTTCAGTTCGGCCATGCTGATAGGTGCACAGGCAGGCGACGAAGATGCCAGTATCTGCAAACTTCCCGATGGGGATGAAGTGAACTTCTACCAGGTCATTCCACTCTATCGGGAAGAATCAGCATTCCACACCGAAAAAGGAGCAGATGCTTTGCTCGAGCACTTGCGAGCAGTCAGTTGGGTCGTGGATCCAACTCGACCAAATGTTCTGAATGAAGAAGAAGTTCCAAATGAGCTTCTCGACGATGCCGAGTGGCATCTGGAATCTGTTCGAGACAAAGAGCTTCCTGTTGATGAAATTAATGCTTTCAACCATATGGCCATCTTTTTGAGATGGTGCATTGAACATCATCTGATGGGTGAAACTTTTACAAGAGACTACCCGGAAGCTCTCGCTAACCCCAAAGACTTGAGAGGCTTTATTCGAGACAGGCTCGACGGAAAGCTTCTCAGATCAATGCTCAACAACGAGGGATACGATTTTGCCCGCTACTACTACGGCGATAACGATCAGCCCCCGTATTACCCATGCGACGTTGATGACCATGCATACCGTTTGTTCGGGCCCAAGCGTTATTTCTGCGATGAATTCCAAGACGAGGCCTATCTCTTCGTCCCCTTTGATGAGCACTACTACGAAGAAATGGCCGAGATCATCCAGACTCGATGGGATGCTTGGAAGAACATCCAGAAAAATGCCGTCGACTGGGATGGCCCTACCCCCTTGGCCAAGGCTTTTGAGAAGTATCTGGGTTGTCCAACCGAATACTTTCCGCCCATGCCCGATGACGATCCATTGCGAGCTGCGCTCGCGTATGCGACTCGATATGGACAGCGAGACGGCTTTGTTCCCGTCCTGATTGTTGAAGACGAAACTTTGTGGGACACGCTTATCTTCGACTCTGACCATGCAAACGATGGTGCGGAAGATTACAAATTTGACCCAGACAAGGTGGCCGAATACCGCAAGCAGCTACTTGAAAAACCGACCAAAAATGCATCAGAAGTCCTGGATCGTTTGATCGGAGATCGACGGTGCGAGGCCGAGGATGACGAAATGGACTGGGATGAAGAAATCCTCGGGGAGGTTGCCGGCGGAGAAACTATCGATCACTGCGCATGGTGGAATTCGGAGACGAACCTAACTCATCCGATCATATTGGCCAAGATACCGGTTAAGAATCCCTGGGAAATCTTTGCCTGGTTACCGTTTGGCGGATGGAATGAGTGTCCGGACACCGAAGATATGATGGCCATTGCCAAACATTGGTATGAAAAGTACGGAGCCATCCCTATCGTCCTGTCTCATGACGAACTGGAGATGTCAGTCCCCAAACCGGTACCTATGAACGAAGCCGTGGGGTTGGCACAAGAGCTTTACGCCGTCTGCCCCGATGTGATCGATCAGAGCTCTGAAGATGAGGCTACGGTCGGACGTCTCGCCGACTCTTTGAGACAGTCCAAAATTTGGTACTTCTGGTGGGATTAAGTCTTCCCAATAGGCAATTGTGATCCTGTGGAGGCAAGCTCCACCGATATTGAATCGGCTAACCCTCCTCCACAGGCCGCCACCCCATCACGGTGGTCGGATCTCGATATTTAAGTCTTCTACCGGGATCCCTCCACACGGAGGATCCGTCAATGAACAACGCAATACTGACAGCCAAACTGCTAGCTTTAGTCGAAGGGAAAGAAACTCCAGAAAGCTGGCTTAGCTGGTGGTCCGATCATGAATCAGAGCTGGAGACATTGCTGAGTCGCGGAGAGTTCCTCAGGCTGAAGCCCTGCAAGCATGCTTTCAAATGGGTCCCTTTGCTCGGCAGTCAAAAAGGAGCCGCCGGCATTCTAGAAAAGAGCGGGACCTCCTTTGAAATCAGTGGTCTTTATCAAGAGCAGTACGAGAGAGAACTTGATGAGTTCTGCCAAGCTCAAAAGCAGATCCAGGCAGAAAGACAAAAGACATTCAAGGCTTCATATCCGGAGCTACACCGACAGTACCCAAAATTCTCCAAGGCTTTGGCAAAAGTGATTGATCAGTCCGACTCGATCCTCCCGGCAGCCTCAGAAGAACAGATTGCCAATCAAGAAAGAGAATTGGGCTTCACGCTTCCTGCTCAAGTGCATTATTTTTTCCGGGTTACCTCAGGCATCCATATATCAACAGGTATAGATATCGAGTTGTCTGGAGTGTTTGAGTTACCAGTTCATGGTGAACGTTATTTCGTTTTAGGCGAATTCTGGAAAGAGGCGGATGGGGATCAGTTGTTACTCCGCCCTGGAGAGGAAACGATTTGGTACTACGCTCATGAGCAGAACAAGATCAAACATCTTTGCAGGGATATAGGGGAGCTGTTGGAGAAGAAGATCATGATGTTTCTTAGTGAATCTCAAAAAACAGATTGGAAATAGGAAACATAAAAATGATTATTTTAAAAATTGAGAAGAACAAAGAAAGGTATGCAGGCCTCTTACTGATGGCCGACGAAGAACAAAGCATGATAAATAAATATCTTAACCGAGGCGAAATGTTTGTTCTTATAGATGACGGCACGAAGGCGGAATGCGTGGTCACGAAAGAAGCAGATGGGATTTATGAACTTAAAAACATTGCAGTCATACCTAACAGTCGACGAAAAGGGTATGGCAAAAAACTCATTGACTTTTTATTTTCACATTATATTGACTGCAATACCTTACTTGTTGGTACAGGAGATGTCCCCTCTACACTTTGCTTTTATAAAAAATGTGGGTTTACAGAATCACATCGCGTAAAGAACTTTTTTACAGATAACTACGCTCAACCTATATACGAAGACGGGAAACAACTTATTGACATGATCCACTTGAAACGGGAACGATAACATCCACACATTGATTTGATTAAAGGTGAATCAACATGAATCAGTTTTTAACAAAATATATAGAACTCAAGCAGGCATTTGAAATCACAGATTGTTCCCCCACGAGCGTGCGTGACCTTTACGATTTCCGAGAACAACTTTCGCACATTGACGATCTGCAAGCAAAGATGGTCCTAGTCGATGTACTCAATCTCTTGTGGTTCAAGAAAAGTGCCTATGAGCTATACCGATCAATATTGGACAAAAAAGATCCGACTACTTTCAAACGCCTAGCTAAACTGAAGACTGATGCGGACAACTGTGGTGACTTTTATGCCATCCCCCAAAAAAAGACTCCAGAGGAAGAAGCTCAAGATCGCGCTAACTTGATCAGTCTTGGTCTTCCCTTCTTCAAATACCATCCCAATCCATTGGAGACCCATTCCTTCGAGTCTTCCGATACTGGAGTGGAGTGTGCATGTTGTGGGAAAACTACAAAGATTTATTACGAAGGGCCCTTTTACTCCATTGACGATATTGATTACCTCTGCCCAGAATGTATTGCGACTGGCGCCGCTGCCAAAAAATTTAACGGTTCTTTTCAGGATGATTGTTCCATTGAAGAGGGTGTAAATGAATCCGAGAAGATTGATGAATTGATCCACCGTACTCCAGGCTACTCAGGCTGGCAGCAAGAATTTTGGAGATCTCACTGCGGTGATTTTTGTGCATATCTAGGTCGTGTCGGTGCTCAAGAACTCAAAGCTTTAGGAGTACTTGATGAAGTACTTGATGATCCGTTATTGAATTTCGTCAAGAACGAAGATATCAAAACAATGGTCAACGGAGGGTGCATGCAAGGCTATCTATTCCGTTGTCTACACTGTGGAAAGCATTTGCTATGGGTTGATTTTGATTAAACACATGCAGATAGTCATACCCAACAACCTTGTTATACACACTGGCTTTGGGTTCATTGACATCCACCAATACATTCAATAATGGGAGAGCAAGTCCATGAACAATCTGCTTTCAACAATGAACCTAAGCAACATGCCTGATGTTCATCGACTGAAATCCTTCTGCAAAGGCTTGGCAGCTCTCGACATCATCATGATCGAAGAGGAATACAGCTTCATCAGACATTACACATACAAACCAGAGTGGCGGAAAGGCAAAGAAGCGTTCTTTGCGACTGACGGCAGCGACCAAAGCATGATTGTCATGTTCACCCCTGAAGGCTGTGTAATTAATGGTGTGGACTCTGAACTCTACGATTGGGAAGAAAAACTCCCACGAATCGAAGATCTAACCAAAGGAATGCCTGCTACTTTGCAAAAGCTCATGAGTAGCCGCGAAGTCAAAAAGATGAAGAGCACCTTCTGTATTTGGACGACAGACGGCTACACATGGCATTGCAACCCCATGAACGGGAAAGACGCCTCCGAAGATCTACTGCCGAGAATCGACGGCGATGCGCAAACGTATGTGGAATACGCAAAATGGTATCCCGCCAATTTGGCATTGGAATTAGTGTCCAAGCTCGCCGACGAAATTCCTGTGACTAAAGAAATGGTTTCTTTGCTCAACCCCAATCACAGTGAATGGTCAGAAATCAAAACGGGGCTTGATAGCATTGGTTATCCAAACGAACTCTAGTCTACAGCTGTATTTCTTTGACGCTATGGTCATGACAACCTTTGCGAAACCGAAGTGAAAAAACGGCTATGCGCTTTGGAGAAGCGAAGATGATGCGACTCATCACCAATCGAGACCCCATCAGCGATGAATTTTTCCTTCGGGATGGAAATGTATATTTCTGCGGCCTGTATGAAAACACCCTGTTGAAAGCCGTTGACTCGAAAGAGTTTCTTTGTTGGCATTACTGGGGAAAGTCACCTTCGGGCTGCTTTATGGGTGGAGTTCGATTACGTGGCGCGGATCCAAAGTCGTTCCGTGTTTTGAACTATTCCTACGCGATTGACAAAACAGCCGTTTACACCACCAGCGGAAAAGTTCCCGGCGCTGATTTAGCAAGCTTTCAGACCTTGGATAAAGGCCAAACCACTTCAGGTTATGCTCAAGGTTATGCCAAGGATGCACAGCAAGTCTACTTCCATAACGGAGATGGAAAAGTAAAAATCGTCCGTGGCGCAGACGTCTCATCATTTCAATCAATAGGCGATACCTTCTTTGCCAAAGATTGCTTTCGGATTTATGGTTTTGGAAAACCGCTCCCGAGAGTGGATCTCTTGTCTTGGGAACTATTAGGTCGCTGGTACTCTCGTGATGCCAAACGTGTTTTTTACCTTAACCGAGAAATAAAAGGAGCCGACCGGAATAGTTTTACAGTATGCACGCCATTAAATGCTTCTCCGATGAGCGATCATCTTGCTCAAGATAAAGACCATTTTTATCGGAATGATGAAATAATCGAAAAAGAGGAATGGTCAGCGATATTGCTCGAAATTACTCAAAATTAACTACCAAAAGATCGGAGACATAGAGAATGAGCTCAAATGTCACAACAAGTCGATCAACTCTTCCCAAACGCGATGGCTTGAAAGGTAGATATTTTCTGATCCATAAGCCTGACACTGATCCTCTGGTGTTGGCGGAAGCTGACCTATGCATCCAAGATATCGTAAATGGCGTTGCGAGAGAAAATCATTCCGCCTATCCAATGGTGGTACGAAATCAGAACGGAACACCGTTTCTTCCCAATCAGCTACTAGAAAGATATTTATCCCGATTGCCATCGAAGAGATTCCCCTGCGATGATGCGATTACCGTTTGTGAAGCCATCAGGCGCCTGGTTGGATGGGAGGAAATACGCTACGAGTTGGAGAAGTACATCGAAAAACAGGTGCAGGAACGATATTTCGTCGTGGGAGAAAGGAATGATGGTTTTACAGTCTTTCCTCCATGTACGGTGCTGCCGGGATTATGTTTAGACGAAGTAGATGAAAATCTGCTCCGCTTTGCTTGTTATGTAGCGGTCTGCCATACGTTGTATGGTCAAAGCTTTGAATCACTCAATACAGCGCACGTTTTCGGATTAATCGCCCAGCTGCGCCCCGATATGGTGACGGAGCTTAAAACTCAGGGCAGCGGCAAATTACCCGAAAACATCCGAATCCGTAAGACGGATCACTTCACCGGATCTGCCAACGATGCATTTGCCACTATCCGGATTACCGCCAAAGATTCATCTGAGGATTGTTACAGCGAGATCTTGGAATATTTGTGTTCTGTTCTTGAACAAGAAGACTTTCCGCGAAGCTACTCTGTGGAATTTCGAGGCAAGGAAAAAATCTATCTTCCCATCCCTGGTCTCCCTAAAAAAGGTGTCAATCAACTCTTCGCCTGCTCGGTACGCTTCCCTAATCTGCATCCAGCCATGGAGCGTTACGCTCGTTTGGCTATGCGGGAGTTCGAGTGGTACAACAACCTTGAAGATCAAGCCTGCGCCATGCCCGGCACGTTCGCTGTGTTTGCCCTAGGCCTTGAGGGTCCCCAATGGTCTCGATTGGTATGTGACTACCTGGACTTGTGTGATGATGAACACTCATCCTTACAGGAGAAGTTCATTCACTCATTTTTCAAAAAGTTTGGATTCAACACCCAGACTCTTCCCATCTTGGTTCATGGCGTCCAATCCATGCAAGGGATGAAGCCGGCTAGAGAGTTCCGCACTCTAATTGAGAACGAGACAAGTCTGAACGCCTTATTGGATCTTAGGAAACAGCTTGGAGACTATCTACCCAAAGACTCTCGCAACAACGTAAAGATGCAAAACTACCTTTGGCGCGATGTGCTTTGGAGCATTTGGGGGCAAGCTGCGGAAAACGGCGGCAAAAAAATCATCAAGTCCGCTCCAGCACATCTACGGGAACGATACGAGCAGATTTTTAACAGGGGGTAGACACGCCATGAAAAAAAGGACTCGCAAAGACTTTTTTGCCCTCTACACCCCTGAAGATGAGGACAAACTGGTTCTGATTCAAAGCGGTGTCAGTGCAGACAAAACGTTTCTGGATACCTTCTGGACAGCTCACACCTACGGTCTGGCCATGGCAGACACTGAAACCGGACAAGTGACTTCCGGACGATGCCTCCTCAGTTGGCCGATCACAGATAAAGAACGGGAAGTCGGTGACTATTCCAAGTTGTTTGCTAAGGGGCAAATCTGTCGAGTCAAGGTACGAAGGTGGAGCGGAGATGTACTCGATGAGCCGAGATGGTATCTCGTGGAAGTTCTGGAGAAAGATGTTCCGTGCCAACCCCTTGAAGATACCTGGAGAGAGTACACAAAGCCCGTTATTTTGGAAGACGAAGTTCTTGGAACTCTCACATTGAACCGTGAGTTCAGCACCCTTGATGGGGTCTGCAAGTGGATGCGCAATGAGATTCGTATCTCATTGGATGTTGAGGTCGAGAAAAAAGCCTCCTGGACTCGCGCTAGGAATGTGATGAAAAAATTACTAGCTGATCAGGAATCTTGGGACAAGTCGCTGAGGGCAATGGCGGCCCACAAACTCACTCCTTTGGCTAACGAGTGGTTGGCAGACAATGATCAATCCGACCGAGACCCGGAGAACAACCCCATTACCGAGGATGAATTTGCACGACGCATCCGAATCACCGAATTTTCTGTTTCTCCCGGCGGTCGTTTCACGGCGTGGTTCGAGGATGACGACTTGTTCTGGGGCCATGTAGTCACAGTAGATGGGACTCTGAAGAAGGGACCGATTGGCGCTGATATTCAAGGATAAAGTGCAGATCTCAACTAGCTTCTTTTTTTGTGTTAGAGTAGGCTTGTTGATCTGAAGTACTGTGATAAAAAACCTTGATATCTCCTACTCCATTGATATTCCAAAGGAGGATTAGAGGATGACCGAAAAATATCCAACTTGGTTGCGAGGTCATGTAAAAGAATGGACACAAAAACGGCTGCCAACAGTGTCGCTTTGCTCTACAACCGGCAATGACCTTCTGGAGATTTGGTTCTACGGTGATTTGTTCACTGTGAAAGGTGAGCCGCAACCTTATATCGTGGATAGTGAAGAAGCACCTGCTCTAGTAATTGCCAGAGACCCAGTAAGCGGAGAGGAATTCGTCATATTCGATAGCGGTCGACACGGTTATGACAATATGTTCTGTGATACGAACACGCCAGAGAAGTTAAATCAAAGACCTCTGAAGAAATACGAAATCCCCGCATCAAAGTTGGTTCTGGAGCTAGGCTACAGTATCGATTATGAAGATGAAAAAGAAGAATTCGATGTAGATGATTCTGGTACTGTCCAACTCATCAACGGTGAACGAATGCCTTGGGAACAAGTCAAGCTGGACGGTATCGACTACATTGCTATTCACTATGTAGACGCGCAAGGAAGGCAATTCCAAATTGTCGACGCAGAACTAGCTTAAAAAATTTCATAACCACACCCATCGACAATTTAAAGGGTGTCCTCATGACCTTGGAAGAACAGATACGTCTGTATCGACTCATGGAAAAGCTGAACTGGTTTTTCCACCAGGAGATGCATTATTTGAACAATGATATTGCAGAGAAAACTGCGAGAGAATGCTATCCAGAAATTAGAGAATTCATGTACGAAATTCTCTGGGATGATCTTCCTGAAGAGATTCAGAAAAAACTCATGAACGATGAACAGCCGTAACGATTTCCATTCGAGTAGATTTTCACAACTAGAAATGCATTCATCTGATTCTGGATGAAAACACGTCATTGACCAATACCGAATGGTGTGAAGCTATGAAACGATCCGAAGAAGCGAAACTGTTGGAACAGATCGAACAATGGAACGATGCGGATGAATTCTCCCGCTGTATTGCAGCTATCGAGAATATTCCCGAACAGGATCGAAGCTATGCGCTAACCATTTGGCTCGCACGGGCTTACAGTAATCTAGCCGTATTGGGTGATCACAGTTCTCATGGGGAGGATGCTGAAGTCAATGGAGAACTTCTGCAGCATGCTATTGAGCTACTGGAATCCATTCGTACCCAAGGTGAGAGTGACCCCTATTGGAATGCTCGAATGGGTTATGCGCATATCATGGCAGACAGTTCAGCTTCCACCGCCTATGAGTATGCAAAACACTGGTTAGCCTTAGCTCCCGATGATCCGGACGCACTGAAGCTAGTTCAAGATTGCGAGAAATACCTTCAAGAGGAAGCGGCTTTTGAGAGCGACTGGAAAGAACGGGAGGAGTTGATCCGACAAGAGACCACTCCCCCTGCGGATGACGACATTCTCGGCCATGTGAAGAAACACATTGACCAGTACTTCGGCACTTTCACTCAAATCCTCTCAGTGGACGGCAACCCCGATCTCCCCATTCAGATCGTCCTCATCCCGCCACGACTGGAGCATGACTATTACACCTTGGTCACTCTAGGCTTAAGCCGCCATCGGATGAAATTTCCGGAAGAGCGTCAGGACGAAAAGCTCGAACGCGCCGAACTTCTCATTAACCTGCCACGATATTGGAAGCTAACGGAATCTGGCTGCAAGGAAGATCGGTGGAGCTGGCCTATTCAGATGATGTTGTCCATCGTCCGATTTGCATTGAATGATCCAGAAGTAGGACTCGAATCTAGAACAACCTTGATGGAGGGGGATGATGGCATCCCCTTCTCGGAGAACACGGAACTTCGAGGCACGATTTTGTTATGGCCCGGCCCGTTTGGTCAGGATGCCTTTGCTTGCCGTCTTCCGAGTGGTGAGGAAGTCAACTTTTATCAGGTGATCCCTCTTTACCGAGAGGAAATCCAATTTAAGCGAGAAAACGGCTCAGACGCACTCCTAGATCTCTGCCAAGACGAGAGCCTAGAGGTTATCAATCCCAAGCGTCTGAACGTAGTCACCGACCGCGAGAAGATTGGCTACGATCCAGCAGAGATGGACAACGCTAAAAAACAGATCGAGAAAATACAGTCGCTTCGCCTACCCGTTGATGAATTGGACGCATGCAATCTGATGGCTTTCTATCTGGGTTGGGCTATGAAACGTGGGCAGATGAGCAACCCATTCCTCTCTAGATATCGCGATGTTGTTGAGGCTGTACAGTCCGGGGAGAGCATGGATCTTCGGACATTCATCATGAACAAGCTTGATGGAAAATTGTCCACCCAATTTTTTGACAGAAAAGGATCTGGATTTGCCCAGTGGTACGCTCAAGACAACCGCTCCAATCCCTGTGTCTATCGTCGAGACTGTCGAAATATCGTCTTGACCAGCCTGAAAGATCATCACTGGAACAGTGTCACCGAAGAAGAAGCCGCATACCTTCTCCTTCCGTATACCGAGAAGAATCAACAAAGCGTAGAAAAGCTTCTAGACGAGCGATATGCAATGTACTTGGAGACGGAATTTGACAACGATCCCGAGGAACGTATTGCACAGGCTGCACGAGTAGAACCGGCTGTCATCCCGGACTGGAGTGGACCCCTGTTTTGTTATGCGTCGGACCGTATTGCCCAGAATGGATGCAAGGTGAACATCATGTACAGAGTGCAGCCAGAACGCGAAGACATGGGGTGGGAAACCGGTTGGGCCTTCTATTCAGGTGATGAAGCCGATGTTTATGGTGAAGGCGACGAATATTACGAATCACACTGTGGCTACTACGACATTCGAGACATTTGCCGCATTGATCCCGACATTGTTCCGTTCCTTAACCTACCCTACGGCACCGAGCAAATGCGCGGCAAAGACGGTAAGTGGTACGAAACGATAGACAACAACGGGAAGGAAGAAAGCCATCAAATCCAAAGCTTCAGCGTACATTGAGCTTTGTAGAAAGCACTTCTGGGATCACGGGCTGTTGTCAGTCAAGCGGATTCAATGGATCAAGGAACGAGGCGTCTTATGTACCAAATTGCATACATTGGCCGTTGGGAAACTCTACCGGAAACGGCTGCCGCCATCTGTGACCATGACACTACCAAGCTGCAGGCACAGCTCCAAGGCGGTCTGAATTTAAATGTTCCCATCCAGCTCAGTGAATACATCAAGCTGATGCCACTGGAGATCGCAGTCTTTCGAAATGATGTGCCCATGATCCACTTCCTACTGGAGCATGGAGCCGATCCCTGTCTGGCAGAGGAACAGCCGTTGCTACTCACCGCCGCACGCTGTTGTGGGCCAGATGTGGTGACGCTCTTTGCTGGGCAAGCCGCAACACTTAGCCCGAAGCAAAAACAGCGTGCCTTCCAGGAAGTGCGTTGGGGCAAGCGCACGGAGAATATTTCCGTGTTGGAAGAAGCAGGGATTAGCGTCGCGAAATTCGGCGGCGAGGCATTCCGAGCCGCCGTCTCCGATGGCAACACCAAACTAGCCCAACTGCTCCTGGAAAAAGGAGCGGACATCAACTACCACAAGCCGGATATGGTGTTTCCGAATGCCTCAACCGCTGTTACCGAAGCTACCCGGCACAAAAATCTCCCGATGGTGCGCTGGCTCATTGAGCAAGGAGCCGATATCACCATTGCTGACAAATACGGCGACCGGCCCTACACCGTAGCAGTGCAAAACAAAAATCAGGAGCTGGCCGATTACCTAAAAGCCCTGGAGCCGGAGGAATGGCACAACGAGCAGGAAAAAGTCCGGCAACTCTTGCCCTACAAGTTACCCGCCAAGTTGATTGAATACCTGAAAACCGGCCCTCTGCGACTGGAGTTCCCGCAGCAAAAATGGGTGAAATGGGCGGAGCTCTACACCTTCATGGATGTGCAGGAAATAACTTGGAAGCGTAAAAAGCTGCTCTCCCTCATGGTGCAGATGGACAACTACAGCGACTACCTGTTGTTGTGGAACCCCAGAGACAAGAAGCTTTGGTATCTCGACATCGAGCATGAAGAATTTAATCCTTTAGCCAAGTGGAATGACTTCATTGCAGATCCCGGTCGGTATCTGAATGGCATGATCGAAGGTGATTTTGCAGAGCAAGGAGAATAGCCATGACCACTATTGATTTCCTGAAAAAAGTCTACAAACAACTAGATTCTCAGGAATACAGGCTTGCCTTCTCGCCGGCAAAATCAAACAACTTCATGTTGTACTGCAACGACCACTTTATCGGCGGCCTGTTCAATGAAGAACTGTGCTTTGTCTACGCCGACAGCGTAAGCGAACTGCTGGGAAATCCAGAACCCGTTTACCGCGGTTACTCCAGTACCGCCCAACACAGGATGCTGGTGATCCCTGAAGAACACTGGAAGGAAGCGCTGAAACTGCTCTATACCGAGAAATGTGACTGGAATCGTTTTATTTGCGACATCACATACACCAGTATTGGCGCAGCAGTAGTGGAGGATTTCTACGACGAAAATGTTGTGTTTCTCAGATTTTGTTATGAAAATGGCCTCCTGAAGAACAACCCACTAGATAAGAAGGGCCGCATCATCCGCATGGTCTATATCAACCGTGATCTAACTGTTACGGGTAAGCGGTTATTTCCTGAATTATTAGACAAGTTCCTTGTTTTTACAGATCGGAAAGGAAAAACCGACCTGCAAACCATGCTGAGACGCTGGCACAACGCGCTTGAGAAGGAGTATCGCAACCAGAAAACGGGATGAGGAGGCCACTTAGATGTTTGAAGAGTTCTTTGAGATGTACGAGCCCGAGGAACAGGAAGTAGTCGCCTTAATCAATCGTTGCATCGGTGGCGGCTACAACAACAGGGGCAATTTTTGGGAAATGACCGTAGTGACACTGGGCATGGTGTTCTGTAACACCGGCACGCTCAGTACCAAAGAAGAGCGGTTGGAGTGGCCGGTCACCGATGAGGAACGCAATAGCAACAAAGGTTGGGGACGCTTCCAAAGCGAACAGATCTGCCGCCTCAAAATCCAGCGGATGAAGGAAGAATGGGCAAAGGGACTGGTTGTGCGACCCTGGTGTATCTCTCGGGTAGTTAAAGCTCACGAGGACTGCCCCGAACTTCAGGCCGTTTTAGATGATTACCACAAACCAGTGGTGATTCAGGATCAGGTACTGGGGGAACTGATACTGGACAAAAACTATGATGCCTTCGAAGGCGAAATCCAGTGGTGTGGAAGAAGCGTGAGCATTTCTTTGGAGGTCAATGTTGAGAGTAAGTCCTCCTGGACCCGCGCACGCAGTGCCGCCAAAAAATTGCTGGCCGCCTGTGATGCCTGGGATAAAGCTATGCGGGAGCTTGCAGCAAAGAACCTGACTGAGCTGGCCAACAACTGGCTCTCTCAGGGTGAGGAAAATCCTCGCAATCCGGAAAAGGATCCCATCACAGAGGAAGAACTTGCCCAGCGAATCAGCATGACAAGCCTGTCCGTCACATCCGGCGGCAGCTTCACCGCTTGGTTTGAGTGCGACGAGATGTTTACAGACCATGCAGTGACAGTCTACGGATCCTTGAAAAAGGGGGTTAAGACTGCCAACATTGAAGGATAGAGAGGTGCTGACATGAAACTGAATTGCAAGCGAATCTCTTTTACCTATACCCCTGGTGAAGAGATCTTTACGTTTCCTGAAGAAACAGGGTTGCCTTTTATCTTTGATGTAGAAGAAGATCTGACTGCCAATCCTGCAGCAATGGAAGTTGTTGGGAAAATGCTGGATGAAGCCGAGGAACTAGCTGATAAAGCAAAAACTGCCATCAAAGCAGCACTGGCTGACGAGAGCAATCCGTACCACGAAGTCACCACCTTCTTCATGTGTTTCCATCGGAACGACGTCGGCGAAGAAATAGCCCATGATCTTTTCCCGGGTATCGAACTGGGGAAATTAACCTTCCCGGCAATGGTGGATCTTTTGCAACTCAAAAGATTCGGCAGCTTGACTGATGGCGAAGGCGAAAACGCACAACAAACATTTATTCTTGATCTATCCTTCAACCCCAAAATCACTGATGAGTTGATGGTAATATACTTTGATGTGAATAAGGAGATTTTCAGCATTACCCACGAAAGTTGAGTATTTCGATTGAAAACAAAGAAGGGAGCTGTCAGATGAAAGCCTTTGATACTAACTATCAACTTTTGGCTGAAATGTACCGGGATGACTACTTTCCGGCGTTTCTGGTAGACAAGATAAAAAACGAGCTCCAAAAGGTCATCAACCTGCTTGAGAGTGGTGAAACCAACATCGAAGTCATCCAGGAAACACTGGACACGGCGGTCTGTGGAATCAATGATCTTCAAGAGGCATTTGATGAGAACGACAGCGAGATCGAAACAGTCGCCCGAGAAAGCATCGCCGAAACTGTGGCCTACATTCTCAAATGGTTCGACATCCCGATCGATACAGAGGAGGCTATCCGAGAACGGGACTGGTAGAACCCATGGCAGAAAACAAACATACTGTTTGTAAGGGATGCGACAGTGTTATTGGGATGGATCCAGAAGTCGTACTCCATGCAACAGTCAACAGGAGGACTAGGTTATGCCTGCTATCGAATGGTTGAAGAAATACGAATCCCTCAAGAACAAGTTAGCCTGCAAGACTGACCTAGACACATACTTCTCAGAAAAAATCATCGGGAACATGAAAATTGATGTTCTCGACATCGGTTCAGTCCACTTTCCTACTGGCAAAGTCATTGCCTGCGACCCGCTTGTGTCGTTAGTAGACGCTCAGGAATTCATGCAGACGATCCCTGCCGGAACTTGTCCCGTGCAAATCTGCGTGGTTCCGAGCGAAAAATATGGCGATCGGTATGCCTGCGTCAAAGTGACCATCTGCGATCAGAAGCCTGTCCGGTACGAGCTCGCCATGTCCGGCACCGAAGATCTGGATGAGGAATTGGACGACGACGCCTACTTTGGTTTTGGCGTTGATGCCGGTATGGGATGCATTGCAGACATCAAGACTCAAGAGGCCTTCAAAACGTACTGGGCTAAGCGAGAGGAAGAAGATCCCGGCATTGACCCGTTCAACGACCTTTTTGATGACCTGTTGGAAGAAAACGCTGAAGCTAACCCAAAGTACCAGTCAGAACACGGAGATTGGCTCAACTGGACAGTTCCGAATACGGAATACAATCTCGCTATCTTCGCCTCCGGCTGGGGTGATGGGTACTATCCAGTCTATTTTGGTTATGACGCCAGCGACAAAGTCTGCGCCATTTACGTGCACTTCATCGACATTGAAGCCAGCTATAGGAACCAAGAATAAGGAGGCACGAAATGGACTTGCCGAAAAAAGCGAGAACTGCGGACTGGCAAGACGGCTTTCTTATTCTGGATGGAGAAAAGAAGATCAAGGTTCCTGAGCTCTCCATAGAGCTTATGGAGCGATTGGCCGGCTTTTCTCTTGTTGGTTTCCACGTCAAGAACTATCCGTTCAACGACGATTTGCTCAAGCCTTTTTTCGGGCACAGAAGCATGGTCAACTTTGGGGTGGAGAACGGGAATCTTACCGACGCCTGTTTTCCCGTTTTCGCCTCCATGCCCAAACTGCGTTACCTGCTTCTTGACGGGAATGCCGCAATTAATGGCGAAGGTCTCTCTGCTTTGAAGGCATGCAAGATAGATCTTCTGACCCTCAACCGCTCTGGACTTAACGATGCGGGTCTGGAGCTGGCAGCATCAATTCCCAAACTTTCTCACATCCAAATCGACCACACTGCTGTCACCTACGAAGGATTGCTTGCCGTCGCTGCAAACAAAAGCATTGAACCTATTGCTCATGAGCAGTTCACCAAAGAGCAAATGGCTGCGTTCAGTCAACGACAACGCGACCTCGCCAAAAAACCCGTTAAGCCAAATGAAAAAGATGTTCAGGCCTGTCGAGGAGTTTTGACTGCGTTTTTTGAGGAAATGACGTCTTGGGAACAGTTCATCGATCAAGTTGGGTTTGATGACCCACATGTAAAGCCCAGACTTCTCGCAATTTGGAAGAAATTTGTGAGTGAGGTGCCTAGAGCAGGCTTCCGTCCGCTGGCACTGAGTTACTCTCCGTCCGGCACCTACCGCAACGACTGTTTCCTTGATGCGGAATGCATAACGAAGAACAAGCTTTTGATTTATACACGCAACAGTGAAACGGACTTTACGCGTCGTTTCCTGATGAAAAGGACTGTTGACGGTTGGATGATTGACGCCTTGCAGGAGCGATTGAATGGCTGGGTTCGAGTCGGACTGTAGTTTTTGTCATCGAATCAAATCAGCATACAAAAGGACGGTGATATCAGAACATAAACAGTGTCCCAGAACATTTAGAAAGCGGAAAAGTTCCTAAACTGATTCGTGCTCAAAAAGGTACCCCATGCTAATCGACAATGTGTCCGATCTAGGAAGAGAACTCTTGATGCATGTACGCTTTCGCGTATACGCAGTTCTCTTCTACTCTCGGCTGTTTGTTCATTGGCAAAGAAACTCTTCACCGCGTTGGCTTCGGTGGGTTTTTACCCTCGGAAGGAATCTGACGGGCAGCCGCAGAAGCAAGGAATACTCGGAATTATTGGAAGCGCAGAAGGCTGTCTACCCCTTCTCCATTAATCTGACAATCATTGTCTTTGGCTTATTCCTGAAACTGACCGACTTCCCCTTGGCGCTGATTCTGTATGAAACAGGTTACTTTGGCTCCGCTCTCCTTTTGATCTTTGTTTTGGGCTTCTCGTTTTGGCTTGATCATAAAATCCTGGGATCTGATGAGAGCCAGCTCAAAATATTGAAAAAGATGAAAACGTTGCCTAGGAAGCAGCTCTTCTGGTTGATGATTCAGGCCAATGTCATATTGGTTCTCTCGACCGCCTTCGCAGTTTGGTTACTTATTTTTTAAGCAATATCAGAACAAAACATGCAACCGTAAGTTGGAGGATCTCACATGAAGGCTCGTGCCGGAGATGTTTATACGGTCTTCAACAACTACTTAGGCCGTTACACCGCCTGTCAGGTGGCCTACATTGCACCGCCGGATGCAGTAAGTAAGCAGCCCGGGGCGGTCATCCTCTCTCTAGACTGGGTTGGTGATGCCCCTCTTACAAAGGAGGAACTGCCAAATCTACGCCCGCTCTACAAGGATTTCATGTACTGGCAGCGTGACCTCCATCTGCTGCGAGTACCGATAGAGGTTCCGCAACAGTACACGTGGGTGGGCACACTTCCTTCCTTTACCGATAAGCCTTGCCGCTCCTACGGCGGATGGAGTGACGGCTATGATGTGTACCGTCAGATCAAATGGCAGGCCATTCCGGAAAAGCGGCGGCAGGCTTTTAAGGAGGCCATAGAAAGCGACGAGCAAACGGAGATAGGCGGCGTCCACGTGAAGATCAACAGCCATCGAGTGATGGATCAGTACCTTCCTTTCTCTTCGGCGCTGGAACTAAGGGTGTTGCCCTGTCTTTCCACCCTTGTTTGCGAACAATGGCATCCCGATCTAACTGAGTTCCTCCGCGAAAATCCCTTTATTGACGAGCTTACCCTGCTCCATCATGGACAGAAAACATTGGATCTCAGGGGAACGAATGTACGAAAGCTGATGCTGGATATGACGGGTCTGGAGGAGATATGGGTAAGTGATTGTACCGAATATCTTCTTTTCCAGACCGAAGATCCGGATGTCTGCACAATCCACGCGCCCGAATCTGGAAAGTATTTGACACTCGACTTTACGGGGCAATACCGACCTCACCCTGAACTAGTCAATCTGAGAGGACTGTATGGGGCAAAATTGAAGGTCTTCGATCTCAGTCTTCTGGAAAAGATCCACCCTCATCTTAGAGAACTACGACTTTGGGGCGCACCTGGAACACTGGTTAACTTTAAAACAGTATCGAAACTACCCGAGTTGGCGAGGTTTTCGTGCTTTGATTTGTTCGGTTTTGGTGCGGATGAAATACCGACGCCAGAACAAATGCCGAATCTGAGTTGGTTCTGGATGACGAGCCTCCCCGAAGATGCTGCCAAAGCAATCAAACGACTCTGGAAAGGGCGTCCAGAAGTCGATCTACAAATAACCAAGCCTCGAAAACCTGAATGGCTGGCTCAAAACCTTGATAACCCGTTCCGGGATTGGGACGGAGCGGAGCATATTCCTGCCGTCGCCGCAAAAAAAGCTACCGCTCAATACCGCAAGACTCGTTCTCTGCTGATGAAACTGGCAGCAAAGCCAGATGAAAGCGCCCAGATCCAGGCGCTGGAAGCAGTTTCAGCTTACGCCCAAACCTTCAACAAGATGCGTTTTATTGAAACCGTGGAGCGTGACGAAATTTATATGGCCCTGCAGGAAATTCTGAATGCACTCCCAGAGAATACGCTCACAAAAGAAACCCTGATTGAGAGGTTTGATCAGCTACGAGACTTTTGAGGAGAGTAAATTGCATGATTGAGTTTAGTAAGGATCATAGTCCGGCATGGATTGAAATGATGTCGGCCTATCAGGTTTTTCGGGAAAAGCTATTTGATTGGTCCCATGAGCCAGATCATAAAAAGCAAAAGGATTTGTTATTGGAACTAGACACTTGGGAAAGTCGAAATATTCATAAAAGAATGCTTGTAGTAGATTTTCTGCGCAGCACAGAAATGTGGGACAAAAAGGCTATCCTGTTAGTTCTGAAAGAACTAACAGGAATTGCCATACATGAACACGAAGAAATTGCCGCTTATACACGAATGGCATTATCTAAACTTAAAGACCAATCGGAACGGCGTGCTATTGCCGAAGAGGTGCTTCGGCTGGTTGCGATCGAGGAAAGAAAGGCAGAACCTGACCCTGTTGTATTCCACAATGGATGCCTAATACTGCATGACATGCACTGTAAAACAGAGTTCTCGCATTATGTAGATCGGTATGCGAACCTGATTGAGCAGGCATACGGTTTAGATGAAGTAGAGCTATCTAACATGAAAAAAACTCTGTTTTGAATCTCATGATCAAATGAGGTGAACACCATGAAGCAGCCCATTAGAAATCCGCTTCCAAAGTTGCCAAAACACATGGATGTGAACATTTTGACTTTGCCTGAGATCGACGACAACCCGCTGTTTTATGATGAGAACACGCAGGAGATCCTTAAGTATTGGACGGACGGTAAAGCGGTCTACTGGCGTTTTGACCAAGTGTCCAGGGATGTAGAGCATTTTGTCTGGTTCAATTATCACTTTGCCAAGGACAGCAAACATTGTTTTCTTCAGAGCACAAAGCTGCGGAATGTGGATCACGACTCGTTCACGGCACTCAACAACTGCTACGCAAAGGATTGTAAAAGTGTTTGGACGACCGGCGGTCGATTTGAACCGGAGGACATCAGCTCTTTCGTTGTCTGTGATGATGGAGTCAAGCTGATTGAAGAGATCCGAACTATGTCCGATGGAACACAGCGCCCCATTCAATTGCGTATTCCTTACGGATATGCCAAAGACAATAAAGCCGTTTACTATGAAAATTTTGTCGGCAAAATTAAGATCTTGAAAAAGGCCGACCCTGCCACCTTCGTTTCCAACAACGATGGCCATTTCGCATGGGATGCACAGTCCGTCTTCTGTGGTGGTTATCTGCTTCCAAAAGCCGACCTACAATCCTGGCGGATCGTAGATGCACAAAAGAAACTTTCAAGAGATTCGAAGCACTTCTATATCTGGAATAAACTAGTCACAGAAGAAGAGTGGAATCTGAAACTGTCCTGATTGATAAAGATAAAGCCAACTTTGTTTTGCTTGGTGAAGGTACGTGACGAGCTACGTCGTGCCACTCTAAACGAGATGCTGTGTGATTGGAGTTCAGTATGGAAACAGTGAGTTCCTGGTAGCTGAAAACAGTTCTGAAACCTCTGCTTGAATTAGAAAAGCCTGGCGTTCTTGTGGGAGCAGGATTGAAATGGAGTACATCAAGCTCTTTTGGGAGAATGCCCCGAAAGGAGAACCGACGATCATCCTCTACGAAGTGGATGTAGACAACCAGCGACTGGCTCTCCGTTCCATTGACATCTTTGTTGATGGGCACACGCGCAACATCCCAGACCTTTACGACGGTGCTATCGAGATCACTCCGATTCCAACCGTAGAAGCATTCAACAACCATGTCTGGGGAGAAGAGTTCCATGCTTGCACAATAGATAGAGCTGAATTTGAGACTACCTGGGATAATCAATCCTACAGCGGGACATTTCTCAAATGACCGGAAAACATTGTCTAATTTAGCACCTAAGCGAATTCGCCAATTGGTCAATCAAGGAAATAACATAGGGATCAGACCCGAGGTAGCAGATTTATGATTTCACTCGTAATACTAGTTGTATTGATATTAATACTTATATTATTGATTTCAGTAAGGAACAAGGCTGGCACTTTTGGGAAAATAATAATTCTTATAACGTGTTGTGTGATAGGCGCGTACATATTAATCAACGTAGCCTTGCTTCTTTATTTCTTTTTTGGAGATTTCTCGGCAGAAGAACTTTGGTGAACACCATTAATTAAATAATACTAGAGAAGCCTGAATCAAAGAGGTGAGTGCTATGAATGAATATTTATTCCGCCAAGGTTTTGCTCGAATGGGTACATCCGAGAAGCTTGAGTTGATGAATAGCCTAGCTACTCGCTATGACATGACCTTTCGTACCCTACAAACTTTTGACCGATGGGGTCAGAGCTGCACAACGGGTATATTTGTGAAAGATGGCCGAGAGTTTGTCTTTGTTCCTGGAGATACGGTTACTCTGGGTTGGGAGCGATTTGCTGTAGGACTGAATCAAGATAGCCAGCAGGAGCTGAACTATTTGTTTCAGGAATGGGAGATGGAGCGAGATCCAGAGGGGTTGATTCGGGAAAGCATGGCTCCTGTTCGAAAGGCCGTCATTGCCCCCATGTTGGTGGGGCGAAAGCTGGAGGAGCTCTGTTGGGAACCAGTCAATATGGATGATCCCAGGATGCTCACTCACCCTGAATGGCTGAAGCAATTCCGCGATTTTGCCTGGAGCGACCTTGACTGCCTTACCTTGCACCAATCAGCCCGCATAGAACGGACGGAAAAGGGTTTTCAGATTTGGATCTATAACCGCACGGAGTACAGTGCGCTTCTTGATGGGTTGGAAGCAAAAGGACTTTCACTGCCTACGGCTGATGAATGGGCCTATCTGTGCGGCGGCGGTTGCCGAACCCTATTCCCCTGGGGCGACGGCATTGACTATTCCATGCACCTTCACCATTTCGAAGATTTGGCGGTCGAAGACAAGCCCTTCGCTATGGAAGAACCCAACTTTTTTGGCCTCTCTATCGCATACGACCCATACTGCAGAGAAGTCGTGAAGGCCGAGCGTTTAACAACATGCGGAGGAGACGGCGGATGCAACATCTGCGGCGGACTCGGAATCTTTCTCGGTTTTTTACCCTGTTCGCCGCACTGCAAGCCACAAGTACACGAAAACAAGGAACTTAATGGCGACTACGACTTTTATCGCCCCATCATCCGGTTGGATGTCCACGAAATTTAACCGAGGGATGTGGTTCGCAGAGAAAACTCTTCACCATTTGTTGACGTCCACACCTGAAACGACGAATGCATAACCAACTCGGTTGAACTGATCGGACAGGAATCCCCAACGAACGTCCTTGAAGTGGATTGTGACTGACTTCAAAAGTTAAGTTTTTTTGAGCAAAATAGAACCTGTAATCCCAGTTCGGTTCCTAACTCTACATTTCGATGAGGAAGTGATATGAGTGAAGAAGTTTTCTGCCCAGATCTGAACGAAAAAGACGCGGTCCGACCCGGTGGGCCGTTCATGATTCAGTTGCTCTTCAAAGAACCACCAGCTATGCCGACGAAAGAGTCCATGCTCAAGATCATGGAGAAGCATGTCGGTCCTGTTGAGATGTTCGGCAATGATGAGACCGTGTGCGGTTTCGCTGCGTTGTCTCACAATGCCGAGTTCAAGGATGGAAAATTCCATCCACAGTTGATGGTGATGAACTGCCAGGAGTTCCAAGGAACCGGCTTCGTCGATGACTTCAAGCTCAGTCAGATGTGGGATTGTCAAGAAGATCGTGACCGCATCTTTAGTGAATGCAAATATCACATCCTCGGTGTCGACATGGTTTCGGCAACGTTACCTACCCAAGAACGAGCCAACTTGCTCATGGACTTTACCGACGCGTTGGCCGAACTTTTCCCCACCTGTGAGGCTTTCTATTTCCAAAATGCTGGAAAGCTCTTTTTGGCTCAAGATGTACGCCAACATGCCATAGAAGGAACAGACCGCTTCATCCGGTTTGGAGTCAATGTCCGATTTTTCAATATACAGGGCTCAGACGACATGCTGATCGACACTCTGGGCATGGGAACTCTTTGTTTGCCTGACCTGCAATACCACTTCCACGACATGGATCCCAACTGGGTCGTCAATCATGCATACAACGTGGCGTCCTACATCTTGGCGCAAGATAATCCCATTAAGGACGATGAGACGATCGACGGCGTTGCCGACGGAAGCATGTCTCACCAAGTTCGATGGAAGTGTCGCTATGAAGACTCTTTGATTCAACCGAGTCGGGTTGTTTTGGACATCAACATGGGGAACTTGGCAGCAGGCAATCGATGACCATCCGTAAGAGTGCTAGCTAGGGGGGGGGGTCATCAACCACTGTGAGCCTTTTCCAAGGAGAACTTATAGGTATCACGAGTCATTAACTCCGGCCTTCGGCTGATTTTATGGAGGAGTCACTCTATGGGCATGGATATCTACGCGGGCACCTTCACCCGTTATTACGCCAGAAACTGGAAAACAAAAGCGCAGCAATATGCGGAAGCCAACGGCATGGCTTTTCATCGCATCTCTCCTGATGGTGAAAATCTCGACGACCAGGACTCACCGGATGTTACTGAGATTCAGAAGGCGGTCAGCGCATGGACGAATGGCCTGTTGAAGGCTCTGCAGTCGAACAATATGGATGCTGGCCTGGCCTGGGTTGACGACAATGAGAAGCCCTACTACACCGACAAACCCGATTGGCTTGCTTATGCAGCACTGATGGTATTCGCCGCTAGCCGGCTTTTGGGCGAGGAACCTCCTAAAACCATCGAAAAAAACATGGGGCTGGAGGATTTTGAAATCGCCAAGAAACTGGAAGATTCCGAATTCTCGAATTGGTCTTTGTTTACTGTGACTTGCTGGCTTCCTCTTCCTGTGCAAGTCAGTTTTCAGGGGCGCATGCCAAACGGCACGGAGGCATTTATCTCTACAACCGCAAGACTTCGGGCAGAACTGGATCAAGTCAACGAGATTGCCTGGAAAGCAACCACTGAAGAACAATTGGCTTGGGCTGATGAGGAGGTGTTTCCACCAAGTTTTGAAATCAAGAACGGAGAGGTCATCCAGCTGCCGGGAGAAGCTCCAACATCATTTGAGCTCGAAAAACTCGCACGCTTTGCTTTTTCAATGTTCCGCAGAGCCTTGACTTTTGCTGAAAAAGAACAAGTTCCAGTACTACTCGACTACTAATCAGTCTCCCGGGAGGTTGTTATGAGCACCCAAACAACTGACACTGAACTCAAGGAACTCCTCGAGAAATTTAGCCGCAACAGCATCGTTCTGGATATATCCGAAGAAGTTCCCATCACGAAAGGTTGGACGCGGTTTGGCGGGCAACCGGACGTTCCGCCTGACTTTGAATGGCCAACATTCAAAGGAGAAAACTGTGAGAGCATCACCAAGGAACGCCCTCTTTCCTTTTTGGCTCAGTTCGACTGTTCGGAACTATCCCGGTTCGACTCGGAAGGGTTGCTCCCAGATCATGGTTTACTGTCGTTCTTCTACGAAGTCGACACTCAACGGTGGGGCTTTGATCCGACTGACAAAGGATGCGCTCGCGTCTATTGGTTTGAGGACATGAACACGTTGTCCCCTGCTCCATTTCCTGACGAAATGGAAGACGACTTCAAGTTCCCCGTGATTGGCATTCAAGCCCAGAGTTCGCCATCGATTCCAAGCTACGAAGACTTCTTGGAAATCTGTCCTGAATACCAAGGTAAAGATGACGAGGAAGAGTTGTTCGACGAACTGATGGACGAACTTCCGGAAGAACAGTCAAAGTTGCTGGGTTGGCCGGATACCATCCAAAATTCCATGTTTGCGGAATGTGATCTCGTTTCTCAAGGCTACTGCACAGGTAATGCCCAATCATGGCAACGGATACCCAAGGACATTCGGGAGAATGCCGAAAAAACTGCACGAGATCGCTGGACCCTGCTCTTTCAGCTCGACACCGTCGAGGGAGAAGACTTTGAATTGATGTTCGGCGACTGCGGCCGCATCTACTTCTTCATCCAACGAGATGACCTCAAGGCCAAACGCTTTGATCAAATTTGGCTGATCTCCCAGTGTTATTGACAGATCCTGGCACTCCTGCTCATCTAAAGAACTGGAGTGCCCAAGATCAGTATTGATTACTGCCTGGCTGTGATGAAAGGAGAGATGATGATGTTGAATACTGCAGATACTCACGACTTCATAGACCAACTGACCCTAGAAGGGGTGCCTTGGCATCGCTTAACAACACCCTATGGTCGAGGGGATGAGCTTCCGAAGTTGCTCAAAGATTTGTCCTCTCTAAAAAATCGAGAATCTGTCGAGTCGTCTGTTCGGAAGATATCCCACCTCATAGAACATCAGGGCACTCTTTGGCACGTCACCCCATTTGCGACCGTCTTTCTTGCCCGTATATATAGGAGTGCTCTAGCAGATGCGTCTACAAATCCGGTCGCTCACCAAGTCGTAGATCATATTGGAGAACTATTTGCTGTCTTATTAAAGAGTGTTCGTGACGCTCAAAAGTTAGAACACGCAGATCCCCTACCCAAATTTGTCGATCTTCTGACAGAAGACTCTTTGTGGCCCGATGATGAGGAAGACGACGAGCTGCGATGGGAAGAAGAGGAGGTCTTCTCTGATTCGATGTTCTACAGCTTCTGGTTCTACACCAAAGAAGTTTTGACAAACGCTCTTAATGGCTTGGAGGAGGTTCCCCAGGAATTTACCGAGTCGATTAGCTCTCTGAAGGGACTCCTATGACAACTCGTGCAGCATTCCTTGTTATGGCTCTCGTACTTTCCGGATGCTCAGCACCTGGAACAGTAACCCCTTATCTATACGACAACGGGCCAGATTATCTTTCAGAAGGTCTGATGCGAATTCAAGACTCAAGCGGCAAGATTGGTTATGCAGATGAAAAAGGGGAAATCGTAATCTCACCACAGTTTGCTTTCGGCTATCCGTTCAAAAACGGCCATGCCAAGGTCACATTGCAGGGACATGAAGAAGTTGTTCCCGGATCCAATGGAGAAATGCATATCTGGCAAAGTGAGCAATGGTTCTGTATCGATCGATCAGGCCAGCGTGTAGATTGCATCGAAACACCACTGAAACCCTAACCTACTCACACATCGCCAGTAAGAGAATCCTATTCTCAGCCAGGGCGTCACAAGTTATGCGATGAGGCCCAGTCCAAGTTTGAAGGGAAGTGTGTAATTTTTCGTGTGCAGGGCAAGTTTATCGAAGGGGCGGAGCAATTCTCCCCTCTTCTTTTTTTGAAGCTCGATTAACCCTCAATCAGGGCAAAAAGGTCGCTCGCCCTCGGCAATCGCGAGAGTTGCCACGCACTCGGGGAATTGCGCAAGGCCCAAGGCGTCAGCCGACAGGCCTGAGCAAATGCCGCGAAA
>OGHB01000233.1_pt1 | contig 38629 bp, 34 predicted proteins | sample 1571451 | NCBI WGS metagenome assembly OGHB01 (sample SAMEA2582071, study PRJEB24529) | metagenome | biome: Human gut stool | place: China | collected 2011
ACATATTCTGTACTTGCTGCGAATAGGTCATAATCATACTCTCCTTTTGACAAATTGATGCCGTGCGGCAGAAGCTTTTCTCCCCTGCCGCCTTGCATTGACCGGGCCGTGCCGCTCTCTTTTCAGCGCCTCTCCCGGTACTACCACGCACAATTTTATTATAGAGGACGTTGGCCCAATTTGCAAGTCATTTCTGACAAATTTTTCGCAATCTTTTTGTCATTTTCGTTTTTCTGCGCAGGAGCGCAACTTCTCAATTCGGTTTTTTCTGCGGCTCCCGCCGCACCGGCGTGACGGCCCAGATGCAGGTGAAGCCCGCCGCCGCACCCGCGATGGCGAGGATGTGCCGTCCCTGCTCGAATCCCCAGAAATCAGCGATGCAGGGGAACAAAAGGCTTCCCACGCTCTGGCCCAGCGCCAGAAAGCCGTAGTTCACCCCGGCGTGGGGCAGGCCGAACAAATCGGTGGAGAGAGCGGGCAGCACCGCCGCCAGCGCCGAGTAGCAGAACGTCAGCCCGGCATACACTGCCACGACGGCCCACCCCCGGGCAAACAGGAACACCGCCGAAAGCCCCAGCGACACGCCGAAGAGGATGAGGTCGGTGGGGCGTCGGCCGATCTTATCGCTGAGCAGGGGCATCAGAAGCCGCCCGGCCGCACTGCCCACACTGCCCAGCACCACGGCCCAGAGGGCGGCGCTCTCGTCCAGCCCCCGCTCCATCCCAAGCTTCAGGATGATGGGGCTGAACAGCAGCACCGCCGGGGTGGAAAAGCAGACCGCTCCGGCGCAGAGCCAGTACTGCCGCGTGCCAAGCATCTGCCGGGGCGAGAGGTCGAGGGGCGGCGCGGCCTTAGCCTTTCCCTGCTGGCTGGGCTGAGGCTTTTCGGGCGGCGGGTCGGTCAGCAATGCACTGCCCGCGAGGCAGACCGGCAGGGTCAGCGCACCCAGCGCCCAGAACGCGCCCCGGATGCCCTGCACCGGCCCGAAACCCCGCAGCGCCGTACGGACAAAGACGGTCAGGAACGCTCCGCTCAACCCCACTGCGCCCCCGATGACGCCGGTGGCGAGGCCCTTCCGACCCTTGTACCACTTCTGGGCGCAGGACTGGATGGACGGATAGAGAAAGGCTGTGCCGAGCCCTGCCGGGATGCTGAACACCCCGAAAAAAGCACTTCCCTTCTCTGCCGGAAGAGCCGCCGCCGCGAAGAATCCGCCGCAGAGCAGACCCGTCCCCCACAAAGCTGCAAAGCGAGGGCCGTGCTTATCCTGCAGAAAGCCGCCGATGACGCACCCTATGCCGAAAAATGCGATGAGCACTCCGAAGGCATAGCCTGCCCCCTGCTCACTGAGGCCGTATTCCTCCATGACGGGTCTTTGAAACACGCCCCACGCGGCGGGCAGGCCTGTCAACACCTGAATGGCCGCGCCCGCCGCCAGGATGGCCCAGGGTCTTGTTTTCTGCATTTCGTGCATCACCTCAGAGAATAGTGTGTCCTTTTCGATTGACAAAAAGACAGTATTCTTTATAATAGATAAGTATTGGATGTTATTTTATTTTTGATATACAGAAAGAGGACTATATTATGAAAACTCAGGCCTTAAAAGGTATGCGCGACCTTCTGCCCAACGAGCAGACCCTGCGCGACTACATTCAGGGCAAAATTCTCGAGACTTACCGCGCATCCGGCTTCGAGCGCATCTCCACCCCCATGCTGGAGGATATGGAGAACCTCGACAAGTCCGACGGCGGCGACAACCTGAACCTCATCTTCAAAGTGCTCAAGCGCGGCGACAAGCTCACCGCCGCCCTGAACTCCGGCGACCCGAAAGAGCTCTCCGACATGGGCCTGCGCTATGATCTGACCCTGCCCCTGAGCCGCTTCTACGCCGCCAACAAAGACAAGCTCCCCCACCCCTTCAAGGTCATCCAGACCGACCGCGTCTTCCGCGCCGAGCGCCCCCAGAAGGGCCGTCTGCGCGAGTTCGTCCAGTGCGACATCGACATTCTGGGCGACGAGAGCCCCAACGCCGAGGTCGAGCTCATCGACGTGACCACCCGCGCCCTGCTGGGCATCGGCTTCGACGGCTTCACCGTCAACATCAACGACCGCCGCATCCTGCGCGGGATGCTGGAGAGCATGGGCTTTGCCGCCGACACGCTGGATTCCGTCTGCATCACCTTCGACAAGATGGATAAGATCGGTGCCGACGGCGTGAAGGCCGAGCTTCTCGAGAAGCAGCTGCCCGAGAGCGCGGTCAACGCACTGGCCGACTTCATCGCCGCTGGCGAGGTGACGCTGGACGCTGTGGCCGCCCGCTGCGCAGACCCCGCCATCGCCGACGACCTCAAGTACGTCCTCGCTACTGCCAACGCCATGGCCGCAGGCCGCTATCAGGTGGCCTACTGCCCCAGCCTCGTGCGCGGTCAGGGCTACTACACCGGCATGGTCTTCGAAATCACCTGCCCGCAGTTCAGCGGTGCAGTCGCCGGCGGCGGCCGCTACGACAACATGGTGGGCAAGTTCCTCGGCACTCAGGTGCCGGCAGTCGGCTTCTCCATCGGCTTCGAGCGCGTCTGCGGCATCCTGCTCGAGCAGGGTTATCAGATCCCCGGCGCAAAGCAGAAGATCGCACTGCTCTACGGTAAGGACGCCGACTTCACCGCCGTCCTGAGCAAGGCCGCTGCCCTGCGCGATACCTACAACGTCACCGTCCTGCCTCAGGGCAAGAAGCTCGGCAAGCAGCTGGGCCAGCTGGAAGCAGCAGGCTTTGCCGGTGCCGCCTTCATGGACAAGGACGAGGTAAAGGTCTTTTCCGCTCAGTAAGGACTGAACAAACCAAAAGCACTGCACTCCCCAAAAGCGGGCGGGTGCAGTGCTTTTTTGCGTTTATGGCTGCCGGGTCAGCCGGTTTTTTTGGCGTTGGGGTACACCCGCTCCATCCGGGCGTTGTCAAAATGTTCGTCAAGGAAGACGTCCAGCTGGTTCGCCGGGGCGAGGCCGCTGGTGCGGGCGTCGTACCGGGCCAGCGCCAGTGCCGAAAGCCCCATGTTCACGGCCATGAACACCGTCAGCACCACGGTCATCCAGGGCAGGATGTGCTTTTTCAGGTTTGCCATCAGCTTTGCAACGAGGGGGTAGCCGTACCGGATCCAGACCACCGCCGCGATGCCCCAGAAAAAGCAGTAGAGCAGATTGACACGGCCTCCCAGATTGAACTTGAAGCCGCTGTAGTCCCAGAAGATGACGCCGAACAGCAGCTCACCCACGGCGCTGCAGATATACTCATATGCGCCGCCCATCACGAAGCCGAACAGGAAGATGGAGCGGTCGCTCCGCTCCTCGCTGCCCCGCAGCAGGACCGCCGCCATGACCAGCGCCAGACCCCACACCACGCTGAAGGGTCCCCACACGAGGCTCGAGCGGCTCATCCAGACTCCCGCCGTCACCCGGCAGAACAGCGTCTCCACCACGTCGCCGAGGAAAGCCCCGATGACAAAGAGCCAGACGAGGTCGCCGAAGCTCAGAGCCTTTTCTTTCCGAACAGTCGGCTCGGGCTGGACGATGGTCGGGTAAGCCCGCTGGATACGCTTTTCCACATGGGCGATGAGCCGCTGGCGCAGCTTGTCCGAGTGCTTTTCCAGCTCGAGGTTGAGCTGTTCCAGCCTCGGATGGCTGGCGGCGTACCGGTTGACGGCCAGCGCTGCGCCCAGCTGGTCGAGAGCGGCCAGCGTCATCGCCACCCAGACGCCGACATGCAGCAGCCAGCCCGGCAGCAGGGCGCAGAGCCGCAGCAGCAGGACGTTGCCCCACAGCACGCTTGCCATGCCCAGCAGGCCCCAGAGCACCGAGTATTGCAGGCAGACGTAGCCGTCCAGATTGAACTTTTTATCTGAGTAGTCCCACCAGCGGCGGCGGTGCATCCTCTCGAGCAGCTTGGCCGTCACCCACTCCACCACGGTGGCGTTGGCCATACAGCCGAGGAAGAGAGCTACCGGCGTCGAGCGCAGGTCGGCAAAACCCACCGTCATCAGCACAGCCGACGTACCGTAGACGAAGCAGAACGGGCCGGACGCCACGCCGCGGTTGACGAAGGCGCGGCCCTTGATGGTCGCCACCACCGTCTCGGCTACCCAGCCGAGGAACGAGTAGACCAGATAGATGACGCAGAGGGTATAAAAATTCAGCTCCATTGCGTGTTTCCTTTCCCATATAAACGGTTATAGGACTATTGTATGCAGTTTTGGCCGCGTCCGCAAGGGGGAGACGGGATTTTTACGCAAAAAGGCCGCTGTAAGAAACCTCTCCGTCAGCGCTAACGCGCTGCCACCTCCCCTAGCGAGGGGAGGCTTTGGCATGACGGATAGCCTTGCCTTTTCGCCAGAGGCTCCCCTCGGTAGGGGAGCTGTCGAGCGAATGCGAGACTGAGAGGTTATTTTACAGCGGCCTGTATTTTTTATAAGGGTAAATCGCTCCGACTCAGCTTACAGCTGGCTCTTGTACAGCTCCACGATCTCCTCCACGCTGGTGTCGCGGGGGTTGCCGGGACGGCAAGCGTCAGCATAAGCGGACTCGGCGAGGAACTGGATATCCTCTTCCTTCAGGATGCCGTTCAGGTTTGCGGGGATGCCCACGTCAGCGCTCAGCTGCTTGACAGCGGCGATGGTGGCATCTGCGGCCTGTGCGTCGTTCATCTCGTCGATGCCCTTCACGCCCATGGCCTTGCCGACGGCACGATAGCGCTCACCGGCGACCGTCTTGTTGTACTCCAGACCGACGGGCAGCAGGATAGCGCAGGCCACGCCGTGGGGAGTGTCATACAGAGCGGACAGGCCGTGTGCCATGGAGTGGACGATGCCCAGACCCACGTTGGAGAAGCCCATGCCGGCGATGTACTGGCCCAGAGCCATGCCCTCGCGGCCTTCCGGAGTGTTCTGAACAGCGCCGCGCAGGTTCTCACTGATGAGCTTGATGGCTTCCAGATGGAACATATCGGAGATGGTGCAGTGGCCCTTGGTGATGTAGCCCTCGATGGCGTGGGTCAGAGCGTCCATGCCGGTGGCGGCAGTCAGACCCTTGGGCATGGAGGCCATCATATCGGGGTCAACCACAGCGATCTCGGGGATGTCGTTGGTATCGACGCAGACGAACTTGCGCTTCTTCTCGACATCGGTGATGACGTAGTTGATGGTGACTTCAGCGGCAGTACCGGCGGTGGTGGGGACTGCGATGGTAAAGACGGCGTGCTTCTTGGTGGGAGCGACGCCTTCCAGAGAGCGCACATCGGCGAACTCGGGGTTGTTGATGATGATGCCGATGGCCTTTGCGGTGTCCATGGAAGAGCCGCCGCCGATGGTCACGATGCAGTCAGCCTCTGCGGCCTTGAAAGCGGCCACGCCGTCCTGCACATTGGCGATGGTGGGGTTGGGCTTGATCTCACTGTAGACGGTGTAGGCGAAGCCTGCAGCGTCCAGCAGGTCAGTGACCTTCTTGGTGACGCCGAACTTGAGAAGGTCGGGGTCAGAGCAGACGAAAGCCTTCTTGTAGCCGCGGGCGGTCAGCTCGGGAACGATATTCTCGATAGCGCCGTGGCCATGATAAGAAATAGTATTCAGAACGATACGATCAGCCATTGGATAAAACCTCCTGATTTTGCGCCCCGCCGGGCGGCGGGTACGACTCTCTTTGCTTTTACTTTACCACCTACAGATTCATCAAGCGTTGCATGGAAAGATGCTCCGTCCGATTGCCCTGCGTCAAATGTAACTTTTTCTTCACCTGCGGCCATTTGAAGCATGAACACATAAAGTTGCTGCTCATCACTCTTCCCGGTAAGCATCGAACTCGGTGTGCTTTCAATTTCATCCGCAATAATTTTCGCCTTTGCCTCCAGCGTCTTATCGTACTGAACTTCCACTCCCTGTCGCGCACTGAGTTTATTTACAATAGTATTTTTAGTCGACTCACTAATACCGCTGGTTCCGCCTCCACCACCGCCGCAGCCGGTGAGCAGAGTCAGGGCGAGGGCGCTGGCCAGAACCAGTGCCATCAGTTTCTTTACAACTTTCATAAAACATCCTCCTCAGTTTCTGGAAATATGATTTCCATTTTTTCCAGTGTACCCTCCCCCCGGCTGTTTTGTCAAGCGCTCTCGCTTTTCGACGCATATTTCGTCTTTTTTCATAAAACAGGCCGCGATATTTTATCAGAACACACAAAACACGGCAGATGTACTTTAACGCACATCTGCCGTGTCTCAATTACAATAAAGCTTTTACTTCTGTGCGCCTTCGCCCGCGAAGAACTCCTTCGTGAGCTTTGCCACCGTGCCGGACAGCAGGAGCAGGGCCATGAGGTTCGGAATGCTCATCAGTCCGTTGAAGGTGTCGGCGATGCTCCACAGCAGGCCCAGATCGACCGTCGCGCCCAGAATGGACACGAAGGAGTAGACCACGAGGAAGGGGCCGACCACTTTGTCGGTGTGGAACAGGAACTCGATGCACCGAGAGCCGTAGAGACCCCAGCCGATGATGGTGGAGAATGCAAAGCTGCAGAGCGCCACCGCCGTAAAGATGGACGACCAGCCGCCGTAGGTGGCCGTAAAGCCGGAGATGGTCAGTTCTGCGCCTGCCGCACTGCCATAGCCTACCGGCACGCCGCTGCACAGGATGACCATGGCGGTCAGGGTGCAGATGACGATGGTGTCGGCAAAGACCTCGAAGATGCCGAACATCCCCTGCTTGACGGGCTTGCGGGTGTCGGCGCAGGCGTGGGCGATGGAGCCGGTGCCGAGGCCGGCCTCATTGGAGAAGATGCCGCGGGAGACGCCCTTCTGCATACTGAGGAAGATGCTGCCGATGGCACCGCCGGTGAAGGCCTGCGGGTCGAATGCACCGCCGACGATGGAGGCCAGCACCGCCGGGAAGCGCCGGTAGTTGATGACCACGACGCCCAGCGCCAGCACGACGTAGAACAGTGCCATAAACGGCACCAGCTTCTCGGTCACGCTGCCGATGCGCTTGACGCCGCCCAGCAGCACCATAGCCACCATCATGGCCACCACCACGCCCACGACGAGGTTGACCGTGGGCAGGATGCTGTTCAGGCTGCTGCCGTAGGCCAGCAGGGCCGAGTCGATGGCTGTGACGATGGTGTTGACCTGGGTGGCGTTGCCGGTGCCGAAGACCGTCAGCACGCCGAACAGCGAGTACAGCACCGCGAGGAACTGCCACCGGCTGCCGAGGCCGTTTTTAATATAGTACATGGGGCCGCCCACCAGCTCGCCGTTTTTGTTCCGCTCGCGGAAATGCACAGCCAGCGTCACTTCGGAGAACTTGGTACACATGCCCAGCAGAGCCGAGCACCACATCCAGAACACCGCACCCGGCCCGCCGATGGCGATCGCGCCCGCCACGCCGGCGATGTTGCCGGTGCCGACGGTAGCGGCCAGCGCCGTACACACTGCCTGGAACGGAGTCATAGCGCCGTCAGAGGCGTCCTTTTTGCGGAAGATGCGGCCAATGGTCGTTTTGATGGCATAGGGGAATTTCCGGAGCTGCAAAAAGCCTGTCCGCACACTGAGCAGCAGGCCCACGCCGATGATGCAGACCATCGCCGGGATGCCCCAGATAAAGCTGTTGACCGCCTGATTGACGGCTGTGATGGTTTCGAGCATACTTTTACGCCTTTCTTTTTCACTTTGACACAACGAAAAATATTTTATCGTATTTTAAGCGGCCTGTCAATTTACTTTGAACGTGAAATCTGCACGTCCCGGCCGAAAGTTTGTTAAAATAGCTTCACCTTTATTTTCTCTGCTTCTTTGCCGCTTTTTTGCCCGCCAAAACCCTACACAAACCGCGCGGGTTGTGCTATGATAAGGGTGAAATTTTGGTTTGGCACTGCCAACCGCAAGGAGATGTCATGGATGTCTGAAACATCTGCTCTGATGGATACGCTGCGGCAGGAAGGGATCTCTCCCGACCTGCTGCGCGCTGTGGAAGAATACCGCGCCTCTCACGAGCTTTCTGAGGCCCTGCGCCCCCGCATCCCCTCCCCTGCCTTCGTCTACTACGGCAGAGAGGTGTGGGAACAGGCGCTGGCCGCCCTGCTCTGCGGCGAAAATCTGCTGCTGGCGGGCGGCAAGGCCACCGGCAAGAACGTGCTGGCCGAAAACCTCGCCGCAGCCTTCGGACGCCCTGCGTGGGACATCTCGTTCCACGTCAATATGGACGCGGCGTCCCTCATCGGCATGGACACCTTCGAGGGCGGACAGGTCAAGTTCCGCCCCGGCCCGGTCTACCGCTGCGCCCAGAGCGGCGGCTTCGGCGTTCTGGACGAGATCAACATGGCCAAAAACGAGGCGCTGGCCGTCCTGCACGCGGTGCTGGATTTCCGCCGCGCCATCGACGTGCCGGGCTATGAGCGCATCCCGCTGGCCGAGGAGACCCGCTTCATCGCCACCATGAACTACGGCTACGCCGGCACCCGTGAGCTGAACGAGGCCCTCACCTCCCGCTTCGTGGTCATCCAGATGCCCACCATCACCGAGGAGAACCTCGAAAAGCTCCTGCGCATCCAGTTCCCCGATTTGAACAGCAAGTATGTCAGGCAGTTCGCCCTGCTCTTCCTCGATTTGCAGAAAAAGTGCGACAGCGCAGAGATCTCCACCAAAGCTCTCGACCTGCGCGGTATGCTGGATGCCCTGCGCCTGATGCGCCGGGGCGTCGCTGCCGGGGCTGCGCTGGACATGGGCATCACCAACAAAGCCTTCGACTCCTACGAACAGGGCCTCATCCGGGACGCCATTGCCGCCCGCATCCCGGCCCAGCTCACCGCCGCAAAGCTCTTCGATTAAAAAAAAGGGGCGTTTTTATGGAAGCGCAGAGCTACACCGCCGAAGAGCGGCGGGCCGCCAATCAGGTGTGGGCAGCGGCAGGAGCTTACGGCTTCGAGCCGCTGTTCCTCGCCCGGAACACCGACGGCACGATTGATTTTTACATGAACTGCGTCGTGGGGCTGGTCCACAAATACTACGGCGACGAGCTGGTGCGCAGCCTCTTTGACGCATGGGAGGGCGACATCCGGCAGGCCATGCTGGACGATTTGACCTGGCTCTACCTCGAGAGCGCGGTCTACGCGCTGGAACTGCCCCGCCGCCCGGTGCTTTCGGCTCTCCGCCGCGCCCATGCGGACTACTTTTTCGGCATCCAGTACAAGCTCTCGCGGCAGGAGTGGATGGCGAAGAACCAGCTGGTCTACTCCATGCAGGCCGCGCGCTGGCGGGCTGTGCAGGGGCGCATGCCGCCGGTCATGACCCCCTACGAAAAGGATCTCGACGCCGCCCTCAGTCCCGAGACGCCCCCGAAGCCGGACGAGCTGAAAGCCGCACTGCTGGCCGTCTACGCCAAATTCGAGCTGTTCAACGGCACGGTACATCAGAAGGCCGGGCTGCATCTCCATCTGGACGGCCTGCTGGCGTCGCTCATGACCCGCACCATGCCCACCCAGATGATAAAGACCGACCGGGTGACGGTGGAGCATTCCGGCTCGGTGGACGCCTCCGGCAGCGGCATCCACGCCGACAAGCGGCTGGCCCACATCACCCTGCGCCAGCGCGCCGAGGAAGACCGCGCCTACATCGAAAGCTGCTTTGGCCGGTCGCTCTACCCGCCCGAACGGCTGCGGAAGGCCGAGCAGGAGCTTTGCACCGGGGAGCATCTGGGCTGTCATCTCTGGTTTGCCTCCGGCGTCCCCAGCCCGGAGCAGGCCCCTACCCCCGAGGCAAAGCACCTGGCCGAACAGGCCCAGCTTCAGGCTGAGCGGAACCGGGCGTACTATTCGAAAAATCTCGAGCTTCACCGCAGCGTCGTGCTGCGGCTGACCGAACAGATACGCAACTGCATCCTCGTCCACCAGCAGCCCAACGCCCGGGTCGCCCGCAGCGGTAACCTCGACCCGGAGCGGGTCTGGCGCACCGTCATGGACGACGACCGGGTGTTCCGCTGTGCGGAGGAAGAGAACCACCCGTCCTTCACCGTTGACCTGCTGCTGGATGCTTCGGCTTCCCGCCTCCACTGTCAGGAGGTCATCGCGGCGCAGGGGTCTATCCTCGCCCAGAGCCTCGCGGCCTGCGGCATCCCGGTGCGGGTGAGCTGCTTTTCCAGCCTGCGGGGCTACACCGTCCTGCGGGTGCTCAAGGGCTTCAAGGAGAAGAGCTTACAGGGCATCTGCCAGTATTTCGCCTCGGGCTGGAACCGGGACGGTCTGGCTCTGCGGGCCGCAGGCGACCTCATCGGCTTCGACCCCGGCCCCGCCGCGCGGCACCTGCTCGTCCTTCTGACGGACGCCTCCCCCAACGACAGCCGCCGCATCCCGCCCTCCCCCGATGACCCGCTGGGCCGCGACTACGGCGGCAGCGCGGGCGTGGAGGACGCCGCCGCCGAGGTGCGGGCGCTGCAGCGGAAGGGTCTGCGAGTCTCCGCCGTCTTTATGGGCGAAGACGCCAGCGCCGCCGACGCCTCCCGCATCTACGGCAAGAACATGGCCCGCATCCGGGGCATGGACCAGCTGGCCCGGGCCGCAGGCCGACTCATCCAGAACGAGATACGGGAGCTGGGCGACTGAATCATAATAATGTACGGAGCCGCTGTGCAGTTGTATCTGCTGCCAGCGGCCCCGTATTTTTGTTGTCACTCACAACCATCTTGTTTTGCATTGTCGAAGAATCAAAAAGTTTTTTGGTTTATTTGCAAACTTATAGTTGTATTCTGGTGCAATTTATGATATACTACAACCAACAAAGGGCCGCACATCTACACACCGCCCCGCGCGCCCACAGGAAGGAGAACCGCTATGGATGCCGCACGTTATTTTGAAGAGATGCATCTTTCCATGTCCAGCCAGAAGCCTGAGTACCGCCTTGTGCTCAGCGTCAAGGTCCAAGACCTCGGAGGCGCAGACGCTTATCTCGAGCTGCGGCAGGAGCCGGTCAGCGGCAAGGCCCGGGTGTTCTATTCCACGATGGGACGTCAGAAGCTGAACTTCCAGCTCGTCCGCAAAGGGTGGCAGAGCTGCCACAACGCCTCGGGCGAGCTGACGGGGCGTTTCCCCGCCACCGCCGACGGTCTGCTGGCCCAGACGGATTTCTCTGCTTTTGTCCGGGACGACGCCCTCGACAGCGGCCGGATGGCGCGCATTCTGGATGTTCTGGCCCATACTGCCGGTGGTTGTGGGACGGTCTCCCCCTCTGCTGCCCGGGAGGGTGCGCTCATCACGGTGGAGCGGTTCGTGGGCCGTCCCGCCCATTGGAGCTATTGGAGCACCCGCGCCGCCGAACAACTGAATATCGCAGCTATCCTCTGCTGGCTGGGCGACTACCTCGCCGGGGCAGAGCGCCGCACCCTGCAAAGCTGCCCGGAGGCCATGCAGCTTGCCGCCGCATGGCAGGCCGCGCTCCTCTCTCCCCTGCCCCAAACGGCCCCGCGGCCTCAGCCTGTACAGTCCCGGCCCGTCCGCCGTGCGCCCGCCGTCGAGAATCCGCGCTGGCAGAGCATCCTCGCCGTGCTGGCGACGGTGTAAAAGAAAAGCTTCCCGCGAGGGGAAGCCAGTTGCCGTATTCGGCGTATATTCGTTTATATTTTCAGCTTTGAAAAATCCGTGCAGAGATATTCATAGAGCTTATCGACAGACTGAAATCCCATCTTTGCATACATATCCTTCGGGGTGTCCTCGGGGTCGGCATGAAGATACAGAACAGCCCCGCGTTCCTGTTCCTTTTCGGCAATGTGCTTCACCAGGGTCGTGGCGATGTATTGATGACGGAAAGCTTCATCCACCAAAAGACTGTCCATGCAGACGTATCCATCGGATGCGAAAATATAGCAGTCGCCCGCCAGTTTCCCGCCCAGATACGCTCCAAGGTAGGTCAGTTTTTCCCGGAGATGCCGGTTGTTCCGCACGGTGAAATCTTCCCCGTACAACGGCCCGTAGTATTTCAGCTCGTGCTGTTCTAGTTGGTCAAAGTCCGGGGTTTTGATCGAGACCTCCGGATTCGCTTTCCAGCCGCTGATGTCTGTTCCCTTCGGCAGAACCATCGTCACAGTCTCCTCGCACTCCATGCCGAATGCATTGGCCAGCGGCTCGTATCCTTCCAGTTTGAGGAAGGCGTCTCCCCGCGCTTTCTGATAAGCCAGCGCGGCCCGGAGCTCGTCCTCCGTGGGCTGGCCGGAATAACAGAACGCATTGTGGTCGTATTTATCGCGCAGTTCATTGTCTTCCCGCTTGGTCAGATGCTCTGAAAAGGCATGAAAGGTCGAAAACAGCCGATAAAATTTTTCATCGGTCTTTCTTGTAGGTATCATTGTGTTTCTCCAAAATTTGCCGCTCACTTCCACCCCCGGGCCGAGGGGTCGAGCATCTCGGCGGCAGAGTAGATGAGGGCGTTGCAGATGGCCGCGGCGACATTGCTGCCGCCCTTGCGGCCCATCGCCACGATGGCGGGTACGCCGTGCTTTTCGCAGACGGCGAACAACCGCTCCTTGCTCTCCACCACGTTCACGAAGCCCACCGGCACACCGATGACCAGTGCGGGCCGCAGGCCGCTTTCGATTTGTTCTGCAATCGTCAGCAGAGCCGTGGGCGCGTTGCCGACGGCGAGGATGGCCCCGGGATGCTCCTGCGCTGCCTTTTTCATCGCTGCGACGGCCCGGGTGGTGCCAGCCTCTTTTGCGGCGGCGGCCACCTCGGGGTCAGCCATATAACAGCAGGCCGTGCCGCCCAGCTTCGCCAGACCGGGCTTGGTGATGCCAGCCAGCGCCATGTTTGTATCGGTCACGATGACGGCCCCGGCGTGGAGGGCCTTGACGGCCTGCTCCACCGCGCGGGGGGTGAAGTGGAGATTCCGCGCATAGTCGAAGTCGGCGGTGGTGTGGATGACCCGCTTGACCACGGCTTCGTGCTCGGGCGGTGGGGTCATGCCCATCATTTCCAGCTCTTCGGTGATGATGTGGAAGCTCGTCCGCTCAATGTCAGCAGGTAAATGATGCTGCGGCGTCAATATTCTATCCCCTTTCGTGCTTTTATCCCCTTCTGGTAGGGGTGGCGGTGGCATTTCATCTCGGTGGAGTAGTCGGCGGCGTCCAGCGTCCACTGGGGCGGCGTGTGGGCCGTCAGGACGCACTCACACCCAGCAGGCCGCTCCAGAACGGCCTTTTTTAATAGATCGACGTCCACCATATCCAGCTCTTCTGCACTCCCGGCTTCGTCCAGTATCAGCAGGTCGGCAGGCTGTGCTATGGCGGCGGCGAGGTTCTGGTTTTGCAGTTCCCGGGTCGCGGCCTTTTCCTCCGGCGTCATCTGAAAGACGAATTTCTGCCCGGCCTTGCCCCGGTAGATCTCCGCGCCAAGCTGGGCCAGAAGCGGTATCTCGCCGCTGTTCCCACCCTTCAAAAACTGGACGATGACCACCCGCTTCCCGGCCCCCAGCGCACGGAGCGCAAGACCCATAGCGGCGGTGGTCTTCCCCTTTCCGTCGCCCCAGTACAGATGCAAAAGTCCCTGTTCCATTCAGCGCTTCTCCATTCCCATCGCGGCATACACCGCATCCATATCCAGCGCCCCGCGCACACCGTCGGCCAGGATGTCGAACTGCTGGCGACGGTACTCTTCCATCGGGATGAGGGCTGCGTCGGAGGGGTCGATGCCCTTCCGGCGGCAGAGCCAGCCCGCCAGCGCCTCGGTGAGCGTACCGGTGTCGAACAGACCGTGGAGGTAGGTGCCAAACACATTGCCCTGCACGCAGCCTTCCCGGCCTCCGTCGGGGTAGTGGGCGAACGGTTCGCCCTCAGCCTCGGTCACGCCGGTGTGTATCTCGTAGCCTTCCAGCTCTGCACCCGCAAAGGGGGCGGCGGCAACGGTCGCTTTGACCTGTACACGGCGCTTCTGCTCGCTGAACACGGTCCAGGTGGGCAGCAGACCCAGCCCCCGCAGAGTCTGCGGTCGGCCGCTCTCGCTGCCGGTGGGGTCGTCGAGGGTCTGGCCCAGCATCTGGTAGCCGCCGCAGACGCCCAGCACCGGTGTGCCTTTCGCGGCCAGCTTGAGCAGAGCCGTTTCCAGCCCGCACTGCCGCAGCCAGAGCAGGTCGTCCACCGTGTTTTTCGTCCCCGGCAGCAGGATGAGGTCGGGTGCGCCCAGCTCATGAGCGTTCGAAACATACCGCACACCCAGCATCGGGTGCTGTTCCAGCGGCATGAAGTCCGTAAAATTGGACAGATGCGGCAGACGGATGACAGCCGCATCCAGCGGCTTTTTGCCGTCCCGCATCTCGAGGCGCTGGCTCAGGGAGTCCTCGTCCTCGATGTCCACCTTCAGGTACGGTACGACGCCCACCACGGGCAGATGGGTCTTTTCTTCCAGCATCGAAAGGCCGGGGCGCAGGATCTCCACGTCGCCACGGAATTTATTGATGACAAGTCCCTTGATGCGCCGGCGTTCTTTTTCTTCCAGCAGCTCCACCGTGCCGTATAGCTGGGCGAACACGCCGCCCCGGTCGATGTCGCCCACCAGAAGCACCGGCGCGTCCACCATCTCGGCGAGGCCCATGTTCACGATGTCCTCGCTCTTGAGGTTGATCTCTGCCGGGCTGCCCGCGCCCTCGATGACAATGACGTCAGCCTCCTCGGCGAGGCTGTTATATGCCTTCAGGATGTCCGGCACCAGCTGCCGTTTTGTGCGGAAATACTCCGACGCTTTCATCTGGCCCCGCACCTCGCCGTTGACGATGACCTGACTGCCCACGTCACTGCTGGGCTTCAGGAGGATGGGGTTCATCCGCACGTCCGGCTCGACACCGGCGGCCTGCGCCTGCACCACCTGCGCCCGGCCCATCTCGAGGCCGTCTTTGGTGACGAAGCTGTTCAGAGCCATGTTCTGGCTCTTGAACGGCACAGCGCGCAGGCCGTCCTGCGCAAAAATGCGGCAGAGCGCCGCGCAGAGCAGGCTTTTTCCTGCACCGCTCATCGTACCCTGCACCATGATGCATTTTGCCCTGCTCATCCCAGCACCTCTTTCATAAGTTCCAGCAGCCGGGCGTTCTCGGGGGCCGTGCGCACCGCCGTGCGGTACCACTCCGGCCCGAGGCCCGGATAATTCGCGCAGCTGCGCACCTGTGTTCCCAGCGGACGAAGCCTCTTGTTCAGGTCGGCGGGCGCGCGGAAGAGCAGATAGTTCGCCTTTCCATCGATGACCCTCAGGCCCAGCGCCCGCAGGCTCGCCGTCAGAACGGGCCGCTGCCGGGCGATAAGGGCGCGCACTTCGTCCACATAAGCGGTTTCTTTCAGGGCCGCGACGCCTGCCGCCTGCGCCAGACTGGACACGGCCCACGGCTGGCCCGCTGTCTGCATTTTTTCCAGAAGCGTTTCGTCGCCGCAGAGGCAGTAACCCAGCCGGACGCCGGCCATGCCGTAGAGCTTGGTGAAAGCTTTCAGGATGACGAGGTTCCCACTTTCCAGCAGAGGCTTCGCGGTCCATCCGTCGGCGTCGGGCAGAAAGTCCAGGAAGCACTCATCTACGGCCAAAATCGTGCGGCACTCCCCGCACCGGCGCAGCAGCTTTTTCACCAGCTCGGGTGAGGCCAGCTGCCCCGTCGGATTGTTCGGCTGGCAGAGGAACACCATGTCGATGCTCTCGTCCACGGCGTCCACGAGGGCGTCCGTCGGGGCGAAATCATTCGTTTCATCGAGGAAGAAGCGTTTCACTTCACACTCCACCGTATCCAATGCAGAGGCGTACTCGGCAAAAGTCGGGGCTGTCACCAGCGCCTTATGGGGCTTTACGGCCCAGACCAGCCGGAAGATGAGGTCCGCCGCGCCGTTGCCACAGAGGATATGCTCCTGCGGCACACCCTCGGCCCGGCTCAGCGCCGCCCGCAGGGTACGGCAGAGGGGGTCGGGGTAGCGGTCGGCCAGAGGCAGTGCGTCCCGGATGGCCTGCGCCACCCCTTCGGGCAGACCGAGTGGGCTGACGTTCGCCGAAAAATCCAGCGCGTCGCGGCCAAAGCGTTCGCGATAGCTCATCCAGTCACCGCCGTGGACCAGTTGTTTCATCCCAAGAACCCCCGTATCGCACATCCAAACGCCAGCGCAAACCCGCTGGCTACATACATCATCCGATTTGCCCGCAGAATATCCTCCGGCTCGATGGGCCGCAGCGGGTCGCCGATGGTGGGCTTCGGGTAATACTCGCCGAAATAGTAGGCCGGCCCGGCCAGCTGAACGCCCAGCGCGCCCGCGCAGGCGCTCTCAGTCTGGGCGCTGTTGGGGCTTGCGTGATTGCGGCGGTCCCGCCGCCAGATGCGCCACGCGCCCTTGGCGTCATTGCGGGTGAACGCCGCCGCCATGATCCAGAGCAGCGCCGCCAGACGGCTCGGGATATAGTTCGCCACATCGTCCAGCTTTGCCGCCGCACGGCCAAAATAGAGATATTTTTCGTTTTTGTAGCCCAGCATACTGTCCATGGTGTTGATGGCCTTGTAGGTCAGGGCCAGCGGCGCACCGCCCAGCAGCATATAAAGCAAAGGCGCAATGACGCCGTCGCTGGCGTTTTCGGCCACGGTCTCCACCGCAGCCTTGGTCACGCCCTCGGCAGTCAAGGCTTCGGTGTCGCGGCCCACGATGCGGCTCACAGCCTTCCGGGCGGCGGGCAGGTCGTCTTTTACCAGTTCCCGGTAAACATTCGTACTCTCCTGCGCCAGCCCCTTTGCGGCCAGCGCCTGCCCGCACCAGAACATCTGGACGGCCAGCCCCAGCAGCGGGTGAAGCATCGCCGCGCCCCAGCAGACAAGGCCCGTGAGCAGCAGCGTCCCCACCGGCAGGCAGAACGCCGTCACCGCACCGCCCAGCAGCTCGCCCTGAGGCGTTTTGGGCAGGCGGGCGCGGAGGAATTTTTCCAGCCGGGAGATGGCTTTGCCCATGTACACCACCGGGTGGGGCAGCCACGCCGGGTCGCCGAAAATGGCATCCAGCACGAAGCCTCCCAGCACAGCCCAGGCGGTCATCATACGCCGACCTCCGCGTCTTTCGTGTACTGCACAGTCTTCACGAGGCGGAGCTGGCGCTTCTCGGCCCAGTCGGCGGCATCCAGCACATAGCCGCCCGCGTTGGGGCCGCACCACGCATAATAACCGCGCCTGGGCAGGGCGTACCGCTCCATGGCCGCCATCTGGGTGCCGCCGTGGGCCAGGATGACCAGCAGCTCTTCGCCGTCGGCCAGCGCCTTGTCCACCAGAGCAGAGAAGGCATTGCAGATGCGGTTCGAGAAGTCGTCCTTCCGCTCACCGTCGGGGCATTTGCTCTCGCAGTTGGCCTGCACCCACGCCTGATAATCGGCGTCGTGCTCCATCTCGACGTAGTTTTTGCCCTCGAAGCTGCCGAAGCACATCTCCTGCAGGTCCTTCACGACCACGAGCTCTGCCTCCGGAAAGAGCACCCGGGCCGTCTGGGCCGTCCGCTGCAGCGGGGTGATATAGACCACCTTCGGGTCGATGTCGGCCCGGCGCAGCTGGCTCAGGCCCTCTGCCGAGAGCGGGATGTCGCGCTGGCCCTGATAGCGCTTCTGGGCGTTGTATTCGGTCAGGCCGTGACGCAGCAGATAGATCAACATTGGGGTAATTCTCCTTTCAATACCGTCGGGATGCCGCAGAACATCTGCACCACGCAGTCGGCACGCTCTGCCAGCAGGCAGGCCAGCCGTCCGGCGGCCTCCCGCCCGGCGCGCTCCTCAGCATCCATCGGGACAACACCGCCGCCGACCTCGGTGGCGATGACAATATCATATTCCGCCAGCTCCCGGGCCAGCGTTTCGAGCTGCTCCGGGGTCTGAGTCTCGGCGGCGGCGTCCTGCACATCGGCGATGACGCTGCCCCGGAAGTTCCGCGCAAAGGTGCGCTTGCCGCTGTAGAGCGGCCCTGTGATAAACATCATTTACAGCACTCCTCCCCACTGACTGACGGCCAGTGCCGCCAGCATCCACAGCTCGGCCCGCTGTAAAAACCACCCGGCCAGGTCGCCGGTGATGCCGCCAAACTGCTTTTTTGCCACGAAATAATAGCGCCACAGCGCCAGAAGCGCCGCCGCCGCCATCCCGCCGCCGCCCAGCGCCGTCAGCGCCAGGATGAGCAGAGCCGACAGGCCGCAGAGGAAGCGGCGGACGGTCTGCTTGTCGGCCGCTGTGGCAAAAGTATGGGCGAGGCCGGTGTCTTTCGCCAGCGGGAACGCCGCCACGGCAAAGCCCGACAGCGCCCGCTCCAGCACCAGCGCCAGCGTCCAGCACAGGCCCGCCCGGGGTGTGAACCGCACACTGCCGCAGAGGCCGAAGTAGGCCACAAAGTAGCAGCACAGCCGGATGACAGCGAAAGCCCCACAGTGGGAGTCTTTCAGAATTTCAAGCTTTTTTTCGCGGTCGCCGTAGCTCGAGAGGGCGTCCGAAGTGTCGGCGTAGCCGTCGAGATGGATGCCGCCGGTGATGGCCACCGGCACGAGGCAGAACGCCGCCGCCCGGGCCAGCTCCGGCAGGGGCAGGACGCCGCAGAGACACCACAGCCCGCCGCACACCAGCCCGATGAGGGGGAAGGCACACATGGCGTACCGCATATTTTTTTCGTTCCACTCGAACTGCGGCACCGGCAGGGCCGAAAACATCGCAAAGGCCACCGCGATGGTCTGCAAAACAGTCACAGCTTTTCTCCCCCTTTGTAGTACACCGGCAGGCCGCAGACCACCCGGCAGACGTTGTCTGCCCGGGCGGCGAAGGCGTTGTTCACCAGCGCCAGCGCCAGCAGATACTGGTCGGTGTCGCCTGCGTAGTCGGCACCGCCGCTGAACACCTCGTTCGATACGACAATAAGGTTATCACACCCGGCGGCGAGGCGTTCCAGCCCGGCCAAAACGGCCTCGGCGGTGTGCTTTCCTGCCCCGCCGGGGCTGTAAAGCTCGTTGGCGACGAGGTTTCCGAGGTCTTCCAGCAGGACGGTCCCCCGGCCAGGCAGGGGCAGACGGTCGAGGTGGAGCGGGCATTCCAGCGTTTCGAACTGCTTTTGCGCCCGCATTTTCCGGTGCTTTTCCACCCGGGCGGCGCACTCGGCATCCCAGACCTGCATGGTGGCGAGATAATAGCGGGGCAGGCCGGTCTTAAGCACAAGGCTCTCGGCGTAGGCACTCTTGCCGCTGGCCGCGCCGCCGAGCACCAGCGTCAGCATCCTTCGCCCTCCTGCGGCGTGTAGGCTTCGATGCCGCCCTCTTCAAAAGAATAACAGCCATCGTAGACGGCCAGCGCCATGTCCCACAGCGGGATGGCAGCCACCGCGCCGGTGCCTTCGCCCAGATGCAGGCCCGCCGTGATGAGGGCTTTTTTGTTCAGCGCGTCCAGCACCAGCTTTGCGGCCGGCTCGGTGGAGCAGTGGCTTGCAAAAACAGCCTTGGCCGCCGCCGGGCAGAGCCGGACAGCGCAGAGCGCCGCCACACAGCTGATGAAGCCGTCGGCCAGCACCGGCACACCTTCCAGCGCCCCGCCGAGGAAGACGCCGCAGAGTCCGGCAATATCGAAACCGCCCAGCTTTGCCAGCACGTCCAGTGCATCGGCAGAGTCGGGCTGATTTTTTGCGATGCCGCGATGGATGGCGTCGACTTTCCGGGCAAGTCCCTCGTCCGAAAGGCCCGCGCCCCGGCCCGTCATCACTTCGACGGGCTGGCCCAGCAGCACAGCGGCCACGGCGCTGGATGTCGTGGTGTTGCCGATGCCCATCTCACCGGTAGCCAGCAGGCCGACGCCCGCTTTCTTCTGCTCCCGCACCAGCTGGATGCCCCTGCCGATGGCCTCCACAGCCTCAGCCCTGCTCATAGCCGGGCCGAAGGTGAAGTCCGCTGTGCCGGGGGCGATGCGGCAGTCGAGGACGCCCGGGACCGGTTCGCCCGCGATGCCCATATCCACCGGCACCACCTCGCACCGGGCGGTCTGCGCCATCCGGCAGACGCTGGTGTGGCGGGCAGCGAGGTTCTCAGCCACGACGCGGGTCACGCTGCTGTCGGTCTGGCTGACGCCCTGGGCCACCACACCGTTATCGGCGCAGAGCACCAGCACCGCCCGGCGGGAAATATCCAGCTTTGCGCTGCCGGTGAGGGCGGCGGCGTCCTCGATGGTCGTTTCCAATCCGCCCAGCCCGCCCAGCGGCTTTGCAAGGCTGGCCCAGTGGGCGTGCGCCGCCGCCCGGGCGGCTTCGTCCGGCGGCGTGACGGCCGCACAGAGGGCGGCGAGTTCTTTCTCAGTCATGGTCTCTCCTGTAATTTTCAGCCGCGGCGGCAAAGCGCTGCGGCAGGGGCGTACCCGCCCAGTACAAATGCGGGAAGCCCGCATAGAAATGCTCGTTTACAGATCCGCACCGCCACTCTGCGCCGCCCACCGGCTTTTTTGCCGCGAGAGCCACGCCGTTGGCGGTGGAATCCCAGTGGTGGAATTCGTGGATGGGAAAGCTCTCCCCGGCCCGGAAGAGCATACTGTCCGAGTCTGCGCTCAGCGCGGCGTAGCCGAAGCGGACGAGACGTCCGGCATCTTTTGCTTCGCCCGGCAGAACGCCCACCATCGGCCAGCTCTGCCCCTCGGCGTCCGTGAGGCTCTGCCCCAGATAGAGGAAGCCCCCGCACTCGGCCGCTGTGGGCAGACCGGACTCAATTTTTCGCTTTATCTCGCGTAGAATCGAGGTATTTTCACTCAATTCTCTTGTGTGAAGTTCCGGGTAGCCGCCGGGCAGATACAGCCCGCCGATGTTTTCCGGCAGAGCCGTGTCGCGGAGGGGGCTGAAAAAGACCACCTCTGCCCCGGCGTCCCGAAAGGCCTCCAGCGTCTCGGCGTAAGTAAAGCAGAACGCCTCGTCCTGCGCCACGGCGATGCTCACCCGGGCCGAAGGCTGGGGGGCTTTTTCCGGCAGGGCGGGCGGCTCCTTTTCGCAGAGGGCCAGCAGGCGGGGCCAGTCGATGTGCTCCTCCGCCGCGTCGGCCAGAAGGGCCAGCTTCTGCTGTAAATTTTCCACTTCCGCCGCCGTGTAGAGGCCCAGATGGCGGGAACCGATGACGGCCTCCGGGAGTTTCGGCAGAAAGCCCAGCACCGGCAGACCCGTCTCTTTTTCCAGCATCGGGGCCAGCAGAGCGTGCATCCGTGCCGTACAGTTGTTCAGCAGGATGCCTGCGATGTGGCTGGGGGTGCGGAAGTTTTTCAGCCCGTTCAGCTCTGCGGCCAGCGTCAGGCTCTGACCCTTTGGCTCTGCCACCAGCAGTACCGGCAGGTCCAGTGTGTCGGCCAGATGCCACGCACTGGCCCTGTCGCTGACGCCCCCGAGGCCGTCGTAAAAGCCCATAGCCCCCTCGCACACCGCCGCACCGTGTCCGGCGGCACCCTTCGCGTAGAGGGTGCGCACCGTCTCGGGCGCAGAAAAAAAGAGGTCGAGGTTGCGGCTCTCCACCCCCAGCACGGCCCGGTGGAACATGGGGTCGATGTAGTCCGGCCCGCTCTTGAAGGCGCAGGGCTCACAGCCCCGCCGCTTCAGCGCCATGAGCAGGGCGCAGGTCATGGTGGTCTTGCCGCTGCCCGAGCGGGGCGCCGCCAGCAGAAACTGTATCATGTCATTCTCCTGTGATGAGGTAGATGGGGTTCTGGGCCATCATCAGATGCAGCCCGCCCATGGCTTTTGCCCGGCTGACGGCGATCTGGCTCACCTGCACGGTCCGGCCTTTGGCCGTCAGCGCGGCCACCGCCGCCGAAAGCGTCTCAAGGGCGATGGCCGACACACAGATGCGGGCGTCGGGGTTCTTATCCAGCGCGGCGTCCACGATGGCGGCAAGGCTACCCTTGCTGCCGCCGATGAAAACAGCGTCCGGCGCAGGCAGGTCCGAAAGCGCGGCGGGGGCAAGCCCCTCCACGAGGATGAGGTTCCGGGTCCTGAATTTTTCGCGGTTGGCTTTGATGAGCGCACAGCCCTCCGGCCTGCACTCCACTGCGTAGACCCGGCCTCGGGGCGCGGCCAATGCCAGCTCCACGCTGACGCTGCCCGTCCCGGCCCCCACGTCCCACAGGATGTCTTCCGGGCGGACGGCCAGCTTCGCCAGCACAGCGGCCCGGACTTCCTGCTTGGTCATGGGAACGTCGCCCCGCTCGAAGGCTTCGTCCGGCAGGCCCGGGGCGCGGCGGGGCAGTCCCTCCACCGCCTCCACGAGAAGGACGCTCAGGCTGTTGAAGCGGCCTGCGGCCAGCTCTTTGACGCTGCCGCGGAAGAGCTTCTCTTCCGGCGTGCCGAGGCACTGGCCCACGACGGCCTGCACGTCCCCGAAGCCCTCTGCCGCCAGCTGGGCGCAGAGGGTGGCGGGGTCTTCGCTGCCGCCGGTGAGGAAGAAGGTGGGTCTGCCCTGCATACACTCGGCCACCGGGTCACAGGTGCGGCCATGGGCCGAAACAAGGTTCCACCCCTGCCACGGACGGCCCAGCGCCGCCGCCAGCAGCTGGATGCTGGAAAGGCCGGGCAGCACTCGGGCGCGGACGCCGAGGGCCTCCAGCTTTTCCATCATGGAGGACGCGCCGGAGTAAAAGCCGGTGTCGCCGCTGTAGACCAGCACGGCGTTCTCTGCGCCGGAAGTCTGCAGCAGCTCTGCCACCTCGTCGGGGCGGTAGGCGGCGGCGCGGTTCTCGGTGCAGCCGGCAGGCAGAACTGCCAGCAGACGCCGTGCGCCCAGGATGAGGTCGGCCTGCCGCAGTGCGGCCAGGCCCTGAAGGGTCAGGTTCTCCGGCTGGCCGGAACCCATGCCGATGAGTGTCACATTCATCTTATCATCTCCTTGCAGCGTTTCAGCACCTCGAAAGCCGTCTCGCCCTGCTCGGGCGGGCGGCGGATGACCACCAGCTGCGCCCCGGCGGCAGAGGCGGCGGCGGCTTTTTCGTCGAAGCCTCCGGCCGCGCCGCCGTCCTTTGTGACGAGCCAGCGGATATGGAACTGCTCCATCATGGCCTGATTGAGGGCAAAGCTGAAGGGACCCTGCATGGCGATGATGTTGCGGTGGGGGATGTTCGCCGCCTCACAGGCCACGATGCTTTCCAGCGTGGGCAGGACGCGGGGGTAGAGCCGTTCGGGCGGGATGGCCGCAAACTGCGCCAGCTCCTTGGCCCCGGTGGCCAATAGAAGGTTGCCCTCTTCTGCAGCCAGCGCTTCTGCCGCCTGCTTTGCGCTCTCAAAGACGAGACAGTTTTCCGGCAGCGGACTGGCCGGGCGCAGCAGGCGGAGGTATTCCACCCCGGCCTTCTCTGCCGCTGCTTTGATGTTTTTGGTCGCCTCCACTGCGTAGGGGTGGGTGGCGTCGATGCAGAGGGCGGCATCCCCTAAGATCGCGGCCATCTCATCGGGCAGGAGGCGCCCGCACCGGACGGTGACGCCGGGGGCGCTCCCCTGCTCTTCCTGCCCCAGCGGGGTGGCCACGCTGACGGTGACTTCGATGCCCAGCGCCGCCAGCTGGCGGGAAAGCTCCCGCCCCTCGGTGGTGCCGCTGAAAACGACGACGTTCATCGGCGGTACCCCCTCGGCGTGACCATCCGCCCGCTCAGCGCGCGGGTGGCGGCGTTGCCCACAAAGACGGTGGTGAACATATCCACCTCGGTGTCCCGGAGCTGGCTGAGAGGCAGGATGTGCTTTTCCTGCCTTTCCCGGCCGATGTTCCGCACAGAACCGCAGAGGGTGTCCGGGGCTTTGCCGTTTGCCAGCAGGACATCCACAGCCCGGCGCAGATAGTCCGGGCGGCCCTTGGACGAGGGATTGTACAGCGCCAGCGCGAAATCGCCCTGAGCGGCGCAGGCCAGACGCTTTTCGATGACCTCCCACGGCGTGAGACGGTCCGACAGCGAGATGACGCAGAAATCGTGGGCCAGCGGCGCACCCAGCACCGCCCCGCCGCTGAGGGCGGCGGTCAGGCCGGGGACGACCTCCACGTTGACGTCCGGGTACTCTTCGGCCAGCTCCAGCAGCGGGCTGGCCATGCCGTAGACCCCGGCGTCGCCGGAGCAGACCAGCGCCACGTCCCGACCCGCCCGGGCGGTATCCAGCGCCCAGCGGCAGCGGTCGATCTCCCGGGTCATGCCGGTGGTGTAGCACTCTTTTTCCGGGTAGAGGGGGCGCACAAGGTCGATGTAGACCGTATAGCCGCACAACACCTCGGCCTGCTGCAAGGCGCTCTGCGCCTGTACGGTCAGAAACTGTCCGCCGCCGGGGCCAAGCCCCACGACGAACACGGTCTTTTTACTCTCACTCATTGCTCTGTCCTCCAATCGGGTGCAAAGGGGCGGACGGCCAGCGCCAGCGTCACGCCGCCGCCTGCCGTTTTGGGCAGAAGGAGCGTCCCGCCCGAGGCTTTTACCGCCGAGCGCTCACAGACGTTGTCCACGCCGGTGACACTTGCCACAAAGGCCGACGGGGTGAACTGTCCCGGTACGGCCCGCAGTTCGTCGGCCGGATAGAACGTGATGGGCCAGCCGTGGGCTTTGCAAAACTCTGCAAGCCCCGGCTCATCTTTTTTCAGGTCGATGCTGGCGGCTGCGCAGGCCGCCGCCGGGCTGAGACCGGACGCGGCACAGAACGCCGCAAAGGCTTCTTCCAGCTGCTGCGCCGTCGTGCCGCGGCGGCACCCCACCCCCAGCACCCCGATGCGGGGGACGAGGTGGAGCGCCTCGCCCTGCGGTGTGAGGGTCAGGGCGAAGTCGGCGGCTTCGGGTGCGTCAGCCTTTTTCACTCCGGCGGGGGTCTCCCCCGCCACCGGCCACGGCGACCAGTACCGGACAGTCTGCCCGGCCAGCAGGGCGCCGCTGACGCGCTTGATGCGCTCCGGTTCAAGGACAGCGCAGTTCTGGGCCTTGGCCCAGAGGTCCACGGCGAAGAGGCCGTTGACGTCGGTGGCCGTCGTGATGACCGGCACCGCGCCGCACGCTTTTGCCAGCGCCCGAGCCAGCGCGTTGGCACCGCCCAGATGCCCCGACAGGAGCGGCACGGCGAAGTTCCCGCCCTCGTCCACGACCACCACCGCCGGGTCGGCGGCCTTGCTCCTGCAGTGGGGCGCGATGGCCCGCACCGCGATGCCCACAGCTCCCACAAAAATCAGGGCCTCATCCTGTGCAAAATGCTCCTCCGTCCAGCCTTTCAGGGTCACGTCTCCGCCGCAGCGGCTCACGCTGCCGGGCAGAGCTTCCGCCAGCCGATGGGCCAGCGCCTCGCCTTTTGCGGTGAAGGCCAGATATGCCCGGCTCACTGCCCGGCCTCCGTCCCCTGCCGGAACTCGGTGGTAAAGGCGGGGTCGTAGAGCTTGCTGCGCTCGTAGTTTTCGCCCAGAAAGTCGCCTACGACGATGAGGGCGGTCTTGGTGATGCCGTTTTTGCGGGTCTCCTCGGCCAGTGTGGAGACGGTGCAGCGCACCACCTTCTGCTCGGGCCAAGTGGCCTTATAGACCACGGCGGCAGGGGTTCCGGAGCGGTAGCCGCCGCTCTCGAGAAGGGCCTGCTGGACTTTGTCCACCAGCCCGATGGAGAGGAAGATGACCATGGTAGCCCCGTGAGCGGCCAGCTTTTCCAGCTGTTCGGCCTCAGGGACAGGAGTGCGGCCCTCCATCCGGGTGATGATGACGGTCTGGCTGACGTTGGGCAGGGTGTACTCGGCACAGAGCGCCGCCGCCGCGCCGCAGAAGCTGGACACGCCCGGGGTGTCGTCATAAGGGATGCCGTCAGCATCCAGTGCGTCCATCTGCTCCCGGATGGCCCCGTAGAGGCAGGGGTCGCCGGTGTGGAGGCGGACCGTGGTTCCGCCGGCCTTTTCGGCGGCGCGGATGGTGTCCAGCACCTGTTCCAGCGTCATTTCCGCGCTGTTGTAGATGGCACAGCCGGGCTTCGCCAGCCCCAGCAGGGCCGGGTTGACGAGACTGCCCGCGTAGATGATGCAGTCGGCATCGGCCAGCAGGGCCGCGCCCCGCCAGGTGATGAGGTCGGGCGCTCCCGGCCCGGCTCCTACAAAATGGACCATATCTTACCCCTCCTTCACCAAAATCGTTGCGAAATAGCCCGCCGACCGGGCCGGGTCATAATCGGCCAGGTCGGGCCAGACCTCCTCGTTCGGCAGGCCGCAGTTACAGACCATCGCGCTCCGGCTCAGAAGCCCGGCGTCGGCCAGCGCGGCCAGCGTCTCGGGCAGCTGATGGCCCGATTTCATCAGCACTTTCGCGCCCGGTGCGGCCAGCACTTCAGCGGCGCAGCGTCCCGGGGCGATGGTCAGCGGCTGCTCCATGCCGCCCGTCAGGGACTGGCCCAGCCGGGCCGCAGCGGCACAGAAGCTCGTCACGCCGGGGAGCATCACGGTCTTGCAGCCCTCGGCCTCCAAGATCTCCTGCAGGTAGCCGAAGGTGGCGTAGACGGACACGTCGCCGAGGTTGAGCATGGCGACATCCTGCCCGGCGTCGAGATATTCTTTCACGGCCCGGGCCGCCTCGATGTGGGCGGCTTTCTGCACCGCCGGGTCAAGGCTCATGGCGAAGCGCAGCGGCAGGATGGTCTTGCCGCTCAGATTCACCGCACCTTTTGCGATGTCCAGCGCCAGCATCCCGCCCTTCGGGGTCTGGGGCGCAGCGATGACCGGACAGTTTTCGAGGCGGCGGACAGCCTGCAGGGTCATGAGCTCCGGGTCGCCCGGGCCGACGCTGACGCCGTAAAAAGTGCCTATCCGTTTTTCCATTCGTCCAGCAGCTCCTTTGCAGTTCTGGTCTGGCCCAGCGGGCCATATTGATTCGAGAAGAGCACCGCGCCCACCCGGAACGCCCCGGCGGCGCGGCGGTCGAGGTGGAGCTGGATGGCGTCCAGCAGGCTGGACAGCACCGGCTCTCTCATCTCTGCTTCGTCTAAGATCTCCATGCAGGCGTCGGTGGTGGCCGCGTTCATCAGGGCCGCGCAGACGTCCCGGGATGCGCCGCAGAGGGCGGCGTGGGCGCAGAGCAGCTCGGTGCGGCAGTCGGCCGTGCGGGAGTGGGTGTTCATGACGCCGCCCGCCAGTTTGACCAGCTTGCCGATGTGGCCCACCAGCACCACCTCTTCGAAGTGGGATGCCGCCGCCATATCCATCGTATCCCCGATGAAGTTCGAGGTCTTGACCACCGGGATATTCTTTAGGGCGGGCATCTTCTCATGGAGATAGTCGAGGCCGTAGTTGCCCGGGGCAAGGATGAGCCGCCGGGGGCTTCCGGCCCGAAGCGCCGCCTGCCCCATTTCCAGCTGGATGGTGTCGAGGATGGCCTGCTGGCTCATGGGCTCGACGATGCCGCTGGTGCCGAGGACGCTGAGGCCCCCTTCCACGCCCATATGGGGGTTGAAGGTGCGCTTCGCCGTTTCGGCCCCGCCCTCGATGGAGATGGTGACGTCAAAACCGCCCGCGTACCCGGCAGATTCGGCCTCTTTTTCCAGCGCTTCCTTTATCATGGCCCGGGGGACGTGGTTGATGGCAGCTTCGCCCACGGGCTGGTCGAGACCGGGCTTTGTCACCCGGCCCACGCCCTCACCGCCGTGGATGCGCACCTCGCCGGCCAGTTCTGGCCGGAGGGCGACACTGGCGATGACCGGCAGACCGGTGGTCACGTCCACATCGTCGCCGCCGTCCTTCCGGATGGCGCACTCAGCTCCCTCGCCGGACAGGCGGCAGAAGATAGGCTCTACCTCCACCACGATGCCCTTCGGGGTGCGGAGGGCCACTGTCTCGGGGGTGCGGCCGGTGAGCAGCAACCGTGCCGCGCCCGCCGCGCCCAGCGCCGCGCAGGTGCCGGTGGTATAGCCGCAGCGCAGGAGCTTCTGGCCGCTGCGGACGTAGTGCTCAAAGAGCGGGCGCTTTTCCTCCGGCGCTTTTTCTTCGCCGTAGAGGAATGCGTACTGCTCATCGGTCAGAGCATAAATTTTGCAGATGTTTTCCCGGGCAAAGGCCTTTTCCGGCGTCATGACGTCCGAGACGCCCGCCGCCGAGACGCAGACGACCTTGTCGGAAACTTTCTGCGCCAGCTCCAGCTCGTGGAGGCTCAGGATGACGGCCATCTTCTTGTCGCGGGCGAGGCTTTTCAGGATGGCCAGCAATTCAGCCTTGCCCTTGATGTCAAGGAAAGACGTAGGCTCGTCCAATAATATCAGCTCCGGCTGCTGGCAGATGGCCCGAGCCAGCAGGACGCGCTGGCGCTGGCCGTCGCTGATGCGGTTGAAGTCCCGGCCTGCCAGCGCTTCGGCCCCCACGAGGGCCAGCGCGGCATGGACCTGGCGCTTATCTTCTGCCGAGAGGACACCCAGCCGCCCCGTGTAGGGGTAGCGCCCGGCGGACGCCATCTCGAAGCAGGTGGTCAGCTCGGTGCGGCGGGTGTGAGGCACCATCAGGGCCATTTTGCGGGCGCGCTCCGGGCCGGAGTAGTCCGCGAGATTTTTGCCGTCCAGCAGCACAGCGCCCCCCTGGGGGGCCAGCTGCGCTGCCAGCGTCTTGAGCAGGGTGGATTTTCCCGCGCCGTTGGGGCCGATGAGGGTGAGGACGGTCCCCTTCCCGACGCCGAGGCCGATGTGCTCCATCAGGGGCGTTTTGCCGTAGCCGATGGCAAGGTCCTCGGCGCGGCAGTAGAATTTCGGATCGCTCATTCCCGGCCCTCCTGTGTCTGGCGGCGCACCAGCAGCCAGATGACCACCGGCGCACCGAAAACCGCCGTCACCGAGCTGATGGACAGCTCAGTGGGCGCGAACAGGCTGCGGGCGATGAGGTCGCAGAGCAGACAGAACGCTGCCCCGCCCAGACAGCAGCCCGGCAGGACATAAAGGGGCTTTGCGCTGCCCAGCAGGTTCTTGACCAGATGCGGCACCGCGATGCCCACAAAGGAGATGGGGCCTGCAAAGGCCGTCACGCAGGCAGAAAGCAGGCTGGAAAGCAGCACGAGGGCCGTCGAGAAGGCCCGCACCGGTACGCCGACGCTCCTGGCGTAGCTCTCGCCCATCTGGTAGGCCGCCATGGGCTTCGAGAGCAGGAACGCCGCCGCCAGCGCGGGCAGCACCACGCAGGCCGCTGCACCCACGTTGGCCCAGGTCATGCCGGAAAAGCTGCCCATCGACCAGTTGTGGAGATTGACGATGTTGGAGTCCTGAGCGAAGGTCACCACGATGTCGGTGACAGCCGAGCAGATATAACCGATCATGATGCCGCAGATGACGAGGATGCTCATCCGCGGCACCCGCCGGGCCACCACCAACACAAAGGCCATAGCCGCCATCGAGCCTGCAAAGGCGGCGATGATGAGGGTGGCCGAGCCGGTGAGCAGCCCCTGCTGTAAAAACACCACCATCGTCAGGGCCACCGCCAGCTTTGCGCCGCTGGACACGCCCATGACGAAGGGGCCGGCGATGGGGTTGGCGAAGAAGGTCTGCAGGAGGTAGCCTGCAGCCGAGAGGGCCGCGCCCAGCAGCACGACCATGACCGCCCGGGGCAGACGGAGCTGGAGCACGATGCCCACGGCCAGCGCATCTTCGCCCCGGCCCAGCAGAGCCGCCGCCACCGCGCCGGGCGTCAGGGACACACTGCCCCAGAACAGGTTGAGTGCAAACAGCACCGCGACCCCCGCCGTGAGGGCGAGGTACGCGAGGCTGAGGCGGCGGGTGGTGGTCATGACAAAGCTCCTTTTATACGATGCGCTGTAAGAAACGGAGGGACGCCGGGTCGGGCGAGCCCTCGGTGAAGACGAGGTTCATATCCGAGATGAGGTCGGCCAGCTCCATGCTCTGCTGGAAGAGGCTCTGGGCCGTACACCAGCAGTCGCCGGACTGGACGGCCTTGAAATCTGCCAGCATCGGGCATTTTTCGATGAGCTGGTCACGGGTCTCCATCACGCCCTCGATGGTGCTGTTGTAGATGAGGACGTCGGCGTCCCTGGCCCGGGCGTAGAAGGTCTCCAGCGGCAGTTTGATGGTGGACTGGGCCGACGTCTCCCCCTCGAGGTCGTCGAAGATGTAGACGCCGCCGGCCATCTCCACCATCTGGGCCACATAGTCGCTGGTGCGGCGGACGGTGATGAGGTTGTTGGTGGTGATGGAGAAGAAGGCCGCGGTCTTGCCGGTGTTCTCCTGCTCGAGGATAGGGGCCACCTGCTCGACCTTCTGGCGAAAGACCTCTTCCGCCATCTCAGTCTTATTCAGCAGGATGCCGTAGAGCTTGAGCCACTCCATCCGGGCCAGCGGGCCGCTCTCGTAACTCGAGCGCTCCACGAGGACCGGCACGCCGAACTTTTCCAGCTGCTCCTTGACCTCGGGGTCGTGGAGCACCATGGTATTCTCGATGGCGAGGGTGCAGCCGGCGGCAAGGATGCGCTCATAGTCCGGGGCGCTGTACTTGCCCGCGTAGGCGATGCGGCCCTCCTGCATGGCCTGTTTGGCCTCTTCCACATACCAGCCCTCGGCCTTCGTGCCGGAGAGAGCGATGCTGTCCAGGGCGTCCAGATGGACGAAGAGGTCCATCACCGAAGTGGAGACAAGATAAATATGATCCAGCGGCCGGCGCAGCACCACGACATCTTCGGGCAGGTCGTCCACCTCGGCTGCCCCTTCAGGGACGACGAGGAACCGCCCGGCGTCCGGGATGTCGATCATCACATAGCCGCCCTCATAGCAGTCGGCGGAAAACTGGGTGGCATAGTCCAGCGGATAGCTGTGGTCGAACACGAGGGATGCTGTATTGGCCGGGGCGGTCTTGTGCTGCCCGCAGCCCGCAAGGGTGAGGGCGGCGGCAGGCAGGGCTTTCAGGAAATTGCGGCGCTTCATGGGGTCAAACCTCTCAGTCTGCGAAGCGGTTTACTTCAGCGTAAAGGTCAGCGTATACTCGATCTCATGCGGGGTGCTCATGGCGACGGTATCGCCCACCACATCCAGCGGGGTGTCGAGAGCCGCGACGGGGATCTCAAAGGTGGAGTTGCCCTCGGTGTTGGTGGGCAGATACTTTTCGCCATCCACCAGCATATAGTCGTAGTTGGGGCTGGACCAGACGATGGTGGCGGTCATCCTGCCGTCGGCCACGGTCAGAGCCGCAGGGCTTTCCACGGTGGCGCGGCCAGAGCCGCCCTCAAGGGTCACGTCACAGGTGTAGGTGCCGTCGGCAAGCGCCTCCTTCATCGTAGGCTGTGCATTGCGGACGCTGACGGTGTGGTCGTACCACTTGCCCTTCTTGCCGAGGATGGCAACGGAGAAGTCCGTGTCAAGTGCCTCCACCGGGATGTCGAAGCCGTACACCTCATCCGAGGTGCCGTCGCTGTAGTTCACCACATCGGTGGTGGGCTGGAGCCAGTCGGCCTCGTGGGAGGCCGCGTCCTCTGCCGTGCCGACGTAGAGGTTGACGATGTTCTTGGAGACAAGGCTGACGTGGAGCGTCATCCGGCCCTCCTTCACAGTCAGCGCACCTTTTCCGTCGAATGCCTCATTGGCGTGGAACATGGAGCTGTCGGTGTCAAAATCAGCGGCGTAGGTGCCGTCGGGCAGAGCAGCCTCTGCTGCTGGTTCGGAAGCTGCCTCACTCACGGCAGAGGAAGCCGCAGCCTCGGAGGAAGCGGCAGAGCTGGCCGGGGTGCCGGATGCGCCGCAGCCGGTGAGTGCGCCAGCCAGCATTGCACCGGCCAGCAGAAGAGCGAATTTATTGTTCAGTTTCATGATGATATACCTCGATGTGTCTATTTTACAGAAAAGATTATAACACGCAATGGCCTGAATTCAAAGCAGACGGAAAAGAAATTGCCCGAAAAGGCACTCCTTTCCGGGCAATCATAGAATCAGAATCAGCCGTTCAGGGAATCGACAGCGGCCTTGGTGTGTGCGACGTAGAGCTGCTGGATGTCAGCGACCTCGCCCAGACCGGCGATCTGGCAATCGACAGAGTCGAATTCGCCGGATGCCTCGAACTGGCTCTTCCAGGAATCCTCGTCGTCGCCAGCCATATCGTTGTTGGCGTGGTCACCTGCAACGACCATCAGGGGACGCAGGACGACCTTGGTGTAACCGGCGGCCTTGACAGCTTCGATGACGTTCTCGCAGGCAGTCTCCTCAGGCTCGCCCTCGACGGTGCCGATGAAGACATTCTTGTAGCCCAGAGCGTTCATCTGAGCCTGCATCTGGCTGTAGCTCACCTTTGCGGTGTGGGAGGTGCCGTGGCCCATGAAGACGAAGGCGGTGCCGTCCGCAGCAGCGGCGTCCAGACTGTCGAAACCGGCGGTCTTGACGGCCTCAGCGGTGATGGCCTTGGCGACAGCTTCCTTGTCGGCGTTGATGACGGTGGCATCGCTGCCCACCTCGCCCAGCAGAGGCTCAGCGACAGCGACAGACTCGAACTTGTCGCGGTAGCTGTCCACCATCTCCATCATCTCGTCGTACTCAGCGCCATGCATCAGATGGGTGGGCTGGATGACCAGATCCTTCACGCCGTTGGCAACAGCGCGCTCCAGAGCCTGCTCCATGTTGTCGATCTTTTCGCCGTCACGGGCCTGAACATGGTTGATGATGATCTGTGCGGTGAAGGCGCGGCGGACAGACCAGTCGGGATATGCGGCCTGGATGGCGTCCTCGATGCCCTTGATGTCCGCTGCGCGGCTGTCGTTGAACGAGGTGCCGAAGCTGACGACCAGGATCTCCTTGTCGCCGATGTTGTCCTGGTTGCGGGCGTCGTCCTTAGAGGCGTCGCCGGTGTCGCGGCCAAAGTACTCGGGGCTTGCCTCTTCGCCCTCGACCATCTTCTTCTGGGTGTCGGTCAGAGCATCCCATGCTGCCTTTGCAGCCTCACACTGAGCGTCGGTGTTCTCGTTGCGCTCCTGCACATAGATGGCGTCGATGAGGTCTGCCACATTCTTTGCTGCCATTTCATCAGCCTCCTCGCTGCTCACTTCGCTGGCGGCGGCGGAGCTTGCGGCGGTGCTGCTGGCGGCAGTGGAAGAAGATGCACCGCAGCCGGTGAGCACACCGGCACACAGGGCCAGTGCGACGGCAGCGGCGGTGACGCGCTGCCAGTTCTTGTTGGTTGCCTTACGCATTGTTTGAGTCCTTTCTGTTGTGTGGAATGTACGTTTCCGATAGAAAGGGTACGAAACGGGGGTCAGCTCAAACGAAAAAAGAGCCTTTTCACCGCGCGGAAGGCACAGCAAAAAGACCCTTTGAACTTTTGGGCTTTTTGGTACGACCAATTCCTCGTGATCCGGAGCCGGACGCTCCTGTACCAACAGCGGGCAGGTTTCCTGACTGAAAGCTCACCGCCCGCTGCCGCCTTCCCAGAGGCAAAGCCTCCAGTGACCGGCGCTGAGCGCCAAGGCAGCGGACTCCCTTATCACAGTGACGAGATCGCGCGGGACTCGCACCCGCTTCCCTTTTACCCTCCCGGCCGGGGACGAGACCCCGGCGGCAGGCACCTGCTGTTTTCTATTCAGACGAGGTGAAGTATACCACACTCCGCCCTAAAATGCAATATCTCAGCCCTCCTGCGGCACGACCCAGACCATGCCCAGCGCTTCGAGCTTTGCGATGCGCTCTGCCGTCAGCTTTTTCTCGGCACAGGCATAGTTTTCGCGCATCCGGCAGACCCAGTCGCCAAGGCAGAAGCCGTCTTCGGTCTTATAGTTCACCGGCACCAGCAGGTCGCCGTGGGCGGCGCGGTACTCTTCGGCGCGGCGGAACGCCCCGGCCCACTTGGCCTCCCGGGCGTCCCACTGCATCCCGATGGCGTCCAGCAGAGCGATATGCTCCGGCGTCACCTGAAACGAGCTGGGCCGGGCCTTGCGGGCAGCCCGGAGGTTCGAGATCCAGACGCCCAGACGGAAGCCGTTCTCGTCCACATATCCGGCAGGCACGAGGAGGCTGCCCTTCTTCTCGGCGTAGAGCCTGGCGCTCTGGTAGTTATCCAGCCAGTTCTGTTCCCGCACACTGCACGCGGGCGGCACCGGGGCGCTGAGGCGTCGGCCTTTTTCGCCCTTGAACAGCTCTTTCAGAGCCGCGCGGCGCTTGGCGGAAAGCTTTTTGCCCTCCCGCAGCATCTGCTTCTGACGGGACAGCCAGCTGCCCAGCCAGATGCCGTCCTCCGTCCGGTACTGGGCCGGAACGGCCAGACTGCCGTGCTCCCTTTTGTATTCCACGGCCAGCTCGTAGCGGTGCTGCCACGAGTCGGTCTTTTCCCAGTTCATGCCCAGCTCGTCCAGCAGAGCTTTCCGCTCCGGCGTCACCCGGGCGCTGCTGCGCTCGGGGTTCTGCCATGCGTACCGCTGGCGGGACACCCACTTGCCCAGCAGGATGCCGTCTTCGTCGATGTACTCGGTGGGAACGTCGAGGTTCCCGTGGGCGGCGTGGTACTTCACGGCGGCCTCGTAGGCGGTCTGCCACTTGCGGTCGTTCCGGTTCGTCCAGTCCACTCCCAGCGCTTCCAGCTTTTCGATCTGGGCGTCGGTCAGCACACCTTCTTTATAAGCGGCACGCTGACTGCCCAGCCAGACGCCCAGCGCCATGCCGTCCGGCGTGACATACTTGACGGGAATTTCCAGCGTGTGGTTTTCCAGATAATACTGGACGGCGGCGGCATAGCTCTTCTCCCAGAGGATGCTGCCGGTGTCCCACACCATGCCCAGTGCCTCGAGGCGTTCGACGCGGTCTGACGTCAGGTTCCCGCTCAGATAGCGCTGGCGGTTGTAGACGATCCACTCGCCCAGTGCAAAGCCGTCCTTATCCTTATAATGGACCGGCACCAGCAGGTCGCTGTGGCAGTCGCGGTACCGCCGGGCCGAAGCACAGCCGTTCTCCCACGCCAGCTCGAGTCGCTTTTTCCAGTTCATGCCGATTTTGTCCAGCCGGGCGGCCTGCGCGGCGGTGAGGCGTCCCTTTTTCTTTCCGGCCTGGACAAGGCGCTGGTTTTCCAGCCAGCGGCCCACGGCCACGCCCCCGAAGCTGTAGGAGCGAGGCACGTCCAGCGTCTTTCCCTCTGCCGTCATCTGCTTTGCGGCGGCATAATAGCGCTCCCAGTCGGAGTCCAGCGCGCGGCGGAGCTGCCGGTAAGCCCGGCGGCAGGCAGAAAGGGGCTCTTCCAGCGGGAAGGCTTCTGCCCCCGCCGCGCTGCACTCCTTCCGCAGCTGCTGCACACAGGTCAGCACCTCAAAGGCCGCGCTCAGCTCTGCCACCGGCACACTGCCGCAGGCCGCAAGGGCGCGGGCCAGCATCTGCCGGTATGTGGTCGGTTCAGCGCTGCGGCGCACCAGCACCACGCCCGAGATCTCGGCCAGAGGAACCTGCACCGCCGGGCCGTTGGCACAGACCAGCAGCCGGAGGGTGGCCGCTTCATCGGCCGCAAAGCTTTCTGCATCCTTATAAATATGTGTTCCTGCACCAAACAGCTTCTCGGCCTGCTCTGCGGTCTGCGCCGCCGCTGCATCATCCTCGCAGAGGACAAGATACCGTCCGGCAGCATCCGGGAGCCACTGCGCCAGCAGCTGTTCCACCGGCGGAAGCTTTTCTACGGCGAGGCTCAGAGCCTGATATTTCTCGGCGTTGGGGTCAGGGCAGCCCGGCAGATGGAGGTTCTTCACCTCAGCACGGAGGCGGGCCAGCGCATCTTCCAGCGGCCAGAGCAGGGCCGTATAGGAGGCTGGCATGGGCAGCAGACCCTCGGCCATCGCCCCGCCCAGCGCCAGCGGCTCCACGATGGCGTCGGCCAGCATCTCCTCGGCAGCGCGGCAGCTGTCGCCCGGGGCGTCCGGTTCCCCCAGAGCCAGCAGCTTTGCCCCCTGGCAGAGGCGGAACAGAGGCTGGACGCAGTCGGCCCAGTCCTTTGCGCTCATCTCCCTCCAGCCGTCCAGCACCAGCAGGCCGGGCCGGAACTCAGCCAGCGCCACCCAGCCCAGCGCATTCTGCACGGCCAGCTGCTCGCAGCTCATCAGCCGCACCCGGCCGCCCAGCGTCCGGCCCAGCCGCTTTGTCAGGGCGCGGCGCAGCTCCAGACGGGCAGCGCAGGACACCACCCAGAGCACGCGCATCTCGGGGTGGGTATCCAGCAGCTCCCACACGATGCAGCCTTTGCCCGTACCCGCCGGGCGCACCAGCGCAGCACAGTTTTTCTGCTGCAGTCCAGCCTCCGCTGCACGGCAGGCTGTTTTATTTGAATCATCTACCAAAATCGACATATCCTATCCTTTTTGCCCCTTCCGAGGGTTCAGAAATTCGCTTTTTCTGCAAAAAAGAAACGCGCCTGCGCAAAGCCGACTTTCCTGCCTGCGCTGCGCCTGCGTTTCTCCTGCAAAAATGTTACTTTCATGCTCTATTTTTATCATAAAAGTTTATTTCTTGTCAAGATGATTTGCACAGATTTTTCCAAATAATTTTACATCCCCTTTTTCCGAAAATTCCGGGACCGTTCCCTGCTGGCCGTTGACGGCGGGGACAGTTGGTGGTAGACTTTTTTCATCGGCTCCCCCTTTTGGCGGGAGACTCCCCTATTTATGATATGTGAGGTAATCGATATGAACATCATCAGCACCGAAAAAGCTCCCGGCGCCATCGGCCCCTACTCTCAGGGCTACACCGTAGGCGGTCTCGTCTTCACCTCCGGCCAGATCCCGGTAGACCCCGCCACCGGCGCAGTCGCCGAGGGCATCGCCGCGCAGGCTGACCAGAGCTGCCGCAATGTGGGCGCTATCCTCGAAGCTGCCGGCGTGGGCTTTGACAAGGTGGTCAAGACCACCTGCTTCCTGGCCGACATCGCCGACTTTGCCGCTTTCAACGAGGTGTACGCCAGGTATTTCACCTCCAAGCCCGCTCGCAGCTGCGTGGCCGTGAAAGACCTGCCCAAGGGCGTGCTCTGTGAGATCGAAGCCATCGCTGAGGCCTAAACCGCCTTTTCAGCATAAAGAGGGGCCGTCTGCACTCTATTTCAAGTGCGGACGGCCCCTCTTTGTCTGCCTTCGATTCCAGTTTTTCATGCTGTCCAATTTTCCCCGCCGAAGAAATTGACTTCGTTTTTTGCTTTTGTTACAATAGAATCGAACTGTTGTAAAAGATTTCCGGTCAAATTTGAAAGAGAGGTCCCTGCCCATGTCCAATTCCCGTGTTGAAAGCCACAGCCGCGCCGAATTGCGCAACAAGATCATCAGCACAGCCACCCTGCTCGAGATCCTGTTGTCCGGCCTCGTCCTCATCGGCCTGCTGCTGTCGATGGTGCCGCTGCTGCAGTGGATGCCCGGCCTGCTGTTCGACGGCAACGACGTCGAGGTGAGCATCTTCTTACAGCGGGCGCTGGACATCGTCATCGGCATCGAGTTTATCAAGATGCTGGCCAAGCACAGCCCCGGTTCCAGCCTCGAAGTGCTGCTCTACGCCATCGCCCGCCACATGGTGGTGGGCCATGAGTCCGCACTGGAGAACCTGCTGAGCGTGGGCGCCATCGCCCTCATCTTCATCGTGCGGAAGTTCTTCTTCGTACCGGCCTTCGGCGCTCATCTGCCCGACGGCCACCCCGCACCCGACCTTTCCCCCAGCCAGAGCGGCATCCCGTCAGAGGAATTCGCCTCCCGGCTGCGCAAGCACCTGCATCATGACGACACCAACACGGAGCTTGAAGTCGCCATCGAAGACCCCAAGTACGAGGACAACACCGACACGCTGCTGGAAGCAGACCCGAAATGAGCCTGACAACGTAAAATGCCCCGCAGGACGCTCGTCGAGAGCTGCCTGCGGGGCATTTTTTTGCTTAGTTGCTCTTGTGCTTCTGGCCGAAACGGTACTCCTTGCCGTCCCGGATGCGCTGGATGTTGGAACGGTGCATCCAGATGACCATGCCGCCCATGATGGCAGCGCCGACGGTGCAGACCACCACGTCCTGAGTCGGCAGGCCGCGCATGAGGCTGTACACCAGCGTCATGACCGGGTAGGCCGCGGCCATGGTGATGCTGCCTAGCGACACCATGCCGGTGGGGACCAGGCAGACGAGGAAGATGAGTGCCAGCACCGGCAGCAGCACCGGCTGGACTGCCAGAATGGCACCGGCAGCCACCAGTACGCCCTTGCCGCCCTTGAAGCCGAAGTAGATGGGCTTGGAGTGGCCCACCACGGCGAGGATGGCGGCGAGATAGACGCCCAGATAGGGCGAGACGGCAGCGTCAGCGGGCAGATGGCCGAACAGCCACCGGCCAAGGCAGACAGCCACGACGCCCTTGAGCACATCGCCCACCGCCGTGAGGGCAGCGGCTTTCTTGCCGAAAGTGCGCAGCATATTGGTCATACCGGCAGCGCCCGAGCCGTGGGTGCGGACGTCGTCATGGTACAGGTATTTGCTGACGAGGATGCCGGTGTCCACGCTGCCCAGCAGATAGGCTTCGGCAGCGACCGCCAGCACAATGAGAAATGCGGTCATAGAACCAGTCTCCCTTCCTTATACGTCCTTCGCGCCCACTTCGCCGGAGCCGCGCTCACGCACGACAAGGCGGATGGGGGTGTGCTCCAGACCGAAGTTCTCGCGGATCTGGTTGATGATATACCGCTGATAGCTGAAGTGGAACAGGTGCTT